>Ga0268386_10001093_pt1 | contig 18337 bp, 13 predicted proteins | sample RVTome_15_FD_200260 | JGI IMG/M metagenome (GOLD analysis project Ga0268386, IMG submission 200260) | Soil microbial communities from uranium-contaminated site in the Upper Colorado River Basin, Wyoming, United States - RVT150D86... ...
GACCTCGAGAACCTCCGGCAATACCGCCAGTACCTCTAACCGACGCGCATTCGCCGCTGCCGCATCGACGGTGTCAGGCGCCTCGTACTCCTGCAGGTACGCCCAGCGCCGGCTGCCGTCGCCGTAGAGATCGATCGCGAAGGCATATTCCGGCATGTCCGCATCATAGACGCGGAAGCAATCGATGCCCTCGCGCTGCGCCCATCGCCCGAGGGTTCTCAAGTTCTTGCGCAGCCGGTTCGCGAACATCTGCGCACCCGGGCGGACGCGAGCCGCAGCGAGACGCTCGCGTTTGCGCAATTGCGGATCCATCTGCTCGTGCGCGGCGGCATCGATCTGGAACCGCAGCAGGCGACATTCGATCGGCCCGTTGAACAGCGTATGGCTGCGACGAGCACGCATGCCGATTGATCGGGCGAGCGGCGGATTACCGGTGAGCAACGCGAACTGCCAGCCATCGAACTCGTTGCGCAGCATGCAACCCAACGCATCGTAGAGATCGCGCAGCTGATCGCGGTCGCCGATACGCTCGCCGTACGGTGGATTGACCACGACAAGACCGCGTCGACCGAGGTCGTTCCGCACGGCTGCGAGCTCCCGGCGCTCGAAACGTACGTTTCCGGCCAGGCCGGCCCGAGCCGCGTTCTCCACGGCCGCCGCGATGGCACGCGAATCACGGTCGTAGCCCATCAATAGCACTGAGGTCTCCGACGCCGCGCGGCGCCTCGCTGCGGCCTCCTCGAGCAATCGCCGGTGAAGCGAGCGGTCATGCCCGCGCCAGCGCTCGAAGCCGAAGCTTTCCCGCAGCAATCCGGGCGCGATCTCACGTGCGATCAGCGCCGCCTCGATCACGAATGTGCCGGACCCGCACATCGGATCGACCAGCGCGCCACCCTCTGCCGCGATCTGCGGCCAGCCACTGCGCAGCAGGACTGCCGCAGCGAGATTTTCCTTCAGGGGTGCGGCGCCGGTCGCGCGGCGGTAGCCGCGACGGTGCAGGCTCTCGCCTGCAAGATCGATTGCGACATCCGCGCTGCCGCGGCGCACGTGTACGTTGATCCGCAGATCCGGCTGCGTGAGATCGACTCGAGGTCGACAACCGTGCCGGGCGCGAAACGCATCGACGATGCCGTCCTTGACTCGCTGCGCTGTGAAGCGGGTGTGCTGCAGCTGCTCGTTCGTACCGACGACGTCGACCGCGATCGAGCCGTCCGGCGCGACGTGCTGCGACCAGTCGATCGCGCGGATACCGGCATACAGCTGGTCGGTATCCTCCGCCGGCACGTGGCCGACGGCCATCAGGACGCGGCTCGCAGTACGGGACCAGAGGCAGGCGCGGTAGGCCGTTTCGAGCGTCCCCTGGAAGGCAACGCCGCCCCGCAGCTCGCGAATCGTCTCAGCACCGATTGCGCGCAACTCCTCCCCGAGCAGGTCGGCAACGCCCGTCGGACAGGTTGCGAACAACTCCAAAGTGATCCCGTTCGTCACCGGCGGACCGCGCCGCCACGGAGTTCGAACACGTGCGTCGCCGTCTTCGTCAGCGCGCGGCGCAGGATCCGGTAGACATCCGGATCGAACCGTATCTCCACGGCTTCGGGTTGCAACGATGCGAGTTCGCGCTCGCTGCGTGCCGACCCGAGATAGCGCCAGCGATCGAATACATGGATCTCCTCGCCGATGAGGCCGCGCTCGCGCACACCTACGGGTCCCGCGAACGGCCAGCGCTGCAGGCGCTGCGGCTGCAGCGCCAGACGAATGCGCGTGTCGTGCAGTACGATCGGTTCACGTCCCGCGCACGCTCCGCGGCAGCGACCCAGCTGGAAGGCCAGGCACGTACCGGCCGCAGACTCGAGTCCGAGCAGCTTGCGACAGAGATCGTGCTCGCGCACGACGCGTTCGAGGATCCGCACCGCCTCCCTGTGGCTGCAAAACAGTCCGTGTGCCTCGGTGAAATCGACCAGATCGAACCGTTCCACCCGCGCCCGCAGTCCCGATTCATGCGGTTCCAGCCGGATCGTGTAACAGCCCTCGCTGCGGCGCAGTCGCCGGTTCGCCGTCGGCTGCAATTGCCTGACCAGGCGCGCTGCGCGCAGCAGGGCGCCCAATTCGCCGGCGGTCTCGGACCAGTCGACGCGCGTCACTCGCCGCGCGAGCCTCTGCTCAGTGCGCTGCCCGGCCGCGAAATGCTGCAGCACGCGCGTGCGGATGTTCGTGCTCTTGCCGACGTAGAGCAGCGTGCCACCCTGACCGTAGAAGAAATACACGCCAGGACCCTCGGGCAGATCGTCCGGCAGATCAGCAGGCAACTGCGGTGGCAATGCCGGACCGGCGCTCAGACGCGCAATGGCCGATTCGACCGGCTGTGCGCCGTGGCACGCCACGACGCGCTCGAGAAATCCGGCGAGTACCCGTGCATCGCCCAAGGCGCGATGCCGCGCGCTGCAGGCGAGACCGTGACGCTCGATCAGTGCATCGAGGCTGTGGCTCACCTGATCGGGATAGAACGCGCGGGACAGCCGGACCGTGCACAGTACCGGCACCGACAAGCGTTCGCCGAGGCGCCGGAATTCCGTGCGCAGGAAACCGTGATCGAAGCGCGCGTTGTGCGCCACGAACATGCGGTTCGCGAGTCGCGTGCGCACCTCGGTTGCGATCGCGGCAAACGGAGGAGCGTCTGCGACCATCGCATCCGTGATGCCAGTAAACGACTGGATGCCGCCCGGAATCCGGATACCCGGATTCACGAGCGAGCTCCACTCGTCGACGATGCGGCCCTGCTCGTAGCTTACGATGCCGACTTCGATGACGCGGTGAAACGCTGCATGCCCGCCGGTCGTCTCGAGATCGACGAGCGCAAACGAGCCCCTGAGCGCAGTCACGCAGGCAGCGTCAGACAGCGGCGCGTCCATCGAGGGTCAGAATCGGCGCGTACAGCTCAGGACGGCGGTCACGAAACACACCCCACGCGCGCCGATAGTCACGCACCGCGTCGAGCTCGAACGGCGCCGTGAGCACTTCCTCGGATTCCCGATCGGCTTCCGCGACTTTCGCACCCGTGTGATCGGCAATGAATGAGGAGCCGTAATAGGTGACCGCACAGCGCGCGGCGGATTCCATGCCGATCCGGTTCGATGCGACGAGCGGCATCACGTTCGCTGCTGCATGACCCTGCATCGTGCGCTGCCAGTGGTCGCGCGAGTCGAGCGTAGGATCCTGCGGCTCGCTCCCGATCGCCGTCGGGAAGAGCAGCATCTCTGCGCCCATCAGCGCCATGGCGCGCGCCGTTTCCGGAAACCACTGATCCCAGCAGATGCCGACGCCGACGCGGCCGTAACGGGTCGTCCAGACCTTGAAGCCGGTGTCGCCAGGCGAGAAGTAGAACTTCTCGTGGTAACCGGGGCTCTCGGGAATGTGCGTCTTGCGATACGTCCCGAGCACCCGCCCGTCGGCATCGACGATCGCGACGCTGTTGTAATAGACGTGCCCGGCCCGCTCGAAGACGCTGACCGGCAGCACGAGCTCGAGTTCCGCCGCAAGCTCGCGAAAGCGGCGCACCGCCGGGTTCTCTTCGATCGGCAGCGCCAGATCGAAATGGCGCGGATCGTGGTCCTTGCAGAAATACGGCGTCTCGAACAGCTCCTGCACGAGGACGACGTTCGCACCGCGACGGGCTGCCTCGCGCACGACGCGCTCTGCGCTCGCGAGGTTCTGGCGGCGGTCCTCCGTGCATGCGAACTGGGTTGCCGCGAGTGTCACTGCTGCCATATCCACTTCCTGGTGGGGGAAAGCCAGTAGTTTAACTGCACCGGACGCGGATCTATCGGCGGACACCTTGTGATCGCACCAGCGGCACCGGATACTTCGCGCCTTCCGACCCAGGCCGGAGATTCCTGATGCAGCGGCTGCACGCACTGATCCTTTCTGGAATGGGACTCGTCTTCGCGGGGATGGAGTCCCCCGCAGAGACCGATACGGGAGCGGCGATCTCACCTTTCACGGCGAGTGACGTCTTCTCCCTCGAATGGGCCGCGGATCCGCAGATTTCACCCGACGGCCGCCAGATCGTGTACGCGCGCAGCTTCATGGACGTCAAGGCGGACCGGCGCCGCGCCAATCTCTGGCTCGTCGACACGGAGGGCACGAGTCACCGGCCGCTGACCTCGGGCGCGACGACTGACTCGAACCCGCGATGGTCGCCCGATGGTCGCCGGATCGCCCATGTCAGTCATGACTCGGATGGCAGCGCACAGATCTATGTGCGCTGGCTCGACACCAGCGCGACGTTTCGCGTGGCGCAGCTCACCGAGACGCCGAACGAGCTCACCTGGTCGCCCGACAGCGAGTGGCTCGCTTTCACGATGGCGGTGCCCGACGAGAGCGACCCGCTCGAAGTGAAGCTGCCGCAGGCACCCGAGGGCGCCCAATGGGCCGAACCTCCCAAGGTCATCGACCGGCTTGTTTATCGTTTCGACGGCCGAGGCTTTCTCCCGGATGCCTATACGCAGGTGTTCGTCGTCCCTGCAGACGGCGGATCACCGCGGCAGCTGACGAGGGGTGCGTTCGATCACAACGGCGGCATCGCCTGGCTGCCGGACGGCAAGTCTCTGCTCGTCAGTGCAAACCGCCGCAGCGGTGCCGAGTATGAGCCGCTCGAACGGGACATCTACGAGGTTTCGCTGGCCGAAGGCACGGTGCGGCAGTTGACGGATCGCCAGGGCCCCGACGCAAATCCGGTGCCCTCACCCGACGGCCGGATGATTGCCTACGTAGGCTTCGACGATCGCCGGCAGGGTTATCAGGTCACGCAGCTCTATGTGATGAACCGCGACGGTTCCGAGCCGCGCGCGCTCACGCGCGACCTCGATCGGGACGTCGGCACGCCGGTGTGGTCACAGAATGGCCGTTCGATCCTCGTCCAATACGCGGATCGCGGCATCGGCCGCGTCGCGGCAGTGACGCTCGAAGGTCGCAGGCGCGTACTCGTCACCGGGGGCGGTGGTGCGGATCTCGGTAGACCCTACGAAGGCTTCAGCTTTTCAGTCGCCGATGATGGTCAGCTCGCATTCACGCTGAGCGAACCCCAGCGGCCCGCGGAAGTCGCGACCGCAAACCGCAAAGGTGTGGTGCAGCGTCTGACCTCGCTGAACGATGACTTGCTGCCGTATCGTCAGCTCGCCGCAATCGAGGAAATCGAGTTCCAGTCGAGTGCGGACAGCCGCCGCATTCAGGGCTGGATCGCGCTGCCGCCCGGCTTCGATCCTGAGAAGCGTTATCCACTGATCCTGGAGATTCATGGCGGTCCCTTTGCCGCGTACGGGCCGCACTTCAGCACCGAGGTACAGCTGTATGCGAGCGCCGGCTATGTCGTGCTCTATACGAACCCGCGTGGCAGCACCTCGTACGGGGAGGAGTTCGGCAACCTGATTCATCACGCGTATCCGGGCTCCGACTATGACGATCTGATGTCGGGCGTCGATGCCGTGATCGCTCGTGGCTTCATCGATCCCGAACGCCTGTACGTGACCGGGGGCAGCGGTGGGGGGGTGCTCACGGCATGGATCGTCGGACGGACGGACCGCTTCCGCGCGGCGGTATCGGCGAAACCCGTCATCAACTGGACGAGCTTCGCACTGACCGCGGATGCCGCCAATTTCTTCTACAAGTACTGGTTCGACGCACCGCCGTGGGAGGCGCCACAGCGTTACTGGGAGCGTTCGCCGCTGTCGCTCGTCGGGAACGTCAAAACCCCGACGATGCTGCTGACCGGCGAAGCCGACTATCGCACGCCGATCAGCGAGTCGGAGCAGTTCTATCAGGCGCTGCGATTGCGCAAGGTCGACAGCGTGCTCGTGCGGATTCCGGGCGCGTCCCACTCGATCGCAGCACGGCCGAGCCAGCTGGCCGCCAAGGTGCTGTACATCCTCGAGTGGTTTGCGAAGTATGGTGGCGCGCCGACCGGGAACGTCTCGACGAGCTGAATCAACCGAGTGCCAGCCAGGTCGTCTTCAGCTCGGTGTACTTGTCGAGCGCGTGCAGCGACTTGTCCCGGCCCGTACCTGATTGCTTGAAACCGCCGAACGGGACCGTGATGTCGTCGGCGTCGTAGCAGTTGACGTACACCGTGCCGGCACGCAGCGCCCGCGCGACCCGGTGTGCGGTGGTCACATCGCGCGTCCAGACCGCCGCGGCGAGGCCGTAGATCACATCGTTGCCGATCCGCACCGCTTCTTCGACCTCGGTAAACGTAAGCGTTGCGAGCACGGGCCCGAAGATTTCCTCGCGAGCAATCGTCATGCCGGCCGTCACATCGTCGAACACGGTCGGCTCGACGTAATACCCACCGGTCTCAGTGCGCACGCGCTCACCGCCGAGCCGGACCCGCGCGCCTTCACTGCGCCCGGTATCGAGATAGCCGAGAATGCGCTCGTACTGAATGCGATCGACGATGGCGCCGAGACGCGTGTCGGGATCGAGCGGATCTCCCGGCTGCATCTGCCGCGCAATCTGCTCGACCTTCTCGAGGAGCGGCTCCTTGACTGACTCCTGCACCAGCAGCCGTGAACCCGCCGAGCACATCTCGCCCTGGTTGAAGAAGATCGCGGCGGCCGCGGCCTCGGCAGCGCGGTCGAGGTTCGGTGCGTCCGCGAGCACGATGTTCGGCGACTTGCCGCCACATTCGAGCCAGACACGTTTCATGTTGGACTGGCCGGCGTACTGCAGCATCAGCTTGCCGGTCCCCGTCGAACCGGTGAACGCGATGCAGTCGACATCGGCGTGCAGTGCGAGCGCCTTGCCGGCCGTGTGACCGAAACCGGGCAACACGTTCAAGACGCCTTCAGGCAGACCCGCCTCGACCGCAAGCTCCGCGACCCGCAGCGCCGTGAGGGGCGACTTTTCCGACGGCTTCAGGACCACCGAATTGCCCGTCGCGAGCGCTGGACCGAGCTTCCAGGCGGCCATCAACAGCGGGAAATTCCATGGCACGACGGCCGCCACGACGCCCATCGGCTCGCGTGTGATCAGCGCCAGTGCCTCACGCGCGGTGGGAGCGACCTCGTCGTAGACCTTGTCGATGGCTTCGGCGTACCACTCGATGCAACGCGCCGCGGCCGGAATATCCACCGCGAGGCTGTCGCGAATCGGCTTGCCCATATCGAGCGTTTCGAGCAGCGCGAGCTCGTCGCGATGGTCGCGGATCAACGTCGCGAAACGCAGCAGCACGCGTTTCCGATCGGCGGGCGACCGATGCGACCAGACGCCGCGTTCGAAACTGCGGCGGGCTGCACCGACAGCGAGTGCGGCGTCGGCAGCGTCGCAGCTCGCGATCTGCGCGAGCACACGGCCATCGATCGGCGACACGCATTCGAAGGTTGCGCCGGTCCGTGCATCGACGTAGCGGCCGTCGATGAAGGCCTGGTGCCGCAGTTCGAGTTGCGCTGCACGGCGGTGCCAATCCGGGCTCTGGTTCGTTGCGCTCATGTTGCTCACCGGTGTTCAGGGGGTGTCGCGTTTCCCGCGTGCGATCAGAACGTCGGCGGGGTGCTCGCACTCACGATCTCGCAAACTTCGTTGCCGACGTTGCGGAATCGGTGCGGCAGGCTGCTCGGAAAATAGTACGCGTCGCCTGCCGCCAGCACCTGAGCTTGCCCGCCGACCGTGAGCTCGATGGCGCCTCGAACGACGACGCCCCCTTCCTCACCCGAGTGGGTCAGCATGTCCGTGCCCGTATCCGCACCGCTCGCATAGCGCTCGTGCAGAATCGACATCGCGCGGTTCGCTCGATTCGCCGCGACGAGTCGCAGCGAGACCTTGCCATCGCCGAGATTCGTCAGCTCGCTCGCCGGGAAGAACACCCGGGGCGTCTGCGTGAGGTCGAGCGTGAAGAACTCGGCCAGCGACATCGGAATACCGTCGAGCACACGTTTCAACGAGCTGACGGAAGGGCTGACGCGGTTCTGCTCGATCAGCGAGATCATGCCGTTCGTGACACCCGCCCGCTTCGCGAGCTCGCGTTGCGACAGCCCGTACATCGTGCGGACCGCCTTCAGATGAGCACCGACGTCGATCGTCATCATCGTGCACTCCGGGCCTGGCTGTTTAGGATATTAGACAACCGGACGCAAATCTGCGGTCAAATTGTCCATGGTGTCAATTTTTCTTATCATCCCGCGCTCGCCCTGAACGGCGCCCCTCCATTGCAAGCCGCGAGACCTCGACCATGGCCGCAGAACCACGATTGACCCGTGAACAGCTCGAAGCGTTCTGGATGCCGTTCACGGCAAACCGGCAGTTCAAGAATCAACCCCGGCTGCTGGCACGCGCGGAAGGCATGCACTACTGGACCGACGACGGGCGCAGGATCCTCGACGCGGTGGCTGGACTCTGGTGCGTCAATGCGGGTCATTGCCGTGCCGAGATCACCGCGGCCGTCAGTCATCAGATCGGCTCAATGGAATACGCGCCGCCCTTTCAGATGGGTCATCCCGCGGCCTTTGAACTCGCCAATACGCTGGTCGAAATCCTGCCGGGTGACCTCGATCACGTGTTCTTCACGAACTCGGGCTCGGAGTCAGTGGACACCGCCCTCAAGATCGCCCTCGCGTACCACCGGGTGCGCGGTGAAGGCACCCGCACGCGCCTGATTGGACGCGAGCGCGGCTATCACGGCGTCGGCTTCGGCGGCATTTCGGTCGGCGGCATGGTCAACAACCGCAAGTTCTTCGGCGCGATGCTGCCGGGCGTCGATCATCTGCCGCACACGCACGATCTGGCGCACAACGCGTTCTCGCGCGGTGTGCCCGAATGGGGCGCACATCTCGCGGACGATCTCGAGCGACTGGTCGCCCTTCATGATGCGAGCACGATCGCCGCGGTGATCGTAGAGCCCGTCGCCGGCTCGACGGGTGTCCTGATCCCGCCGCGGGGTTACCTGCATCGACTGCGCGAAATCTGCGACCGCTACGGGATCCTGCTGATTTTCGACGAAGTCATCACCGGCTTCGGCCGCCTCGGTCAGCCATTCGCCTCACAGTACTTCGACGTGCTGCCGGACATGGTCACGGCGGCCAAAGGATTGACGAACGGCGCGGTGCCGATGGGAGCGGTGTTCGTACGTAAACCGATCTACGAAGCCTTCATGGGCGGACCCGAAGGTACGATCGAGCTGTTTCACGGCTACACCTATTCGGCACATCCCGTCGCGTGCGCGGCCGGTCTCGCCGCTCAACAGGTGTATCGCAGGGAAGGACTCCTGACGCGCGCTGCCGAACTCGCCGCACTCTGGGAGGATGCCGTGCACTCGCTCAAGGGGCGGCCCCACGTGATCGATACGCGCAATCTCGGACTCGTTGCCGGCATCGAGCTCGAGCCGCGCCGCGGCAAGCCGGCGGCGCGGGCTTTCGACGTCTTTCTGCAGGCGTTCGAGCGCGGAGTGATGATCCGCACGACCGGCGACGCGCTCGCGCTGTCCCCGCCGCTGATCATCGAACGCGAGCAGATCGAGCAGATTTTCTCGACGCTGTCCGACGTGCTCGGCCAGGTGGATTGATCGCGTGCCGCGGCTGCGCGGTCTGGGAACAAAGCCCCCGGACCTGTCAGGTCCGAGGGCGCGGCAGTCCGTCGGCTCAGCCCATAGCTGGCTTCACTCGGGCACTCACCAGGGGAATGAGGTCGAGACGGACACGACGACAGTGCCATCAGAATTGAACAAGTCATCGTCCGAGAACAACGCATCACCGTCGTCGAGGTCTGTGTCGATCCAGGCGAGACCCAGCTCGAAATTGCCGAGGGTGTACGCCAGGCCGATCGAATAATCGAGGTACTCGGTGTTGTCGAAGGCGTCACCGTAGTTGTAGCCGGCATGCAGATTCAGGGTCAGATTCGCCGGCAGTGCGAAGCTGGCATTGCCTTCCGTATACCAGCCGTCGAGCTCCGTGCCGCCGAGATCGTTCGAGTACCACTGCTTGACGTCAAAGACCCCGAAACTGAGGCCTGCATAGATTTCGGGGTAGTCGTCGATGTCATCGGCGCCCGGGTAGGCATACCAGACGATGCCGACATCCCAGCCGAGGCCGTCCTCCGCTCCCCCGGCAAAGCCGGCATACAGGTCGACCTCGATGTCCCCGTCGACGTCATTGCCGTAGTCGATATTGCTCGCCCAGGCCCCGACGTAGAAGCCGTTTTCGCCGGCCCAGTCGAGGCTGCCTTGCAGCGCTGGATCATCGTTGGTCAGGCTGATGCCACGGAACCGGTAGTCACTTATCCCGGTGACAGTAGCCGAGAGTTCTGCATGGGCCGCTGTGGCCGCGCCCAGTAAGCCCAACGCCGTCGCAATCCGGACAATTCGCATAGCACCCCCGTTGTGGTGAGAAAGATACAACGCTATCCCCGGGCAACAAAGCGTGCGGATTCTAGCACGGCATCACGCGTGCCCCAGCGCTGACGCTTTGGTGCAACAATCTTGGCCAGCAGCGCTATTGCATGATCCGTGCCAGAGTAGGGAGCCGCCGTCCTACGCGCAACCGGGTAGGCAAAGCAGAGACTTGCGTCCAGCCGGGCGGCGAGGGTGCTTGGCGCGGCTGCACCGAGACGGTGCATCAGGCCCTGACGATGCACCCCTGCGACGCAACAGGGCGGCGCTCAGTCGCGAGCGGGTTCGAAGATCACGTACTGCTTCTCGGCCGGCTCGACGACTTCCCAGATGCCCGTAAAGCCGGCAGGCACAACGAAGCTGTCGCCTGCGGCATAGCTGCGAATCTCGCCGGCATCACTCTCGATCCGGATGCGCCCACGCGTCAGGCGGCAGAACTCGTGCTCGGTATAGGCCACGCGCCAGCGGCCAGGGCTGCTGCTCCAGGTGCCCGCAAAGAACTGGCCGCCTGGATCCGCATATACATTGCGGACTTCCTGTTCGGGCGTGCCGGACAAGAGCCGATCCGCCGGGGGCGCCGAGATCTCGGGCGATACGCTTGCCGGATCCCAATCGACGATCCGCGCGTCCGCTTGCGTCGTCATCGCTTGCCTCCTCTCTGCAGTGATTCGCGCGACGGCAGAGTAAGCGTCGCCGCTCCCCGAAGGAAGCGGCGACACGTGCCACGCCAGTGCGATCGGTATGCGCCTGCCTGTTAGCGCGGCTCGGGCTCTGCGCGTGCGACTCGGCTGTCGTCATCGACGACGACACCGAGGCGGACCCTGCGTTCCCAGGCATAGGCTTCGCGATCTCCCTCGACCGCAGTCGACAATTCCTCACCATGGGCGATCACGCGGACCCGTGCTGGGTCGATGCCACCCTCCACAAGCGCCGCACGCACGCGCGCGGCGCGCCGCTCCGACAGGTCTCTGTTCCAATCCGCTTCACCGCGAGGATCCGCGAAGCCGTGCAACTCGATCACGATGTCATCGATCGAAGCCAGCACATTGGCCAGCTCCTGCAGTCGCTCAGCTGACGAAGAATCGAGTTCGTGACTCGCCGTTCGGAACAGAACATCGGTGCCGAGGCGCTCGGCAAGCTCTTGCAGGAATGACGCTTCCTCGCGGTCTACCGCTTCGCTCGCCGCCCGAGCGAGCGCGAGACGTGTAGCCGCCAGTTCGCTGCGCGCCTCCGTCAATTCGCTACGCGTCACGGTGAGCTCGCTTTCGAGCGATGCAGCCTGTGTGGCTGCCGCATTGGCGACGTGCACGCGATCGCCGACGAACGCACCAAGGGCCAGGCCGAGAATCGCACCGGGAGGCCCGCCGAGAAGTGCTCCTCCGGCCGCACCGGAAAGCATGCCGATGCCTTCCGCTCGCGTCGGTTCCTCGCCAGCGTGGGCTACCCCTGCGAGCGCGAAACTCGAGACCAGGATCCAGATTCGATAGCGCATCTTCCGTATCTCCATGACTGCTGGTCCGCGACGGGACCCGTGCGCAGATCACAGCGCGCGTCGATGTCCACGGCGTGCGGTCTTTGTGGACGATGCGAGTCGGATCGTGGCCAATCATGTCGATGCCGAACGATCTCGTGACATCTACCTAGCCTCGCGCCGCGGTGCGCCTCGTAACATGGCGCGCACACTGACGCCGCGGGAGATGCGCATGAGTGTCGGTCACATCTGCACTCGATACGTGTTCACGGTCAGCTGCGACGCCGACGCCGTCGAGGCGGCACGCAGGATGCGCGAACTGCACGTCGGCTTTCTGATCGTCGTCGATCCGGCGAGCGACGATCGCGAGGCGCTCGGCGTCGTCACGGACCGTGATCTCGTCCTCGAAGTGCTCGCGAAAGGCATCGACCCGCACTCGGTGACGGTCAAGGACTTCATGACGCCGGATCCTCTGATCGTGCAGGAGAGCGACGAACTGCACCAGACACTGCTGCGAATGCGCGCCGTCGGCGTGCGGCGCGTGGCCGTACGCAATCAGGCGGGCGCCCTGGTCGGCGTGCTCTCGCTGGACGACGTCGTCGGATTCCTGAACGAAACCGTACGGGATCTTGCAGGTGCAATCAGCCACGAGTTCGATGTGGAGCGGCGACTGCGAGAGTGAGCCGCCTGGCTGCCTGCGATCAGCTGCGCACGGACTGCCGCACGCCCGTATAGGACCTCAGCTGGCGCTTGACCGCATCGAACGCATCCCTGATCGCGACGTAAACGTCGTCGTGGTCGGGACGTGGCGCCGTGTCCGTACTGACGTGAAACTCGCGGTCAGGAACCGCCAGCGAAATGCGCACGCCGAACGGGTCTCCGTGCTGCTTGTGATGTGGCGCATCGATCACGACGCGACATCCAGTGAGTCGGCCGTAATGATCGTCGAGCTTCGTAACGAGGTCGCGTACGCGTTCTTCTACGGCGGGCGACGGATCCATGTGCCGGAACGTCAATTGAAGCGGAACTTGCACGATGCACTCCTTGATCGGCCCAGGCTACTGCCTGACGCGTACGATTGTCCGACGGCCCTCTGGAACGGGCATGCGTATTTGCCACGGACCGCAGGAATGACGTCATGAGCGAGGCCGAGGCGCTGCGGTGAGTACTCATTCGATCATCAACGCGTTGCGCGATCCGACCTGCTATCGACATCGAACGGGCGAGATCCGCGTCATCGAAACGCACATCTCATGGGTAGTGCTGACGGGCGAGTTTGCTTACAAGATCAAGAAACCGGTAAGGCTCGATTTCCTCGATTTCACGACCCTGTCCCGAAGGCGCCACTTCTGCGAGGAGGAGATCCGACTGAACCGGCGTTTCGCGCCCGGACTTTATCTCGGTCTCAGCCGGATCACCGCAGGACGTCACGGTCTGCGTGTCGATGATGAAGATGGCACACCGGTGGTCGAGTACGCCGTGAAGCTGCGGCAGTTCGATTCCGGCGCGGAACTGACCGCACTCCTCGATGACGGAGCGGCCGACGCGAGTTTACTGCGCGAGTTCGGGCGTGAACTCGCTGGCGTGCACGAGGCCGCGCCTCGCGTTCAGCCGGGTGCGGATTTCGGCTCGGTCGAAACGACACTGGACACCGTCCGCACCAACCTCGGCGAACTCGGGCAGCAGACGTTGCCTGCCGCGGAATCGGCGCGGGTCGAGCGCCTGAGAGACAGAATGCTGGCGCTCGGCGAACAGCTGTCGGATCGTCTGGCCGCCCGTCGTCGCAACGGTTTCGTGCGCGAGTGTCACGGCGACCTGCATGCAGGCAATGTCGTGCGGCTCGACGGCCGACTCGTCGCGTTCGATTGCATCGAATTCGATCCCGCACTGCGGATCATCGACGTCGCGAACGACGTCGCCTTTCTGCATATGGATCTCTGCGCCCGGGATCGCGAAGATCTCGCCTACACACTGCTCGATGGCTGGCTCGAGCGCACGGGCGATTTCGGGGGCATCGAGGTACTGCGCTACTACGCGGCGCACAGGGCTCTCGTGCGCGCCAAGGTCACCGCCATCGCGCGAGCAAGCGGCCAGCACCGCAAACCCGACACGAGCGCGTACCTGCGTACGGCGGACAAGGCACTGCAGCCCGCAGCTCCGCTGCTCGCGATCACAATCGGCCTGTCCGGCTCGGGCAAGACCTGGCTCTCGAACCAGCTCGTCGCTCAACTGCCCTGTGTGCGAATTCGCTCCGACGTGGAACGCAAACGCCTCGTCGGCCTTGCCGCAACCGCCAGCTCGCGGTCGCTGCCGGGCGCAGGCCTCTATTCCCGCGAGTTCAACGCCCGGACCTATTCGCATCTGCTGGCCTCTGCGGCGCAGGCATTGCGCGGTGGCTACAGCACTCTGATCGACGCGGCTTTCCTGCGCTACGAGGAACGCGCCGCGGCACGGCGGCTGGCAGCGGAACTTGGTACACCGTTCGTGCAATTGCTCTGTGAAGCCCCCACAGAGGCTCTTCGCGCACGCGTTCAGCGTCGATCTCAGGAGGCCAGGGACGCCTCCGAGGCGACCCTCGACGTGCTCGAGCGCCAGCTCGACTACTTCGAGCCTCCGCTCGGTGATGAGCTCGCCGGGACCGTGACGATCGATACGACAGCACGCGACGCAGCGACACGGGCCCTCGATGCCATCTCGCGATATCTTGGGCAGGCTGCTGGCAGTCGCTAGCGCTGGCGTCCTTCTCTCAACTATGCACTGGTTTTTCGACGAGCACGTTGCAGGGCAACTGATCGAGAACCGCCTCCGCCGTGTTCCCGATGAAAAGACGCTCGAGCCGGCTGCGTGACAAGGCACCCATGATCACGAACTGCGCCTCGCGCTCCTCCGCGAAGCCGATGATCCCTTCGGCCGGCCGACCCACACGCAAGTGCTGGGCTGCCGGAGGGATCCGATAGGGCTCGAGCAGACTTGCGAGCGACTTCCGCACGTCCTCGACGCTTGGTACCGCGGAAGTCGCCGCCGCGCTCGTCGCAGCCGCGGCCACGTCTCCGATCACCTCGAAAGGACCCGGCATCGCGTAGACGTGCAGAGCCTCCACGCGACCGTGCAGAGTCGAGGCGAGCAGTTGCGCTGTGTCGAGCAATTGTCGATCGAGCGCGGCCGGCTTGTCATGCGCATGCAGGGGATCTACTGCAGCGACGATCAGCGGATTCGCCGGCCATTGCGTGCGCTTCACGAGCAGCAGTGGTGCCGGGCAATCGCGGATCAGATGCCAATCCGCACCCGTCAACAGCGTGCGGCGGATCCTGCTGTGATAGCGCGTGGCCTTGACGACGAGGTCCGGCTGGATCTCACGCGCCTTCGTCGTGATCTCCTCGTAGAGGGGCGCCGCCCAGACAACGGCGCCGTCCGACTCGACGCCTTTCTCGCGCGCGCGACCGGCAAGCTCTTCGAGTCGACGCCCGAGGTTCGCGACGATCAGATCGTGGAACTGCTGGGCGACCGTGAGCTCCACCGGGTGATAGCGAATGTGAGCATCGCGGAACTCGCACGCGAAGAGGGCGAGATGCGCGCCGCACGCAGCAGCTATCGTAAGCGCGGCATCGAATGCCGGTTGTTCTTCGGACGCCGGATCGATGACCACCAGTATCTTGCGAATGTCCTTCATGACGAAGACTCCCGGAGCGCGTCGCCGACACTGTAGCAGAGCGTGTGCATGTCAGAGGCCGTGCCGTAGCGTCGCATTTCAGGTTGTCGAAAGCGATTCTCAACAGCCGGCTACGAGGATCTACTTATGGCGCACGCTCGCCGCTGCAGCAGCTGCGGATGGCATCCGGTTCAGCCAGACCTTCTGCAGCTCCATGACGGCCATCAGTGTCAGCGCGAGAGCGAGATACAAGAGCCATCCGGAAGGCGGTAGTGGCGCGGTTCGCAAAGTGGTCTGCAGGATCGGCACGTGCATCGCGAGCAGATGCATCGCGATCGCCGCGGGTACTCCGATGGCGAGCACCAGATTGTTGCGCAACGGCATCTTCAGCACGCAGCGTGTTTCGGAGCGAGCATTGAGTGCATCGACGTTCTGCATCAACGTCATCAGCAGCAGCAGTGCGTTGCGTGCCTCCTCGACCGCCACGCCGGTCTCGAGCAGTGTGATGTAAGTGCCGAGCGCAACCAGCGTCATCCATGTACCCGCCAGCAGCCCGCGGCTCAGCATCACGCGATCGATCAGCGGCTCGTCCGGACGCCGCGCCGGACGAGCGAGTTCGTCACCGCGTGCTTTCTCGAACGCGAGCGCGACATCCTGGATACCGTTCGTGACTACGTTGAGCCAGAGGATCTGCACCGGCAGCAAGGGAATCGGCAACCCCGCAATCACGGCAGCACCAATCGTCGCAACTTCGGCAATGCCTGCTGCGATCAGCAGATAAACCTCGTTACGGACATTGCTGTAAGCAACGCGCCCTTCCTCGACGCCGGCCACGATCGTCGCAAAGTCGTCGTCCGTGATGACGAGGTCGGATGCCTCGCGCGCAACGTCGGTGCCGCTGCGGCCCATCGCGACGCCGATGTTCGCGCGGCGCAACGCCGGTGCGTCGTTGACCCCGTCACCGGTGACGGCAACGAAGTCACCCGATTGCTGCGCGGCTGTCACGAGCGCGAGCTTCTGCTCCGGGGTAACACGGGCGAACACTGTTGCGCGTTGCAGAGCAGATCGGAGCGCGTCGTCGCTCGCACCGTCGAGATCCTGCCCACGGATCACCTGGTCGGATCTCGAGGCGATGCCGAGTTCGCGCGCGATAGCGAATGCCGTTGCGGGATGATCACCGGTGATCATCTTTACCGCGACGCCAGCGGCATGACAGGCCACCACAGCTTCGCGCGCTCCCGGCCGCAAGGGGTCCATCAAACCCGCGAGTCCGAGGAATTCCAGCCGGGAGGGTTCCGCAGGCAAGGAGTCCGACGACACCAGGTCGGTCGTACTGCCGGACGCGAATGCGAGCACGCGTCGCCCGCGGGCGGCCAGCTCGTCGGCGACCTCCGCAATCTCATGCGCCTGCGCATCGGTCAGCGCGCACATCGAAAGGACCTGCTCGGGCGCTCCCTTGACGGCGACCCATGCGCCGCACTCCGTCTCATGGAAGGTGGCCGCATAGCGACGCTCGGGCTCGAAAGGGATCGCTGCGATCTGCGGCCGCGCCGCACGTCGTTCCTCTACCGCCGCCCCTGCCTTCTTCGCGAGGACCAACAGCGCGATATCCGTCGGGTCTCCGCGGCCGGACCAGCGTCCATCCGCCAAGCGCAAATCCGCTTCGTTGCAGGCGACTGCGACGTCGATCAGGCGCTCGAGCTCATGCACACGACCTTCAGGTTCGATCTGGCCGTCCGGCACGTACCCGGCGCCGGTGACCTGAAAGGACGCCGACCCCGGCAACCACAGTTCGCGAACTGTCAGCTCGTTACAGGTCAGCGTTCCGGTCTTGTCGGTCGCGATCAGGCTGCAGCTTCCGAGCCCCTCGACCGCCGGCAGTTGGCGCACGATCGCCCCACGCGCAGCCATGCGCCGCGCCGCAATCGCGAGAGCAACGCTCAGTGCCACCGGCAGGCCTTCCGGAATCGCGGCGACAGCGAGGGCGACGCCGAACACGAACATCTCGCCGATGCCTCGTCCGTGCACCAGCACCGCAATCGACCCGATCAGGGCGGCGGCGGCCAGCACCGCGAGCGCGATCACGCGGCTGAACCGTTCCATTCGCAGGACGAGCGGCGGCTTGCCACCCTCTGTCGACGTCATCGCCGTGGCGAGGCGCCCGATCTCCGTGCGCGCACCGGTCGCGATCACGACGCCATGTGCCCTGCCGCGCGTGACGCTGGAACCCGCATGCACCATGTTGCGCCGATCGGCGAGACCGGTGGCAGCATCCCCTGTCCAGGCTGCGTCCTTCGACACCGCGAGCGATTCGCCGGTCAACTGGGATTCATCGACTTCAAGGCCGCGCGTCACGGTGAGCCGCGTGTCCGCCGGAACTCGCTGTCCGCTTTCCAGCACCAGGATGTCTCCCGGGACCACGTCGGCTGAGTCAACTTCATATTGCTCGCCGGCGCGAATCACGGTCGCACGCAGCTCGATCAGCCGTTTGAGCGCACCGCTCGCGCGCTCGGCGGTCCATTCCTGCCACGTTCCTATCGCCGAGTTCACGAGCAGTACGGCACCGATGAAGATGGCGTCGCTCGGATGTCCGAGCGCGAGCGACACGACCGCGGCCGCGAGCAGCACGTAGATCAAAGGGCTGCGCAGCTGCCGCAGGATCACGATTCCGAGGCGCAGTGCAGGTCCCGCAGGCAGCACGTTCGGACCCACGGCAGCGAGTCGCTGCCGCGCCTGATCGGTCGAGAGGCCGGCGCAACTCGTGCCCAGGGCGTCGAGAACTTCGTCGACGGAACTGGCGTGAAATGCCCGATCAGGCGGCGACACCGTATCCGCCGACGGTGGCTGC
>Ga0268386_10001094_pt1 | contig 18322 bp, 19 predicted proteins | sample RVTome_15_FD_200260 | JGI IMG/M metagenome (GOLD analysis project Ga0268386, IMG submission 200260) | Soil microbial communities from uranium-contaminated site in the Upper Colorado River Basin, Wyoming, United States - RVT150D86... ...
GCGGGGAACAGCAGGCTGAACTCGCCCAGCCCCGGCCGGGCGGTGATCAGCTCGGTGACCGCGCCCCGCGGCCAGCCGCCGCCCGGAAGATGGCGGTCCAGCCGCGCATGGCCGGTGGGCAGAACCGACTGCGCCAAGCCGGCCTGGCGGCCTTTCCACAGGCAGGGCGTCGAGGCCAGCACGGCCTCGAGCGTGTTCCTGTCTGCGCTCACAACTTGACTCGAACCACGCCCACGCCCAAGCCCTCGATGACCAGCGCCTGGCGCCGCAGGTCCACCTCGATGGGCTCGAAATCAACGTTCTCGGGAATCAGCTGTACCCGGTGCGCGCGCCTGCGGAAGCGCTTGACGGTGACCTCGTCATCGAGGCGGGCCACGACGATCTGGCCGTTACGGGCCTCCGGCGTGCGGTGCACGGCCAGCAGGTCGCCGTCGAGAATGCCGGCGTCCTGCATGCTCATGCCGGTGACGCGCAGCAGGTAATCAGGCTTGCGCGAAAACAGGGCGGGGTCGATGCGGTATTCGTCCTCGATGTTCTCCTGGGCCAGCACCGGGCTGCCGGCGGCGACGCGGCCAACCAGCGGGATGGGGTGGTGCGGGGAGACGGGCAGCACCTCGGCGGACAGCGGCAGCAGAGTGATGCCGCGTGAAATACCGGGCGCGATGGTAATAAAGGCTTTTTTCTCCAGCGCCCTCAGGTGCGCCTCGGCGGCGTTCGGCGAACGGAAGCCGAAATGCCGGGCCAGTTCAGAGCGTGTAGGAGGAAATTTATGTTTTTCAATAAATTCTGAGACAAACTTAAGAATTTGCTTTTGACGCGAGGTCAGCGCTGCCGGTGCCATATGACAATCCTCCAGTACCTACTATAAATATATACAGCACTGGAAATATTATCAAGGCAAGCGAGGGCGCTCGCGTTTTACCATCCTCCGCCACCACCCCCACCGCCGCCTCCACCGGAAAAGCCGCCACCGCCGGACCCTGAGCTCGAACCCGGAGGCGAGGAGGCCGACGAAATGGCGGAGGAAAAACCGCTACTGAAGCCACTGCCCATGTGGCGAATGGAAGAAAGCCCGCGCGAATGACCGTGGTACCAACCCGGTTGCCAGCCGTCCTGCTGGCGCATTTCCTCGGGCAGTTCGCGGGCGAAACGCTCGCACCAGCTGTTCTCCACGCCGAGCGCGTAGGCATAAGGCAGGAAGGCTTCAAACACTTCCGGCGTCAGCCGCGGCGAGCGCATCTGCTCGAGACGGTCCTGCTCGGCCGTTCCGAGGTAACGCTTGAATCCCTCGATCTGGTCCATGATGCGCCGCCCCGACGGCGTCGGCGCCCGCATCAAAAAACAGAACAGCACGTGCAGCACGATGCTGGCGAACACGTAGATCACCCACACCAGCGGCCCGCCGTCAAACGGCGCCGCAATGAGCATGGACAGCGCGAAGATGGCGAAGGCCGGTAGCAAGTACAGCAGGTTGAGGCGGAACAGCCGATTCTTGAACTCCGTGGCCAATGCCGCCTGCAGGCCGCCCTTGGCTGCGCGGAACTCGGAGTGATTCGACTGTTTCAGCGCGATGCTCCCCTTGCGATAGCGAAGGAGGGCGTCGAGGACGGCCTGCTCTCCGGGCGTCGGCGCCTGCGCGGCCTCATCTTCGATCCGGGTCAGCGAGAAGTCGCCGCCGTCCTCGTCGATCACAAGCTGTTTCTTGACCGCCAGGCTGACGATCGCCGCAACGAACGAGGCCTGTCGAAAGCCCATCGAAAGGACATACCTGCAGGCTGCAGGCGACAGGCGCGGCGGCGGCTCGAAGCGCGGGATGATCACGCCGGTGGCCGGATCCCGTCCGGCCAGGTTCCACGCCCACAGGTACCAGCCGAGCATCGCCAGCCAGCCCAGCGCCAGCACCAGCGCGGAGCCGTTGTCGCTCAGGAACCAGCGCACCTTCTGACCCGCGGTGGGCTCGGCCACCAGTCCCTTGGGAAATGCAACGATCACCGACAGGTTCTCCCAGGGGCTGAGCCCGCGGCTGGTTTCGAAGCGGGCGGTGCGTTCGTCGACGACCCCGAAACGGGCGTGGGTGGCGGTCGCGCCGTAAGACCCTGTGTAGGCATTCAAGATCAGGTCTTCAGCCGCCACCGTCGACGGCAGCCGGATGATGGCCGAAGCCCGGTCGATCGAAAAACGCCAGCCATTGCCGGTAACGTTCCACCACAGCTCGTCGTAGTCTTCGAAAAATCCAAGCTGCCGGCTGGTGATATAACGAAAACGGTATTGGTGCTCACCGGGGTCGAGGAAACGGTTGGCCTTGCCGGCATAAATGCGCACGCCGTTCGACATGCGCTCGGTGTGCCAATCCTCGGGCCGCTCGTTGCGCTCTACCGAAACCACCTCGAAGCCCACCCGGTAGCGGTTGCCCGCGCGGTCCTCGTAACGCGTCGGGAAGTCGCGGTAAATGCCGCGCCGAATATGGTTGCCCTCGGCGCGCACCCGGATGGTTTCGGTTACGTCCAGGCGGCCGTCTTCGAGGATCTCGATGTCCGAGTGATAGGACAGGATGCGCTCCTCCGCCTGCAGGCTTGCGAAAGCCGAGGTCAGGAAAGCGCACAAGGCAAAGCGCAGATACGATTTCATGGCGGATCCGGTCAGGTCAATTGCACGCGTGGCGTTTCACGCTGCGAGGCCAGCTCGATCTCGAAGAATTCGGCCTCGCGGAAGCCGAACAAGCGGGCGACGATCATCGAAGGAAAGCCCTGTACGAGGTTGTTGTTGTCGCGCGCGCTGCCGTTGTAATAACGCCGCGCATACTGGAGGTGGTCCTCGATCTCCACCAGGCTGTCGTGGAGCTGCTGAAAGGTCTCGCTGGCCTTGAGGTCGGGATAGGCTTCGGCGAGCGCGAAAAGGCGGGCGATGGAACGCGACAGGCCGCTTTCACGGTCGCCGCGGCGGCCGGTTGGCATGTCGCGGTGGGTGCGCAACTCGGTGACCCGCTCCAGGGCCCGGGTCTCGTGTTCCCTGTAACCTTTTACGGTGGCCACCAGGTTGGGCACCAGGTCGTAGCGTCTGAGCAGCTGGACATCGATGCCGGCCCAGGCCTCCTCGACCTGGTTGCGCAGGCGCACCAGCCGGTTGTAGGTCCATACGCTCCAGCCAAGCAGCGCGGCGAGGATCAGCACGATGACCAGCGTCAGGTCCAAGTGCGCGTCTCCGCGGTCTTGCGCGGTTTGAAGTGTTTGATGGCCTGCTTGAGGTCGCGAAAACCCGGCGGTGAGGGCGAATAACGATAATCGTTGTAAAGCCGCGCAATGCGCTGGATCTCGTCGGCTTGGTCGGGCAGCGTGGCGCTGGCCTCCCACGCCACCGTGCGCGCGCCCATCGACGGCCGCGAGGCCACACCGGCCCGCCCCAGCTGGCGCAAAAACTTGAGCCACACGCCCTGTAGCGGGCTGCGGCGCATCGGGCCCTGGGTGCGCAGGATCAGCGGCATCAGCAACAGGCTCAGCACCGCGATCACGCCGAACAGCACCGCCATCAGGCCTTTGGCGTCGATCCTGCGCAGGCCCAGCGGTGCAAATAGCTGTGACTGCTCGGCGGCGCCGAAGTCGATAACCCAGTCGTTCCAACTCCGCTGCAACACGTCGAAGCCGTTCCGCAGCTCGCGCAGCCAGCCGAAATCCAGCATGTGGCGCGGTTCCGACAACGCCCCCAGGGAGCCCTGCTGGACGCGCAGCGGCGAGACCGCAGCCGTGGGGTCGACACGCGTCCAGCCGCCGCCTTCGAGCCAGATTTCCGACCAGGCATGCGCGTCGGATTGCCGCACCAGCAGATAGTTTCCGAACTCGTTGTACCAGCCCCCCTGGTAACCCGTGACGACGCGCGCCGGGATGCCGGCCATGCGCATCATCACGGTGAAGGCCGAGGCGTAATGCTCGCAGTATCCGGCGCGGGTCCGGAACAGGAAGTCGTCCACGGCATTGAGGCCCAGCAGGGGCGCCTCGAGGGTGTAATGGAATTGCTCCTCGTTGAAGTGGCGCAACACGCGCTCGGCCAGCGCCTTGTCTTCATCGATCGTCCGCCGCCAGCCCGACACGAGTTCCCGGGTGCGGGAATTGAGCCCCTGCGGGATCTGCAGGGCGGAGTTTCGGAGCACCTCGCTCAATTGGGGAGAATCGACAAAATCAGGGTCGGAGGCGATTTCGTAGCGCAGTAGCTGGGTTACCGAGGTTTTGCGCAGGAGTTGATAGTCCATGGTCAGGCGGGTGTCGTTGGGCACTACGGTGGGGTAGTCCAGCGCGAACAGCCATTTTCGTTCGTTCGGCTCGAGCTGGACGGTGTAGCGGTACTCCGCGTCGCCGGGAGAAGGCCGCTGTCGGGCCTCGATGTTACGGCTCCAGAAGCTGGTTTCCCACTGCCGGCCGTTGTAGTCCCACAGCACCGGGCCGCGCCAATAAAGCTCTTCCTGGCGCGGGATGGGGCCGCGGAAATTGATTCGGAAAGCCGGCGAGTCATCGATGAACAGCTGTTGGATGGAGCCCGGTTCCATGGTGTCCGACAAGCCGGTGCGAGCGTCCAGGCTGGATTCAGGGACGCCCCACAGCGGACTGCTCCAGCGCGGAAACAGCAGGAACAGCGCCACGGCCGCGGGCAGGGCGAGCGCGAGGATTCGCAAGCTGAACCCCAACTCGGCGTGGATCGATCGCCCGAGGGCGGGAACCGGCCGGCTTGGGCCGAAAGCTTCGCGGCGGTGCAGATGCGCCAGTGCGATGAGGGCTGTGGCGACCACGGCGGCTCCGTACAGCGGCATCAGCACACCCTGGCTGAACAGGAACTGCGTCGCGCACAGAAACAGGCTGAAGCTCACCACGACACGGGCATCGCGTATCCGGTAGGTTTCCAGCAATTTCATCGCCAGCATGACGGTGAGCAGGCTTACCGCCGCGCTGCGCCCGAATACGTTGCCAAACGACAAAACGAGCACCAGCAAGGCCACGCCAAGGGCGGTGAAACGCCAGGTGGCCGGCATCGGCGGCCAACGGTTCAACTCGGCGGCGATGCGCCACATGAACGGAGCAATGGCAATCAGCAGTATCCAAGCCGGCATGCGGGTGAGCTGCAGCGACATGGCGACCCCCAGCGTGGCCATCACCCACATCATCGAGCGGGTGTCGGGGGTAATGTGCCGATCGCTTGCCATTCAGCCCTCGTACAGTGCCAGGATCTTCAAGCAGGCGTCGCGGTGCTCCTTGCCCATCCCGGGCGGCAGCGCTACGGTCGGCATTTCAAGGCTGTACGGGATCTGGTGGTGCTCGGCGCGCAGCACCCAGGCCGTCAGTATTGAGAGCTTTTCCTCGCTGCCAGTCCCGCCCGTCAGGTACCAGTTGAACTCACAGGCCTCCTCATGCGGCGTTTCCATCTCGCGGGAATAAAGCTTCTGGTGGCGAGCGCTGGCACGCCAGGCCACGCGCTTGAGCGGATCGCCCGGCTGGTATTCGCGCAGGGCGTGGAAGTGTTCGCCCTCGCCCTTGTGGGCCGCGCCGTAATCGCCCCGCCCGGTGCGCGGCAACGGCGGAGCATTCGGCGCCGGCGGCGGGTACACCAGGCACTGCACGTTCGGAATGATCACCGACCAGGCCTTGAAGAGGCCAAAAGGAAAGCGGTTCTCCACCACCAAGGGCTCCATGGTCATGTAGCCGCGCCGGCGGGCTACCTGCTCGAGCCGCAACTTAAGTGTTGCTTCGGGCGTGAAGTCGCGGCAATCACCGTTGCCCGCTGCCGCGTGGCTGGCGGCGGTGCTCCACTTGACGCACACCGCGTATCGGCTGCGCGACTCCTGGTTGCGCATGAGCACTTGGAAAATGGCCCGCTCGCCCGCGAAAACCGGGTCAGCGGCAATCCCGACCACCGAAATCCCGACCTGGTTACGATAGGCGAGGAACATGGTCATCAGCGAAATGGACACCAGCGTGAAGGCCATGAGCAGAGCCATGTTGTTGTTGAAGTTGAGCCCGCCCGTCACGGTCATGGCGAGCACCACGCCGAAGCCGGCGCCGAACAGGGTGGGGAGCACGAAAATGTGCCGGTATTCGAAGGTGCGGGGCAGATCGGTGACGCCCCGGCGCCGCTTTATGCGGTCCAGCAGCCAGCGGTCGAAACGTCTGCCTGGGGAGAATCTCTGGGAACTGGCCGTCGCCACGCTCGCCATGGCGGTCAGGGAATCGGCACCTGCCTCATCAGTTCGGCGATCTGCTCGTCCGGGGTTGCGTTGAAACCGGCGCTGGCGATCAGCCGGTGCCTGGCGAGGCCCGGGAACACGGCCTGGACATCCTCCGGGATCGCGTAATCGCGGTCGTCCAGGAAAGCGAAGGCGCGGCTCAGGCGAAGCAAGGCAAGGCCGGCACGCGGCGAAAGCCCGGTCTCGAACCAGCGTGGATCGCGGGTCTCGGCAAGCAGGGCCTGGATGTAATCGAGGAGGTCATCGCTGACATGGACCCGCTCGCAGTCTTGCTGGAGGGCCAGGACGTCTTGAGGAGTCAGCTTGGCGGAAATCCGCTCCAGCATGCCCGCGCGGTCCTCAGACATCAAAAGCTTGCGCTCGGCGGCCCGGTCCGGGTAACCCAGGGTGATGCTCAGCAGGAACCGGTCCAGCTGCGATTCCGGCAATGGAAAGGTACCGACCAGGTCCATGGGGTTCTGGGTTGCGATGACGAAGAAGGGCTGGGGCAGGGGATGGGTCTTGTTGTCGATCGTCACCTGCCCCTCGGCCATGCCCTCCAGCAGTGCGCTTTGGGACTTCGGCGTGGCGCGGTTGATCTCGTCGGCCAGAATGACCTGGGCGAAGATCGGCCCGGGATGGAACTGGAACGTCTCTTTGTCGCGCCGGTAGATCGACACGCCGAGAATGTCCGCGGGCAGAAGGTCGCTGGTGAACTGGATTCGCTGGTAGTCCGAGCCGACGGTGCGCGCCATCGCGTTGGCCAGTGTGGTCTTTCCCACGCCGGGGACGTCCTCGATCAGGATATGGCCGCGCGACAGCAGGCCGCAGAAGGCCAGCCTTACCTGTCGCTCTTTCCCCAGCAGAACCTCATTCACGGTACGCTGCGCTTCGAGCAGGCCGGTATGGCGTCCTTCCGGCTGTCTTGCTTGCTTAATGACGCTGCTGTTCACAGGATGAGGAACCCTTCATTTACAACCCCTTACGCCGGAACTTTGATAACCGGTCCGGGAAGTATATCACCGTCAGTCTGATATATTCCCGCTATGGGAGTTCTAGGCAACCACGCCGTCGGCGGGCCCGCGGTCATGCCCCGCACGGGCCTGATCCTTCCCGGCGGCGGCGCCCGCGGCGCCTACCAGGTGGGCGTACTGCGCGCACTGGCCGAAATCTGGGCGAAATCCGCCGCGCCGGGCTTCCCCTTTCCGATCATTTCGGGCAGTTCCGCCGGCGCCATCAACGCTGCGGTGATGGCCAGCCACGCGGACTCCGTCGCCGAAGGCGCAAGCCGGCTCGAACTTTTCTGGAAGCGGCTCCATTGCGAGCGGATCTACCGCACCGACGCGTGGACGGTGATGGCCACCGGCCTGCGCTGGATGCTCTCGTTCTCGCCGCTCCTCAACACCTTCGTTCGGCAACCACCCTCCCTGTTGAACAGCGATCCGCTGCGCGAATTTCTGGATCGCGAGTTGCTGCTTCACCGGATCCAGGAGTGCATCGACTGCGGCCACCTACGAGGAATAGCGATCACGGCCTCGGGCTATACCTGCGCCAGCGCGATCAGCTTCTTCCAGGCCGCCGAAGCGGTGCAGCCCTGGATCCGCGCGCGTCGCTCGGGGCGCGCCGCCACCATCAGCGTCCCCCACCTGATGGGGTCCGCCGCCCTGCCGCTGTTGTTTCCGGCCTACAGAATCGGCAACGAATACTTCGGCGACGGCGGCATGCGCATGGTGGCTCCGCTCAGCCCGGCCATCCACCTTGGCGCCGACCGCCTTTTAGTGATCACCACCCGCGACGAGCGGCCGGACCCCGAGCCCAGCGAGGACGTGGCCTATCCAACCTTCGGCGAAATCGGCGGCTATCTGCTGGACACCATATTCATGGACCGGCTCACCTCCGACATCGCGCGCCTGGAGCGGATCAACGAGACGCTAAGCCTTATGACCCCCGAGCAGTACCGGAAAACGCCGCTCAACATCATCCGGGCGCTGGTCATCCGGCCCAGCGTCGACTTGCGGGAGGTCACCCGGCGGCATGCTCGCTCCATTCCCCGGCCGGTACGCATGCTGTTGCGCACGCTTGGAGGCTGGGGCCGCGACTGGCGCATGGCGAGCTATCTGTTGTTCGAGCCGGGATTCGCGACGGAGCTGATCGAGCTGGGTTACCAGGACAGCATGGCGCGGGCCAAGGAAATCAGCACGTTTTTCACGGCGCCGGTGGAGACGATCAATCAGAGACAGATGTAATTTGTCCGCAGGCTGCTTTCGAATTAACCGGCGCCCTTGTCGCGTAGCCCTGACCATCGATCACGCCCTCGCCAATACGGGCATTCAGGGCAGCTCTCACCTTCTGGATAGTCGATGCCTTCCTCGTGCAGGCAGCCAATGATCTTGTCTACCATCGCGACGCTTACGCCGCGTTTCCGCGGAAACGCGCTTCGAAGGCCACGACCTAAAATCCTGACAGCGATTCCCGGTGGGTGCCGCATGGAGACCGCTTTGATCAATGTCGGCCCAGTACATTTAACGTTGACGCTGAGCCGCAGGCGGCGGCCTGCCGACGCGAGTCGGCTCGAGCGACTGGTTAGGCCTCGGGTTCATGGCAAACCACTTCGATGTTGTGCCCGTCCGGACCAATGACATAAGCTGCGTAGTAGTTCGCGTGGTACTGCGGGCGCAGACCAGGCGCGCCATTGTCTTTGCCACCCGCCTCAAGAGCCGCGCGGTAGAAACCTTCGACTTGCCGGCGATTCTCGGCCGTGAAGGCCAAGTGGAGATGCGTCGCTTTCTCCTCGATTCGGCGGATGCACAGTGAAGACTTGCTGTCTGGGCGGCAAAGCTCGACGCCGAGCGGCCCCTCCGAGACAACAGCTACGCCGAGCGGTTCGAGTGCCTTGAGGAAAAACGCCTTGCTCGCTGCATAGTCGCTGACTCCGAATACGACGTGATCAAACATGAGTCTCCCGAATTGTGTAGATCTGCACGAGGCCAAACGTATAAGGGTAAGCCGCGTTTACCGACGCGCCAGCGGCGGGAAACGTCGGCTTCACCCGCTGGTTAGGGCTTCGTTTTGGAGCCATTTTGATACCAGTTAATCCACTGCTGGATTGCCTGGTTCCTTTTTTCTTTTGGATCATTCCAGATAAATCCGAAATCTTGCTCAGTTAATTTTTTTAGAGATTCGTTAGCCCAGTATCGAGTTGTGGCCATACCCGCTTCAGGATAGTTAGCCCCGACGTGCATAGATTGATCGGATAATGCATCGATTAAATATGGAACGGAAGACCGATTGCCTCGATCGCCCAACAACAAGGCTGAGCGAGCTCTAACTGTCGTCTGACCTGCAAATAGTCCTTGGTGCAACAGTTTGATTGGAACCCTGTCCTTAGAACTCGGTGCATTAAAGATTCGCTGATACTCTTGTGCTGGAAGAGGCAAAAGAGGTTTGCCCAGAGGCTCAAACCCGAATGTCAGGCCCGCCAGCGCAAACAGCAAAGGGAAGCCAATCACTTTTTTCATAAAAGAAGCCCTATCGTTTGAGCTCACCTGCGGGCGACAGCCGCAGGCTGGCGCATGTCAGGTGGAGCGAAGGGTTAGGTGTCACTGGTCCTGATAGGTTCGATACGAAGCTCGCCTACCTCGTGCAAGCCTGCCAACTTGGCAAAAGCCCAGATACCAAACATACACGCGCCAAGTGCAGCGATGCCTATCGACGTCCCGGCTACGACAAGTTCCCCGAAGCCAGCGAATGGCCCCAACCCTGACGCCTGCTGAGAACGCTGTATTAACCAGCCAGTCAAGGCTATGCCGCTCACAGCGAGACATACGCCCAGAATGCAAAACACACGGTGAATGGCGACTGCACGACGAGTGCGAACCGCCGCCCACGCACCGAGCGCACCACCCATCGGCAGTGTCAGGAGCGTTACGTCATCGTCAATACCAGTGAGCTGAGAGACGTTCGCCATTCCCCAGAGCAGCGCTATCGGAGCAAACAAGAGCAGGGCGGCGGTGATGATCCACGATCCAAAATATCCTGCCGAAAGAGCCAGTCGCATCATGTGACGCCTAACGTTTGAATTAAGCGGCGCGCACGCAGTGGGCGTCCGAGTTTGATGATTTGTTAGGTGCGGCCGACTCACGGACAACCCCGTTTACTTTGATGGTCGGATACTCATAAAAATCGACAACGTCCCCTTCGGTCACGGAGCCAAAACTCTTACAATCAACCCAGAGCGTCCTCCCATCAGTTTGGGCCGTAAAGCGCGGCCCTTCGTAGCTGATGCCAAAGGTTCCATGCAATGCATCAGACGGTTCCAATGGAATCTCGAACGTGACACCTGCCCCTTGGTAGCGATGCTTTCCGACGTTCACTTTCACCTCGCATCCAGCCAGTGCGAACGCGACGACCGCGAACAAGCTGATTTTGCAAATAACCCTATGTCCGCTGCTCAAGGTAGCACCTAACGTTTGAATTAAGCGGCGCGCTTTAGCGCGTCCGCCTTTAATGATTTGTTAAGTTTTCTACGCATCTTCTAGGCGATCGTCCAAGGCTGCGAGCAGTCGGCTGCCATGAATCACCGCTGCGATCAAAACCCGCTCTGGATCGAGTTTGTAGATGACTCGGTATTTGTGCACGAAACGCTCTCTGATATTTGGATCCTTCATCTCAGGAAGCTCGCGACCCATCTTGGGGTTTTCTGGAATGGATTCCGCAGTGGCAACAACTCTCGTGATAACCGCCCGAGCATAGTGTGCTGAATCTCGCTCGATGTACGAGGCAATAGATTCGAGATCTTCGACCGCCTCGGGGGACCAGACTAGGTGTCTAGCCATTTGCCGAGGCGCTGCTTGACCTCTTCATGCGGCACCGTTCCCTCAGCATCCGCGCGATTTACGCCCTTTTTGACCTTCTCAAGGACGTAAAGGTGATACTGGATATCCTCCAGGCTGGCGTCTTCAGGCAACGACTCTAAAAGGGCAGAAACTTCAGATTTTGCGGTGCTCATCGGTTCGAACTCCGTGACCTCAGCCCAAATTTTACCACCGACCTCAGGATAGAAACTTAACGTCGGAATTAAGCGGCGCCCTTTAGGGCGTCCACTTTAATGATTTGTTATGTGTTTCCGCACCAAAACCGCTCATGTTTCATCTGTCCCCGGAGGTGGGCCGATCAGTGCTTCAATGCCCTCCGAAAAAATGGTGTTCTTAACCTCGGCCAATGCGTCGGCATCTGTTGCAAAGTGGTCGTCCCAAACGGTTGAGTTTCCGTGCTGATCCTCCACTTCGAGAATCCACTTTCCATCATCGCTTCCATAAATTTCGACGCGGACAGATTGACCTCCGCTCCTCAACTCCTGGCACAGGGGCGACATTACAAGCTCAAATTCTTCGCTCATGACTTCTCAATTCTCGCCTCGGGCAAAACACATAACGTTTGGATTAAGCGGCGCCCTTTAGGGCGTCCGCCTTTAATGAATTGTTATACGGCATTTGCATCCCGGCTCATCTTGCTCTTGGGCAGTAACCAAGCGCTGCCAACAAACTCGGACCTTGGGGTTCAACCAAAATAGTAACCGATGACACGCCAAACAGAATCCTCACCCATGGCGACCACGACAATTTCGGCCTCCACTCCGGCTCCTTCGAATGAACTGTCAAATACGAACAAAACATACTGTCCGTCAGGAACACCTGGGAGGGACTCCTGATACTCGGCAGAACCCAGCTTTCTGCTCTCCAGTTTGCCGAGTGGTGTCCGTAGATTATTTAACTGACTAGCCCAAGCATCTCGGCCAACGTGGTGGCGCAACAGCGGAGACGCCTCCAACCAGGACTTTTCGTACTCGACGCTGTCAACCAACGCGAGCCACGCAATAGCAGCGGCCTCCGCATCCTCGGTTGAAGCAGAATCAGCGTAAGTGAGTATCGTCACAGATAAGAGAGCTAAGCAAACAAGCATGTTCCTCACTATCTTGACTCCTTGCATGTGATTAGACCGCCGCTGGATATTCTTGAGTATGACTTGTAACACAAGGGCGGCCCGTTCAAGTGCCGTATAACGTTTGAGTTAAGCGGCGCCCTTTAGGGCGTCCGCCTTTAATGAATTGTTATATGGCTTGCTCACCTCAGTGCCATCTCTACAATCGCAAATCCAAGTGCCGCTGTGCCCGTGCCGCCAAGTATCGACCACATCAAATTTCCATTCTCCAATTTGCCTCGCCACTTGGGAAATTTTCCAGCGCTGACAGCATAGACACCCACTAGCGAGAAACCGAAAAGCGCGAGACCAGACCAGCCGCCAACGCTAATTCCAAAGGCTCCCCATGAGCATAGCCAAGCGCCGACCAACCCGCGCGCCCGCTTATCGATTACTTGCGGCGTGGATGGATGGTCGGGGTTCTGGGATTCCATAGAGCAAGATCCATATAACGTCTGAATTAAGCGGCGCCCCTTGGGGCGTCCGCCTTTAATGATTTGTTAGGTTTCATTCTTCTCACCCTCTTCACTCTCCAGCTTGCGAAACACCTTCTGCCACGCCATTGACAGCCACAAGAGCAGGGCGCTGATAATTGCAACCTGAGCGACAGCAACTCCGTAACTGTGGGAGTCGAGACAATTCTCAGCACTTGCGAAGAATTCCAAAAAGTTGGTAACGCCACTCAATTCACAGAGCCCCTCGGAGGCACCATAGTAAATTTCCATCACGTAGATGAGTACGCCAGCTGCACAGAGTAGGACAGATCCAAGAGCACGCTTTTTATCGCGAAAGGCGAAAGTTGCAACAACAATTGAAGCGATGACGATCGCAACGTTAATTATCGAGTGCCAGAGTGCCTCCACTTCTGAAACCTAGACAGTATGACTTTCACGGGGCCGAGCGCTGACCTCCGCGGGGTTCGTACCGCGGGTTGGCGTGGCGCCAGAGCCGCATGAGCGACAATTGTGCTCGATCATTTTCCATCGCCCCGATCGGAGGTCAGCGCCATGAACGATACCACTGTTTTTGTCGGTCTGGATGTCCACAAGGACTCCATCACCGCCGCCTGTGTCGACGCAGTATACGATGCACCCGTCATTGATCTGGGTAGCGTAGGCACCCAGCAATACGCCATCGACCGGTTGTTGAAGAAGCTCGCCGGCCGTGGTCGCTTGCAATTCGTCTACGAGGCCGGTCCGTGTGGCTTCTGGTTGCACCGCTACCTGACGGGTAAAGGTCTGGCGTGTGTCGTGGCTGCCCCGTCGCTGATTCCCAGAAAACCCGGCGATCGCATCAAGACCGACCGACGCGATGCGCGTAATCTGGCGCTGTCCCTGCGCGCTGGCACGCTCAGTACGGTACACGTACCGACACCCGATCAGGAGCAGTTCCGCGATGTGGTGCGTGCCTGGCAACAGACCAAGCGCGACGTCAGCGGGGCCCGCCAGCGCCTCAAGTCGTTCTTGCTACGCCACGATATCCGCTACACGGGAACAGCCAACTGGTCGGCCGCACACCGCCGCTGGCTGTCGGAGATGGTGTTGCCGTCAGCACCGCAACAGATCGTGTTTCAGGAACTGGTCGATGCCATCAACGAACGCGAGCGGCGCCGTGATCGGTTGGAGCGGCAGCTCGATGAACTCGCACCGCACTGGTCCGGCTACGCCCTGGCACAAGCCATGCTGGCGTTTCGCGGCATCCAGAAAACCGTCGCCTATACGGTAGTGGCCGAGGTGCACGACTTGTCGCGTTTTGCCCATCCCAGGCACTTCATGGCCTGGCTCGGTCTGGTGCCGGGCGAACACAGCTCCGGTGCCACGCGCCGGCAAGGCCCCATTACGCGTTGTGGCAACCGCCATGCGCGCACCCTGTTGACCGAGGCTGCCTGGGCGTATCGCTACGCGCCCAAGATCAGCCGCATCATTGAGAGTCGTGCTCAGGCCATCGATCCGCAGGTGCGCGACATCGCCTGGCGCGCACAGATCCGCTTGCATCACCAATACAAAAAACTCACCGCCCGCGGCAAACACAAGAACGTCGCCGTGACCGCGGTGGCCCGTGAACTGGCCGCCTTCATCTGGGATGCCGCCCGGCTCGTGCCGATGCGTTAACAAGGTTATGGGAAAGGCAGTGACCCGGCCCGGTGTGTGGGTAACCCGCGACGGCGTTAAGTGACCGCAACCATGCGACGCACGTTCCTAGACTGCGCACAGGCCCACCAGACGGAACTCAGTAATGCGGTAACCAATCCGCGGATATCAGCATGATCCACCGTCGACTTTATTGGCCGGGACACTGCCTGACCCTTCTTAAGGGAAGACCCCCATGAAATAGATAGCTCGTGCCAGCTTGACAATGAAAGTCATATCAACGCCTGGGATGAGCTGCAGGCAAAAGCGGCGCGCCCTTCGCTCTTCTTCTTGCAAAGGGCGTGTCGCTTTTGACTTTCAGCTCCATCCCTTTGTTAGGCGGCGCCGCGTTCCACTCTCGTTGCGATTGTGAATAGCGCGGGCTAGTTTCGTGCCATGAACATCCATCGATGTCCTTCTAGATCCTCAACTCGATATCGTCGCGCTGGCGGCCCATCCTCCGGTTCAGACAAGATGACGGCTCCTGCGGCCTTAGCCCGAGCATAGTGCTCATCGACGTCCTCAACATAGACGAGAACACCATCAATGATCCATGGCAGAGCGGACCATGAGGCGGCAATCTCGCAGTTGTCGCGATGTCGCTTGGGGCCTTCATAATCCGGCGACGGACTGGCCAACATGACTAGTCCATCCCCAATCGACATTTCTCCGTGAGAAAGCCTCCCATCGGAAGACGTGAAGCGAGCTGTCTCCGTGAATCCAAACACTTCGGCCAGCCATTCTAGGGCGGCAATGCCGTCCTCATACGTCAAAAACGGAACCACGTCTGGCATCTTGTTCTCCTTTCGCCATGCCACGAAGGTTTCGAACACCAAACACGACACGATGGCACTGCCGAGCCGGCCGTGCCGCCTAACGTTTGAATTAAGCGGCGCCCTTTAGGGCGTCCGCCTTTAATGAATTGTTATACCTCTTAGCCGGCATTCCTGAGCTCTTCCCGGATCACACTTCGCAAAGTTTCTTCCAACGGCCGGGCACCATTTTCGATGTGCTTTCGAAGTGCGGCGTTGATCAGCGTCTGATAATTGCCTCCACCGGCCTCGAAAACCTTCTGCTTGAAGTGCTCGATGATGTCGCCGTCAAGCCGAATGGTGATGCGCTTTTTGTTGGGATCCGCCCTCAAAACTGCACCGCGTTTGCCCTTGCTGAAGTCTTCACTCATGGCTCAATCCTCGGTAGTACTGGTTTGTTTCGCTGAGGTCCGCCTTCCGGGCAGAAATGATGCGAATGGTTTCTTGAGCCTGCTCCGCGTGCACCACGAGCAATACGTTCAAGTTTGGACCCAGGCAAAGTGTCTTGAATCGCTGTTCGTCGTGGTAGGTATCTTCGATTGTCAAAGCATTCTCGTCTTCGAGAGCAACAGCCTCATCAGCGAAGTCGATGCCGTGGTCTCGCAGATTTGAGGCGGCTTTATTTGATCCCACTCGACCTTCACAGGCTAAATGTATGCACAAACAGTGCACATGTCAAGGTCGGCAGCTTGGGCAGAGGCAAAGTAGGTATAACTACTATTCGACGACGAAACGCCGGCTAAAAGAGCAATCTAATGCCGGCGGGCAAAATTCGGATTTACAAGAAAGTCTTCCAAAATCCCGCGGATAACTTTGATCACGCCGCCTAAATCCGCAGCCTAATCCTGCGGTGATAAAGATTGTCCGAATCATCGTCAAAAAGTCTCCCATGACCTCAACGGCACGGCAATCCAAGTGCGTGCCCGTACCACTCAGCCACCACCAGCACGAATCCGCGCTGAAGCCGGGGGTTCAGGCGCGCTCTGCCACCGCCGGACGAAAGGCGGGGTCTTCGAAGCTCTCGATCTTGGAGCGCGGAAAGTCGTCCACCTCGATGACAGTGCGCACGGCTTCCTGGGCCAAACGTACCATGGTCGCCTGTTCCTCGGTGATGACGCCGCTCTCGACGGCCTTCTGCACCAACTCGCGGTAGTTCTCGAAGGTTACCGATTGCTTCAAGGCATTGCGGATGGCAGTCTCGGCCTTGTCCGAATTCAGCACCAGGTGGAAGGCCGTATGCACGCGGCCCGACGCGTCGTCGCCGTCGGAGATGTACACCCCTTCGCCGAGCCGGTCGCGGCTCTCGTTCTCACTGAGCAGAATGCGCGCGATGGCCTTTCCGGTGGCGTCGGAAGGAATCGAGTAGGGCATACCCAGCGGGAACACCAGCCAGTGCATCAGGCGGCCGATCACCGGCAGCGGAAAATTACTCAGCACGCCTTCGAGGCTTTCCTGTATTCGATGCAGCCCGTCGTCCATCGCCCAGTGGACAAACGGCAGGTCTTCCTGTGGCCGTCCGTCGTCCTCGAAGCGCTTTAGCACGGCACTGCACATATATAAGTGGATCAGTGCGTCCGCCAGGCGCCCGGAGAGCATCTCGCGGAACTTGAACCTGCCGCCGAGCGTGATCAGCACGAGGTCGGACACGAAGCTGAAGGCCGAGCACATGCGCTTCATCTGCCGGAAATAGCGGCGTGTCGGCCCGCGCACCGGCGCACCCGTGATCAGCGCGCCGGAAAGGCCCAACATCAGCGAGCGCACCATGTTGCTGATGACGTGGCCGACATGGGAGAAGAAGGCATGGTCAAAGCGCTTGCGCGACCCCGGCTTGGGGTCGGCGGCCGCCTGCATTTCCTTAAGCAGCCATGGGTGGGCTCGGATGGCGCCTTGGCCGAAGATGATCAGCGAGCGCGTGAGGATGTTGGCGCCCTCGACCGTGATCGAAATCGGCACCGACTGGTAGGCGTGGGCGAGGTAGTTGTTGGGGCCGGTGATCACGCCCTTGCCGCCGTGAATGTCCATGGCGTCGTTGATGCACTGGCGGTTACCTTCGGTGAGCTGGTACTTGACGATGGCAGACAGCACCGCGGGCTTCTCGCCCTCGTCGAGCGCCACCAGGGTGAGGCGGCGGGCGGCGTCCATGCGGTAGGTCCGCCCGCCGATGCGGGCCAGCGGTTCCTCGATGCCCTCGAAATACCCGATGGGCACGTCGAATTGCTTACGGATCCGCGCGTAGGCGCCGGACAGCAGCGCCGACATCTTGCCGCCGGCAACACCCAGGGCAGGCAGCGAGATGGCGCGGCCGGCCGCCAGGCTCTGCATCAGCATGCGCCAGCCCTGGCCAATGCGTTCGCGCCCGCCAATGACCCAGTCGAGCGGAATGAATACGTCGGCGCCGCGCGTCGGACCGTTCATGAACACGGCGCCTACCGGCATGTGGCGGTTGCCGATCTCGACACCCGGGGTGTCGGTGGGGATCAGCGCACAGGTGATTCCCAGGTCTTCTTCGTCCCCGAGCAGCCGGTCGGGGTCTTTCGCCTTGAACGCCAACCCCAGCACCGTGGCGACCGGCGCCAGCGTAATGTAGCGCTTGTTCCAGTTAAGCCGGAGGCCGAGCACCTCGCGGCCCTCGAAGTTTCCCTTGCACACGACGCCGGTATCGCTCATGGCGGCGGCGTCGGAGCCGGCGGTGGGCGAGGTCAGGGCGAAGCAGGGGATGTCCTGGCCTCTGGCGAGGCGCGGAAGGTAGTGCTTTTTCTGGCTCTCGGTGCCGTAGTGCAGCAGCAACTCGCCCGGCCCCAGGGAATTCGGCACCATGACGGTGACCGCCGCCGTCAGGTTGCGGCTGGCCAGCTTCATCACCACCGCGGAATTCGCCTGGTTGGAGAATCCGAGCCCGCCGTAGTCGGCGGGGATGATCATGCTGAAAAAGCGTTTCTCACGGATGAAGTCCCAGACCTCTTCAGGGAGATTGCGGTGGGTGTCGCAGATCTCCCAATCGTCCAGCATGCGGCAGAGCTCTTCCACCGGCCCGTCCAGGAACGCCTGCTCGCGTTCGCTGAGGGACGGCGGAGGCGTCCTGAGCAGGATTTTCCAGCGCGGCCGGCCGGTGAAAATCTCCGCGTCCCACCATACGCCCCCCGCATCAAGCGCCTCGCGCTCGGTGTCGGAGATGCGGGGCAGGGCCTTGCGAAACC
>Ga0268386_10001095_pt1 | contig 18319 bp, 19 predicted proteins | sample RVTome_15_FD_200260 | JGI IMG/M metagenome (GOLD analysis project Ga0268386, IMG submission 200260) | Soil microbial communities from uranium-contaminated site in the Upper Colorado River Basin, Wyoming, United States - RVT150D86... ...
ACACGATGATGCCGGAGGCCTTCGAGTTCGGCGGCAGGCCCGTGGGTCTCCTCACCGTGGCCGGGTTCGCGGTCGCCCTGGCCATCGCCCAGCTCGTCTGACCCTACTCCAAGCGCGAGGCGTCCACCGCGGCCCGAACGGTCGGGTACACGCGCTCCTGGCCGACCCGTTCGAGCACGCCGGCCTCTCGAAAGGTCCCCTCGGCGGGTCCCTTCAGGCGGGCGAAAGCGAAGCCGATCCGCTCCTCCGTGAGCGATTGAATGAGCTCCTTCAGTGCGGCGATACCCGTGGCGTCGATGTGGGTCAGGGCCTCCGCATCGAAGACAAGGGACCGGACGGGTGTGGGCGCGCCCGCGATGGCCTCACGGATCCGACCTCGCACGTAGCCGGCATTGGCAAAGAAGAGCCGGTCGTCCAGGCGGTAGACGAGCACTCCGGGAACGATTCGCGCCGTGGGATGGAGTCGGACGTCGGCGTACCGGCCGAGACGTTCGACCCATCCCAGAACGGCGTCGTGGGGAGTGGCGCTGCGGCGGACCACGTCGAGGATGGAGAGGGCAACCGCAATCACCAGGGCCTCGAGAACGCCCACCAGGATGACCCCGGCCATGGTGATCGCGGCGATCATGACCTCCACCTTGCTCGTCCGGGCCAACCCTCTCCACTCCTTCGTGTCAAGCAATCCGATGGCCGCAGCCACGATCACCGCACCGAGGGTGGCCTTGGGCAGGTATCGCATCGGCTCGGTGAGGAACAGGAGGACGACGCCAACCACGCCCGCGGCGATCAGTCCGGAGATTTGCGTCCGGCCACCCATCTGATCATTCACCGCGGTCCGTGAGGTGCTCGCGCCGACGGCGAACGACTGGGTCAGCCCGGCTGCGATATTCGCCGCTCCCAGGGCCGCCAACTCTTGCTCCGCCCGGACGTGCTGGCCGTGCTTCCCGGCGAAGGATCGCGCGGTAAGGATCCCATCAGAGAAGCCGACGACGAAGATTCCGAGGGCCGCCGGGATCATCAGGAGGACGTCGCTGAGGTCGCCGCCGGGAATCGACACGGAGGGTAGGCCGGAGGGAATCTCGCCGACGGTGGCCACCCCGCGGCCCTGGAGCCCGAGCGCCCACGACGCCCAGATCGCCACCGCCAGGACGATCAGAGCCGTAGGCACCTTGGGAACCAGCCACCGCAGCAGGAGCAGCGGAGCAAGGCAGGCCAGCCCGACCACCACGGTATCGACGCTCAACCCCGAGACCTCACGGCTGAACTCCGCCAGCTGGGGGAGGGGGTCCTGAGCCTCGATGTCCAGTCCGAACAGTTTCCCCAGCTGGGAGACGATCAGAACCACGGCCACTCCATGGATGTAGCCGATCAGCACTGGCCTGGAGAAGTAGTCGGCCACCCAGCCGAGCCGGATGATGCGGGCGAGGAGGAAGAACCCTCCGACCATGAGGGCTAACAGCGCTGCCAGGGACGCGTACCTCGCCGGATCCCCGTCCGCCAGTGGAACGACGGCCGTGGCCACCAGGGCAGCGATGACGCCTTCCGGGCCGATGATTACCTGACGGGACGAGCCCAGAACGGTGTAGGCCACGGCGGGGAGGAGGAGGGCGTACAGGCCTGCGACTGGAGAGAGGCCGGCCAGTTCCGCGTAGGCCATCCCCGAGGGAAGGGCCAAGGCGGCCACGGTCAAGCCGGCCAGGAGATCGCGTCGGAGCGTCCCGCCTCCGTAGTTGGGGAGTTCCGCGGAGATCGGGACGATCCGCTGAACGACTGGCTTCCGAGCAGCGGGCCGGAACGGCGAGCCTTCTTCGCCATACGCGTCCCGGGCTGATTCCCGGCGATCCCGCGTCGGGCTCGGTTCGTCGTCCGCTATCGTCGAGCTCCTCTCGTGCTCCGGCCACGGAGGGCGCCCCAGATGGCCAGGACTATGACCGCGCCGAGGATCGAGCCGATCAACCCGCTGGCCCGGATCTCCAGCCCGTCCCCTGCCAGGAGACTCGCCAAGAGGCCGCCGACGAAGGAGCCGACCAGCCCGGCGGCCAGCGCCTCGCCCCAGTTGGTGGCTCGGCCGAGTATCAGCTGGGCGACCCACCCCGCGGCCATCCCGAACACGATGATGAAGAGGATCAGCATCGAGCGGTCACCACATGTCTCGCTCCTCTCGCTCGATTCCTGTCACCGCCTACTGCTCTCTAACCCTATTGGCGGGCCAACGCCACCCGGATCTCCGCCTCGTGGTCGACGACGTGCTCCCCGGAGATGTCGTACACGACTTTCTCGATCGTCCCGGTGAAGGCGAACGGTGAGGTGTATTCTTCGGTGACCGGAGCCCCGGCGTCGGCGCCGATGGCAACCCCGGCCGCGAGTCCCAGAGCCAGCGGGATGGTGATCGGTAGTTCGCCTTCGCCGACGGGCTTGCCGTCGACGAAGAGCTTCAACTTGCCCGGCGCGCCCTTCCCCTTGAGAGGTTCGGGTTTGCCCGTCGGCTCGAATTCGAAGCTCAGGGCGTGTCGCCCGGTTGGAACGTCCTGGTCCGAGACAATTGCGAATCGCTGCTCCGCGACGTAGTTGCACGTGTAGCGCAGCTTGCCGGCCTGGACGAAGAACGTGAAGCCGCCGTCGACACCGCCTTGGGACACCAGCACCCCCTCCCCGCCTTCCTTTTGGTGCGCCCTCTCGCGCCCGGAGGGGTTCCGGCCAGGCCGGCGTTGAAGCGTCGAACGTGCGCCCGATGACCCCTGGAAACGCGGTACCGGGCTTGTATTCTGTCAGAGGCATTGTCGTCTCTCCTCTCTCATGAACCGTCCCTCAGGCTTAGCCGGAGAGTTCGCCAATGGCGTCGCCGACCAGCTTCACGCCGATCACCAGGCAGAGCACCGTCATGATGGCGGCGTTGTGCTGAGACATCCACGTCTTGAGGCCGTCCAGCAGCGGCCCCGCCCGGTCGCCGAGGGCGAAGAACAGGATCACGGGTATCCCCACTCCCAGCGTGCCGATGATGGCGAAGGCGGCGTAGGCGATAGCCTGCTGTCCTCCGGCGATGCCCGTCTGGGCGATAGCCGCCCCTGCTGCGATCGCCAGGAGGAGATTCTTCGGGTTGGCGCCTGACAGGAGAGCCCCGGCGCCGAGCGCCTTGCTCGCGGTGAAGCGGTCGATCGCGCCCATCCACTTCGGTACGGCCGCCTCTTCACCCTCTTGGGGCCTGCCCCGCCACTGTCGCAGCGCCACGAGGAGAACGAGGACACCCAGTACGAGCTTCAAGATGCTCACCCAGGCGGCAGGCTGCCCTTGTTCGCTCGCGCCCGTCGGACCGGCGAGGGAGAGGACGATGACTCCCACTACGGCGAGCCCGACGAGCCACCCGCCGGTGAACGCCGGGCCGTTCGCCCGCGCACGCGGTGTCACCAGCATCAGGACGATCGCCACGATCGGGAGTGGGCTGAGCGCGACCACCACCGCAAGCGGCAGGATGTCTCCGATCGCCTCACCCATGTCTGTTCCTCCGGTAACCTTGGTTCGGGTGCCTCGCGCCCCAAGCTCCCTTCGGCGCCCCTCCTACCGAGCGTTGGGCCGTGTTCATCCCACCCTCTGGTGTTGTGAGTCGCATCATCCCGAACGCATGAAAGAAGGGTGCGGGGCTCGCGACCAACTCTTTCCGTCAGCGTGAGGGCGAGTCGCCCGAGCCGGCCTTGAACGCTTCAACCCCGGCGGCGACCGTGGGGAACACTCGGCCGGCCTCTTCGAGGTGGGCCCACCTCGGACCCCGGCGGGCCATTGCCAGGACCCGGTCGGTCATGGCAGCCAGCCACACCTCCGTACCCATCGACTCCAGGCGGTCGGTCCGCTCGGCGAGGACGGCGCCGGCCGTGGTGTCTCCGTCCGGCACGGCGGACAGGTCGAGGAGCAGAACCTTCGGTTGCCGATCCGCCCCGTGGACGAGGTCGGCCATGCGGTCGATGACTCGTTGTGCGTTCCCGAAGTAGAGCGGCGACTCGATTCGTACCACCAGAAGGCCCGGCATCGTCTCGTCATCCGGATGAGAGGAGAGGCTGCGGAACTGATCCGAGCCGAGCCTGCGGCCAAGCACGGAGATCGGCGGATGGTTCAGGTCCCAGAACAGGGCCAGGAGGGAAACCGCCACGCCAACCAGGATTCCCTGGAGTGTGCCCAGCACCAAGACGGCTGCCAGCGTCACGACCCCAAACGCCCAGTCCTGAAAGCGTTGCCGTCGCATGGACCGAGCCTCGTCACGGGTCAGGAGCCCCGCCGCGGCGACCAGCACGATCGCTCCTAGCACCGCATCGGGGACGTACCGGAACAGGGGAGCAAGGGCCACCAGCACGAGGGCGACGAGGCCGGCGGTGACGATCTCCGCCCCCTGGGTGCGGGCCCCGGCTCGGTCGTTGACCGCCGTCTGGGAGAGGCCGCCACCGCTTGGGTAGGCGCGGAAAAAGCCACCGGTAACGCTGGCTGCGCCGAGCGCGATCAGCTCGCGGTCCGGCCGGATCGGCGGGTCCTGCGCACTCCGGAACGCTCGAGCCGCGGCGATCGACTCCACGAACGCCATCAGGGCGATCCCGGCGGCCGCTGGTAGGAGCGACCGGGCCAGATCGAGATCGGGCAGAGACGGCGTCGGGAGGCCGCCGGGGACCGGAGGTACCGTGGCAACGCCCTGAGCCTCAACTGCGGTGGCGGCCACCAGGGCCATCCCGCCGACAAGAACGACGAGTGGACCGGGTACCACAGGCGAGATGCGCCGCAGGCCGACGAGAACGGCCACGCTCGTTGCGGCGATCAACAGCGTGGGAACGCTCGCATCCCCGATGTTGCCAAGCGCGGATGTAACCTTCGGGAAGAACGTGTCGCCGGTGATCGGCACGCCGAGGATCTTCCCCATCTGACTGGCCGCGATGGTGAGGCCCATGCCGATCTTGAAACCAGCCAACACCGGCCGGGAGATGAAGTCGGAGACGAAGCCAAGCCGAAGGAGGCCGGCGATCAGGAGCAGGGCCCCCACCTCCAGGGCCAGAAGGGCGGCCACCGAGGCCGGCTCGGCGCCGTCGGGGGCGGTGGCGATCGCGGAGGCGGTCAGAAGCGAGATCGTCGATGTCGTACTGACGGACAACGGACGGGAGGTCCCCAGCAGGGCGTAGACGGCCATCGGAACGAGAGCGCAATACAGGCCGTGCTGAAGCGGAAGGCCGGCCACCGTGGCGTACGCCATGGCCTGAGGGATGACCACCGCCGCCGACGTGGCGCCGGCCAGGCCATCCTTCCCCAGCCATTCCAGCCGGTATCCCCGGAGCCAGGAGGCGATCGGCACGGCGGGAGGCTACCGCATGGGCATCGAGTGGGACATCTGGGGTCCCATCCAGCGGCGGGTTGCGATAATGGTTCGCTTCTGGGATCGGCTCCGACGGCAAGGAAAAGAGGGAGGGATTCGAGTGCCAGCCACCCCCGCGACCGGCGTGGTGCCGGGTCGGCCGCCGGCCAAGGACATGGTCTGGATTCCGGGGGGCGAGTTTCTAATGGGATCGAACGACTTCTACCCGGAGGAGGCGCCGGCTCGTCGGATCGCCGTCGACGGTTTCTGGATGGACGACCACCAGGTGACCGTGGCCGAGTTCCGGCGTTTCGTGAAGGCCACGGGACATGTCACGGTGGCCGAACGCGCACCGGATCCGGCCGACTTCCCCGAGGCCGACCCCGACCTTCTGGTACCCGGCTCGCTTGTGTTCCACATGACCACAGGTCCGGTCGACCTCCGGGACGCCCGCAACTGGTGGTCCTATGTCCCCGGGGCCTCCTGGAGGCACCCCGAGGGGCCAAGGAGCAGTCTGAACGGCCGGGACCGCCACCCGGTGACCCACGTCGCGCTCGAGGACGCTGAGGCCTACGCCCGGTGGACCGAGAAGGAGCTGCCGACCGAGGCCGAGTGGGAGTTCGCCTCGCGGGGCGGCCTCGAGGGCGCTGTCTTCGTGTGGGGCGACGAGTTTGCCCCCAAGGGGCGGATGATGGCCAACACCTGGCAGGGAGAGTTCCCGTGGCAGAATCTCAAGACCGACCGTTACGATGGCACTTCGCCGGTCAAGTCTTTTCCGCCGAACGGCTACGGATTGTTCGACATGGCCGGAAACGTCTGGGAATGGACCTCCGACTACTTCGCTACCGTTGACTCCGGCGAGACGGAGCCGTCGTGCTGCGTGCCACGCAACCCGCGGATCACTTCGCCGGAGGCAAGTCTGGTCCCGGACCAACCAGGTGCCCACATCCCCCGGAGGGTGATCAAGGGCGGATCACATCTGTGTGCGCCGAACTACTGCCTCCGCTACCGGCCGGCCGCTCGCCAGAGCGAGACGGTTGACACCTCGACCGGCCACCTCGGTTTCCGGTGCATCATGCGCGTGCGCGACAAGCGCTGACGACGCTTTCGGAGGGATCACCCGGGCTCAGGCCCGCTTCCGGATCGCCCCCCAGATCCACAGGACGATCACTGCACCGATGAGCGCTCCGATCGGCCCTGAAGGCCGCAGCTGGAACCCATCTCCGACCAGGAGGCTGGCCAGGAGTCCGCCAACAAGGCAGCCGATCGTCGCGGCCACCAGCGCCTCGAGCCAGCTGTCTCGCCTCCCCAGGATGACCTGGGCCAGCCATCCGATGGCCAGGCCCATCATCACGAGCACGAAGATCAGTATCAAGGTCCCATCTCCATGCATCCCTCCTTCATCCCGAGCTCACCATGGACGCCCAGAGCCCAACGACCATCCTGATTCGGCCACACACCCGGTTTGACGGCTCCCGGATGCGGGAGGTCACCGCGCCGGGGGTCCGCCGGGTGGCTGTACAGCGTAAGCCGTTGTCGCCGGAGAGGGAGTGTGCATTGCGAGTCTGCGGTTGATCCACTCGATCAGCGAGTGCACGACCATGGCCAGGAGCCCGTACATGAGCATGCCGAACAGGAGAGAGACGTCGAGCACCGATTCCCCCGAGCCCTTGACCGTTGGGAAAATGCCCCGGAACGGCTGCATGATCCGGTCCGCGCTTCGGTAGACCCACTCGGTGAACGGCGCCTCCGTGCTCGCAGCGAAGAGCCTCAGGAAGAACGCGATGGTGAGAATCACCACCGAGATGATTGCCAGGGCGTAGACGAGATAGACGACGGCTCGTCCCACCCTGATCAGCGTGGTTCCGCCGCTCGTTCTGTCTTGGGCTTCCGGTGCTGTCCTCGCTGTAGTCATCTCGTCTCTCCCTCCGCCACAGTCGACCGCCGGGAACGCTGCTCCTGAGGAGGCTACCCTTCGACGCGTGCCGGTATCGGACCAATCCCATCCGCGGAGGACAGGGGGGGCATCCCCCGATTCGGATGAAACCAACTGGTTTCATCCGAATCGGGGGATGCTGGCCGTTCACTCTAGCGGGTGGAATTGTCCAGAAGACCGACCAGGGGAGGGATAGGCGTGGAATGGTCCTTCGGGGACGTCATCTGGGCGATGATCGTCTTCTACTTTTGGTTCATGTTCGTCTGGGCGTTCATCAGGGTTTTCGCTGATATCTTCAGACGAAACGACCTGTCGGGAGCAGCCAAGGCCGGCTGGATTCTCTTGATCGCGGTCCTGCCCTTCCTGGGAATCCTGATTTATCTCATCGTCCGACCCCGGATGACCGAACAGGACCAGCAGCTGATGATGGAGGCGGAGGCGGCCCAGCGGAGGATGGGCGGGTACTCGGCCGCCGACGAGATCGCCAAGCTCGGTAGGCTGCGAGACGAGGGAAAGATCAGCGCGGAGGAGTACCAGACGCTGAAGGAAAGGGTGCTGGTCTAGATGGGGGCGGACCGCAAACAGATCGGGCCCCTGCAGCTCGTTGTCGTCGCCTTCGAGCAGCCGCAGTTCAGGGGAGAGATCGCCCGTGAGCTCGACCGGCTCCGAGAGCGTGGCGACATCCGCTTGGTGGACGCGCTCGGCGTGCTGAAGAACGAGGACGGAACCGTCGACAGGTTGGAGTTCTCCGACTACACCCCGGAGGAAATGGTGGAGCTCGGCGCGGTCATCGGGGGTCTGATCGGGTTGGGGGCAGCCGGCGAGGAGGGCGCGGAAGCTGGTGCGTTGGCAGGCGCGATGCTCGTGGCCGACGAATTCGAGTACGGCGTTGACACGGAGGGCCTGGAGGCGATCCTGGAGGACCTGCCCCCGGGAGGGGCCGCCGTGTACCTGCTCATCGAGCACCGGTGGGCCCTCAGCTTGAAGGGGGCCGTCCGGGACGCGGGCGGCATCCTGGTGGCCCAGGACTTCCTCAGCCCCGAGGCGCTGATCGGAGTGGGGAAAGAACTGATGGCCGCCGCCGGAGTCCGGCAACCCTAGCCAACCGAAGAGGAGGGAGTATGTTCCGAGCCAATCGAAGGGTCGCCAGACGAACCGCTCGACGTGTCAGTCGCCGGCAGGGGTCGATGCAAGACGCCCAGCAGCCCGCGCCTCAGCCCCAAGCCCCACCGCCGGGGACGCCCCCTGCGGCTGGCCAGGGGACCGACATGGCGGCGGAACTGAAGAGACTTGCCGACTTACATACACAAGGGGCCCTGTCGGACGAGGAGTTCGCTGCGGCCAAGTCGAAGGTGCTGGGAACCTGAGCAGTCGGTCTTCAGAGGAGTACGAAAGACTGGAGAGCCGAGACCATGTTGTAATGGCTCAGCGGGCACGAGCAAATGAGCGACGAGCCTCCTAAGCCAGAGCAGCTCAAGCAGGACAAGGCGCTCGAGCTTGCGCCCCACGTTGCCCGGTTCTGGTGGATCGGTGTCCTCCGAGGAGCTATCGCGCTGGCACTGGGCTGGTCCGCGCTCATGGCGAGCGGCACCCCGGAACGACTCGCCACGTACCTCGCCCTCTACTGGCTCGGGGGTGGCGTCGTGACCCTGCGGTTCGCATGGGCGATCCGCCCTTCCGTCGGGTTCCGACTCGCATCAGGCGCCGGCGTGGTCGCGATCACCGCGGCGCTGTTGGTCGTGCTACGCGAGTTCCTGGCTGGGGTCGTTTCGCCCGCGACGCTGATTAACGTCCTTGGGTTCACCGCCGCGGCGATGGGCACGCTTCGACTGGTGGGTGCCTTCGAGATTGAACGACACACGGGTCACCGATGGTCGATCGGGGGGCTGATCCTCGGCGCTTTGGAGCTCGGCACGGGCATCCTGCTCATGGCGACTGACACGCAGTCGCGCGCTGCGATTATCACCATTGGCGTGTGGGCGCTTACGAGTGGCACGCTGCTCATCGTGGAGGGGGTACGCGCCCGCCGGCGCGCACAGGCCATCCTCGGGTCCAGTGAGGGCGCTCAAGTGCGGCGTTGACACCGAGGGCTTGGAGTCGACCCGAAAGACGAACCTGCTTCAGGCCCTAGCTAGAGCGAGCGGAAGACAACCATGGGGCCCAATAGGAGGGCGGGGCGAGTGCGTAACCGGATGACTGGGACTCGTGAGCAGGAGGTTTCATCCGGTCCGGATGATGCGACCATGCCGCACGAGGGGTGGGATGAGACCCAGCGATCTGTCGGGGCGGGACGTTTCGATGACGCCGTGTAATGACTCGTTCGTACAGTGAAGGAGGGGACGTGGCGAAGCAAGCACCCAAGGATGGAGCAGCGCGAGCATCGGGCTCGATTCAACGTGAAGTGCTCCCGATCCCCGATCGACCGTACGCCGGTCTGGTCACATTCAACGCCAAGGATCCGGATACATCGTTCCCGCCGATCGAGCCGCTTCGCCCGCCGGAAGGCGCGCCGAATGTCCTCATCATCCTGATCGACGACGCCGGCTTCGGCGCCTCGAGCGCATTCGGCGGGCCAGTGGACACCCCAAACTTCGAACGCCTTGCTGCCAGCGGCCTGAAATACAACCGATTCCACACCACGGCCCTGTGCTCGCCCACCCGTCAAGCACTCCTGACCGGCAGGAACCATCACTCGGTCGGCATGGGTGGGATCACCGAGATCGCCACGTCGGCGCCCGGATACAACTCGATCCGCCCCAACACGGCGGCCCCGCTGGCCGAGACCCTGAGGCTCAACGGCTACTCCACGGCCCAGTTCGGCAAGTGCCATGAGGTTCCTGTCTGGGAGACCAGCCCTATGGGGCCCTTTCATGCTTGGCCGACCGGCTCCGGGTTTGAGCACTTCTACGGTTTCATCGGCGGCGAGACGAACCAGTGGGCCCCGGCGATCTACCAGGACACGGTCCCCGTGGAGCCTGATCGGACTCCCGAGGAGGGCTATCACTTCACCGAGGACATGACCGACCGAGCCATCGATTGGGTCCGCCAGCAGAAGGCCCTGATGCCCAACAAGCCCTTCTTCGCATACTTCGCACCGGGCGCCACCCACGCGCCTCACCATGTGCCGAAGGAGTGGATCGAGAAGTACAAGGGCAAGTTCGACCAGGGCTGGGACAGGCTCCGCGAGGAGACGTTCGCTCGCCAGAAGGAGATCGGAGTGATTCCGCCTGACGCCGAGCTGACGGAGCGGCCCGCCGAGATCCCGGCCTGGGCGGACGAGCCGGACGACATGAAGCCCGTGCTCGCCCGCCAGATGGAGGTGTACGCGGGGTTCCTGGAGCACACGGACCATCACGTCGGTCGGCTGATCGAAGCCCTGGCAGACCTCGAGGTCCTGGACGATACGCTGATCTACCTCATGATCGGCGACAACGGAGCCTCGGCTGAGGGCACCCCGAACGGCTGTTTCAACGAGCTCGTGGTCCTCAACGGGGCCTTCGGGCTCGAGACCGTCGAATTCATGACGTCGCGGATCGACGATTTCGGTTCGCCGAAGGCCTACAATCACTATGCGGTCGGCTGGGCCCACGCCATGGACACCCCGTATCAATGGACGAAGCAGGTCGCTTCCCACTGGGGGGGCACCCGAAACGGCACCATCGTCCACTGGCCGAACGGGATCTCGTCGAAGGGCGAAGTCCGAGCTCAGTTCCACCACGTGATTGACGTGGCGCCGACGGTTCTGGAAGCCGCCGGGCTTCCCGAGCCGGTGAGCGTCAACGGCGTCCAGCAGATGCCTTTGCAGGGGGCCAGCATGGTGTACTCGTTCGACGACGGTGGAGCCGAGGACCGACACACCACCCAGTACTTCGAGATGTTCGTGAACCGCGGCATCTATCATCAGGGTTGGACCGCGGTCACTCGTCACAGCATCCCCTGGATCATGACTGAAACCCCTCCGATCGACGAAGACGTGTGGGAGCTCTACGGCCCGGACGACTGGACGCAGGCACGTGATCTCTCGAAAGAGCAGCCAGAGAAGCTCCGCGAGCTACAGCGTTTGTTCCTGATCGAGGCGGCGAAGTACAACGTGTTGCCCCTCGACGACCGCCGGGCGGAGCGATTCAACGCGGATCTGGCGGGGCGCCCACAGCTCGTGAAGGGTAAGTCCCAGATCCTGTTCGGGGCGATGGGTCGCCTGACAGAGAACTCAGTCGTGGTCACGAAGAACAAGTCGTTCGCCATCACCGCTGAGATCGTCGTGCCTGAGAGGGGAGCCGCCGGTGTGATCGTTGCCCAGGGCGGCGCCTTCGGCGGCATGAGCCTCTACGCGAAGGACGGCAAGGCGGCGTTCTGCTACAACCTGTTCGGTCTTCAGCAGTTCAAGGTCTACGGAGAGGAAGCCATCCCGGTCGGCGAGCACCAGGTCAGGATGGAGTTCGCCTACGATGGCGGTGGGCTCGGGAAGGGCGGAGGTGTGACGTTGTTCGTGGACGGCGGTAAGGTCGGCGAAGGGCGCGTCGACGGAACCGTGCCGATGCTGTTCTCGGCCGACGAGACCACGGATCTCGGGTCGGACAGCGCCACGCCGGTCAGCGACGACTATGGTCCCAAAGACAGTGAGTTCACCGGCCGGGTTCGGTGGGTCCAGATCGACATCGACGAGGCCGCCGAGGACGTCGACCACCTAATATCGGATGAGGAGCGCCTTCGGGTCGCCATGACCCGTCAGTAGGGCGACGACCTGGGTGGAGCCTGCCGACAGGTGCTTGACCTGGCCCGAACACAGGCGGCGACCCAGGACATCTTCGACCAGGTCGGCGTTCTGCCTGCCCTTGCGCTGTGGGGCGTGGCCGCAGCCGGGGGGGTCCAAAGCCGGGCGAGGGGTTTCATCCCATCAGCATGATGCGGTCTCAGCGTGATGCTTGAACCCTCGGTCGAGATGAGGACTAGGGAGCCGAAGCGCTTTGGCCGACCCCCACGGTGGCGGCCGACCGGGCGACGGGAGATGAAAGGAGCGGTTCAACAGGAACATCGTGCTCGACGAGCTCATGGGCTTGAAGAGCGGCAGAGTGATGTGGCCGCACTTCACGCCCAACCAGTACGCTCGATCTACAAGCCCGTTGCGAGACACGCAACGGCCGGCCCATCGAAGCGCGCGGATTCTCAGCGACCCGATCGGTGGCGTCATGGATGACGGAGGTGAACCGTGGTAGGAGGCCGTAGAGGTGCCCGGAGAGCAGCACGCAGGACCGTCCGCAGGGTGGATCGTCGGCAGGACGCGAGGACGCCGGAGCCGGAGGCTACCGAGGCTCCGCCGGAGCAGGCTCCGACACCACACGCTACTGAGCCTGCGGCTCCCGACCTCGCGGCGCAGTTGGAGCAACTGGCCAAGCTGAAGGAACAGGGGCTCATCTCCGACGCGGACTACGAGGCCAAGAAGAAGCAGATCCTGGGGATCTGAAGGCCTCGACTCAGCTCATCGGGGACCGCCACAAGGAGACGGGAGGTATCTCGCCCCAGGATCGCGAGCGAACGTGAGCGACGCCACGGTCCTCGTAGGCCTATTCGTCGTCTACGGGCTTATCGCCTCCCGCCTGGAGCGGTGGTTCGTCACGGCGCCGATTTTCTTCGTGGCGGCCGGCCTGGCTCTCGGCTCAAGCGGCGCCGGCATCCTGCCGTCCAATCTCGACAGCGAGACGACGCTGGTCATCACCGAGCTCACGCTCGGGGTACTGCTCTTCGCGGACGCCGCGACGGTCCGGCTGCGCGATGTCGAGGGCGATGCCCGCCTGCCGGTTCGGCTGCTCGTCATCGGCCTGCCGCTCACCATCGCTCTGGGGACCGTCGCGGCGAAGGTGCTCTTCCCCGAGGCCGGATGGGCCGCGGCCGCGCTCATCGCCTCGATACTTGCGCCGACGGACGCGGCGCTCGGTCTAGCCGTGGTTACGAACGCCGTCGTGCCGGCGAGGATCCGCCGCGCGCTGAACGTGGAGAGCGGCCTCAACGATGGGATCGCCACGCCGTTCGTCGCCCTTTTCCTCACCCTCCTGCTTTCGGAGGAGGGGCTTGGATCCCAACACTGGGCAGCTGAAGCAGCGAAGGAGATCGGCCTTGCGCTCGTCGCGGCACTCGTCGTGGGTGTGCTTGGGGGCAAGCTGCTCCTGACTGCCCGTCGGCGGGGCTGGACCTCGGCGACCTCGGAGCAGCTCGTGGTCCTGGCCCTGTCGCTGATCGCGTACGTTGGCGGTGTCGCGATCGGCGGGAACGGCTTCGTCGCGGCGTTCGTCGGCGGCCTCCTGTTCGGCGCCTCGACGGCCGCCAGGATGCACGAGCCGATCGAGTTCACGGAGACTGTGGGGCTGTTTTCCTCTTTCTTCGTGTGGACCGTGTTCGGAGCCCTTTTCGTCGGCCCAGTGGTCACGGGCGACATCGAGCCGCTCGCGATCCTCTACGCGGTGATCAGTCTCACGCTGGTGCGCATGGCGCCGGTCGCGGTGGCGCTCGCCGGCACCAGACTGCGCCGAGACACCGTCGCCTTCATGGGATGGTTCGGCCCGCGCGGTCTGGCCTCGGTCGTCTTCACCCTCATCGCGGTCGAGGAGCTGCACGGCGCCGGCCCGATCCCCGAGGCGATCGCGGAGCTGGCCACATGGACGATCTTGCTCTCGGTCCTAGCTCACGGGGTCTCGGCCGGGCCCCTCGCCCGTATCTACGGTCGTCGCCTCAGCACGGCGGGGGACATACCGGAGCTCGCTGAGGCTCCGGAACCGCGAATCCGGCGCAGGAGCGTTGCCCGGTAAGACCCCTGAGCGTCGCCCGGCGGGATGAATCGACTTCCACCACCCCGCCGATCAGGTGGCCGGTTCTTCGAGGGCCGCCTGGACGTCGTAGCCGACCGCCAACGCGATCTCCGGCGCGGCCGAGACGACGCGAGCGATGCCGGCGAGGGGAGCGACAGCCAGGAGGGTGCCAACGATCTCATCTGGGGTGGCACCCGCGGCCAGAGCCGCCTCCACACACCACTGGTAGGAGACCGGGGCCGCGTCGAGGGAAACCAACGAGGCCACGCGGACCAGGGCCTGTGTTTTTGCGTCCAGGCACGACGTCTCCAGGTCCTCGAGTTCGAGACCGAGGACGGAGTGGAGGAAGGCCTGGTCGTTCACCGTCAGCGAGCGGAGCCTGTCTTCGTGTACGGCTCCCATCGTTTCCTCTCTGAGGAGGCAGCGCCCAGTCTTTGCGTCGTAGGAGAACGGGCTCCTCCCTGGCAAACAGGAAAACCCAGGCGCGCTCGTCGGGCATCCCCCGGACCGCATGAAACTGATCGAGATTCAGAGGAGTCTAGGGGTCGAGCAGCCCCAGATCCTGGGCCCGCCCCACGGCATCCCCGCGCGAGTTGACTCCCAGCTTGCGGTAGATGGAGATCGCCTGGGATTTGACGGTGTGCGCGGAGACGAACAGGCGCTCTCCGATCTCCCGAAACGAGAGGTGAGTAGGCAGATAGGGGAGCAAGCGCAGTTCAGCCGTGGTGAGGGTCGAGGCGCCGGGCGTATCGACCCGGATCGACTCCAATTGATGGCGCAGCTCGGCGGCCTGGGCCGTCAGGGCCCCCAGGTCCGGCCGACGGCGTAGCACCGCGTCCACGTCCCGAAGAATCGTCCTCGCGCCCGCGGCGTCGGAGAGGGCGATGTGGACACGGGCCATCTCCAGGAGGGGTCGGACTGCGAAATAGGGGAGTGCGTAGGTTAGCCGGGGCCGAAGTCTGTGGGCCCGGGCCAGCTCTTCACGAGCCCGCTGGCGATCGCCTCGGTGCGCGGCGAGGCGCGCGGAGACGGCGTAGGCCAGAGCGCTGCTCGTGTAGTTCTCGAGACTGAATTGTCGCTGGACGGAGGAGGCGCGATCAATGAAGGTATGTGCCTCGTCCCATTCCCCCCGTTCGATCGCCAACAGAGCGCGCTCGGCGTGAGCCACCACGGCGTCATCGCTTGCCCCATGAAGCTCGCCCATCTCCGCGGCGTCGGCGAACACGTCATCGGCATCCGCGAGGTTTCCGAGCAGCACGTGTGAGATTCCCAGCATGACCAGGGCCGGCGGCCGCCACATGCTTCGCGAGGCCATCATCCGGGAAGCGGCTTCGGCGTCCTGGTGCATCCGCTCCACTCCCTGCCTGAAGAACCCCGCACTCAATAGTCTCAGCCACGGTTCCAGCGAAGGGCTGCCGTCGGGCAGGGGCCCCTCGTAAGCAGAAAGAGCGGCGGCCTGGGCCAAGCGCTCCGCCTCGGCCGGCCGGCCGGTAAGAGCATGGTGCCAAGCTCCCACCACGGCGACGGGGCCGTGCCGCTCGATCGACCCGTTCCCCTCGAGCCAGACCAACCAACTTTCGACCGTCGCCGCCCGTCCCGTATGCCAGAAGGCTGAAGCGTTGTTGGTTACGATTTGGGCTACCCTCTCGGTGTCGCCCGCTGCCTGTGCGTAGCGGATAGCGGCTTCGGGCTGATCGTTGTGTTCACACCAATCTGACGCGAGACCATTGAGCTCTGGGATACGGTCCGGTTCACGGTGCTCGAGCTCGGCGAGGAGCATCTCGCGCAACAAATGGTGATACCGGTACCATTCCCGCTTGCGGTCCAGCGGGACGACCAACAAGTTCGAGCGTTCGAGCGACTCCAGCATTCTCGCCGACCCGGTGCTCTTCAGGGTCGCATCGCAGAGCCTCCCGGACATGTGCTCGAGGATGGCCGTGCGCCTCATGAACATGACCTGTTTGGTGGGTAAGCGGGAGAGGAATTCTGAACGCAGGTAATCGGCCATGACGCGATCGTCGCCGCGAAAGGCGGCCAAGTCCGGGATCGCTCCCGTCTTCATGTTCACTGCAGCGAGGTAGAGCGCGACCGGCCAGCCCTCCGTCCACTCTCGGAGCTTTAGGACCTCGGTATCGGGAGTACGGACACCAACACGGCGCAGAAGCTGCCGTGTCTCCCGCTCGTCCATCGCCAGATCTCTCGCGTCGACCTCCAGGATCTGGCCCTGTCCGCGGAGGCGGTCGAGGGAGATCGGGGTTTGGTCTCGGCTTACGAGTGCGAGCGCGGAACCGTCGGGGACGAACTGGGCCAGCGCTTCGATCACGTCGAGGCTTGCGCGGTCATCGAGATGGTGAACGTCGTCGAAGACCAGAACGAACGATCGACGCAAAGAGGAAAGCGTTGATCCCAAGCGCGGGACGACGGTCGCCAGAACCGGCGCTCCTGGGGAGGCCGGTAACTCGGAGTCGACGGGATCGGCTTGTGCCAGTTGATCTACCGCGGCTGCGATGTATCGAACCAAGAGGGCTGGATCGTTGTCGTTCTGGTCGACGGATACCCATCCGAAGGACCGCTCGTCCTTCTCCGCCCATTGCCCCAGCAGGGTGGTCTTTCCGTAGCCCGCCGCCGCCACCACGGCAACGATGGGAACCTCGGACGCGCGGAGCCGCTCGATCAGCGACGAGCGGTCGACGATGCCCGGGCGTCTGAAAGGACGGGCGAGCTTCGACTCCATGAGGTCGAGGGAAAACACCGAGCGCTGACGGTGTCCTCGGCGGCCGGCGGGCCGACTTCGGCCCTGGGTTGCCGTTCCACGCATGGAGGGAACTCTAGTCCAAGCAAAATGGCCGGAAGGGGCAACCAAGCCGAGCCCTTGAGGAACGTGCCCAGTTTGGGTGCCTCGTCCCTAACGCCGGTAGGGACCGGTATTGGCGCAAGGGTCTCATCCAATGCGCGCCGAATTGGCGGTTCGGTTTCATCCCGAGAGGATGATGCCGCAGTTGGCTTGTCCAGATGTGATGGGCCCGAGACATTGGCTGGGTGCGTCGTGCCCAGACGGAGAGGAGGGACGATGGCGGAGCGATCGAGCGAGCCAAGCGGATGGGCGGTGGGGTGGACGTACTTCGCCGGGATGATGATGATCATGATCGGCTTCTTCCACGCTATCGCCGGGTTCGTGGCCATCGTGAACGACGAGTTCTACGTAGCCACGAAGGAGTACCTCCTCCGGTTCGACACCTCCACGTGGGGCTGGATCCACCTGATCCTGGGCATCCTGGTCCTGCTGGCCGGATTCGGGCTGTTCTCGGGAGCGGTGTGGGCCCGAACCTTGGGAACGATCATGGCTCTGATCAGCGCCATCGCGGCCTTCGCGTGGCTTCCCTACTACCCAGTGTGGGCCATCGTCATCATCGCAGTGGCGGTTTCGGTCATCTGGGCCCTGACGGCCCACGGCCGAGACGTGACCCGTCTATGACATCCTTGCGATCGTGGCGGGAGTCGCGGCTCCGGCACGATCGCAAGATCGTTGTTCATGAGTCGATCGAGGGGTAGGGAGGGAGCGAGTTCATGGGATGCCTTCTAGCTTTGATGTCGGCGTTCGCGCCGCGCCTCGTGTTCCTGATCATCTGGATCGCCAGGCCCGCGTACGTCGATGCCGTGTTCGACACGTTCATCTTCCCCCTGCTGGGACTCATCTTCCTGCCATTTACGACGCTGATCTACGTGCTGCTCGATGCCCCCCCCGCCGGCATCGCGGGGTTCGACTGGCTCTGGATCGTCCTGGCCGTGCTGCTGGATCTGACCCACTATGGCAGCGCGTACGCAGCACGTGGGCAGACCGTTCGGCCAGGAAGGGAGGGCCCGGCGCCGATGGCCTGAGCTCACGCGTGAGGCTGCCGCCTGACGTCGTGGGGCGTCGCTTCGTCGGCCTGAGGTATGTACCGACTGATCGATAGGGGAGGCACGACCTTCCGACACGAAGGAACACGGATCGGACGCGCCGGCCGACGTGGCCCGTCCGTCGAGCGGCATGGCCATGCTTCGCCTATGGGCGATCGAGATTCGAGAGAGGACGCCAACCGTGCCGAACGATGACCCCCGAAGGTCGCCCGTGGATCGGGCGGTCGGCGCAGCTCGCGAGGCCGTCGTGGGCCTTCGAATACCGACCTGGTTCCGGACCTTGGGGATCGGTGCGTGGCTGCTCCTCGGACTCATCGGCGTTCTGGCGGTCGCCCTCCTCTTCTTCGCTCTCATCAG
>Ga0268386_10001096_pt1 | contig 18313 bp, 21 predicted proteins | sample RVTome_15_FD_200260 | JGI IMG/M metagenome (GOLD analysis project Ga0268386, IMG submission 200260) | Soil microbial communities from uranium-contaminated site in the Upper Colorado River Basin, Wyoming, United States - RVT150D86... ...
GAGCGTGTCGACGAAGTCGATCTTCGCGTCGGACAGGTACGGGACGCTCATCCGGTCGATCACGACCCTGACGCCGAACTGTTCCTCGGCGACGTCCTTCTCCGAGAGCTGGTCGTCCAGGTACATGGCGTACCGGAGGCCGGAACACCCACCAGGCTGGACCGCCACCCGGAGCGCGATGTCCGAACGGCCCTCCTCGACCAGGAGTTCCTTCACCTTGCCGGCTGCGGATTCGGTCAGCTGGATCATCGATCCTCCGTGTGGGGGGTGTGCTCGTCCGACGATTCTAACGGTTCGGCGCACCTTTCCTATCCCCGGGATGGGGTTTCCTTGAGGTCGGCCACCAAGGCGGTGGCCGTCCCCCGGAGCTCGCTGGGAGTGGTCCGGAAGACCGCGTCTGGGGCCCCTGCCGCCGCCCAAACCTCCTCGAAAGCCAGCAGATCGCGGTCCAGGAAGGTCCGGACGGGTCCCGGATGGCCGAACGGGGGGGTCCCCCCCACGGCGAAGCCGGTGGCCGCCCTCGCCTCCTCTGGGGTCGCCCGCGTCACTCCGGAGGCGCCGGCGAGCGTCGCCAGACGCCGTTCGTCGACGCGGTTGGCCCCGCTCGTGAGCGCCAGCACGGGCTCGCCGTCCGCCAGGAAGACCAGCGACTTCACGATCTGACCGACCTCGCAGCCGATCGCCCGGGCCGCGTCGGGAGCGGTCTTCGTGCCCTCCGGGAACCGGCGAACCTCGACCGGGTGCCCGAGCACACGAGCGGCGTCGAGGAACCGATCGATCGCCTTGCTCACGGCGCCGACGATAACGGCGTGGGGAGCGGCGGGTACGATACCGCGGCCCCACGATGCCACCGTCCAGCGGGCCCGGCTGCCAGCGGAGAGCCAAGGCGAAGAGAAGGAGCGAACGCGTGACGATCGACCGTATGCAGATGCTGGGCATCGCTCACGCCGAGCGCGAGCGTCTCGGCCGGACGATCCAGTACACGCCGCCGGCCGTCTGGGACGCGGAGAGCGTCTGCGCGGGGTGGCGCAACCGCGACATCGTGGCGCACCTCGCCGCGCAGGACACGGCGGCGGCGCAGCTCCTCTCGGGCGAGCCGGCCGCAGAGTTCGACGCGTTCCGCCAGGCCAACGACGGCGACCTGTGGGTGAACGGCTTCAACGAGTGGGCGGTCGAGGTTCGCGCGGATGTCCCGACGCGCCAGCTCATCGCCGACTGGGGCAAGGCGGTCGAGGCGTTCCTCGTCCTCGCCGCCCGCCTGTCCGACGACGAGTGGACGTCGAAGAAGGTCGAGTGGGTGGCCGGTGAGATCGGCGTCCGGTACCTCGTCCAGTCCCGGATCATCGAGTGGTGGTTCCACCAGGAGGACATCCGCAAGGGCGCCGGGCTCGAGGGCAACCCGCAGCACGACCCCGTCTACCTCGTGAACGACATGGCGATCCGGATGCTGCCATGGGCGCTCGGGCAGGCGGGGCTCTCGTTCCCCGGCCGGAGCATCCAGGTGGATCTCGAGGGCGTCGGCGAGGGGACCTGGCACTGGGGCCTCGAGCCCCGGACGTCGCCCCCGCAGGACAAGAAGCCCGACGCCTTTATCAACGGGCGCGGCACCGCGTTCGCCTTGGTCGCCGGAAGGCGCGTGGTGGCGGACACCTACCTGGACGACGGCGATCTCGTCGTCGGTGGGGACGAGGCGCTCGCCATCGTCGTGCTCGAGCACCTGCGCGCATTCGTCGAGTAGCAGGTCTCGCGGGAGAGTTGCGGCCGTCGCCGACGACGGGGTTCTGTTGGATCCGACTCAACACTCCGCTCGCCGGATCCTGACGCTCACGTGGTCGCAACACCTGGCGCCTCACCGATACGGAGATCGGTATCGAGCGCGCTGCCGAGCCTCTGCCAACCGAAGAGTGTCAGCGTCGGACGATCAGCCTCCGTATCGCTCTCGGCGTCGCGCCGAACCGATACTTGTACGCGTAGTCGCCCTTCAGCATGTCGAACGCGGAACAGCCCGCTTCGATCGCGATGCGGATGTCCTCGGCGACGAGCACCATCCCGGGTGACGCCGCCACGTACGCGCGGTCGAACGCCGAGTTGTAGAGCGAGTAGGTGCCCTCGAACCGGAACCCGATCGAACCGGCGAGCTTCACGTGCTCGGCCGTCTCGATGAACGTGAGGCTGAACACGCCGAGCGGCAGGAACTCCTCGCCGAGCCGCCGAAAGAAGATCTCCATCCCCGGGTGCATGAAGACACCCTTCGGGCCCTCGCTCGTACGGTGCAGCTCGACGAACCGATCCAGGAACGCCTCGAGCGTGTCCTGCGTCGCCAGGCAGATGTGCCACGGACCGACCTCGCCCTCGAGGCGACGCGCCTTTCGCTTGATCTCGTGACGGAGTTTCGAGGGCAGGCGCTCGAGGTACTCCTCGTACGAGCCGGGCAGCGGGAGGAACGGCGCGACGCCGTTCTGGTCCTCGAGCACCTCGGTGGAGAACCCTTGCGCCGCAGCTGCCTCGACGAGGAGCTCCAACCATGGCTGGTCCTCGGGGAGGCCGCGCAGGTCGGCCTCCGCCCAGTCGTCGGCGCGGCCGAGGGCCGCGAACAGCTCCTTCGCGACGGTCGACCGTGCCTCCGGCAACGCGACGGGGCCCATGTAGTCGGTCACCTCGGTCCCGCCGAGGAACCGCAGGGTCCCGTCGAGCCGCTCGAACGCCACCGCACCCACCTGCTCCCCGTCCTCTTCGGCGAACGCCAGCAGCAGGTGGTCCGGTTGGTCCGCGAACTCCTCCCAGTAGATCTTTAGGAAGCCCGGCGTGTGGAAGAACGTTCCCGCCGGATCTGCCCGGACGAGCGCCGACCAGTCGCGGCGAGCGAAGTCTCGCGGATCCTGGCTGAAGACGATGTCCATCGCGTGCGAGCCCCGCGGTCGATCCACCGGTTCCTCGGCGGCGACCCTACCAGGAGCCTCCGCCCCCACCGCCCCCACCGCCGCCGGCGCTTCCTCCACTGAAGCCGCTCGAGCCCGAGCCCGCCGGTGTCGACGCGATCGTGCCGCTCGTCGTCACCGCGAACGAGTCGATGCTATCGGCGAAGTGAGCGTAGACGAACGGCCGGCTGCTCACGTACCAGGTGGTGTCGCTCGGGAGCTGCCCCAGCGACTCGAACGCCTTCGCCCACTTGTCGGTGACCCCGAAGACCACGGCGTAGGGCAGGAAGCGCGTGAACACGTTCTCCTGTTCGGCCCACTTCGACATGTGCTCCTCGGCCTTCTCGATCACGATGCGGAAGCCGTCCACGCGGCGTATCATCGCCGTCCCCTTCGCGGTTCGGGCGGGCATCCGCTTGGCCCCGATCAACAGCACCAGGGCCCCGATCACGAGCGGGATCCCGAGCAGGCCAAGCTTCGTGAAGTACGCGAGCACGATCGTCAGCGCGATCGCCGCCGAGAGCGCGAGGATCCCGATCACCGTCCAGGTCTGACGGACCTTGTCGGGACGCCGCAGGAACCATTTCCGCGAGACCATGTCGTTGTAGAGGGCGTCCTTCACCTTCTGGAGGCGTTCCGCGAACTTCTTGCGCAGCTCCGAGAGCTCGACCTGGTCGCCGTCCTCGAACAGGCCGTCGCGCAGCTTCTCCTCGTACGGCAGCAGGTGGTCGCCCTCGGGATCGGGCAGCCGGCGAAGGTTCCAGTCCGCCTTGCCGAGCATCCACGTCTTGGGGATCTCCTCGATCACCAGGTACTTGCGGACGGCGAGGTCAACGATCGTCGCGCTCACGTCGAGGGTGTTCGCCTCCTCGTCGACCAGCGTTCCGACCTGTCCCGGACGCAGGTCCTCGGGCGGCGCGAACTCGACCACGGACACGTTCTTCTCGAACAGCGGGACCGCCTGCGTCTCGGCGTCGACGGGGCCGCCCATCACCTGGTCGACCTGCGAACCGCGGAACCGGACGTCTCTGCCGCGGCGCCACATCACGACCCCGAGGCCTCCGACCACGAGCAGCAGCAGGCCCGTCCCACCACCGATCGTGACCGGCGTCCGGCTGAACGCCTTGTCGAGGCTCCAGCGCTCGTCCAGGGTCGGAGCGGTGCTCGCCACGGTTCCCGTCGGCAACGCGACCACCACCGACATCGCCTCGAACGCCGGCAGGTTTGATTGCGAGAAGACCGCGTCACCCTTCTTCGTGATCTGCGCCTGGATGCACTCGGCCGTCGAGCCGAACGTCCCCTCGAAGCACGCCACCCGGGTGACGTCGGCCGGAGCCGTGACGCGGACGTTCATCTCACCGATCGACTGCTCCCACTCGTTGCCGATCACGTTCCAGAACAGCTCGTCGTGGCTATCGAATCCGTTCATCGCACCCTCGACGCGGTAGACGATCTCGTAGGTGTGCCGTCCGGTGATCGTGGTGTCGGGATCGCCGATCCGGATCACGAAGTTGCCATTCTCCTCCTTGGTCTCGACGTCGTCGGGGGTGTCCGCGGACGCGTTCACGGAGATGAGGTCGATCGGATAGACGCGGTCGAACTCGTTGTCGTAGCGGAGCCGGTTCGGGATATTCCGGAAGATCCCGTGCCGTTCGGTCGAGCCGAACTCCTGCACGATCGTCTCGGTGATCAGCAGGTCACCCGAGGGTTCGATCACGATGGTCACGTCGAACCGCGGGGTCGACTCGAACACGAAGCCCTGACCTCCGGCCGAAACCGGGGCCAGAACCGCCCAGACGAGGACGGCGAGCGATGCGAGAGGTGCACGTCGTTTCACAGAGCCTCCACGAAGAAGAACGAGATGGCCATGATGACGTAGGCACCGGTCAGTTGCGCCCCCTCCAGCCAATTGCTCCGGCCGTCGCTCGAGATCATGAAGACCAGGATCGTCGAGAGGGCCACCGCGGCCACCTCGAAGGTGCTGAACACGAAGTCCATCGGATGGCCGACGAACAGGCTGATGAACACGAGCGCGGGAGCCACGAACAGGGCGATCTGGGTCGAGGAGCCGATCGCGATCTCGAGCGTTACGTCGACCTTGTCCCGCAGCGCGAACATGATCGCCGAGGAGTGCTCCGCGGCGTTGCCGATGATCGGGATGACGATCAGCCCGACGAACAGCTCGGAAAGGCCGAGGTCCTCGAGCGCCGGCTCGAGCGAGCTCACCAGGAGCTCGGCCTCGATGGCCACGACGGCGGTCGACGCCAGCAGCATGCCGATCGCCTGGCCACGCGACCACGAGGGGTGCTCCTCGGCCGAGGGCGTACGGAACAGGTGCTCGTGCGTCACGAGCGTGAACACGAGGGCGGCGACGTAGAGCGCGATCAGGACGGCGGAGACGGTGCCGCTCACCACCTCGCGCTCGACGAAGATCTGTTGCGCGCTCTCCCCGCTCTGACTGAGTGCGAACAGCGCCGGCATCATCAGGGCGGTCACGGCCAGGACCAGCGAGGTCGCGTGGATCGAGGCCGACCGCGCGTTGTAGGTCTGCTCCTCGTGCTTGAGCCCGCCGGCCAGGAAGGACAGCCCCAGCACCAGGAGCAGGTTCCCCAGGATCGAGCCGGTGAGCGACGCCTTCACGATCTCGGTCTTGTCCTCCAGGATCAGGAAGAAGGCGATGACGAGCTCGGTCACGTTGCCGAACGTCGCGTTCACGAGCCCACCGATCCTCGGGCCCGTGTGCAGGGCGAGCTGCTCGGTGGCGCGCCCGATCAGCCCGGCGAGCGGCAGGATCGCTCCCGCCGAGGTCAGGAAGATCAGCAGCTCGTTGCCGCCCGCGAGCTCGAGCACGATCGAGACCGGCACCAGCACCAGCAGCCAGTCGAGCGACGGTCGGAGCCTCCGCACGGGCGAAGCCTAGAGCCTCGCGACAGCTCCGGCGCGAAGGGTTTTGGCTAGGCTCGTCTCCGTGGAAGAGACGCCCAAGCTCTACCGAGAGCTTGCGGCCTGGTGGCCGCTGCTCTCGGCGCCGGAGGACTACGCCGAGGAGGCCGAGGACTACCGCAAGTTGATCCTCGAAGGTTCCGATGGCGAGGCTCGAGACGTGCTCGAGCTCGGCTCGGGTGGTGGCAACAATGCCTCCCACCTGAAGGCGCACTTCCGGCTCACGCTGGTCGACCGCTCACCGCAGATGCTCGACGTGAGCCGCCGGCTGAACCCCCAGTGCGAGCACGTCGAGGGCGACATGCGCTCGGTCCGGCTCGGCAGGACGTTCGACGCCGTGTTCGTTCACGATGCGATCGCGTACATGACCACCGAGGACGATCTTCGCGGGGTGTTCGCGACGGCGTTCGAGCACTGCCGCGCGGGCGGGGTCGCGCTGTTCGTCCCCGACCACGTCACCGAGACGTTCGAGCCCGCGGTGGACCACGGCGGGCACGACGGACCGGACCGGGCGCTCCGCTACCTCGAGTGGACGTGGGACCCCGATCCGAACGACTCGACGGTCCGGATGGATCTCACGTACGTGTTCCACGAGCCCGACGACTCGGTGCAATCACGCGTAGCGGTCCACGTTGAACACGACGAGCACGTGTGCGGGCTGTTCCCGCGTGCCACGTGGCTCAGGCTGATCGGGGAAGCCGGGTTCGAGGTGCTGCCGGTTCCCCTCGTGCACGACGAGCGGCCGGTCGGCGCCGAGGGCTTCCTGGCGGTTCGCCCCGGTCAGTCCGCGAGCGTTCGAGGCCGTGAATGACCGGAAGCGATACTCGACTGTCCGCATCATCGAAATCGCCTAAGGAGTCCATCGGTCTACCATTCGTACCGATCGACGAGTGCCTCGTCGTTGATGATCGGCGTGTCATCAGGATTCAGCCCAGGATGACCCGCTCGACGACGTTGACGGTGAATATCTCGGCGTCCGGATGAAGGGCGGAGTGGTGGGTGGTGGCGAGGGCGACCGCTTTGTCGCGCCCGTAGTGGACGACTACGGAGTAGACGAACCGCCGACCACCGAACTCTTCACCACCGAACGTCTCGAACGTGACGATGAATCGTTCAAGCCCCATCCTTTGTCAAGGATAATCCTGCTCCCTGATTGATTCGGGTGCCCACGCCCAACGGCGAATGTTCGAGGCGGTGAATGACCGGGAGCCGCTCCAAGACCGTCCGCCTCGTCGAGATCGCTGAGCTACTCGGTGTGACCAAACAACGTGCTCACCAGATCGCCCAGGAGAAGGGCTCCCCCGCTCCGCTTGCCGAGGACGCCCGCGGCCGAGTCTGGAGCCGGCTCGAGGTGCAGGCGTGGGCGAAGCGGTGGCGCCGCGAGAAGCCCTGGCGGTAGGCTTCGGCCCTCATAGCATCAGAGAGCATCCGCCTCCTCCTGACCCGGACGGCCGTCCCCACATCCACTACCCCTTTGACAAAGGTGACGAGCCTGAGTGGGACTTCGTCCAGTTCGCACGTTGCTGATCGACTGCGAGGAGGATCGACGCTCCGGGCGGCGGTGGTGGTCGGGATGTTGCGGGAGGCCGACCGCTAGGGTCCTTGGCTGTGGATGAACGTCTCAGTGTGTCACGGTGCGGAACCCTACTCGATACAGAATGGCGCCTCCGATGACTCCAGCGGTAAGGCCCACCGCGGTTTCCGGTCGTCCATCAGCGATGGCGAACACTTGGGCAACGACGGACGACGCCACGATGATCAGTCCTATGCCGCCGAGCCCGTAACCGAATAGGCGTTCCACATCTCCACGATAACGAGGCGGTCCGATCGGGTCCAAGAAGGGACCTGGGTGGCACCGAGAGCCCGCGCCGCACGGCGAACCGGCGCTCTAGCTTTCACGCCGGCACGAGCGCTCCGGGGATGGGACTTGAACCCACTACCCACGGATTCGGGAGATTCTAGAAGCAGCGCCCGTCGTAATGCCATTTGGCCGTGCGCACCCACCTCCAGCCGGAGAAGTCGTCGGCACCTACGGTGTGCTTGTGGATGAGCTGGAAGCGGGAGACGGCGTAGTACCAGCCGACCGGAAGGTTCGGACCGCACGCTTGCCACCCACTGTTCACGTACGTCCAGGTCTCGGTGACGAGCAGGTTCTGGTCTGTGTTGTCCCCTACCATCAAGAGACCGGACCGACCAGGCAGCACCCGATACAGTCGGACGTAGTCGATCTGAATGTCGAAGTTACCGGTGTTCCGGGCAGAGCCCTGGCGGAACTTCAGGATTCCCTGTAGATCGCCGTACTGGTTGTGCTGGTTGACCGCAGTCGTGGTGTAGACCTTGGTCCGGTCGTGCGGCCAGTTCGACCGCTTAGCGACGTGCTCGTCCGCGATCGCAGGCAGGGCACTTGCGGCCAGCAACCCCAACGCGAGAGCGATGACGAGAAGGAATCTCTTCATGCCCTGTACCCCTGTTTGAAACGGACGGTGCCCGAGTAGATACTTCGGCGGTGACGGGTCCCCGCTTGAGCCACTCACGAGCGGCGGCCCCGACGTCCATTAGTCAGCGGTCTCGACCTCCGACCACTGGATATGGACACCGGGATCGGCTTTCAAGATCTTGCAGTTGTCGGCATGCGTGAATGGCCGGGTCGGGCCCCTCTTCTTAAGACCAAGCTCCACGAGCACGTCTGCGGGCTGTTCCCGCGCGCGACGTGGCTCCGGCTGATCGGGGAAGCCGGGTTCGAGGTGCGGCCGGTTCCCCTCGTGCACGACGGAACGCCCCGTCGGTGCGCAGGGGTCCTGGCGGTACGGCCAGGGTGATACGGCTGGTCTAGTGCCGGGCCGCGCCCTCCGCCTCGCCGGCTCCGGCGAGGGCCTCCTGGAGCACATCCCACGCCAGCACCGCGCACTTCACGCGCACCGGGTACTTCACGACGCCCTTGAGCGCCACGAGCTCGCCGAACGCGTCCTCGTCGGCCTCGACCTCTCCGGCCATCATGCCGCGGAAGGCGCCGATCCGCTCCTCGACCTCATCGCGGGCCTTGCCGGCGACCGTTTCGGTCATCATCGAGGCCGAGCTCTGGCTGATCGAGCACCCCTGCCCGACGAACGACACATCGAGCACCTTGCCGACGTCCTCGTGGACGAACACGGTGATCTCGTCACCACAGAGCGGGTTGTTCTTCGAGCACGAGAGCTCGGCGTCGGGCATCTCGCGCTTGTTCCGCGGGTTCTTGTAATGGTCGAGGATGACCTCTTTGTAGATGTCGTCGAGCGCCACCGACTCCCCCTCAGGCGAACACGCTCTCGGCCTTGCCGAGAGCCTCGACGAGGGCGTCGACCTCGTCGTTCGAGTTGTACACGTAGAAGCTGGCGCGCGCCGTCGCCGGGACGCCGAACCGTCGCATCACGAGCTGGTTGCAGTGGTGGCCGGCGCGGATCGCGACGCCCTCCTCGTTCAGGATCGTCGCCAGGTCGTGCGGGTGGACGTCCTGGTACCAGAAGCTCACCGCGCCGCCCCGAACGCTCACGTCCTTGGGTCCGAACACGGTCGCGCCGGCCCCCAGCAGGCGGTCGATCGCGTAGGCGGTGATCTCCTCCTCGTGCTCGCGCACCGCGTCCATCCCCAGCCCATCGAGGTAGTCGATCGCCGCGCCGAGCCCGACCTCCTGCGCGATGTTCATCGTGCCGGCCTCGAACTTGTACGGGACCTCGTTCCAGGTCGATCGGTCGGGGAAGACCTCCTCGATCATGTGCCCCCCGCCCAGGAACGGGTCCATCGCCTCCAGGTGCTCGAGCTTCGCGTACAAGCCGCCCGACGCCGTCGGGCCGAGCATCTTGTGGCCGCTGATCGTGAGGAAGTCGCAGTCGAGCTCGGCGACGTCCACGGGGACGTGCGGGACGAGCTGCGCCCCGTCCACCAGCACCAGCGCGCCCACCGCGTGGGCGGCGTCGGCGAGCTCTCGGACCGGCGGCAGCGTGCCGAGCGAGTTCGACATGCCGGTGATCGCGAGCAGCTTCGTCCGCTCGGTCAGGTACGAGCCGAGATCCGACAGGTCGAGCAGCCCGTCGTCGGTGAGCGGCAGGTACCGCAGGACCGCACCCGTGTCCCGGATGGCGAGCTGCCACGGCACGATGTTCGAGTGGTGCTCCATCTCGGACAGGAGGATCTCGTCACCCTCGGCGAGCGCCCGGCGGGCCCACGCATACGCGATGAGGTTGACGGATTCGGTCGTCCCGCGCGTGAACACGATCGTCTCCGGCTGCCGGGCGCCGATGAACCTCGCGAGCTTGGCGCGCGCCCCTTCGTACAGCTCGGTGGCCTCCTCGGCGAGCAGGTAGAGGCCGCGGTGCGCGTTCGCGTTGTGGTTGCGGTAGAAGTCGGCCTCGGCGTCGATCACCTGGTTCGGCTTCTGCGAGGTCGCCGCCGAGTCCAGGTAGACGAGCGGTTTGCCCTCGACCGTCCGCTCCAGGATCGGGAAGTCCTTGCGGATCCTCGCGACATCCAGACCCGCCGAGCGCTCCTCCGTGACCGCCACCGTCTGCCTCCCTACGCCGCCGCGTTCGGCTCGCCCAGACCGAGCTCCTTGCGGACGCCCTCGTAGCCCTTCTCCTCGAGCTCGTGGGCGAGCTCCTTGCCGCCGGACTTCACGATACGCCCGCCGATCATCACGTGAACGAAGTCGGGCGTGATGTAGTTCAAGATCCGCTGGTAGTGGGTGATGAGCAATATCCCGAGGTCGGGCCCGATCAGCTGGGCGACACCCCCGGCCACCGCCTTCAGCGAATCGATGTCCAGGCCGGAGTCGGTCTCGTCGAGCACCGCGATCTCGGGCTCGAGGACCGCAAGCTGGAGGATCTCGTTCTTCTTCTTCTCCCCTCCCGAGAAACCCTGGTTCACGTAGCGCTGGACCATCTCGTCCTCGACGCCGATCAGCTTCATCTTCTCCTTCATGTGCTTGCGGAACTCCAGGGCGTTGATCTCCTCGCCCTTCACGCTCTTGTACGCGGTCCGCAGGAAGTTCACGACGGAGACCCCCGGGATCTCCACCGGGTACTGCATCGCCAGGAACAGCCCGCGCTGCGCGCGCTGGTCGGCGGTGAGCTTGGCGATGTCCTCGCCCTTGAACAGCACCCGGCCCGCCGTGAGCGTGTAGCCGGGCCTGCCCATCAGCACGTTCGCGAGGGTCGACTTGCCCGATCCGTTCGGACCCATGAGCGCATGGGTCTCGCCCTGTTTCACGACCAGGTCGATCCCCTTCAGGATCGGTTTGTCCTCGACGGTCGCCTCCAGCCCCTCGATCTCGAGCACCGCGGGTTGTGTCATGTCAGCTCTCCTCCGGTACCTCGATCAGCACGTCGTCGTCCTCGATCTTGGTCGCGAACACCTCGACCGGCTGGGTGGCCGGGAGCGTTCGCGGCCCGCCCGTGTTGAGGTCGAACGTCGAGCCGTGCTTCGGGCACTCGATCGTCTCGTCGTCGACGTCGACCTCTCCTTCGTCCAGGAAGTAGTGCGCGTGTGAGCAGATCGCATCCACGACGCGGAACCCCTCGTTGCCGAGGTTCGCCACCGCGAAAGGCCGGTGGTCGAGCTCGAACCGGCGGATCTCGCCCTCGGGCACCTCGTCCGTGCGACAGATGCGGACGAGCGTCATCGGTCACCCCTCGCGATCTCGTTCTCGATCGCCTGCTCGAGCCCCTCGCGGATCTCGGCGATGTCGACCCGGTCGAGCACCTCCGCGAAGAAGCCGAACACGATCAAGCGCTGGGCCTCCTTCTCGGGGATGCCACGGCTCATCAGGTAGAAGAGCTCGTCGTCCGAGACGGGGCCGACGCTCGCAGCGTGGCCGCAGCGGGTTGGGTCGTTGCTCAGGATCTCGAGGTTCGGGACCGACTGCGCCCTGGCGTGCTCGGACAGCAGGATGTTGCGGTTGGTCTGGTAGGCGTTGCAGGAATGGGCGCCCTTCTCGATGATCACGGTGCCGGTGTAGATCGCGTTCGACCGGTCGCGCATCGCACCCTTGTAGAGCAGGTCGCTCGAGGTGCGCGAGCCCACGTGATCCTGGATCGAGCGGTGGTCGATGTGCTGCTCGGCGTCGCCGAAGTAGACGCCGAGCATCTCCGAGCTCCCGCCGTCCTCGGCGAGGAGGGCCTCGACCTCCGCCCGCGCGAGGCTCGCCCCGAACGCCACGCCGAGCGTCTTCAGGGCGGCGTCCTTGCCGACCCGCGCCCGCTGGACCGCAAGGTGGGTCACGCCCTCGCCGAACTCCTGGAGGGCGACGTACCGCACGCGCGAGCCCTGACCGGCATGGATCTCGACGATCGCGTCGCTGAGCGCTCGGCCGAGCGGCGGCGAGCCATACCGGTCGATGAACGTGACCTCGGCGTTCTCGCCGGCCACCAGGAGCGTCCTCGGGAAGACCGCCGAGTCCTCCGCGTCGATCCACGTCATGGTCTGGAGTGGCAGCTCGATCTCGACGCCAGGCGGGACGTACAGGAACGTCCCCGCCGTCCGGAAGGCGGCGTGCAGCGCCGTGAACTTCGAGCGGTCGGTCCGGACCAGGGCGTGCAGGTACGGCTCGACGAGGTCGGGGCGCTCGGCGATCGCCCGGTCGAGGTCGCCGAACCAGACCCCCCGATCCCGGAGCGCCGGATCCAGGTGCGTGATCATCACCTCGGAGTTGCGTTGGATCTGCAGCCCGGCGCGTTCGCCGACCTGGCCCGCGGCCCCGAGGATCTCCTCGGGCACCTGGTCCAGATTCTCGGCTCGACCGCCCTCGACGAACGGCCGGAGGTCCAGGCCGAGGTCCTCGAGGTCGGTGTAGCGCCACTCCTCGGTCTCCTGCGAGGGGATCGGAAGGGCGTCGAACTCCTCGAAGGCCTGCCTGCGGAGGCGCTCGAGGAATGGGGCCGAGGACGGCACCGCCGCCATGGCGCGCTCGTCGAAACCGGTTGTTGTGGTGGTCACGACCGAAATCCTATCAACCGGGTCGGATTCGCTCCTCGGCAGCGTCAGTGCGCCGTCAGTCGGCGTTCGGGGTCAGCCGTCCGGGAGCCAAGCGCCGACGGCCGGCCGGAAGTCCAAGACCTCGATCTGCTTCCAGACCCCGCCCGTGACGTACGGGTCGTCCGCGATCCAGGCCTCGACCTCCTCCCGGTCGGAGAAGTCGGTGAGCAGGACCGAGCCCACCATGTCCCCCGCGTCGTCCAGGATCGCGCCGCCGATCAGGACCCGCCCGCGCTCGACGAACGGGGCGACCCGCTCCAGGTGCGCCGGCCGAACGGCGAGGCGCCGAGCCTTCGCCTCGGGATCGGTGCCGTCACGCGCGATGACCATGTACCTCATGTGCTCCTCCTGTCTCCTCCTCGGGGGGTTCCAGGTTTCGGTTTCACCAGGTCGATGCCTCGGCGGGAGGCGGGGACGGATCCGGCGTGGCGGACCCCTCGTCTGCCTCCCAGAGGACGAGGTCGCCTGCGCCGTCGCGGATCTGCATCCGTCCGTCGTCGGTCGCAACGAGCAGCCTCCCGGTGGCGTCCCAGTCGGCCCACTGCACGTCCTCGAGGTGCCGCGTGAGGTTGTTCGAGCGCAGCTCGTACCTCACGTCCGTGCGGGTCCCATGGAGCTCGCGGATCGCCGCGTACGTCCCGCGGACGGTGAGGCGGTCCGAACCGCTCGCGCCCGGGCGCGCCTTCTCCATCACGATGCGGTCGCCGCGCCGTTCGTCCCACGCGTCGTCCTCGGCTCGCGGAGGAGTCTCGGCCGTCTCGGACCAGCCGCGACGGCGTTCGACCGCGAAGGAGTCGGCGCTCGACAGCCGCAGCCCGAAGCGTTCGCGCACCGGGCCGAGGTCGCCGAGCTCTGGCTCGTCGACGTCGAACACCGTCCGGTCATGGACGAACTGGATGCCGCGGGTCCACGTGCTGCCGATCCCCCACCCGGCGAGCGCCGTGACCCAGGGCAGTCGCGAGATCACGATGTACGTGGCGCCGAGCTCCCAGTCCGCCGAGGCCTTCAGGGCGAAGTACGCGAACCAGCGGCCGTCCGGAGACAGGTCGCACCGCTGCGGGTAGATCGTGCCGCGGAGCCACGCGCCGGGTTCGTACGCCGGTACCTCGAGATCCCACCGGGAGACGTGCATCCAGTCGGTCGGACCTCGTCGGATCACGGCGACGACCGGGGCTTGGAGCGCGACGATGCCGAAGATCCGCGGACCCACCGGCGAATGGTAGTCGCCCGCGCTTGCGGGATGCTGCCGTAACGTGGCTAGCCGATCGCGCCTTCCATCTGGAGCTCGATCAGGCGGTTGAGCTCGACCGCGTACTCCATCGGGAGCTCGCGGGTGATGGGCTCGATGAACCCGTTCACGATCATCGCGGAGGCCTCGGCCTCGGACAGACCGCGGCTCATCAGGTAGAAGAGCTGGTCCTCGCCGATCCGCGAGACGCTCGCCTCGTGGCCCAGCTGCGCCGTTTCCTCTTCGACCTCGACGTACGGGTATGTGTCCGAACGCGACTCCTCGTCCAGGATCAGCGCGTCGCACCGGACGTTGGACTTGGCGTGGTGGGCACCGGGCTCGATGCGGACGAGACCGCGATAGCCGGTGCGTCCGCCGTCCTTGGAGACCGACTTGGATGTCAGCACGCTGGTCGTGTGCGGGGCGGCGTGGATCGCCTTGCCTCCCGCGTCGGTGTGCATGCCCTTACCGGCGTACGCGACGCTCAGCACCTCGCCGCGCGCGCCCTTGCCCAGAAGGTAGATCGACGGGTACTTCATCGTGACCTTCGACCCGATGTTGCCGTCGATCCACTCCATCACGGCGTCCTCGTAGGCCGCTGCGCGCTTGGTGACGAGGTTGTAGACGTTGGTCGACCAGTTCTGGATGGTCGTGTACCGGACGCGTGCGCCCTTCTTGGCGACGATCTCGACCACGGCGGAGTGCAACGAGTCGGTCGTGTAGATCGGGGCCGAGCACCCCTCCACGTAGTGCACGTAGGAACCTTCGTCCGCGATGATCAGCGTCCGCTCGAACTGGCCCATGTTCTCGGCGTTGATCCGGAAGTAGGCCTGCAACGGGATGTCCACGTGCACACCCGGTGGCACGTAGATGAACGAGCCACCCGACCACACCGCCGAGTTCAGCGCGGCGAACTTGTTGTCGTTCGGCGGGATCAGCGTGCCGAAGTACTCCTTGACCAGGTCCGGGTAGTCGCGGAGCGCCGAGTCCATGTCCGTGAACAGGACCCCGATGTCGTCGAGCTCTTTCTTGATCTTGTGGTACACGACCTCGGACTCGTACTGCGCCGAGACCCCGCCGAGGTACTTCTTCTCGGCCTCGGGGATCCCGAGCTTGTCCCACGTCCCCTTGATGTCGTCGGGCAGCTCGTCCCAGTTCGCGGCCTGCTTCTCGGTCGAGCGGATGAAGTAGTAGATGTTGGCGAAGTCGATGTCGGACAGGTCCGCGCCCCACCACGGCATCGGACGCTGCTCGAAGTGCTTCAGCGCCTTCAGCCGGAACTTGCGCATCCAGTCGGGCTCGGACTTCAGCGCCGAGATCTCCTCGACCACGGCGGGTGACAGTCCCCGCTTGGGCTCGAAGACGGAGTGGTCGGCGTCCTTCCAGTCGAAGCGATAGCCCTTCGAAAGCTCCTGGAGATGCTCTTCCTGCGTGACGGCCATGACCTGCTCCCCGAAGATCGGCCGGGTGCCCCGGCCTCGCTGTCCAGGATACCTACCCGCTCGGACCTAAGTCCACCGCGGAAGTAGGAAATGGGCGACTCGGGGACGGACCGAGCCTAGAGGTCGTCCACCGCCACCCGGATCCGTGTCTCGAGCTCCTTCAGGGCGGCCTGAACGGACTCCCAGGCGTCCCGGGCCTCGGCCTCGGCCTGACCCGTCGCCGCATCGGCCTGTCGCCGGAGATCCTCCGCCTGGGCCAGGAGGTCTCGGTACGTCTCGCGCGCCTGGTCACCCGTCTGGTCCGCGGCATCGGCCAGGTCCGCCTGCAGGTCCTCGACGCCGGAACGCACCTGCTCGAAGGTCGAGCGCGTCGCGCCGCTGATGGCGTCTCCGGCATCGGACAACGCATCGCTGGCGGCGTCGACACCCTGCTCGACCGAGTCCTGGACCTGACCGCCGATCTGGTCGGCCTCCTCGCAGCCGCTCGCTCCGAGCATCAGCCCGACGGCGACCAGAACCGGCACCCTCATCCGCTGCACGTCATCCCCTTACCCAGATCCGGGTCGAGCATCGCATCGAACCGACGACCACGGAAGGAGGCCCGGGCGGCGAACAGCCGTCCGGGCCTCCTGGCTGCGAGCGGAGGACGGTCCCTCGCGGTCGACTACTCGGCCGGAACCAGCTCCCGCAGGGTCCCGGTCCGGACGTCGTACACGTGCCCCGAAACCGTGGCGTCTGCCGGGATCTGGCTGAGCGAGCGGATCGGGTCGACGTCGTCCCGGACGCCTGGTCCAGGTCGCGGAACGTAAGGAAGTCCAGTTCGGACACGTCCTCGCCGCACCGCTCGGCGATGATCTCCGCCACCGCTTCGTCGGTGAACTTGGCCATACCGCAATCCGTGTGGTGGATCACGAGGAACTCGCGGGTCCCGAGCAGCCAGCTCGAGATCAGCAACGACCGGACCGCGTCGTCGGTCGCTCTTCCCCCGGCGTTGCGGATCACGTGCGCGTCGCCGATCTCGAGCCCGAGGGCCTTCGCGGGGTCGATCCGTGCGTCGATGCAGGTCAGGACCGCGATGTTTCGAGCGGGTGGGATCTCGAGCTCACCCTTGTCGAACGATTCCGCGAACTTCTGGTTCGCCTCCAACACCGATGTCAGCTGTCCAATCGTCACCCCTTCTCGACGGGCGCGCCCACCAGCGAGCCGTACTCGGTCCACGAGCCGTCGTAGTTCTTGACGTTCGGGTAGCCGAGCAGCTCCTGCAGGGCGAACCACGTGTGGCTCGAGCGCTCGCCGATCCGGCAGTACGCGATGATCTCGCGGTCGCCGGTGATGCCCTCGGCCTCGTACAGCGCTCTCAGCTTTTCGGCGCTCTTGAACGTTCCGTCCTCGTTCGCCGCCTTGGCCCACGGGACATTCGCCGCCCCGGCGATGTGGCCCGGAACCTGCGCCTGTTCCTGCGGAAGATGATCAGGCGCGAGCTTCTCGCCCCGGAACTCCTCCGGTGAGCGAACGTCGACGAACCCAGAGGCCCCGACCTTGCCGAGCACCTCGTCGCGGAGCGCCCGGATTTCGCCCCGCTCGGCACCCGAGATCGAGAAGCCGGAGGGCGCGACCGAAGGCGGGTCCTGCGTGAGCTCGCGGCTCTCGAGCTCCCACTTCTTTCGACCGCCGTTCAGCAGCTTCACGTCCTCGAACCCACGCAGCTTCAGCACCCAGTAGGCGTACGCGGCGAACCAGTTGTTGTTCCCCCCGTACAGGATCACGGTCGTGTCGGCGCCGACCCCCGCCCTGGAGAGCAGGTCCGAGAGCTCGGCCCGGTCCACGTAGTCGCGACCTACCTCCGCATGCAGGTCCGTTGTCCAGTTCCACCCGACGGCCCCTTCGATATGACCCTTCTCGTAGGCTTCGGTGTCCTCGTCCACCTCGATCACCCGGACGGCCGGGTCGTTCACGTGCTCCTCGAGCCAGTCGGTCTCGACGAGCGCGTCCGGTTTGGCGTATCCCGCCATGTCTCCTCCTTCCGATCGTCGTTGCCGGAAATGCAAAAAGGGGCCGCCGCGCGGCCCCTCGGGATCGTTCTGGGAGTTCGGGCTAGCGCGGCACCTCTCGGGCGCCCATCGGGCACCCGGGCTCGATACAGCCGCAGAGTCGCGCAGGGATCATCGCCGCCACCAGGCCTGCGCATCTCGTCCGGACCACGAAATCCGACCTCCCCACTCGGGAATTGCAGGTGCAAGTCAACAACCAGGCGTCGCGAGTGTCAATGGGGTCGCTCGGGCGGCGGCGTGGAGGCCGCTAGAAGTACCCGAGGGCGGCCTTGGCCTCCTCGGACATCATCTCGGGCGTCCACGGCGGCCGCAGGACCATCTCGGCCTCGACCGAGGCCACGCCGGGGACGCCCTCCAGGAACGACTGCATCTGCTGCTCGATCAACGGTCCGATCGGGCAGCCCATCGTGGTCAGCGTGTACTCGATGTGGATCGCGCCGCTCTCGGTGATGTCCACGTCGTAGACGAGACCGAGATCGACGATGTTGATGCCCAGCTCGGGGTCCACGACGTGCTTGAGCGCCTCGAGCACGGACTGCTCGGTCGCCGGTCCGCCGTTCGAGTCGCCGCGGGCCGACCCCTGGTCCGCCTCCGGGCTTGCCGGGGCATCCTCGCTCGTCGCCTGCTCGTGCGTGATGGACTCGTCCATGAGAGACCGTTCCTTCGGAGTTGGTCTGCCTCTATCCTAAGGGACGTTTCCTAAGGAGGACCCGCTGACGGCCGATA
>Ga0268386_10001097_pt1 | contig 18310 bp, 10 predicted proteins | sample RVTome_15_FD_200260 | JGI IMG/M metagenome (GOLD analysis project Ga0268386, IMG submission 200260) | Soil microbial communities from uranium-contaminated site in the Upper Colorado River Basin, Wyoming, United States - RVT150D86... ...
GCTGATCCCGATCGACCGCTCGCTCCACCGCTTCTACCCCGACCGCCCGGTGAGCCTGGGCGGCGCGCTCGAGGCGCTCCACCGCGTGCTCGAGCGGCAGGGGCGCGCCGGCTGCTCGGGCGACGGCGCGGCCCCCGGCTCCTGCGACGCGGCCGCCGCCTGCGGGCTGATCCGAGCCGCCGAGGAGTGCCCGCGCTCGGAGACGATCTCCGGCGCCGCCGCCGTCGAGCTGATCCGCCGCACCCTCCGGCGGCTCGGAGACGGTTGAGCCCTCCCGTGGCGCGCGGGACCGCAGCGGCGGGCGCCCGCTCGCCCTTGAGCATCCCGAACCTGCTGTCGCTCCTGCGGATGGGGCTCGTCCCGCTGTTCATCATCGCGATGACCCGCGGCGAGACCTCCCGCGCGCTGGCGATCTTCCTCGTCGCCGGCCTGACCGACGGGCTCGACGGCTTCATCGCCCGGTTCTGGGACCAGCGCACGCTCCTCGGCGCCTACCTCGACCCGATCGCCGACAAGCTGCTTCTCACCGCGGCCTACGTCACCCTGGCGATCCCGACCCTCAACCCGGCGATGACCATCCCGCTCTGGGTCGCCATCCTGGTCATCGGGCGCGACATCATCCTCGTCGTCACCGCCGGCCTCCTCTACGTCGCCCTCGGCATGCGCTCGTTCCCGCCGAACTGGCTCTCGAAGCTCAACACCTTCGTCCAGGTCGCGGCGGTCCTCTTCCTCCTCGGCCACCTCGCCCGCCCCCTCTGGCCCACCCTCGAGGCCCTCGCCCGCGCCTTCCTCCTCGCCGTCCCGGTCTTCACCGTCGCCTCCGCCCTGGCCTACGCCTCCCGCGCGGCGCGGATGGCCGGCCGGGACCGCGCGGAAGCCTGAGCGGGGCGGGCGGCAAGACATCGACCGGCCGGCGTTGCCGGGACCCGCCGTCTGCTAGCATCGCGGCGGCTCCCACGCCGTCGTCATGTCCGAGTTCGTCCACCTCCACCTCCACAGCCAGTTCTCGTTGCTCGACGGGGCGAACCGCCTCGACGACGTGATCCGGGCGGCGGTGGAGATGGGGATGCCGGCGGTCGCGCTGACCGACCACGGCAACCTGTTCGGGGCGATCGAGTTCTACGAGAAGGCGCGGCGGGCCGGGGTCAAGCCGATCGTCGGCATCGAGGCGTACGTCACCTCGGGCGACATGCGGGACCGCACCCCGCAGACCCGCGGCGGCGGGGCGAACCACCTGGTCCTGCTGGCCAAGGACCTCACCGGCTACCGGAACCTGCTGAAGCTCTCGTCGCGGGCCTTCCTCGAGGGCTTCTACTACAAGCCGCGGATGGACAAGGCGCTCCTGCGCCGGTGCTCGGAAGGGCTGATCGCGCTGTCGGCCTGCCTCAAAGGGGAGATCAACGAGCAGATCACCGCCGGCCGCGAGCGGGAGGCGGAGGCGCTGGCCCGCGAGTACCTGGAGATCTTCGGGGAGGGCAACTTCTACCTCGAGCTCCAGGACCACGGCATCGAGGAGCAGCGGCTCGCCAACGAGGCGCTGCGGCGGATCTCGCGCCGCACCGGCATCCCGCTCGTCGCGACGAACGACTGCCACTACTTGAAGGACAGCGACTCGTTCGCGCACGACGTCCTGCTGTGCATCGGGACGCAGAAGAACCTGTCGGACCCCGACCGGCTGCGCTACGCCTCGGACCAGTTCTACCTCAAGAGCGCCGCGGAGATGTCGGCGCTGTTCCCGCGCGACGCGGCTGCGATCGAGAACACCCTGGCGATTGCCGAGAAGGTCGACCTGACGATCCCCGGCGGCGAGTTCCACCTGCCGGAGTTCCCGGTGCCGGCGGGGGAGACGCTCGACACCTACTTCGAGAAGATCGCCCGCGACGGGCTCGACGAGCGGTTCGCCGAGATGCGGGCCCGGCAGTCGCCGACCCTCGCCCGGCTCGGCGAGTCGACCTACCGGGAGCGGCTCGACCGGGAGATCGGGATCATCGAGCAGATGGGCTTTCCCGGCTACTTCCTGGTCGTCTGGGACTTCATCCGCCACGCCCGGGAGAACCGCGTGCCGGTGGGCCCGGGGCGCGGCTCGGCAGCGGGCTCGCTGGTCTCGTTCGCCCTGCGGATCACCGACATCGACCCGCTGAAGTACGGCCTGCTGTTCGAGCGCTTCCTCAACCCCGAGCGGGTCTCGATGCCCGACATCGACATCGACTTCTGCATGCGCCGCCGGGGCGAGGTGATCGACTACGTCAACACGAAGTACGGCCGCGACAAGGTGGCCCAGATCATCACCTTCGGCACCCTCGCCGCGAAGGCGGTGATCCGCGACGTGGGCCGCGTGATGGGCCTGCCCTACGGCCAGGTCGACCGGATCGCCAAGCTGGTCCCCGACATGACGAGGTCGCTCGCCGAGGAGGCGGAGCGCAACCCGCAGCTCAAGGAGGCCGCCGCCGAGAACCCCGACGTGGCGCGGATCATCGAGGTCGGCTGCCGGCTCGAGGGGCTGACCCGCCACGCCTCGGTCCACGCCGCCGGCGTCGTGATCACCCCGCGGCCCATCGAGGAGCTCGTCCCGCTCTACAAGACGTCGAAGGACGAGATCACGACCCAGTGGGACAAGGACGTCGTCGAGGGGCTCGGCCTGCTCAAGATGGACTTCCTCGGCCTGCGCACCCTGACGGTGATCGACGACGCGGTGCGCATGCTCGCCCAGCAGGGGATCGAGCTCGACCTCGACGGGGTGCCGCTCGACGACCCGGAGGTCTTTCGCCTGTTCTGCGACGGGCGGACCAACGGGATCTTCCAGTTCGAGTCGCGCGGCATGAAGGACCTGCTCCGCCGCGCCCAGCCGTCGAAGTTCGAGGACCTCGCGGCCTTCAACGCCCTCTACCGGCCCGGTGCGCTCTCGGTCGGCATGGTCGACATCTACATCCGGCGCAAGCTGGGAAGGGACCGGGTCGACCACGTGCTGCCCCAGACCCGGCCGATCCTCGAGGAGACCTACGGGGTCATCGTCTACCAGGAGCAGGTGATGCAGATCGCCGTCGAGGTCGCCGGGTTCACCCTCGGCGAGGCCGACGTCCTGCGCAAGGCGATGGGCAAGAAGAAGCTCGAGGTGATGGTCGAGCAGAAGGAGAAGTTCCTCGCCGGCGCCGAGCGGCGGGGGGTGCCGCGCAGGAAGGCGGCCGAGCTGTGGGACCACATCGAGCCCTTCGCCGGCTACGGCTTCAACAAGAGCCACTCGGTCGCCTACGCGATGCTGGCGTACAAGACCGCCTACCTCAAGGCCCACCACCCGGTCGCGTTCATGGCCGCGATGCTCAACTCCGAGCTCGCCTCCACGGACGCGATCGCCAAGTACGTCCGCGAGTGCGGCGAGATGGGGATCGAGGTCCTGCCGCCCGACGTCAACGAGAGCGACTGGTGGTTCACCGTCGACGGCAGCGCGATTCGCTTCGGCCTCGGCGGGGTCAAGGGGGTGGGGGAGGGGGCGGTCGAGGAGATCCTCCGGACCCGCCGCCGGGTCGGCCGCTTCACCGGCCTCACCCACCTCGCCTGCGAGCTCGACGGCCGCCACGCGAACGCGAAGGTCTTCGAGTCGCTGGTCAAGGCCGGCTGCTTCGACGGCACGGGCGCCTCGCGGCGGGCGCTCTGCGACACGCTGCCGGCGGTCCTCGCCTACGCCCAGAAGTGCCGCCACGAGCGCGAGGTCGGCCAGTCGACGCTCTTCGGCGGGGGCGGGGCCGGGCCGGCGGGCGTGCCGGCCGCCGACCCGTCGGGCCCTGAGTGGCCGGAAGGGGAGCGGCTCACCTACGAGAAGGAGGCGCTCGGCTTCTACCTGACCGGCAACCCGCTGTCCGAGCACGACGCCGACCTCCGCAAGCTCGCCACCCACACCACCGCCGAGGTCAAGGAGGCGGTGCGCGACGGGATGCTCGAGGGGGCGGTCACCCTCGGCGGCCTCGTCACCCGGGTGCGGGCGACGAAGATCAAGAGCGGCAAGAACGCCGGCCGGATGATGGGCCGGTTCGTCCTCGAGGATCTCGAAGGCACGATCCCGGCCCTCCTCTTCGCCGACCAGTTCCAGCGCTTCGGTCACCTGCTCGAGGACGAGAACGTGGTCGTCGCCCGCGGGGTACCGCGCGAGCGGGGGAGCGACCTCGAGGTGTCGATCGACGAGCTCGTGCCGCTCAAGAAGGCCTCGCGCAAGCTGCTGCTCGGCGTCGAGGTCGAGCTCGACGCGGCGCTGTCGACGACCGAGCTCCTCCGCCTGCGCGACCTCCTCGTCGAGCACGCCGGCGAGACCCCGCTGAAGCTCCGCGTCCGCCTGCCCGGCAAGCGGGTCGCGATCTCACCGCGCAAGACCTTCAAGGTCCACCTCGACCCCGCGCTCGTCGAGTCGGTCGAAGGGATCCTGGGCGAGGGCGCCGTCGTGGAGCACTACGCGGCCTGAGCCCGCTCCCGCGCCGCCCCTCCGGCGCGGTGAAGTGGAGGAGGGTCGCGGTGCCGATGGGATGGCTCTCGCGATGGGGGAAGCGGCGTTCGATCCTCTCGAGGTGGCGCCGGACGGCGGGGCGCGCCGGCGCGCCGGCGCCGGTCAGCCCCTCGAGGGCCTCGTCGGTCGTCGCCAGCCACAGGCCGGGAAGGTCCGTCCCGCGCTCGGGCTCCTCGCCGAGGATGCCGATCTCCCCCGGCCAGTAGTAGGAGAGGTTCAGCCGCAGCAGCTGCGGCGCGTCGACGAAGAGGAGGACCTCCTCGCCGGCCCGATGGCGGGCGGTGAGCACCTCGGCCGCCCGTCGCCAGTCGTAGAGGCCGTGTGGGGTGCGCAGGACCGCCGCACAGCCGGCGAGCGAGGCCGCGACGAGGCAGGCGAAGGCGGCGGGGCGGAGTCGCCCGGCGCCCTCGGTGCCGGTCGCCCCTCCGAGGGCCCCCGCGGCGGCCAGCCCGAGCAGCGCGGCGCCGCTCGTCGCGTACCAGCGCTCCGCGCCCAGGAGGTTGGGGCCGACGACCGCGACCGCCAGGCCCAGGGCGGGCGGGCCGAGGGCGAGCCAGGCGAGGAGGCGCCCTCGACGCCCCAGGCCGGCCGCGCCGAGGACGGCGAGCGCCACGGTCGCCGCGATCGCCACGCTCGCGAGAGCGGCCCAGTGGGCGCCCGGGGGGAGGAGAGCCCGCAGCAGGAGCTGCCGCAGCAGGAGCGGGAGGGTCGTCTCCGACAGCGGGGCCACCCACCCGATCGGCGCCGCCACTCCGTGGTCGATCCGCAGAGCGACGACGAGCCAGGGGGCGAAGGCGGCGAGCGCGCCGAGGCCCCCGGCCGCGAGCCGCCAGAGCGGCCGTCTGCGGACGAGCAGATGCCCGAGCAGAGCGGCGAGGACGAGGAGGCCCGAGTAGTGGACGTAGGCGGCCGCCGCGGACAGGGCTGCGAACGCGAGCGCGGCCCTCCAGCCCGCCCCGCCGCCCCTCTCCCCGGTCTCCGCGCGGGCGACGACCCGGGCCGCGGCCAGACCGAGGAGCTCGACGACGACGTACGGGCGGGCGAGCTGGGACAGCGCGACGTTCGCGGGCGAGACGGCGAGCAGCGCGGCCGCCGCGAGCGCCGCGGGGCGCCCGGCGAACGGCTCGACGATCCGGTAGAGAAGCGGGATGGCGGCGATGCCGGCCAGCGCGCCGGGCAGCCGGAGCAGCCATTCGCCATCCCCGCCGAGGCGGGCGAGGCCCCAGGTGAGGAGGAAGTAGAGCGGGGGATGGCCGGCGCGAAGCCGCTCGTCGAGCATCTCCGCCAGACCGAGACGGGCCGACCTCGCGGTGGCCACCTCGTCGACGCCGAAGCCGAAGGCGTCGAGCGTGGCGAGACGCAGGGCGGCGGCGACGACGAGGAGGGCCGCCAGCGGCCAGGTCTCGCGGACGGCGGTCATGAGAGCGCGAGACTACCGAACGGGTTTGGCGCGCGGGCCGCCGGCTGACAGAATCCACGGATGCTCGGATCCCGGAGGAGGGCGGCTCGGACGGCGCTCGCCATGGCGGCCGCCGTCGCGACGGTCGTCATCGTGACGTCCTGCCGGCGGCCGGTGCCGGAGCCGCCGCCGGCCGGCACGCCGCGGCTCGCCGTGGTCGTCGTCGCCGACCAGTTCCTCTACGAGTACCTCGAGCGGGTCCGACCGCTGGTGTCCGGCGGGCTGGCGCGCCTGCACGAGGAGGGCGTTTCGTTCACCGAGGCCCACCACGGTCATGCGGTCACCGTGACCGCGGTCGGCCACGCCTCGCTGGCGACCGGCGCCCACCCGGCGCGCTCGGGGATCGTCGGCAACCAGTGGTTCGACCGCGAAGCGGGGGAGGGCGTCTACTGCGTCGACGATCCCGAGCACGGCACGTCGCCCCGCCTCCTCCTCGCCCCGGCCCTCGGCGACTGGCTCAAGCAGCGCTACCCCGAGGCGAAGGTCTACTCGGCGGGCGGCAAGGACCGCTCGGCGGTGCTGATGGGCGGCCACCGGCCCGACGGCGCCTTCTGGTACGACCGCGGGAGCGGCGGCTTCGCGACCAGCGGCTACTACCCCGAGCCGCCCGCGTGGGTCGAGGCGTTCGGCGAGGAGGGCCTGCTGCCCGAGCTCTTCCTCGGCGCCGCCTGGGAGCCGCTGCCGGTCGACCCGGCGGCGGCCGAGGCCGCCGGGTTCGCGTCGATGGACCGCGGTCCCTTCGACCGCGGCTTCCCCCGGGTCCTCGGCAACCTCTCCGGCCTGCCCGACGGCGGCTTCTTCTACGACGTCTACGACTCGCCGTTCGGCGACGAGCACCTCGGCCGCTTCGCGCGCCGCCTCGTCGAGGAGGAGGACCTCGGAACCGACGGGTGGCCCGACCTGCTGGCGCTCTCGTTCGCGAGCCTCGACACGGTGGGCCACGACTACGGCCCGCACAGCCCCGAGGTGCTCGACACGCTCCTGCGCCTGGACCGCGTCCTCGGCGAGCTCTTCGTCTTCCTCGACGAGCGGGTCGGGCGCGGCGGCTGGGTCGTCGCCTTGAGCTCCGACCACGGGGTCGTGCCGCTCCCCGAATCGTCCGCCGGGCAGGCGGCCGGCGTCCGGCGCGCCGGTCTCGCGGACGTCCGCTGCCACCGGCGGGCGGGGGCGCGGCTGGTCGGGCAGTTCGGCGCCGAGATCTGGCGGGCCAACGGCGCCTACCTCGACCCCGAGGCCCTCGACGAGGCCGGGCTCGACGCCGGCGAGGTCGAGGCCGCGGTCGCCCGCGAGCTCGAGCGCTGCCCGGGCGTCGCCCGGGTGTGGACGCGGAGCGGGCTGACCGGCTCGCCGGCCCTGGTCGGGCCGTTGGTCCCCGGCTCGGCGACCTGGTACGAGCTGCTCTACCGCAACAACCTCCACCCGGAGCGGAGCCCGAACCTCTACGTCCAGCCCGCCCCCTTCCAGCTCGACTACCTCGGCGCCCTGACGACCCACGGCTCGCCCTACGGCTACGACACCCACGTCCCGTTCCTCGTCGCCGGTCCGGGGATCGCGCCCGGCACGGTCGCCGAGACCGTCCTCACCGTCGACCTCGCCCCCACCCTCGCCGACCTCCTCGCCGTCCCCGTCCCCGAGGACCTCGACGGCGTCAGCCGCGCCGGTCACCTCCGCTGACCCGGGCGGGTCGCCGCCCGGGTCGTCCTGAGCGAAGCGAGGGATCTCCGCGGTCCGCCCTGGGCTCTTGCGCCCCGCCTCGCACCCTCCCTTGCCCCCGCGCACCGCTTCGCGGGAGAATGCCATGCCGCACCGCGGCGCCCTTCGCCGCTCCCGCGAACCCGCCAGGAGGCTCTCCGATGACGTCGACGACCGACGAATCCGCCACCGAGGTGCGCCCGGACCGGGGCACCGTGCTCTTCACCGGCTTCCCGGGCTTCCTCGGCCGGCGGCTGGTGCGCCGTTTCCACGCCCGGCGGCCCGGGCTCTCCTGGGTCTTTCTCGTCGAGGAGCGGCTGCGCGAGCGGGCGGAGGCGGACCTCGCGGCGATCGGCGAGGAGCTGCCGAGCTTCGCGGGCCGGTGGGAGACGGCGCCGGGCGACGTCACCGACCCCCGGCTCGGCTGGTCCGGCGACCGGTGGGCCGAGCTCGCCGGCAGGGTCACCGAGGTGTGGCACCTCGCGGCGGTCTACGACCTCGCGGTGCCCGAGCAGATCGCCCGCCGGGTCAACGTCGACGGCACCCGCCACGTCCTCGACTTCTGCGCCGGCTGCGCGCTCCTCCGCCGGCTCTGTTACGTTTCGACCTGCTACGTCTCCGGCGACCACGTCGGCCGGTGGACCGAGGACGACCTCGAGATGGGGCAGGGCTTCAAGAACCACTACGAGGCGACGAAGCACGCCGCCGAGGTCGAGGTCCGCGAGCGCTGGGACGAGATCCCGACCGTGATCTTCCGCCCGGCGGTCGTCGTCGGCGACTCGCGGACCGGCGAGACCGACAAGTACGACGGCCCCTACTACTTCATCCGCCTGATGATGCGGATGCCGCGGCTGCTGCCGATGACCGGGATCGGCCGCGGCGAGGTGCGGTTCAACATGGTGCCGGTCGACTTCGTCGTCGAGGCGATGGCCGAGATCGCCTCCCGGGACGGCGTCGAGGGCAAGGCGTTCCAGCTCGCCGACCCCGGCGCCCTGCGCGTCCGCGACCTGCTGGCCCTGATCAGCCGCACCCTGGGCAAGCCCGAGCCGCCCTTCCCGCTCCCGCCCGCACTCCTCGAAGGCGCCCTCGCGCTGGGCCCGGTCCGCCGCGCGATGGGCATCCCCCGCGAGACGGTCCGCTACGCGAACCACGACGTCCGCTACGACGTCCAGAACACCCTCGACGCCCTCGAAGGCACCGGCGTCGAGTGCCCCCCGGCCGAGGGGTACCTCCCCGTCCTCGTCGACTACATTCGACGGCATCCGCACAAGGAGTTCCTGGTCGGCCGCGAGGTCTAGCCGAGGCCTCCCGGGAGGTGTAGCCGAGGCTCCCGGGCGGAACCTCGGCGTCCGCTCGCCGTAGGGTAGGCTGACGGTAGGAACCTCCGATGCCGAACGCCACAGCCGCCGCCTCAGATCCCGGCCCGCAGGGGCGGGTGAGGCGGCTCCGTACCTTCGTCCGCGACTACACCGCTGGGCTCGAGGGGCAGGACCTGCCGACCCTGTTCCGGCGGGACGCCGCGGAAGCGTACGCCGTCCTCACGCGGGAGCACCGCCGGGATGGCGAGGAGCCGGTCGCGGGGCTGCGCGGGCACCTGCGGCAGGCGAGGCTTCTCTTCCTCGGCCTCTCCTACAAGCTCACCCCGGCCCGCCGGCTGCTCTTCGCCGGCGCGCTCGCGCTCGCGGCGCTCGGGATGGTCGGCGGGCTGAACCTCGAGCTCCAGAGCGAGCGCCTGGACCTCCGCTTCGAAACCGGCCCCCTCTTCTTCCTGCTCTCGGTCGGCGCGCTGGTCTTCCTGCTGGCGCTGGAGCTGATGGACCGGGTCCGCGTGCGCGACGAGCTCGAGGTGGCCCGCGCGCTCCAGGCCGACCTCCTGCCCGACGAGCCGCCGGAGGTCCCCGGCTGGGGGTTCGCCCACGCCTACCGGACGGCGAACGAGGTCGGCGGCGATTACTTCGACCTGCGGCCGCTCGCCGACGGGCGGCTGGCGGTCGTCATCGGCGACGCGAGCGGCCACGGGATGGCGGCGGGGCTGCTCATGGCGCTCGCCCACGCGAGCCTGCACACCGCGCTCGACCTCGACCCGTCCCCCGAGCGGGTCGCGGCGCTCCTCAACCGTGCGCTGTGCCGCGCCGGCGACCGCCGCGCCTTCATGAGCCTCTTCTACGGGCTGCTCGACCCGGCGACCGGCCGCTTCGACTACGTCTGCGCCGGCCACCCCTTCCCGCTGCTCCGCCGCGCCTCGGGCGAGGTCGAGGAGCTCGGCTGCGGCAGCCTGCCGCTCGGCATGCGGCCCGACCTCGCGGTGCCCCCTCTCCGCGCCGACCTCGCTCCGGGCGATCTCCTCCTCCTCTACACCGACGGCCTCCCCGAGGGGGTCGACGCGGGGGACCACGCCTTCGGCTTCGGCCGCCTGCGCGCCGAGCTCGGCCCGGGCGGCCCTCCGGCCGCGCTCCGCGACCGCCTCCTCGGCGCCTTCGACCACCACCGCGCCGGCCACGGCCTCCGCGACGACGTCAGCCTGGTCGTCGTCCACCGCCACCGGCCGGTCCCGCCGCCGCCGGCGATCCCCCCGAGCGCCTGAGGCCTACTGGAACCTGCGCTCCTCGTAGACCGGGTCGTCTTCGAGCGCGTGGGCGGAGAGGAACTCCCACGCCGCCGCGTTGATCCGCGGCGCCTTGTCGTAGTACCAGTGGTCGTGGTTCGGCATCTCGACGAGGGTCACCGGGATCCCCTCGGCCTCGAGGGCGTCGCGGGTGGCGTGGACGGTGGGGAGGGGGAAGTACGCGTCGCGGTCGCCGACTGCGATGTAGATCGGGATCTTGCGGGTCGCCCGCTCGGGGAGCCACGTCTCGGAGCCGTTCTGCAGCGCCCCGGCGTGGACCGCGACCGCGGCGAAGTAGCGCGACTCCAAGAGGCCCATCTGGAGCGCGAAGCTCCCGCCCGCCGAGTGGCCGAAGAGGTACACGCGCCGCGGGTCGACGGGGTACTCGGCGCTCAGGTGGTCGACGAGGTCGCGCAAGGGTGCCGGGCCGTCGCCGGGCGGTGCCCAGTAGTCGGAGACCTTCGAGTCGAGCCCGGCGACGAGGAAGCTCTCCTTCTCGGCCAGCCGGTTCCACTTCTCGACGAGCGAGCGGCCGTCGCGTCCTGAGCCGTGGAGGAGCAGGACGAGGGGCACTCGCGCGCCCGGCTCGATCGCCTTCGGCCCGGCGAGGTAGTAGGTGCGCTCCGCCCCCTCGGAGACGAAGCTCTCCTTGGAGATCTTCGCCGCGGAGGCGGCGGGCGGCGACGAGAGGCCGAGGCCGAGGACGGCGAGGGCGGCGAAGGCCCCGGGGCAGCGACGTGCGATGGCGGTCTGGCTCTTCGTCATGGCGATCGCGTGAACACGCCCGCCGCGGGCGCGATTCCGGCTGCCGCCCTACGGCCCCGGCGTGAAGACCATCCGCTCGACCACGATCCCCTGGAGCTCGCCGAAGCGCTGGACGACGGGGTAGGCGTCGTTGGTCAGCCAGGAGGGGAGGAGGTTGGCGTAGAGGGGGCTGAACGGGTCGCCGCTCTCGCCACCGGGCAGGGAGGTGACCGCGTCGGTGCCGCCGGGGGAGCGGCCGAGCTCGCCGACGTAGCGGCGGACCGGGCCGCTGCCGAACATGAACTCGTTCGCCGAGTCGGCGCGGGCCGAGTGGCTCGAGGCGTCGACGACGCCGAAGCCGCCGTCGACCGGCACGCCGGGGAGGGCCTCGGCGCCGAGGCCGAGGGTGAACGGGTGGTCCGGGCTCGGCGGGATCGAGAACGGCGGGCCGAAGGGGTGGTCGAAGACGATCCGGTGGAGGCGGCCCCAGCGGTAGGTGCTCTGGTCGTCGCTGCCGTTGAAGGCCGGGGCGAAGTCGGGGCCGGAGAGCAGGTCGAGGGAGTCCTGGAGGCTCTGGAGGATCACGAAGTCCCGCCGCACCGCTCGGTCGGCGATCGTGGCGGGCTCGGGGAAGAAGTCGATCCCGGAGGCGCCGATCCCCTGGTTCTGGTCGAACGAGTCGAGCAGGTGGCGCAGGGCGATGATCGCCTCGCGGCTGCCCGGCCGCGGCAGGCCGAGGGCGTCGACGGGGAGGTCGACGGTGTTGCGGATCATCCGGCCGCGCCATACCGAGTAGATGGTCGCGGCGACCGAGGCGTCGATCTCGGCCTGGGTCGGCACCAGCCGGGTGCCCGGCGGGTCGGCCGCGTCGAAGCCGCGGGCGAGGCCGGTGGGGGTGGAGAAGTCCCAGTCGGCCAGTCGTTGGACCGCCTCGAACAGCGGGTCGCCGATCGGGTCGGTCGGGGGCAGGAAGAACGACCCGGCGGTCGACATCGCCGAGAGGATCCGCGGCACCAGCACCTGGGCGTCGAGCAGGACGACGTCGGCCTGGATCGCCTGGAGGTCCTGCGAGGTCACGTCGCCGGCCTCGACCGCCTGGTGGACGAGCTGGGTGATCCGCCCGGCGCGGGTGCCCTGGGCGTAGCCGTAGTTGAGGTAGTAGAGGCCGCCGCCGGGGCGGAGCTGGTTGAGCGGGTCGTTGTCGAGGGTGGTGCCGGCCGGGTCGTTGTTCGCGTTGACGAAGTAGCCGTCCGGCGGGTTGACGAGCTGCGGCATCTCGTCGAAGGGCAGGATCTCGTAGGGGATCGCGTGGTGGTCGGGCCGGCCCGGGCCGGCGGGGATCCACTCGTTGCCGCCCGTCCCGTCGCGGATGAAGAACGGCGGCAGGCCGTCGACCGTGTTCGCCTGGAGGTCCTCGCGCAGCGGCATCTCGGCGCTGGTGAAGTAGGCGATGTTGCCGTCGACGTCGCCGTAGACCCAGTTCTGCGAGCCGAAGTCGAAGAAGTCGAGGCCGGCCCGGAAGTCGGCGAGGCCGCGCGCCCGGTTCCACAGGCGGAAGGTGTCGAGCTCGCGGGTGGCAGAGAAGCCGGTGTACTGGACCGAGAGCGCCGTCCCCGCCGCCGCGTCGAGGGCGACGATCGGGCCCTGGTTCCGCCGCGGCACGACGAGCGTGACCGGCGGGATCCCGACGCCCCCGACCGCGCCGCCCGCCGGGGCGATCGCCAGGTTGTCGGGCGCGCCGTCGAGCTGGTTGAACCGGAAGACCTCGGGGATGGGGATCACCGGCGCGACGAAGTCCGAGAAGACGGTCCCGAATCCGCTCGGCGACTCGGGGTCGCCGACGATCGTCTCCTGGTAGGTGTCGGTGACGTCCATGGGGTTGGTCGTCGCCCCCCACGCGACGTACCGGTTCTGGCCCAGCACCACGTAGGGCACGCCGGCGAAGCCGCTGCCGATGACGTCGATCCCGGCGGCCGGCGCCCGCAGGTGGATCTGGTGGAAGATCGCCGGCACGTCGAGCGCGAGGTGCGGATCGTTGGCGATCAGCGGCCGGCCGCTCGCCGTGTGGCGGCCGGCGATCGCCCACTCGTTCGAGCCCGCCGCCCGCTCGCGGGGCGCGGCGGCGGCGGCGAGCAGCGGCACCTCCGCCACCCGCTCGAGGTAGCCGCGGGCGAGCTCGAGGGTGGCGGGGGAGAGCGACTGCGCGGCGGCGGCCGCGGCGGCGAACCGGGCGCCGCGCTCCCCGGAGCTCGCCGGCGCCTCGACGGCCGCCCCGTTTGCCGCGCCGTCCGTGGCGTCGGGCACGGTCGAGGCGGGGTCGAACGGCGCCGAGCGGACGAGGTCCTCGAAGAAGAGCGCCGCCCCGTCGAAGCCGGCGACCGTGCCGGCCTGCACGTAGGACGCGAAGGTCACCGTCGGCCCGACGTCGAGGTCGAACGACAGGCTGAACGCGAGGAGCTTGGCGATGACCACGCTGTCGACCGGCGTCCACGGCGCGAACGCCGTCAGCTCGAGCAGGCCGTACTCGACCGGCAGCGGGTGGCTCGCCACCCGGGCGTTGACGCCCGCCGCGTAGGCCGCGAGGTCCGCCTGCGCCTCGGGCGAGAGCGCCGGCAGAGACCGCTCCGCCGCCCGCCGCAGGCCGATCGTGCGCAGCTCGACGTCGCTCGCCAGCGCGCTCGGGCCGACCAGCTCGGCGAGGGTGCCGCTCGCCTGGCGGCGCAGCAGGTCCATCTGGAACAGCCGGTCCTCGGCGTGGACCCACCCCTGCATGAAGTAGAGGTCGTGCGCGTTCGAGGCGACGACGTGCGGGATCCCGCGGGCGTCGCGCAGCACCCGCGCCTCGGCGTCGAGGCCGGGCAGCGTCTCGCGGACGGTCGGGGCGGCGGTGGCCGGCGCGGCGAGGGCGCCTACGGCGGCGGCGAGGGCGGTGACGACGACGGCGGCGCAACGGAGCGTTCGGCGTGGCATCGGGCCTTCCTTCCTGGAGGTGGCGCAGGAGCGTTTCGCGATCGAAGCCCCAGTATCTCAAATGGCGCCCGCGGCGCTTCCGCCCGGTATGATCCCTCCGTGCGCGCCGTTCCCCTCCCCGACCCGCCCCCGGTCCCGCGCCCGTCGGCCGCCTCGTCCTGGCGCCCCGACTCGTGGCGCGACCGGCCGGCGGCCCAGCAGCCGACCTACCCCGACCCCGCGGCGGTCGAGCGGGTGCTCGGCGAGCTCGGCTGCCTGCCGCCGCTCGTCACCTCGTGGGAGATCGAGACGCTCAAGGGGCAGCTCGCCGAGGCGGCGCGCGGCGAGCGGTTCCTGCTCCAGGGGGGCGACTGCGCGGAGAGCTTCGCCGACTGCCGGCCCGAGGCGATCACCTCGCGGCTCAAGATCCTGCTCCAGATGAGCCTGGTGCTGGTCCACGGCACCCAGCTGCGGGTGACCCGGGTTGGGCGCTTCGCCGGCCAGTACGCGAAGCCGCGCTCGTCCGACGTCGAAACGCAGGGCGACGTCACCCTGCCCGCCTACCGGGGCGACCTGGTCAACGGCATCGCCTTCGACGCCGCCTCCCGCCGCCCCGACCCCGAGCGAATGCTCCGCGGCTACGAGCGCGCGGCGCTCACCCTGAACTTCATCCGCGGGCTCATCGACGGCGGCTTCGCCGACCTCCACCACCCGGAGTACTGGGAGCTCGGCTTCGTCGAGCACTCGCCGCTCGCCGCCGAGTACCACCGGATGGTCGAGTCGATCGCCGAGTCGGTGTCGTTCATGGAGACCCTCGCCGGGCAGGCGATCGGCGACCTCGACCGGGTCGACTTCTTCACCAGCCACGAGGCGCTCCACCTGCCCTACGAGCAGGCGCTCACCCGCAAGGTGCCGCGGCGCGAGGGGTGGTACGACCTGTCGACCCACCTGCCGTGGGTCGGCATGCGCACCGCCGACCCCGAGGGCGCCCACGCCGAGTTCTTCCGCGGGGTGCGCAACCCGCTGGCGATCAAGGTCGGGCCGGAGATGACCCGCGACCGCCTCCTGCGGCTGCTCGACGTCCTCCACCCCGACGACGAGCCGGGCCGGACGACCCTGATCCACCGGCTCGGCGCCGGCCGGGTCGAGGAGCGGCTGCCGCGGCTCGTCGAGTGGGTGCGCGAGTCGGGCAAGACCGTGCTCTGGTGCTGCGACCCGATGCACGGCAACACCCGGCGGACTGCCGCGGGGCGCAAGACCCGCAGCTTCGAGGACGTCCTCGCCGAGGTCGAGGCGAGCTTCGCGGTCCACCGCGCGGAGGGGAGCTGGCTCGGCGGCATCCACGTCGAGGTGACCGGCGAGGACGTCACGGAGTGCACCGGCGGCGCCCGCGGCCTGTCCGACGAGGACCTCGGCCGCGCCTACCGGTCGTTCGTCGACCCGCGCCTCAACTACGAGCAGGCCCTAGAGCTCTCCATGCTCATCGCCCGCCGCGCCGGCGAGGTGCGGAAAGCCGAGATCGGCTAGATCTCGCAAGGCTGGCTAGTAGTCGACGTACCCCTCGCGGGCGCGCACGGCGAGCCCGAAGCCGGAGGTCTGCACCCGCACCCGCCGCCACTTGCCGTCGTTGTTGTTCTCCGACGGGTAGTAGCCGATCACGTACTGCTCGCGCAGCTCGGAGAGGATGTCGCGGAAGGCGGCCGGCGCATCGGCGATCCGCGCCAGCTCGATCACCCGGCCGCCGCTCTCGGCGACCAGCCGGGACAGCCCGCGGATCTCGCGCTCGTGCCCGGCAGTGTCGCGCCATGCCGAGGTGCGGCCCACGACATGGCCGGCGTCGAAGTCGCGCAGGCGGATCCAGTAGACGAGCGCCTGGCTCCGGCGCGCCTTCCACAGGACGTCCTCGATCGACAGGACGCTCTCGATGTCGGTGCCGTCGGACAGCAGGATCACCACCCGCCGCCCCTGCCGGGCGTCGAGCCGCTTGAGCGCCGCGTAGAGGAAGTCGTTGAGCGCCGTCCCGCCGGCGGCCTCGATCCCGGCCAGGCCCCGGGCGACGACCTCCGGGTCGCCGGTGAACGGCGTCATCTGGAGCAGGCGGTCGGAGAAGAGCATCAGCGAGGCCTCGTCGAGGTCGCGCATGCTGCGCACGAACGCCTGGGCACCCTCGAGCGCGGTGCGCAGCCGGGCGCCCTGCATGCTCAGGCTGGTGTCGAGGAGCAGGGCGGCGGTCAGCGGCACGTCGCCCCGCTCGAAGGTGACGATCCGCTGCGGCTGCCCTTCGTCGAGGACCGTGAACCCGGCGCGCGGGAGGTCGAGCACCCGGCGGCCGGCGCGGGTGACGGTGACGTAGAGCTGCTGGAGCTCGAGGTCGAGCTGCATGTCGACCGAGATCGTGCGGGTGATGACGACCGCGGAGGCCGACTCGCCCGAGGCCCCGCGAGCGGTGACCTCGAAGGTGTGGGGCACGTTTCCCTGGCCGACGTCGACCGTCCAGCGCCAGGGCGGCTGGGTCCGGCGGCCGACCTCGAGCCCGTCGAGCCGCAGCACCACGTCGCGCACCGGCTCGGCGGAGAGGACCTCGGCGACGACGGCGACCTCGCCGAAGACCCCCTCGGCCGGCTTGGGGCTGGTGATGAAGACGTCGATCGCGGCCGCCGGCAGGGCGAAGGCCAGCGCGACGGCGAGGCCGAGGGCCGCGGCGCCGGGGCGGGCGCTCGGGAGGCGACCTCTCATCGGCGGGCTCCGTCGGCGCCGCCGGGCAGCCGCTCGAGCGCCGCGCCGAGCGACGGCAGGCGGACCATCGCCGCCTCGGCGATCCGCTGCGAGATCTCCTGGCGCTCCTCGACCGGCCAGCGGTTGTACTGGTGGCGGGGGCTCGCGCCGTCGCCGGGGCCGAGCCGCTGGATCGCGCGCGCCGCCTCGGTGGTGCGGCCCGCCCGCTCCAGGGCGTAGGCGAGCTGGACGACCAGCCGGCTCTGCTCGGGCAGGCGGCCGGCCGCCTGCCCGAGCAGGGCGGCGGCCTCGCCGGCGCGCCCGGCAGCGAGGTGGTGCGCGGCGAGCTCCTCGTAGGCGAGGGTGAGCACCCACGGCGGGTTGTTCTCCGCGATCACCCGGCCGAGGATCGCGGTCCCTTCGGCGGTCTCCCCCAGCCGGAGCAGGTTGATCGCCAGGCGCACCCGCCCCTCGGGCGACTTCGGGTCGAGCTCGACCAGCCGGCGGAGCAACGCGACCGTCCCCGCGTAGTCCGCGGTCTTCTCGCGGCCGGCGGCGAGGTTGAGCAGCGCGAAGCGGTTCGCCGGGTCGAGGACGAGGGCGCGCTCGAGCAGGGCCTGGGCGGCGACGAGGACGTGCGCGGTCTGGAGCTCGGCTCCGAGCTGGGCGAGGGCCCCCGCGGCCAGCGCGGCGCTCCCCTCCGCGGTCGAGCCTGCGGCGAACAGCGCCGCGGTGCTCTCGGCGATCCGGCGGGAGTGGGTGGCGAGGCCGTAGTCGAGCGCGTCGCGGTGGCGGTCGTAGGCGGCCATCGAGAACGGCACGACGGGCAGCAGCGCCTCGGGGTCGAGGGCGGCCAGCCCGGAGAGCACCCCGGTCTCGGCCTCGTGGAGGAGCTCGAAGGGGAGGTTCGCGACGGTCTCGACGACCTCCTTCTCGATCCGGGCGAGGTCGGCGAGCGCGCCCTCGCGGTCCCCGCGGGCGAGCCGGGCGAGGACGGCGCGGTAGGCGTCGCCCACCGCCCTGCGGACCCGGCCCTGCCGCTCCCACCGGCGGGCGTCGCTCCCCTCGAGGTCGAGCGCGGCGGGCCGCGGCGCGTCGCCGCCCGCGATCTGCCGCTGGACGTCGGTCCACAGCGTCGCCGACGACTCGCCCCGCAGGACGACGACCGGGAGCGCCGGGGAGGTCAGCTCGCGGCCGCCGATCGCGGGGGCGGTGAACGACAGCTCGTAGCTGCCGGTCGGCAGCTCGCCGAACGGCAGAGAGACCCGGAGCCGGTCGAAGCCCGGCAGGTCGGTCGCCTCCCGGCCGACCACATTCGCCGGCAGCCGCACCGCCTCGCCGCCGCCCCCGGGCTCGCCGAGCCGCGCCTCGAGTTGCGCCGGCTCCGGCGCGCCGGCCGCCCCGTAGAGGAGCAGGTCGAGCTCCGCGGCCTCGCCGTGGAGCACCGGCAGCGCCGAGGGCACGGGGGTGCCGGCCCGGCGGAACAGCTCGCCGAACCGCAGGCCGCCGTCCGCCGCGGCGAGCTCTCCGCGCGCCGCCTCGCCGTGCGGCGCCTCGGCGACGAGCAGCCAGGGCGCCTCGGGCTCCTCGGCGAGCGGGGCGAGGAGCGCCGCCCCGTCGGGCACTTCGAGCGGCTGGACGGCCAGCCCGTAGC
>Ga0268386_10001098_pt1 | contig 18300 bp, 14 predicted proteins | sample RVTome_15_FD_200260 | JGI IMG/M metagenome (GOLD analysis project Ga0268386, IMG submission 200260) | Soil microbial communities from uranium-contaminated site in the Upper Colorado River Basin, Wyoming, United States - RVT150D86... ...
GCATGCTGCGTTATCTCCGCCGTCTGGCCGACCGCGACCTGGCCCTGGACAGGAGCATGATCCCGTTGGGCTCCTGCACCATGAAGCTCAACGCCACCACCGAGATGATCCCCATCACCTGGCCCGAGTTCGCGGGGATCCATCCCTATGCGCCCGAAGACCAGGCTGCCGGCTATCTGGAGATGATCGACGAGCTGGCCGACTATCTCTGCCGAATCACCGGGTATGACGCGGTCTCTTTGCAACCGAACGCCGGTTCTCAGGGTGAGCTGGCGGGGCTGCTCGCCATCAGGGCCTATCAGCGATCCATCGGCGAGGGTGAGCGGGATGTGTGCCTGATCCCATCCTCGGCCCATGGAACCAACGCCGCATCCGCGGTGATGGCCGGGATGCGGGTCGTGGTGGTCGCCACAGACGACGCAGGCAACGTCGATCTGGGCGACCTGGAGGCCAAGGCCGCCGAGCACGGCGAGCGTCTGGCGGCGGCGATGATCACCTACCCGTCGACGCATGGCGTTTTCGAGGCGGAGGTGCGACGACTTATCGAGATCGTGCACAGGCACGGCGGGCAGGTCTATGTCGACGGGGCCAACCTGAATGCGATGGTTGGGCTCGCCCGGCCCGGGGGTTTCGGGGCCGACGTCGGACACCTCAACCTGCACAAGACGTTCACCATCCCCCACGGCGGGGGAGGTCCTGGCGTCGGCCCGGTCGGGGCGAAAGCCCATCTGGCGCCCTTCCTCCCCAATCACCCCCTGAGTGAAAGCGCCGGCCCTGTGTCCGGGGTGGGCCCCATCTCGGGGGCGCCGTTCGGGTCAGCCGGGATCCTGCCCATTCCCTATGCCTACCTGCGGCTCATGGGCGGCGACGGGCTGCAGGCGGCGAGCAAGGCGGCGATCCTGTCCGCCAACTATCTGGCTCGGCGTCTCGATCCGTACTTCCCCGTGCTGTACAAAGGAAGCAGCGGCCGGGTGGCTCACGAGTGCATCGTGGACGTGCGGCCTATCACCCGGGCCACCGGGATCACGGCCGAGGACATCGCCAAGCGGCTGGCCGACTACGGCTTCCACGCTCCGACCTTGTCGTTCCCGGTGGCGGGCACGCTCATGATCGAACCGACCGAGTCTGAGAGCCTCGAGGAGCTGGACCGTTTCGTGGAGGCGATGCTGGCCATCCACGGTGAGGTGTCGAGGGTCGAATCGGGGGAGTGGTCCGGGGAGGACAACCCGCTTCGGAACGCCCCGCACTCGGCTGAGCAGGTGATCGCCGACGATTGGGACCACGGGTACTCGCGGGAGACGGCCGCATTCCCTGTCGACTCACTCCGGGTGGACAAATACTGGCCGCCGGTGGGCCGGGTGGACGGGCCGGGTGGCGACCGCAGCCTGGTCTGTGCCTGCCCTCCGCTCGATGCCTACTCTTGAATCTTGACTTGACTTTCGGTGCTGGGGTGGGATCTTGGTGCATTGCAAGGGGCGGGTAGGGACGCAGAGGTGACGGTGTCGCGGTGAAGTTCACCGGCCAGGTACGTGTTCCGGAGGTCGACCACCCCGGAGTCCCGGCAACGATTGTGGTCGAAGCGGGCCAGACCGAGGTGTTTCTCGAGGGAGAATCACTCGGCCGTTGGTCGCTGTTCGACGTACATGCCTCGCGTCTCGTGTCCAGTGCGTTCTCGCTTTCCCTCGGAGGGGAAGAGATCACCTTCATAGCCGACGAGCCTGTCGACTTCGCCTACAAGGGCGTCGACCACATGGCGGAGGCATGGGCCCGTTACAAGTCGATGACCATCCCGCGCCGTGTGGTGGCCGTCGGCCGGTCGCGACGGGGCACGCTCCCGTCCCGCATCACCGAGCTGCGTGATGCGATGCTGCAGAACCTGGAGTCGGCCGGGCGCGGATCTAGTCGTCTCGTCCCGACCGAGAGCTTGGCCGAGATGCCCGAGCCCGCACCGTGGAGGGAGCGTATCGACGTCTACTCGAAGGTCCCCGAGCCGTTGGACACCGACACTCCGGGGCCGGAGCCGGTTGTGGACGAGGTGGATCCGCCAGGCCCCGAAGCGGCTCCCCTTGCGCCGGAGGCGGCTCCCCTTGCGCCAGACGCCGCTCCCCGTGCGCCAGAGGCGCGGGAAGAGCCCCAGCCCGCTCCGTACCGACCGTTGCGGCCCGGTCCTGGCCTGATCCCTCGCAAGGTGGAGCTGCAGACGAGCTTCGAGACCGCCGATCAGGTGTTTGCCCCTCACTCAGATCGAGAGTCGTCCTGGGGCGAGCCGCCGATGGATGAGCCGCCGCCCTACGAGGAGGCGACCTCGGATGCAGACCCGGAGTACTTCGAAGATGGGTCGGAGCCGCTGCTCCCTGGCGCACCACCCATCGAGGCGGCGGCCGGGGTGGAGGCGGAAGGGGACGACCCGATCGCTGAAGACGAGGGGACGGTCCTCGCCGAGATGCCAGACCCGGTCGATGAGGCAGAGCCGCTCCCCGAGGCTGATGACGGACCTCGGCCCGAGGTCGTGGTCGATCTGGCTCCCCTGGAGGGCGGTGAGGGGGGTGGTCTCATCGTCGGTGAACCGGAGTTGGACCCGCTACAACCCGATCTGGAGCTTCTCTTCGCCGGTGCCCCCGCCCCCGCCAGTGAGCGCAGCGGACTTCTGGGGGCGGTTCGCTCTGCCTTCGCCCGGAACAAGACGGTCCATCATCACGAGTTCGTGGAGGCGCCGGGCGGGATAGGCATCGTGCGCCAGATCTGCGCCGAGTGCGGCTACATATCGATCGGGGTCTCGGACTGACCTGAGCCCTATCCGCTGCCGGTCTTGAGGACCATCACTACCACGGCCACGATCAACAGACCCGCCATCAACGCTCCCCAGATCGCGGTGTTCTTGCCTTGGGCTGCTGCGGCCGGGAAATCCTTCGACTCGAGGGCCGCGATCAGCCGAGTCGACCCCGGCCGGTAGACCAGCGCCCCGATCAGCGCGCCCGCCACAACCACTCCCAGACCGATCGAGACGAAGGTGTCGCTCCAGCCGTAGATGTCGCTCACCAGGACCAAGCCGATCCCGCTGAGGGCGGTCAGTATCCCCGCCGGATTGAAGAACTTGGCTCCGGCCTCAGCCGCGACCCGGGCCCAACCCAATGTTGCCTCGCCGCCGATCCTGGCTATCCGGGGCCCGACGAACCCGGCCATGAGGGAGCCGCCGATCCAGGCGGAGGCGGAGAGGATGTGCACTATGAGGAGGAAGTCGGTCATCTCGGCTGCAACCTAGTGCTCTGCCCACCCCACCCGACCTCTGGTTACTCTCGTCGCGGTGTCGCCGATCATTCGACCTGTGATTCTCTCAGGAGGTGCCGGCACCAGACTCTGGCCCCTGTCGACCAGGGTCAACCCCAAGCAATTCATCGAGCTCTTCGATGAGCCGCTCTTCGCGGCGACACTGCGTCGTCTGCGTGGGCTGGCCGGCACCGCCCCGGTGGTCGTCGTGACCGGCGATGATCACACTGAGGTCGTCGAGCAGGCTCTGTCCGACGACCCGGTCGATTGGGCGGCGATCCTCATCGAGCCGGCCGGGCGCAACACGGGACCCGCGGTCATTGCGGCGGCACTTGCCTCCGAGCCCGACGAGGTACTCCTGGTTCTGCCGTCAGATCATTTGATCACAGACGACGAGGCTTTCGGCGCCGCGGTGTCCAGGGCAGTGGACCACGCGATGGGCGGCTCTCTCGTCGCCTTCGGTGTCGAGCCCACGCGCGCCGAAACCGGGTATGGCTACATCGAGAAAGGCTCGGAGGTCGACGGCGGGTTCCACATCGCAAGGTTCAAGGAGAAGCCCGATGCCGATGAAGCGAAGCGGCTCGTTGCCGATGGCCGGCATCTGTGGAACTCGGGGATGTTCGTGTTCACCGTGCGCCGCCTGCTGGAGGAGGCCGAAAAGCATGTGCCGGCGGTCGTTGCTGCGGTGAGACCGGCCATTCCGCCGGATCGACGAGGGAAGGTGAGATTGGGAGGAGGATTTGCCGACGCCCCTCCGATCTCGATCGACAACGCCATCATGGAGAGGACAGACGATGCGATGGTCGTGCCCCTCGACGCCGGCTGGAGCGACATCGGCTCCTGGCAATCGGTTTGGGAACTGGCCGCTCGCAACGAGGAGGGCAACGCCATCGTCGGGGATGTGGTTGCGCTCGATGTCCGCGACTCGTACCTGCGAGCCGGGTCGAGGAAGCTCGCCATCGCGGGGGTGGAGGGCCTGGTAGTGGTGGAGACAGCCGAAGTCGTGCTGATAGTGCCCAAGGAGAAGGCACAGATGGTCAGAGAGCTGGCTGATCGCGCCGGTCCGACTGACTAGTGCCCCGACCACTGTCGTTCGCCGCGTTGAGGACCGCCAGCCGACGCCCCTGACTCGCCCTGAACATCGCCAATGTCAGTGGCCAGAGCACTGGCGATTGAAGCTCGGCGGGGTTGTCTCCATACCATCGGCAATGATGAGACGACTGGTGATCCTGGCAATGGCGGGGGCGTTGGCTACCGCCTGCGTCGGCCGTCCCCAGCCCGATGCCGGGGGGGAGGAGATCTATCTCCAGCTCTGCTCGAATTGCCACGGCGATAGGCTCGAGGGGGGTATCGGGCCCGCCCTCGGCCCCGGCTCGAACGCGGCCGACCAGCCCGACTCCTTCCTCAGGGTCACCATCACCGAGGGCAGGGGACGAATGCCATCGTTCGCGTCGTCTCTCAGCGACGTCCAGGTGGACCGTCTCATCGAGTACCTGCGCGAGGCCCAGGACCAATGAGCGCTCTCCTCGAGGTCTTGGAGCTCCACCCGATTCGTATCCCGATGCGCCATCGGTTCCGCCGGGTCGACCACCGCGAGGCGGTTCTCATCAAAGGCCAGGCGGGGTGGGGCGAGTTCTCTCCGTTTCCCGACTACCCACCTCACGTCACAACGCGCTGGCTGGCCTGCGCCCTGGAGGCGGCGTGCAGCAGCCTGCCCGAACCCGGTAGATCATCGATTCCGATCAACGTGACCGTGCCGGCCCTGGCCCCGGAGGCAGCGGTGAGACTGGTCCTGGAGTCCGGCGCGGGGACGGCGAAGGTCAAGGTGGGCGAGCCGGGTCAGACCCAGGGGGAGGACGAAGATCGGCTTGCTGCAGTCAGGGCCGCCATGGGACCCGAGGGCAAGATCCGGATCGATGCCAATGCCGCTTGGGACCTCGACACCGCCGCCGAGCGACTGGCGGCATACTCCCGCTTCGACCTCGAGTATGTCGAGCAGCCGGTGCGCACCCTCGAGGAGATGGTCGAGCTGAAGCGAAGGACCGACGTGCCCTTGGCCGCAGACGAGCTGGTTCGGCTCAGACCCGACCCCCTGGAGGTGGCCGAGATGGGGGCGGCGGACATTCTCGTGGTCAAGGTCCAGCCTCTGGGTGGAGTGGCAAGGGCACTGGATTTGGCTGCCCGGGCCGGGATCCCGGTCGTGGTGTCCTCGGCTCTCGAGACTTCGGTCGGGATCTACTCGGGTCTTCTCGCCGCCTCGCTCCTCCCTGAGCTGCCATATGCATGCGGTCTGGGGACGGTCGCATTGATCGAGGGCGACCCCACTCGCTCCCCATTGGTCTCCATGACCGGCGAGCTCGAGATACGCCGCCCCGAGCCCGATCCGGAGCTCCTGGAGCGTTGGCGCCCGGACCGGGATCGAGCGGCCGAGTTGCTGCGTAAGGTCCGATCGGCCGCCGAGGTGTTGACCTGAAACCGGCCCCGACATGACTCAGCCCAACCCCAGCACTGCCCAGGCAAGAGCGCTCGTCGACGAGTTGCATCGGCACGGCGTCGACTTCGCGGTGATCTCACCGGGCTCGCGCTCGGCGGCCCTGGCGATCGCCTTCGAGGAGCACCCTGGCATCGCCACCCGTGTCGTGCTCGACGAGCGCTCTGCGGCGTTTCACGCGCTGGGCCGCTCCCGGGCCACCGGCACACCGGCGGTTGCCCTCGCCACCTCGGGCACCGCTCTGGCCAACTACCTCCCCGCGGTCGTGGAGGCCGATCTCTCCCTGATCCCGCTCATCCTCATCTCGGCCGACCGCCCCCCTGACCTTCTGCAGGTTGGTGCCAATCAGACGATCGACCAGGTCGGCATCTTCGGAGACAAGGTCCGCTGGTCGTGCAACGTGCCTGCCGCCGATGCCGGGCTCGACCAAAACGCCTATTGGCGCACCACGGTTTCCCAAGCAGTGGCGCGGTCCCAGGGACACGGCGCCCGGCCCGGGCCGGTGCACCTCAACGTCGCCTTCAGAGAGCCGACGGTCCCGGTCTCCGACGACGGGCGCAGCAGTGCCCGGCTCTATCCCCATGACATCGACGGCCGCGCCTCCGAGCTCCCGTGGCAACGGCATGAGCGCGCCCGACCTGGGGGAGCGGCACTCGGTGTCGGCGCCGGATACGGCCTGGTGGTGGCCGGGGAAGGTGACTTCGACCCCCGGGAGTTGGCGAGTGTCGCCGACCATCTCCACTGGCCCGTCCTCGCCACCGCGACCTCGGGATTGCGCGGAGGCGATGTCGTCAGCACCTACCACCATCTCTTGGTGGGTGACCTCCCGCCTCCTCTGCGACCCGACCTGGTCGTCACCATTGGTCGTATCGGTCCGAGTGACCGGGTCGGGACCCTCACCTCATTGCCCGTCCCTCAGATCCAGATCGACCGCTGGGGTGCCTGGAACGACCCCCGCCGCCATTCGAGTCGGATGGTCCAGGCCGAGCCGGTGGCAACCCTCGAGCACATGGCTCCGGCATCCGACCACCGACTCCTGGGCAACTGGCTACAGGCCGACGCCTTGATGAGAGCCGCTCTCGACGATCGTCTCGACGGTGAGGAGACCGCGACCGGGCCGGCAATAGCCAGAGCGCTCGGAAGGATCGACCAAGGGCTGCTCGTGGCCGGATCCTCGATGCCGATCAGGGACATCGACGCCCACTACGTGAAGGCGGGGAGAGTGATCTCCAATCGAGGGGCGTCCGGCATCGACGGGCTGATCTCGACAACCCTGGGCGCCGCCTCGGCCGGCGCCAGGACGGTCGCACTGATCGGGGACCTCTCCCTCCTCCACGACGCCGGCGGGTTCGTCGTGGATCGGTTGGCGGAGGTGGTGTTCGTGGTCATCGACAACGGGGGCGGTGGTCTGTTCGACCTGTTGCCTCAAGCGGAGCACGCGCCCGGATTCGAGCGTCTCTTCGTCACCCCTCACGGTCTCGATCTGCGGGGCCTCGCCGCCGCCTACCACCTGCAGGCGACCGGGGTCGATGAGGTGGGCGACCTGAGCTCGTCGATCACGACACTGCTCGAGGCCGGCGGCGCCCATGTGGTGGTGGTGCCCGTGGACCGGGAGACGGATCTCAAAGGCCGCCGCGCCCTCGATGACACCGCGCGCGACGTTGTTGCCGGTCTCAGTTGAGGCCGAGTGCCCCGAGCATTGGCCGCAGCTTGAGCCGAGTCTCCTCGAACTCGAGCCCGGCGTCGGAACCTTGGAGGATCCCGGCCCCGGTGTAGAGGGTCGCCGTCCTCCCTTGGACGGTCCCACAGCGGAGGGCGATGGCGAACTCGCCATCGCCGGATCGATCGAACCAACCGACCGGGCCGGCGTACCTCCCCCGGTCATGGCCCTCGAGCTCCCGGATCACCTCCAGGGCCGATTTGGTGGGGGTCCCTGCCACTGCCGCAGTCGGGTGCAGGCCGTCGAGGAGATCGGGAATCTCGGCGCCGGGATGGGCTCGACCCTCGAAGGAGGTTGACAGGTGCTGGATGTCGCCATAGGTGGCGATCCGGGTCTCCGAGCGCTCCAGCGTCGAGCAAAAGTGGGCCAGGGCGTCGTCCACCGAGTCGGCGGCCAGGGCGTGCTCACGCATCATCTTCTGGGTGTCGAACGAGGTAGCCGCGGCCGGGTCCTCGAGATCCGCTGATCCCGCCAGTGATATCGATCGAACCGTGCCGTCGGCCAGCGACACCAGGAGCTCCGGGCTCGAGCCTACGAAATGGTCGATCAGGAAGGTGTGAGAGCCGGGTTCGTTTCGGGCCAATCTGGCGAGGACGACGTGAACCGGCACCTCGCCCTCGAACCGGGCAATCACCCTGCGCGACAGGACCACCTTCTCCACTTCGCGGCTGCCGATGGCAATCAGGGCCTCCCCAACCAATGAGACCCACTCCTCCGGCCCATCTTCGACCAGGTGCCCGGAGGGCAGGTCCACCGGGGCTCGCGGAGCCGGAAGGTCGTCGTTGCTCCCGATCAGGAACCGGGCTCCGTTCTCGTCGATCCTCATCAGCACTTCAGGGACGAGGACGATCGAGCCCCCGTCGTCCTCGTCGAATGTGAAGCTGGCCATGGCGGCCGGTGCGTCGGAGGAGCGAAGCTCACGCATTGCCCGCTCGAATCGGTCTGCGCCGGTCCCCGGGTCGAACCGGGACGACTCCCCCCAACCGAGGAGGGCCATGCGGCTGTGGACCCACGCCGCGCCCGGTGCCCGGGCGAGTGCATCTCGAAGCAAGGAATCGAAGTGCTCAGCCGTCATTCCAGGAGCAGGCTAGGACCGGCCCGGCGGCTTCGATGCCGGCGAGCGCATTTGCCACCTGCGAGAAGCGCGCCGGGTCGCCCGACGTGGCGAGCATCAGCGTTCCTGACCCCTCCAGGGAGCCGGCCACCCGCCCGACTTGACGGGCCACCGCCGGCGCCGGGTCGACGATACGAAGGCCCGGGCCGGCCACCTCTTCGATCAGAGGCACGAGATATGGAAAATGGGTGCACCCCAGCACGAGTGTGTCCGCACCGCCCTCCAGGATCGGCCTCAGGCAAATCTCCACCTGGTTCCTCGCCACGGGACCCTCGATTTCGCCCGATTCCACCAGTTCCACCCAACGGGGGCAGGCCCGCGTCAAAACGGTGGCCCCCACCGCGTGTCGCTGCACGACGGAGGAGAAGAGCTCACCCTGGAAGGTGGCTGCCGTGGCCACGACGCCGATGACTCCTGTCGACGTGCTCAGTGCGGCAGGTTTGACTGCAGGCTCCATGCCGACGAAGGACACGCCGGGATGGCGGGCCCGCAACTGGTGAAGGGCGGCCGCCGACGCGGTGTTGCAGGCGATCACGATCGTCGTTGCCCCCCGCTCCAGCAGCCAGTGTGTGACATCGCCTGCCATTTCGGCCACCTCTTCCAAGGAGTGCACCCCGTAGGGCGCCCGAGCCTGGTCGGCGAGGTAGAGGAGGTCGGCTCTCGGCAATTCGCGGCGAATCTCGGTCAGGACGCTCAGTCCGCCGACGCCCGAGTCGAAGACTCCGATCATCGGTGACATATCAGCAGGCCGGCCATCGGGTGACTGGTAGCGTCGCCGGACGAGGAGGTGACCCGTTTGCAAGTCGAGGGCTCGGTGGCGGTCGTCACCGGAGGTGTGTCCGGTCTCGGTTTGGGTGCTGCCTCGCGGTTCGTCCGGGGCGGAGGCTCGGTCGCACTATTCGACCTGAACGACGAGAGAGGAGTTGCGGCCGCGGAGGAGCTGGGCGAACGGGCTCGTTTCATCAGTTGCGACGTGCGCGACCCCGAAGTCGTGGCTGACTCGGTCGAACGGGCGGCAGAGGAGTTCGGCAAGATCGACATATTGGTGAATGCCGCCGGTGTTGCTCGAGCCCAACGGCTCATCTCCCGCGACGGGGACCTCTTCGATCTCGAGCTCTTCAAGTTCGTCGTCGACGTGAATCTCGTCGGCATGTTCGACGTGATCAGGAACGTCGCAGCCGTGATGGTCCGCAACGAGCCCGGGGCGGGCGGCGAGCGTGGAGTCATCGTCAACGTTGCCTCGATCGCCGCCTTCGAGGGGCAGATCGGCCAGGTGGCCTATTCGGCATCGAAGGGCGGGATCGTCGCCATGACCCTGCCTCTTGCCCGCGATCTGGGCAGTCTGGGAGTGCGTGTGGTTGCGGTGGCACCTGGCATCATGGATACCCCGCTCCTCGCCTCGGCGCCCCAGGACTTGAAGGACTCCTTGGCCAAGCTGCATGTGTTCCCCCAGCGTCTGGGGACACCCGATGACTTCGCTCATCTGGCACAGGCCATCGTCGAGAATCCGATGCTCAACGGCGAGGTCATCCGTCTCGATGCCGCGGCCCGGATGCCGCCGCGATGAGGATCGCCCGAGCCGTCACCTGTGCCGAGGGGATGCGGATTGTCACCGACAGCCTGTCGATCCGATCCGGCCGAAATGGTGACAGCAGCCGGCGTCTCGGTCGGCATCGACATGGTCTTGCATCTGGTGGCCCGTCTCCATTCGGAGGATCGTGCCCGCGAGGTGAAGAGACCAATACGACCCTGCTCCGCCGATGTGAGCCCGGGGCCGGAGCGATCAAGCCAGCGGCTTGATCCGCTCCAAGCTCTCCGGATTCTCCAGACTCGACAGGTCACCGGGCTCGTTGCCGAGGGCCAGTGCCTTCACCACGCGGCGCATGATCTTGGCGGACCGGGTTCGGGGCAGGTCCTCTACCACCTGGACGGTGGCCGGTCGGAACGACTTCCCCAACGTATCGGTGACTGCCACCTCGACCCGGTCGCTGAGCCAGTCTCCTGGCTCCACGCCCGGGGCGGGGACCACGAAAATAGCGATTGCCTCCCCCTTCACCGGGTCGGGGATCCCCACCGCGGCGGCCATCATGACCTCGGGAAGCGCGACGACGACGGACTCGATCTCGGCCGGGCCGATTCTCTTGCCTGCGACGTTGAGCGTGTCGTCGGAGCGCCCGTGCAAATACCAGAAACCATCGTCGTCGACCGAAGCCCAGTCTCCGTGGACCCAGGTGTCGGGGAACCGTTCCCAGTAGGTCTCGAGGTACCGATCGGGCTCCTTCCAGAACCCACGGGTCATCCCCGGCCATGAGCCTCTGATCACCAACTCACCGACCTCGCCCCGCACCGGGTTCCCCTTTGAGTCGTAGACGTCGGCGTCGACCCCGAACGAGGGCCCGCCCAACGAGGTCGGTTTGAGCCCCTGGAGGAGGTTGACCCCGATGATGACAGCGCCGATCTCGGTACCGCCCGAGATGTTGACGATGGGACGCGCCCTTTCTCCGACCTCATCGAAGAGCCACCACCATGGGTCCGGGTTCCACGGCTCCCCGGTGGATCCAAAGGTGCGCAGGCGGGAGAGATCGTGTTTTCTGGCTTGCTGGGCGCCGTGAGGCTGAAGGGCCCGGATCAAGGTCGGGGAGATGCCGAGGAAGGTCACCCTGAGGTTGGACGCCACCTGCCAGATCCGATCCGGTCCCGGGTGATCGGGCGCACCGTCGTAGGTGGCCAGCGCCGCCCCGTTGGTCAGCCCGGCCAACACCATCCACGGGCCCATGATCCAGCCCATGTCGGTGGCCCACATCACAACGTCATCCCGCGTGACCTCGGCATGGAAGGCGCCTTCGGCGGCGAGCTTGACCGTGAGCCCGGCTTGGACATGGACGGCGCCTTTGGGTCGTCCCGTCGTTCCCGAGGTGTAGGCGATTAGGACCGGGTCTTCGGTGCTGGTTGGGGCAGGGGGCACCGGTTCGGCTTCAGGGACGAGATCATGCCACCAATGGTCGCGCCCGCCGGTCATCGGCGTGCCCGTCCGATCGGTGTACTCGACGACGAGGAGATGATCGACCCCGCCCGCGGTCTCCGCCGCACGGTCGGCGACCTCCTTCATCTCGACGAGCTTTCCCCGTCGCTGGAAGCCGTTGGCGCAGATCATGACCTTCGGCTTCGGGTCCTCGAGCCGGGTTGCCACGGCTTCGGCGCCATAGCCGGAGAAGACGGGGATGAACACAGCGCCGATTCGGGCCACCGCGAGGAGCGACACGACTGCCTCTTCACCCATGGGTAGGTAGACCGCAACTGCGTCACCGCGGCCGACGCCGAGCCCGACCAAGGCGCCGGCCAGACGACCCACGACATCCCTCAACTCGCCAAAGCTCAGCTCCCGGACCTCGCCGGTCTCCTTCTCGCTGAGCAACGCGAGGCGATCAGGTTGCTCGTCCGCCCAGCGATCGACGCAGGCCCGGCTGAGATTGAAGGTGCCGCCCACGAACCAGGTCGCCCAGGGGTGGCCACGCGATGTGTCCCGCACCGCTCGCCACCGCCGATCGAACGGCAGGCCGATGAAGTCGACCACTGCCTCCCAGAACCACTCCGGGTCCTTCGCCGACCTCGTGACCAGATCGGTGACGCTGTCGATACCGTGGGCCCGCATGAAGGCGGCGGTGTTGGTCTTCGAGGCGCGCTCCGCCGTCGGCTTCCAGACGACTTCGAATCCTTCCATCGCACTCCTCGGTTCGGGCGCGGAGGGTAGAGCGCTGCCGTTCGCCGGTCTCTTCGCCCCCTATTCTCCTGCGGGATGAGCGAGAGCCTGGAGCGTCAGGACAATCGGACGTTCCGGAGACGCACCCTGGTGGTGGCCGCAGTCCTGCTGCTAACGGCGGTGGCCGTCTTCCTCGTGTTCCGGCTGGGCAATCTGATCTTCATGATCTTCATCTCGTTGTTCGTCGCGGTCGCGTTCGAGCCCCCGGTCCATTACTTGGAGAAACGGGGCTGGAAACGCGGGCTGGCCACCGGCTTGGTGTTCGTGGTGGCTTTCATCCTGTTCGTCGGTTTCCTCCTGGCCCTCGCCCCCTTGTTCGTCGATCAGGTCAACGACCTGATCGATGCGCTTCCCGGTTACATCGAGTCAGTGTCCCAGCTGCTCCAGGATTGGTTCAACATCGATATCTCCACCGAAGCCCTCCAGGAGGAGGCGGCCGGCCTTCCCGACATCATCCTCGGCGCCGGCGGGACGATTCTCGGCGGGGTGGTCAACATCACCACCGGGATCCTCAGCTTCCTCATCTTCGCCACGACGGTGATCCTGTTCTCGTTCTACATGATCGCCGAGCTCCCCCAGCTGCAACGGACGGTGCTGTCGACGATGAACGAGGAACGGCAGAAAGACGCATTGCACATCTGGGACGTGGCGGTGGAGAAGATGGGCGGGTACATCTACTCTCGGCTGATCCTGGCCATCCTAAGTGGCACATTGACTTTTCTGTTCCTCTCCATCCTCGATGTCCCCTTCGCTGTCTCTCTCGGGATCTGGGTCGGCATCCTCAGTCAGTTCATCCCCGTGGTCGGCACCTACCTGGCGGCCATCCTCCCCTCGGTGGTTGCCCTCTCCGCCCGGGGAGTCCCCACGATGTTGTGGGTGATCCTCTATTTCGTGCTCTATCAGCAGGTCGAGAACTACCTGATTGCCCCCCGGATCACGCAGCGAACGATGGAGATCCATCCTGCGGTGTCGATCGGCGCCATCATCATCGGGTCGACCCTTCTCGGCCCGATCGGCGTCATCCTCGCCCTCCCCATGACCGGCATCATCCAGGCGCTGATCGCCGAGACGAGGAAACATCACCTGGTCATTCTCGACCAACCAGACACAGTCGCGCCGAATTGACGGAAGCCCGACGTCACCGTTTGGTATTGGTCGGGTACTGCTTTACCTTTTCGACGTACCGGGATATATTCCGGGACGGCTGCTCCCAACGATCGTTTGGGAGCGACCCTGGGTGAGGGGCTCGGCCCCGATCCCGAAGTAAGCCACAAGGGAGGAAACAAATAGTGCGAGCCCTGCGCACAAAGCGGGTCGCCCGTTGGGCGTCTCTCCTCACCGTCCTAGCTCTGGTAGCCGCCGCCTGTGGTGGCGACACCGCTACGACTACGACGGCAACCGAGGAGCCGACGACGACGGCGGCCCCCGAAGAAGAACCCACCACAACGGCTCCACCGGAGACCACGGTTGGTGAGTGCTCGGACGCGTTCTGTGTGAGGTACAACATTCACCCGGACGCGGCCTGGTCCGACGGGACTCCGGTGACGGCGGACGACTTCGCCTTCACCTACGAGACCATCATCAACCCGGTGCTGGATATCACCAGCCGTGAGGGTTACAACCAGGTAACGGGTTACGAGGTCGTCGACGACAAGACCATCGTCTTTGCGTTCGGCGAGGTCTACGCCCCCTGGCAGACCCTTTTCGTGCAGCCTGGCGTGCTTCCAAAGCACATCCTGGAGGACCAGCCGTTCAACGCGATCTGGGACGACGCAATCACGATGGGCTCGGGCCCCTACACCTTCGTGGAGTGGATCCCCGACGAGCGCATCACGTTGCAGCGGAACCCCGACTACTGGGGCGAGGCGCCAGGTGACGTGCAGACCGTCAACATCGTGTTCCTCGAGGACTCCCAGACCCAGGTCCAGGCCCTCCGAGGCCAGGAGATCGACATGTTCTACCCGCAGCCTCAGGTTTCGCTGGTGGAAGAGGTCGACGCCATCGAAGGGGTGGAGTGGGAAGCCGGATTGGGCCCGATCTGGGAACACTTCGACTTCAACCAGGACGACCCCCGTCTCCAGAACCTCTATGTCCGACAGGCCATCGCCCAGGGGATCAACCGTGACGCCATGCTCGAAGCAGTCGTCCGCCCGATCGCCGCTGACGCCGTGGCTCTGGGTAACTCGGTCTGGATGAACACCAGCACCAACTACGAGGACCACTTCAACGAGGTGTTCCCGTACGACCCGGCTGCTGCCGAGGCGTTGCTGGTCGACAATGGCTGTGCCCGTGGTGCCGACGGCATCTACGAGTGCGGTGGCGAGCGTCTCTCGTTCACGTGGTCCACGACCGCCGGCAACGAGGGTCGTGAGCTCCAGTTCGAGTTGGCTCAGGCCGACCTCGCTGCCATCGGCATCGAGGTGACCGCCAAGTTCGGCCCTGCCTCTGAAGTGTTCGCCGACGAGTTCATCTACGGCGGCGCGGATCAGTGGCAGATCTTCAACTTCGCATGGGTCGGTTCCCCCGATCCCCAGGGTGGCAACACCTTGTACTACTGCGAAGGCGATGCCCCGAACGGGTTCGGCGCCATCAACAACCTCCGTTTCTGCAACGAGGAAGCCGATGCGCTGATCAAGTCGACCGACACCATGGTCGACCCGGCGGAGCGAGCTGCCACCTACAACGAGGCCGACGCACTCTGGTTGGCCGAGATCCCGTTGATCCCGCTGTATCAGAAGCCCACGTTCTTTGCGTGGAACTCTGCCATCACGGGTCCCCAGGACAACGCGACCCAGATCGGGCCGTTCTGGAACATCGGTGAGTGGGCCGGCCAGGAGACCGTGACCTTCGCTGCTGACCAGCAGCCGGAGTCGATGAACGTCTGGGAGCCGGACGGCAACTTGTTTGCCGCCGGCCTCATCGCTACTGCGGTGCTCCAGGGGGCCTACACGGTCACCCCGGACTTCCAGTACGTGCCCCAGCTCATCGAGAGTGCAGAGCCGATCGTCCCCGAGGGTTGATCGTCTGCGTTAGTTGACGAAGAGGGGGCCGCCCGGTTGGGCGGCCCCCTCTTCCAAGCCAGAGCTCTCCAAGTCACCCGAGACGGCGACATGGACCCGGTGTAGACTCGATAGAGCTACTTGTCTGGACGGAGGCAAGGCATGGGAACATTCATAGCGCGTCGGATGCTGTACAGCATCCCGGTCATAATTGCCGCGTCCTTCCTCGTCTTCTTCGGGATGTCATTGGTGACCGACCCCCTGTCCCAGCTCCGGCTGATCCCGAACCTGAGTCAAGAGACGCTGCAGAACATCATCGATCGCAAGCATCTCGACGACCCGATCATCGTTCAGTACGGGTTCTGGGTGAAGGACATGATCTTCAACCAGTTCGGGACCACCGCGATTGGCGACCAGCCGATCTGGCCCGACCTGCAGCGAGCCATCGGCAACACCCTGCAGCTAGTCCTCATCTCGGAGGCGATCGCCGTGGTCCTCGCGGTGATCCTCGGTGTCCTCTCCGCCAAGAAGCAGTACAGCTTCTTCGACTACACCACGACGACCATCAGCTTCTTCGGCTTCTCGGTTCCCATCTTCTGGTTTGCCCTCGTCCTCCAGGCACTGGCGACGACCTTTTTCTTGAGAACGGGGATCAGGCTGGTCTACACCTTCGGGCAATCGAGCCCCGACGCCACCAATGTGTTCCTGGACCGAGTCCAACACATGATCCTGCCAATCGTGACCCTGGCCTACGTCAACGTGGCCACCTACAGCCGGTATCAACGCGCTTCGATGCTCGACGTCCTCCACTCGGACTACATCCGCACCGCCCGGGCCAAGGGCCTCAACGAGCGGACGGTGACCATGAAACACGCGCTCCGCAACGCCATGATCCCGATCGTCACCATTGCCGCCCTCAACTTCGGCGCCGTCCTGGGAGGGGCGGTGATCACCGAGACCATCTTCGCCTGGCCCGGGATGGGCAAGTTCTTCATCGACTCCCTGGTCAGGGGTGAGATCTACACCCTCATGGCCTGGCTCATGGTCACCGCGATCGCGGTGATCCTCGCCAACCTGGCCGCTGACATCCTCTACGGATGGCTCGACCCCAGGATCCGTTATGACTGACCAGCAGGTTCGCACCGACGAGGCTCTGGAGACCGAGACGACGAGGACCGCCTTGGACTCGGTTCACCTCGAGGGCCTCGAGGTCAAGTCCCTCACCCAATGGCAGCTGGCGAGACGAAAGTTCTTCCAGCACCGGTTGGCGATGACGTCGCTGGTGGTCCTCACCTTCATCTTCCTGGCCGCTCTCTTCGCCGAGTTCGTGGCTCCGTACCCCTTCGACACCCCCAACGTGCCCGATCGGTCCTTGCCGCCGACCCTGGAAGGCTTCCACATCTTCGGAACGGACAAGATCGGCCGCGACTACTTCTCCCGGACGCTCTACGGGACGCGAACCTCGATGTACGTTGCCTTTATCGTGGCCGGCGTCTCCACGGTGGTGGGGATCATCGTCGGCGGCATCGCCGGCTACTACGGGGGCAAGGTCGACAACATCCTGATGAGGGTGACCGACCTGTTCCTCACCCTCCCTTTCCTGGCCATCCTGCTGGTCCTCTCCTCGTTCCTGGGGGCGGGGAACCCGATCCGGGTGGCGTTCATCCTGGCCTTCCTCTTGTGGACCAGTCTCGCTCGCATCGTGAGGGGCGAGTTTCTCAGTCTCCGGGAGAAGGAATTCGTCGAGGCGGCCAAGGTGCTCGGCGCCTCCGACAACCGGATCATCTTCCGCCACATCCTTCCCAACATCGCCGGCCCGATCATCGTTAATGCCACTCTGGTCGTGGCCACCGCAATCCTGATCGAGGCGGCCTTGAGTTTCCTCGGCTTTGGGATACAGCCACCGTTCCCCGCACTCGGAAAGCTGATCTCGGATGGTCAGGACGCGCTGACCACCCAATGGTGGCTGGCCACGTTCCCCGGCTTGACCATCGTTCTGATTGCTCTGTGCATCAACTTCATCGGTGACGGGCTCCGAGACGCCCTCGACCCCAAGCAGCGAATCAAGTGACGGAGCCTGTTCTCGCGATCCGCGACCTCGTCGTGGAGTTCGACACGCCCGACGGGGTGGTTCACGCCGTCGACGGAGTGAGTTACGAGGTATATGAGGGCGAGACGCTGGGGGTGGTCGGCGAGTCTGGCTCGGGCAAGAGCGTCACCGTGATGTCGGCACTGGGGCTGATCCAGATGCCACCCGGGCGAATCGTCCGTGGTGAGGCCGTCTACAAGGGTCGGAACATCATCGGGCTCCCCATCGACGAGTTGCGCAAGATCCGGAACAAGGAAATTGCCATGATCTTCCAGGACCCGATGACCTCGCTGAACCCGGTGTACACCGTCGGCGATCAGATTGCGGAGGCGCTCCACGCCCACGATGAAAAACTGTCCGACGACGAGGGGCGGGCCAAGACGATCTCCTTGCTCGAGATGGTCGGTGTGCCCAACCCCGACCGTCGCTTCGACCAATACCCCCACGAGTACTCCGGCGGCATGCGTCAACGGGCGATGATCGCGATGGCTATGGCCAACAAGCCATCAGTTCTGATCGCAGACGAACCGACTACCGCACTCGACGTGACCATCCAGGCCCAGGTTCTCGAGGTGATGAAAGTCGCGGCCGAGGAGACCGGCGCGGCCACGATCATGATCACCCACGACCTCGGGGTGGTGGCCGAGATGGCCGATCGGATCGCGGTGATGTACGGGGGCAAGGTGGTCGAGACGGGGACAGTGGAAGATATCTACCACTCGCCACGCCATCCGTACACACTCGGCCTGATGATGAGCCTGCCCCGGATCACCGGGGAGATGAAGCGCCTGCTCCCGATCCCGGGCAACCCGCCCTCGCTGATCAACCGTCCTCCCGGCTGCTCCTTCCATCCCCGCTGC
>Ga0268386_10001099_pt1 | contig 18287 bp, 21 predicted proteins | sample RVTome_15_FD_200260 | JGI IMG/M metagenome (GOLD analysis project Ga0268386, IMG submission 200260) | Soil microbial communities from uranium-contaminated site in the Upper Colorado River Basin, Wyoming, United States - RVT150D86... ...
GACTCGCTGCAGAGGGAAGGCGTGAAGCGGAGGTCCCCGGGGCCTTCTGAGAGCTCGAATCACGCTGGTGTCGCGAGCCTCCTGACCAGACGAGGCAGCAGCCCTGTACGAGGAGGGTGGTGGATCTTGGTGCGACGGTCGTAGTGGATGCGCAGCCGCATGCGAGAAGCAGGCGACCGCGGACGAAGTGCTGGGGTGGTTTAAGGGTCTTGTAAGCCGGACGCAAGGTCTCGCGCCGTATCCTCGCGTCGTTCATCGAGGCTGGAAGGGGCTTCGCAATGCGCATGAGGTCGGTGGCATCCGCTACCTGCGCAGTCCTTGGGCTAGCGGTGCCTGCGCTCGCCTCGGGCTCGGGTGCGCTCGGCGAAGGCGCCCCCCGGTCGCCGACGTCGCAGCAGCTGCCTGTGACGACGGCAGCGGGCAGTTGGACGGCGACGGCGAGCATGTCGGCGTCGCGCGCCCACATCACCGCGACGGCGCTCGGGAACGGGCGTGTGCTCGTCGTCGGCGGCGCCGGGCTCACGACTGCTGAGCTCTACGACGCGGCGAGCGACGCGTGGCTCGCCGGAGGGACGCTGAACGAGTCGCGCGGGCTCCACGTCGCCGTGCGTCTGACGGACGGGCGAGTGCTCGTCGCCGGTGGCGGCTCGTACCTTGCGAGTGCGGAGCTCTACGACCCGGCGACGAACAGCTGGACGCCGACCGGGAGCACGAACGTTGGCCGGATCGATGCCACCGGGACCCTGCTGCGCGACGGCCGGGTGCTCGTCGTCGGCGGTCTCGCGGGCGACGGCACCGGGGTGGCGGCGAGCGCGGAGCTCTACGACCCGGCGACCGGCCGCTGGACGCCGACTGGCAGCCTCCGGAATCAGCGTCGGAGTCATTCGGCGGCGCTGCTGCCCGACGGCACGGTGCTCGTGGTCGGCGGCAGCAACTCGAGTGGCACGGTATACGCGGTGGAGCGCTACGACCCGGCGCGCGGCCGCTGGAGCCGCGCCGGGACGTCGTCCACCGCGGGCATCGTGGCTGTTCTGCTGAACAACGGCCGCGTGCTCGTCGTCGGGGGGCAAGCGGCCGAGCTCTACGACCCGGCGCGGAACCGCTGGGCGCCGACCGGCAGCATGACCGCCGCCCACGGCGGTCCTGCCGTGCTCTTGCAAGACGGACGCGTGCTCGTCGCGGGCGGCGGCACCGGCGACGTCTACGCACCCGCCGCGGGCACCTGGGCAGCGACCGGCCCGATGGTCTTCCCCTACGCCTCTGCCGCCGGCGCGCTGCTTCCCAACGGGCAGGCCCTCTATGCCGGCGGCGTCGACTCGAGCTGCCAGAAGTTCGGCGGCTGCCAACCCTTGGCCGACGCCGAGCTGTACACGCCGTAGCAGTTACTCGAGGCTCGATCGAGCACCCAACCCGGCGACGTCGTCCTGGACAAGGTCACCAGAAGCGCGTACGTCTCGACAAGCCTCGATCAGCTGCTGCGGCGCCTTCGCCTCGAACAGTTCGTTGTGGGAGGTCTCGCCACGAACGGCTGTGGATCTCGCGGCTGGAGACGCGGCGGATCTCAGGCTCGAAACGTTCCTTGTCGGGGGACGGATGTGCGTCGTTCTCCGAGGAGGCGCGACAGGTCCGCTCGCACCGCGCTCGCGCACCTGTTGGCGGCGTCGCGAACTAGGCAACGCAGCGACACGAAAGTCCTGCAAACAGGTCCCTTCTAGGCGATGGAGCGTACCGGGATCGAACCGGTGACCTCCGGCTTGCAAAGCCGGCGCTCTCCCAGCTGAGCTAACGCCCCGGGCGGGTCAAGTGTAGTGGCGCCTCAGGCGCTCGGTGCGTCGCGGAGGCCCTTCGTCTCGAGCGTGCGGAGGGCGTCGCCGAAGCCCTGCTCGACGCTCGATGCCTCCCGTGTGGTGCGCTCGAGACGGCTCAGGCGCTCGTCGATCTCCGCGAGCTCCGCCCGGCTCAGCCCGGAGGCGGACTCCCCGGCGACGAGCGACGCCCGCTCTCGCTCGAGCAGCGTCGCCTCGCGGCGGTCGAGCTCGTCGCTGCGGGCGGCCAGCTCCGCGCGCGTCTTGGCGAACGCCTTCTCGGCCTCCTGCAGCGCCGCGACACGCTTCTCGATCCGCGCCAGGTGCTCTTCGGGAGTCTCCTGACGCCCCTTCGCACGCCGCGCGAGATCCGCCTCCATCTTCCGATATGCGCGCTCGCGGGCGGTGAGCTCCGCCTCGCGCCGGTTCAGCTCCTGCGCGTGTGCCGTGAGCCCGACCTGCGCGTGCGTGATCGCGGCGTCGTCCATGGGAGCGAGCGGCAATCCCCCCGGCCGGACCCGCGCCAGCGCGTCGGCGAGCTCCCGCTCGCGACCCTCGACGACGGCGACGCGCTCGACGAGCTCACGGCGAAGCCGGCCGAGCTCCTCCTCTGCAGCAAGACGGATCGCCCGCAAGCGCTCCTGCTCGCTCTCGATGGAGGTCGGCTGCTCCCGGCGACGGTTGAAGAGCGCCACGCGTCGATGATATGCGCGTGCCGGACGATCTCCTGCTTCGGAACCGTCAGGCGGCCCGGTCGAGGCGCTCTTCCGCGCGTGCTCGGCGGACGATCTCGTCCCGCTCCCCGAAGCGCAAGCGCGCCTTCTCGGTGCGCAGCTGCTGCCACAGCTCTTGGAGGCGGTCGTCGATGTCCTTGAGCTCGCTCTTCACCTCGGGATCGAGCCCTTCCGAGAGCCGCTGCCAGAGCTCCTGCCGTTCCTCCGAGAGCTGCTCGATGGAGTCGTGAATCTGGTTCAGGGTCACGTCTTCCGTAACGGATGGCATGTGCGTCACATTCCCCGCGGGGGTCATTCGTAACCAAGCTCCGCGATGCGCTCCTCGTCCAGCCCGAAGTAGTGGCCGAGCTCGTGCAACACGGTGATGCGAATCTCCTCGCGGAGCTCCTCGGGATCGGGAAAGCTCTCCTCGAGCGGGATGCGGTAGATCGCGATCCGGTCGGGGAGCTCGCCGCTCATGTCGCTCCGCTCGGGGAGCGGAATCCCCTGGTAGAGGCCGAAGAGGTCGGGGTCCTCGGGATTCTCGTCCTCCACGACGATCGCGACGTTCCGGAGCGCCGCGGCGATCTCGGGGGGCAGCTCGTCGAGAGCCGCGACCACGTGGTCGTCGAAGGTCACGAGCCGAGCGTCGAGCTCCGCGTGCTCCACCACTCCTGGAACTCCGTGCAGCGCCGATCCGGGCCGAGTGCGACGAGGAAGACGCCCTCGTTCTCCTCGAGCACGCCGCGCTCCTCGGTTCTGATCGACGCCCACCAGCGGGAGAGGCCTCTTCCCTCGGGCGTCACCGCGAGGGGCTCGTGCCCGAAGCGGGCCTCGTCCTGCTCCGCGAGCGCGGCCCGCAGCCGTGCCCCGATCTCGTCGTGACCGACGAGTGGCTCCACGAACGGGCCCCAGGCGTAGACCGCGTCGCTCGCGAAGAGATGGAGGAAGCCGTCGGGGTTCCTGGCCTCCCACGCACGGCCGTACTCGTCGAGCCACGCCCGGAGCTGCTCGAGCGTCACGCGTCGATCCTAGCGACGCGCGTCAGCGGATCACGAGGGCCATCAGCGCCTTCTGCGTGTGGAGCCGGTTCTCGGCCTGCTCCCAGGCGAGGCAGCGGGGGCCGTAGAGGATGTCTGCCGTGATCTCATCGCCGACGTGGGCGGGGAGACAGTGCATCGCGACCGCCTCGGCGTCCGCGACGGCGAGGAGCTCGCCGTCGACGCGGTAGGGAGCGAGGTCGCGGAGGCGCTCCGGGCTGTCCTCCTGCCCCATGCTCGTCCACACGTCCGTGTACACGGCGTGGGCGTCTTTCGCCGCCTCCTGCGGATCCGGCACGAGCGCGACGCTGCCGGCGTTCGAGCGCGCGTCGGCTGCGGCTGCCTCGACGATGTCGGAACGCGGCTCGTAGCCTCGGGGCGACGAGACGGTGAAGTGCATCCCGAAGCGCCCGGCGATGCGCATGAGCGAGTGGCAGACGTTGTTGCCGTCACCCACGTACGTGAGGCGCAACCCGGCCAGCGATCCGAAGCGCTCGCGGAGCGTCATCGCGTCGGCCAGGGCCTGGAGCGGATGCGACTCGTCGGTGAGGCCGTTGATCACCGGGATGGACGCGTGCTCGGCGAACTCCTCGACCTCGGCCTGCTCGTAGGTCCGGATCATGAGCGCGGAGACGAGGGGTGAGAGGACGATGGCGGTGTCCCGGTACGACTCCCCGCGGGCGAGCTGGAGCTCGGCCGCGGGGAGGAAGAGCGCCATGCCGCCGAGCTCGGCGATCCCGACCTCGAAGGCCACTCGCGTACGCGTCGAGGGCTTGTGGAAGATGAGCCCGATCGTCCGGCCGGGGAGCAGGCGGAGCTCGCGCCTGCGAGCACGCTCGACCTTGAGCTCGTCGGCGAGGTCGAGGAGGGTCGCGAGCTCCTCGCTGGACCAGGCCGCGATCCGTGTCAGGCTGCGGCCCTTCAACGATGCGGGAACGCCGGGCACGCGTGGATGCTACCCTCGCCACGAACTTGTGTGAAACGCACTCAAGTTTCATACTGTCCATATAAGTAGATCGAGAAGGAGGGTTGCTCATGACCACGTTGGTTCGCTGGGAGCCGTTTCGCGAGCTGGCCGCGTTCCAGAACGAGATGAGCCGGTGGATGAACGGGCTCCACGATGGCCCGAGCCGGGCGACGCAGAGCTGGGTCCCCGCACTCGACGTGTGGGAGACGGACTCGGAGGTCGTGTACGCGTTCGACCTCCCCGGCATCCCCGAGGATCGGATCACGATCGAGGTCAACGAGGACACGCTCACCGTGTCGGCCGACCGCGAGCGCACCGAGGAGCTCTCGGACGACCGCTTCTACCGGTTCGAGCGACGATACGGAAGCTTCGCGCGCGGCGTGGGGCTGCCCCAGGGTGTCGACCAGGACAAGATCGCGGCACGCTACGAGAACGGCGTGCTCGAGGTCCGGGTGCCGAAGCCCGAGGAGCAGAAGCCGCGCAAGATCGAGCTTTCGACGACCGTCGAGGGCTAGGCAACTCGAGTGCAGTGCGAGGGGCCGGTGGGTGCCGGCCCCTCGCTCCATCCGGCCGCGCTAGAGTCGAGCCGTGCCGAGCTTCGGGGACGCGCTCAACGAGCAGGTCGGGCACGAGTTCTCCGCCTCGCAGCAGTACGTCGCGATCGCGGTCTACTACGACGCCGAGACATTGCCGCAGCTCGCGGCCCACTTCTACCGCCAGGCCGTCGAGGAGCGGAATCACGCGATGATGATCGTCCAGTACCTGCTCGACGCCGACGAGCGCGTGGTGATTCCCGGCGTCGAGGCTCCGCAGACCGACTTCGAGGACGCCGTCGCGCCTGTCGCACTCGCTCTCGCCCAGGAGAAGCGGGTGACCGACCAGATCGTCGCGCTCGTCACCCTCGCGCGCGAGGAGGGCCAGCTCGTCGGCGAGCAGTTCCTGCACTGGTTCCTGCAGGAGCAGCGCGAGGAAGTCGCCTCCATGACCGAGCTGCTGGCGACGGTGGAGCGCGGCAAGGACAACCTCCTCCAGGTCGAGGAGCTGCTCGCTCGCCAGGCCGGCGGAGAGAGCCCCCTCGAGGCGGGTGCCCCGCCCGCAGCGGGCGGCGCCCTCTAGCGCGGTGCGCGAGCTCCGGCTCCGCACGGAGCGCCGGACGCAGCTCGTCGACATCTCGCGCGAGGTGCGCGGTGCGACCGAGGGCGCCGACGGGACCGCGGTGCTCGTCTACGTGCCGCATACGACCGCGGGCGTGACCGTGAACGAGCATGCGGACCCGGCGGTCGCGCGTGACCTCGAGGCCGCGCTCGAGCGGATCGTCGACGACGCCTGGCCGTGGCAGCATCACGAGCCGGGGGAGGAGAACGCGCCCACGCACGTACGCGCGTCGCTCATCGGCCCGAGCGTCATCGTTCCGCTGCGCGAGGACGGCACGCTCGCGCTCGGGACGTGGCAGGGGATCTTCTTCTGCGAGTTCGACGGTCCCAGGGACCGCACCGTGCACGTCAGCGTGCTCCGGTGATCGAGGTCGAACGGCTCACGAAGCGGTTCGGCAAGACGGTTGCGGTCCGGGACCTGTCGTTCGTCGTCCGACCCGGGACGGTGACCGGGTTCCTGGGCCCCAACGGCGCAGGCAAGTCCACGACGCTACGCGCGATCCTCGGGCTCGTGCGCCCCGATGCCGGTGGCGCGCGCGTCCTCGGACGTCGCTACCGCGACCTCGACCGACCGCTCGAGCGCGTGGGCGCCGTCCTCGAGACCTTCGACGCGCATCCGGGGCGGTCCGGCCGGAACCACCTTCGCGTGCTCGCCAGGGCTGCCGGCCTGCCCCGGTCGCGCGTGGACGAGGTGCTCGACCTCGTCGAGCTGACGGGCGCCGCCGGACGGCGTGCGAAGGGCTACTCGCTCGGCATGCGGCAGCGGCTCGGGCTCGCAGCCGTGCTCCTCGGCGATCCGGAGGTGCTCGTGCTGGACGAGCCCGCGAACGGCCTCGACCCGCAGGGGATCCGATGGCTGCGCGATCTCCTCCGCTCGCTCGCCGCCGAAGGGCGGACCGTGCTGGTCTCGAGCCACGTCCTCGCCGAGGTGGCGCAGACGGTCGACCACGTCGTGATCATCCACCGCGGGACACTGATCCGGCAGGCGGCCATCGCGGACGTGCAGGCGCTGGCCGCCGGGGCGACCCTCGTCCGTTCCCCCGATGCCGGCAGGCTCGCCGAGCTCCTCGCTGGCGTCGACATCGACGTCGTCGGCGACGGGCGTCTGTCGGTGGCGGCGCCTCCCGAGCGCGTGGGCGAGCTCGCTGCGGCGAACGGGATCGTCCTCCACGAGCTGAGGGCCGAGCGCGCGACGCTCGAAGAGGTGTTCCTGGAGCTGACCGGTCCGGACGGGGAAGGGGAAGAGGGGACGTGAGCGCGCTCGTCGCGGCGGAGCTCCTGAAGCTCCGCACCACGCGGGCGTGGATCGGCTACCTCCTCGCCGGCGTCGCGCTCACGGGGATCGCGGCGGCCGGCACGGTCGGCACCGCCGAGCAGACCAGTCTCGGCAGCGAGGAGCTGTCGCGCGAGATCCTCTCGTCCGCGGGATTCGCCACGGTCCTCGCGTTCGTGATCGGGATCGTGGCGGTGACGATGGAGTGGAGACACGGCACGGTCACCCGGACGTTCCTCGTCACGCCTCGCAGGGAGCGCGTGCTCCTGGCCAAGGAGCTCTTCATGCTCCTGCTGGGCGCCGCCCTCGCGTTACTCGCGATCGTGCTCGTCCTCGCGATCGCCGTTCCGTGGCTCGTCGTTGACGGCTCGTCTTTCGAGACGAGCGGCACCGTCGCCTACGCACTGCGGCTGATCGTCTCGACGATGCTCTGGGGAGCACTCGGCATCGGTGTCGGGGCGGTCGTGCACAGCCAGACACCTGCGCTGGTCGGATCGATTCTGTGGGTCCTCGTCGGCGAGGCTCTCGTCACGGCGCTGCTCGGGCTCGTCGACCTCGAGGCCGTCGGCGACTACCTCCCGGGACGCGCGCTCTCGGCGTTCGACGGCAGCGGCGGCAACGGTGGTCTCTCGATGTGGCCGGCCGGTGCGGTGGGCGTCGCGTGGGTCGTGACCCTGGCGCTGCTCGGCTCCTTGCGCATCGCCCGGGAAGACGTGACCTGACGTTACGCTGGCCGGATGGCCGCCCCCGTCCGCCAGGGAGAGGAGCTCGACCTCCGCATCGACTCGCTTGCCTACGGCGGGAACGGTGTCGCCCGCCACGACGGCTTCGTCGTCTTCGTCCGCGGCGGGCTTCCGGGCGATCGCGTGCGCGCCCGCGTCACGAAGGTCAAGCGCGGATTCGCCGAGGCTGCGGCGGAGTCGGTCGTGGAGCCGAGCAGCGTCCGGGTCGAGGCGCCCTGCCGGCACTTCGGCGTCTGCGGCGGGTGTCGCTTCCAGGACCTCGCCTACGAGGCGCAGGTCACGTCCAAGGAGCAGCAAGTGCGCGACGCGCTCGTCCGGATCGGTCGCATCGCAGATCCTCCGCTCGAGCCGATCGTCCCCGCCGCCTCGCAGTACGGATACCGGAACAAGCTCGAGTACTCGTTCACGTCCGGCGAGGAGGGCGTCGACCTCGGGTTCCACCGGGCGGGCCGGTGGGACGAGATCGTGGGTATCGAGGAGTGCCTGCTCACGACGGACGTCGGGAACGCCGTGCGTCTGGCCGTCCGGGACTGGGCACGCGAGGAGCGCCTCGAGGCGTACGACCAGGCCACGGGCCAGGGCTACCTCCGCCACCTCGTGTACCGCGAGGGCCGCAACACGGGCCAGGTGCTCGTGATGCTCGTAACGGCGCCGGGAGAGCGATTCGAGGCCGGCTACTTCGTGGACGTCGTCCGGCGCTTCCCCGAGGTGCGCTCCGTGTACTGGGCCGTGAACGACACGCCTGCGGAGCGGACGAACGTCCCGGGCGTCCTGCTCTGGGGCGAGGAGGCGATCGAGGAAGAGCTCCTCGGTCTCCGCTTCCGGTTGCGCCCGAACGCCTTCCTGCAGACGAACACGGAGATGGCCGAGCGGTTGTACGAGATCGTCGGCGAGCTCGCTGGGCTCACCGGCGTGGAGCGCGTCTTCGACCTCTACTGCGGGACGGGCACGATCGGCCTCTCGCTCGCTCGTGACGCCGGCTCGGTCTGGGGGGTCGAGATCTCTGAGGAGGCCGTCGCCTGTGCCATCGAGAACGCCGACCTGAACAGGATCGAGAACGCTCGTTTCTTCGCCGGGAACGTCGGTCAGGCGATCGAGGAGCTGCGCGAGCAGGCGGGCGACCCGGACCTCGTCGTGGTCGATCCTCCGCGCGCGGGTCTCGCGGGCAAGGCGCTTCGGCGGACGGGCACCCTCGGGGCTCCCAGGCTCGTCTACGTCTCCTGCAACCCCACCACGCTGGCCTCCGACGCGGCGGTTCTGCGAGACGAGTACGGGTACGAGCTCGTGCGCTGCCGCCCGGTGGACATGTTTCCCCACACGCCGCACGTCGAGAGCGTCTCGCTCCTCGTGAGGCCGCCCGGCTAGCCTGCGGCGCGCTCCGCGCGGTGCGTCCGCCACGTGTCACGCAGATCGCGGTAGAGCAGGTCGACGTTCGGGAGGAGGAACCCGAAGCAGACTGCGGGCAGGGCCGGGAGGCCGCTGACCGCTCCGAGGACGACCGCGGCCAGCGTGGCGCCGAGCAGACCGGTCATGGCGAGCCAGGTCCAGCCGATGCGGAGCCCGAAGCGCTGCGCCGCGGCGAGGAAGAGCGCGAAGAAGATGACGTCCGGCGGGCCGAGGTAGATGATCGACGCCTCGCCCGGGAACGGAAATCCGACTGCGACTCGCTCGATGATCCCGGGGCGGTCCTCGATGACGTGCTTCGTCGGGCCGGCGGACACGGACCAGATGTCGACCCACGGGATGAGCGCCGCCACGAGCGTGATCCACCACAGCCGCTCGAAGAGCCACACGAGCACGAGGCCGACGAGCGCGAATGCCGCCAGCTTGGCGACCTGGAAGGGGCCCTCGAGCCCGGTGACGCCGAGGAGCACGGCGCCGACGCCGGCAAGCCCGGGCAACGCCAGCGGATGCCGGCGCGGCTCGCGTGCCAGCGGCAGCGCCAGCCAGACGAGCGCGAGCGACAGCGGGAGGACGAGGAAGCCGACGACGAGGACGTCCAGGCGCAGCCGTAGCTCCCAGAGGTGCTCCGCGCCGGACGCGTAGAGGACGGCGATCGCCGTTGCGGCGAGGAGCGCGAGGGAGCCCGTGCGGCTCAATACGGCGGCTGCTCCGCCCACCAGGGGCCGAGCGCCTTGAACGCGTTCCAGAACCGGGTCTTGGCCGCCTGGTCGTCGAGCGCCTCGTCGATGTCGGGTGTCAGGAGGACCTGGATCGTCGGAGTGAGCCGGCGGATCGCGCCGTCTGCCTCGACGTCGACGCGATCGGCGAGCGGGAACCCGAGCTCGTCGAGGAAGGTCGCGGCCCGGGCGCCCATGACGACGACGAGCTTCGGCTGCACGATGTGGAGCTCCCGCGTGAGCCAGGCGGCCGCGTCGGCGGGGTCCTCCGTGCCGAACTTCAGGCAGTTCGTGCCGTAGACGGCGAGCGGATCGACGTGGAGGCGCTGCAGCGACTTCAGGACGGCCTGTCCCGCGCGCCCGAAGAACGCGACGCCCTCCTGGATCTCCGCGGGCTGCGGTGCGAACTTGAGCAGGAGCACGTCGGCGAGCGGATGGCCGGATCCCACGACGGGGACGCGAAGCTCGTCGCCGGTCCGCGCGAGCTCGTCGCCGAGCTCGTTCATCTCGGCAATCGCTCTCTTCAGGTACCGCTCGTAGATCTCGTCGGTGGGCACGGCCGTTGACACGGAGTCCACCACAGCTTCTCGCTCAGCGGACCTTTTCCTTGACCTGGGCCACCCACTTGAGCGACTGGAGGTACGCGAGCGACTTCGGCCGGCGCAGGACCTCGGCCGTGCGGAGCGAGAGGAGGAACTCCTCCGGGCCCTCGAAACGTCGCATCCACATCGCGCCCGTGCCGACGCCCTGCAGCACGTGCGCGTCGGACCCGGCGCCGGCGAGGAGCCGGTACTTGCGTGCGAAGCGAAGCGCCTCGTCGTTGAACGTCTCCCGCAGGAGCCGGGCGTTGTACACCTCGAAGACGTCGATCTCCGCGAGGTGCCGGTGCAGCGTCGCCGGGTCCGGGATCGCGTGCATCCGGTCGAAGGGGTGCGGGAGGTACACGAGGCCGCCCTGGTCGCGGATGGCGGCGATCGTTTCCCGGAAGGACATGCCACGTGGGATCTCCTCTTCGAGGAAGAGGCCGATGACCTCGCCGTGGCCGTCCGTCTTGATCTCCTCGCCCCGGATTACGACGAGATCCCGGTCCCGGGCGAGCTCGTGCGCGTCGACCGCGCCGGCGAAGACGTTGTGGTCGGTCACCGCGATCCCGCCGAGCCCGATCGCCTCGGCGTGGTCGAGCAGCTCGGGAACCGGGATCGAGCAGTCGTGCGACAACTCGGTGTGCATGTGCAGGTCGACGGCGATCCAGTCGCGAGTCGCGAGAGGGTCGTCCTCGGCCTCGGCCGTCCGCGCTCGACGTTTGCGGGCAAGCCGCGAGTAGACGGCGTCGAGGTCGGAGGCGACGCGCTCGAAGCTCTCGCCTTCGGCCCGCTGCCGGCCGGTGGACGCGACCCGCTCGCGCAGCGCCGTGTCGCGGAGGAGGTCGTTCACGCCCGCCAGGATCGCCTCCGTAGCGGCGTCGGTGCCGGCGACGGCCGCGCCGGCGGCGGCGGCCTCGAGGGCCAGCCGCTGCTCGCCCTGGCCGGCAGGCACGAAGACGGCGACGTCTGCCAGCGTGGCAGCGCGCTGCTCCGGGTGGCGGACCGCGCGGACGTGCACGCGCGGGCGGAGCGCGCGCGGGATCGCCGGACGGAAGCCGATCGGTTTCGTGTGGAGGAGGAGCAGCTCCCACTCGGGCAGGTCTCGAAGGATGCGCATGAGCCCACGCGTGACGGCGCGCGTGCCCGGCTCGAGCTCGACTGCGATAAGCGCCCGCTTGGAGCCCGGGCGAAAGAGCGCCGAGTCGACGCCGAGCGGGACGATGCGGTAGTCGCCCTCGAACCGCTCGGACGCGGCCGCAGCCGTCTCCTCGGAGGTGGCGAGGAGCGCATCCACCCGGATGCGCAGGCGGTCCCGGCGAGACCGTCGGGCCGGGTATCCGAGCCGGTCGGGCGAGAAGAAGGTCGCCGCGGTCAGGGCGTGCGTCGTCGTGAGCGCGATGTACGAGAGGCTCGGGAGCCCGGGCTCGAACCCGTGGACGACGTCGTAGGCGCCGCGGCCGAGAGCCAGCCGCAGGTTGGCGCGGACACCGACCGGGACGCCCACGTTGGTGCGACGGGACACGGGCACCGAGGGGCCGACCGCGATCACGTCGGCGTCGCCGCCTCGCTGCAGAATGCGGCGACCGGCGAGGAGGTCGCTCGCACGCGAAGACGGAGCAAGGACGGTGACGGCATGACCCATGCGCCGGAGCGCGCGCGCGACCCCGTCGACGTGGGCGTTGACCTCGTGCGGGCGCGACCACGCGAACGGCGTCACGAAGCAGATCCGAAGCCCCACGGCCCGGCGAGTGTAGCCCGCGATTTCCCTGCTACGGTCGCGCGATGGGCGAGGTGACGATCAAGGCTCGTGCCAACGGTCCGTACAAGGTCGAGGGGCCGGCGCGCGTGATCGACGCCGAGGGGCGGGAGTTCGTCCTGCCCGAGGGCAGCGGGATCGCGCTCTGCCGCTGCGGCCACTCGCGGACGAAGCCGTTTTGCGACTCGAGCCACAAGCGCGTTGGGTTCGTCGCGGACGATCCGTCGCCGCGCGTCGCGGAGTGAGACTCCCGACGGACGCGTAGCGGCGCGTCGACCAGTCCGAGCCCTGCGAGGCCGCCCGCCCCGCCGAGGAAGAGCGCCCCGAGGGTCAGGAGGATCCGGCCGTCGGGTTCGGTCAGCTCGCCGCGAAGCACGACGATGGCGACGAGGGCGGCGACGACGAGAGCGCCGCCGCCCCCAGCCGGAAGATCCGGGCGCGCCGGCTCCGGGTCACGCCTTCCCGGCTGCCTTCGTCTTCTGCACCGCGTTCTGCACGATGAAGCGCTCGATCTGCGCGTGCGCCTCGTCGTCGCGGATCTGCTTCGGCGGGGACTTCATGAGGTACGCGCTAGGCGCCTCGAGCGCGCCCGAGATCCCGTTGTTGAGGGCGAGCTTGGCGAGCCGCACGGCGTCGATGACGATGCCCGCCGAGTTCGGCGAGTCCCAGACCTCGAGCTTGAGCTCGACGTTGAGCGGCACGTCACCGAACGACGACCCCTCCATGCGGATGTACGCCCACTTGCGGTCTGTGAGCCACGGCACGTAGTCCGACGGGCCGACGTGCACGTTGTCCTCGCCGATGTCGTAGTCGAGCATCGACGTGACCGCGTTCGTTTTCGAGATCTTCTTCGACTCGAGGCGCTCCCGCTCGAGCATGTTGCGGAAGTCGGAGTTGCCGCCGACGTTGAGCTGCATCGTGCGGTCGAGGTGCACGCCGCGGTCGCCGAAGAGCGTCGTCAGGACGCGGTGCGTGATCGTCGCACCGACCTGCGACTTGATGTCGTCGCCGATGATCGGGACGCCCGCGTCCTCGAACCGCTTCTGCCAGTACCGCTCGCGGGCGATGAAGACCGGCATGCAGTTCACCATCGCGACGCCGGCTTCGAGGATCTGCTCCGCGTACCACTTCGTCGCGGCCTCGGAGCCTACGGGGAGGTAGTTGACGACGACGTCCGTGCCGGTCTCCTTCAGGATCCCGACGACGTCGTCCGTCTGGCCCGGCGCCTTCTCGACGACCTGGGCCATGTACCGGCCGATACCGTCGTGCGTCATGCCGCGCGACACCTTGACGCCCGTCTTCGGCACGTCGGAGAACTTGATCGTGTCGTTCGGATGCGCCCAGATGGCGTCCGCGAGGTCGACCCCGACCTTGCCCTTCACGACGTCGAACGCGGCAGTGAACTCGATGTCGGAGATGTGGTACCCGCCGAGGTCGACGTGCATGAGGCCGGGGACGGTGTCCTCGGGCTTCGCGTCCTTGTAGTACTCGACACCCTGCAGGAGCGAGTTGGCGCAGTTGCCTACGCCGATGATGGCGACGCGCACCTTGTCCTTCGCGCGGCCGTTCTTCGAGCCGTTCGTGGTGGCCATGTGTTCCTCTCCGGTAGGGGTCTGTCCCCGAACGGGGACTGTCCCCCGCTTGGTCTTGCGATTGCTGGTGAATGGGACGCCGAGCCCGTCGGCGAGCGCGGCGATGATGATGTCGTTCGCGTTGGAGTCGCGTCGCGATGCCTCCGCGTGGATCTCGTCCTTCAGCTCCTGTGGAACGCGGAGCAGCAGGACCGGCGAAGAGCCTGCTAGCACTTTGCGTCGCCGGCCGCTCGGGCGGTGTGGGACGCCGAACCGGTCGGCGAGGATGCCGGCCGCCACGTCGTTGACGTTCGAGCTGCGGCGGGCGGTCTCGCGGACGAGCGCCCCCTTCAGTGGAGCGGGCATCCTGACCAGGATGCCCGCTCGTTGTGATTTGCTAGCAGCCAAACTGCTAGCACACTATCACGCGTACGACGTCCTAGGTGGGCGCCGCCTCGTCGTCAGCTGCGCCTGAGCGTGCGCGCTTCGACGAAGCGTCCGGCACCGGGACCGACACCGTGCTCGTCGAGCTCCGCGTCGCGACCGGCGACCACGTGCACGAACCGACGTATTGACCGGCGACGCTCACGGCGCAAGCCATGCCAGGCGGCTGCGTCGGCCCGACGCAAGGGCGCGGATCGGACCACTCCTCCCAATTTTGGAGCAGCCGCAGATGTTGCGCTTGCCCGCGAGCTCGTGCAGCTGCTCGCCGATCCCCGGGCGCCCGACCGGGTCGACCGCCGCGCGAGCGACCGTGGCAGCCTGCTGGCCGAGCGAGCGGCGGGTCTCCTCGGGCACGTGCGCGATCGTGCGCTTCCGCGCCGCCCCCCTCCTGCGCCTTCTGCACGCTGTGCCTCGCGGCCTCGACCTGCTTCTTCGTCGTCCTGGTGGTCGACCTCCTTCGTCGCTCGGCGGCGGGCTACCGCGAACGAGCCTGGTGGAGGTCAGGAGGCTTGCTCGGCGAGGTCCCGCAGCTGGCGGCGTACGAAGAGCATGCGCTGGACGACCGTCACCCAGACGATCGCGGCCAGCGCGTAGATCGGCCATTCGAGCCAGCCCCACGGCGCGAGACCGAGCCCCACGGAGATGAGCACGACGCGCTCGACCCGCGAGCCGAAGCCGACGTCGCCGCGCAGGCCGAGCGACTCTGCCTTCGCACGCGTGTACGAGACGAGGAACGAGCCGGTGACCGCGGCGAAGGTCGCCACGAGCGCGAGCTCGTTCCCGTCGCGCATGAAGACGAGCCCGATCGCGGCGAGCATCGCGGCCTCGCCGAGACGGTCGAAGGTCGCGTCGAGGAAGGCCCCGAACACCGTTCCCTTGCTCGCAGCCCGGGCGAGCGCGCCGTCCAGGATGTCCGCGATCGAGCCGACGACGAACAGAGCACCCCCGAGCCAGAAGAAGAGCTTCTCGTTGCGCTCCTCGAACCCGACGAGCACCGCGCCGGCGAGGCAGAGCGAGACTCCCGCGAGCGTGAGCATGTCCGGCGTCAGCTTCGTCCGGGCGACCCCGCGCATCGAGCGGGCGAGGATCTCTCGCGCCGCCTGTGTGTACTCCTGCTTGACCCGATCGAGCTGGCTGACGCGTGCCGGCTCGTCCCGGGACGGGTCTTCCGTCATGCGCGCCGAAGCGCGCGCCAGGCTCCGACGCGCCGAAGCGCGTAGCCCGTCACGACGGCCAGGACGATCCCGGCCACGACGTCGAGCCAGTAGTGGTTCCCGGTCGAGATCACCGCGAAGGCGACCCACGCGGGCCACGCGAGCCAGAGTGCCTTCGCGAGGCGCGAGCGGACGAGCCCGAACATCACCACGCCGACGATGAAGGCGTCCATCGCGTGCAGGCTGGGCATGGCGGCGTAGGGGTTCGAGCCCAGCGCGATGAGCCCACTGTCGTGCGTGACTGCGGAGTACTGCGCGAGCGTGTCCACGAACCCCCACTCCGGGAACATCCGCGGCGGAGCCGTGGGCACGAAGACGTAGCCGAGGAGCCCGACGAGGTTCGCGGCGATGAGCCAGTTCCGGAAGCCCGCGAAGCGCTCGTGGTGGCGGAAGTAGACCCAGAGGAGCGTGACGCCGACGACGGCGAACTGCGAGAGCCAGTACGTGTAGGACGTGAGCGTGACCATGACGGACGACGTGTCCACGACCTGCTGGACGGTCGGCTCGAAGAGCGCGCCGAGCTGGCGCTCGGTCCGGAGCACCCACTCGCCGTTCTGGAATGCCTCGTAGACGCTGCCGTCCGCGGCGCCGCGGGCGATCTGGTACACGAGGTAGAAGCCCATCCAGATCGCGAACTGGAGGGCCAGGTGCGCCCAGCCGCGCGGCAGGCGCCTCGAGGTTTCCGCGACGAAGCTCGACACGACCCGTCGATTCTAACGAGGCGCCCAGGGGGTCAGGGAGTCACGAGCCGGCGTGCAAGCGCGCGTGCGAGGATACGTGCGTGGACCGGCACGTCACCGTGGCCTGCGTGCAGGCGGAGCCCGTCGTGCTCGACCGCGAGGCGACGATCGACAAGCTCGCCGCGCTGACCGCCGAGGCGGCCGGCAACGGAGCGGAGCTCGTCGTGTTCCCCGAGACGTTCGTCTCCGTCTACCCGTCGTCCACGTGGGCCGGCGCCCTCGCGGGCTGGGCGGACTCGCGGGCGAAGGCGGCGTTCGCTCGGCTGGTCGAGTCTGCGGTCGACGTACCGGGGCCCGCCGCCGACCGGCTCGGCGGGGTCGCCCGCGAGCACGGCGTCTGGCTCGTGACCGGCGCGAACGTCAAGGATTCGCGGCGGAACGGGACCGTCTACAACGCCCTGCTCTACCACGCGCCCGACGGGTCGCTCGCGCTCGAGCACCGCAAGCTCGTGCCCACGAATCACGAGCGGCTCGTCTGGGGCCAGGGTGACGGCGGCGGGCTCCGCGCGCTCGAGACGCCGATCGGCCGCCTCGGAGGCCTCATCTGCTGGGAGAACTACATGCCGCTCGCGCGGTTTTCCCTGTACGAGTCCGGCGTCGAGATCTACCTGGCGTCCACGGCTGACGACGGCGACGAGTGGCAGTCGACGCTCGTCCACATCGCGCGCGAGTCGCGGGCCTTCGTCGTCGCGCCGGGCCACTTCCAGCGGGCAGCCGCCTATCCCGAGGACTTCCCGCTCCGCGAGCTGCTCGCCGGCAAGGACGTCATCGGCCGTGGCGGGAGCGCGATCCTCGCACCCGACGGCTCCTACCTGGCCGGTCCGCTGTACGACGAAGAGGGGATCCTCTACGCCGACCTGGATCCGGCGCGGCTACGTGAGGAGCGCCAGCGCTTCGACGCCGCGGGCCACTACCACCGCCCCGACGTCCTGCGCCTCGAGGTCACGCCGCTCTCGTAGACCGCGAAGCGGGCCGGCGCGCTAGCCGCCGATGTAGGACATCTCGACCTTGCGGAGGCCGCCGGTCTCCTCGGTGCGGAGCTCGGAGTAGCGGTCGGTCCGCCGTTCCCAGATCGCCCGGATCGAGCGCTCGAGCTCCTCGTCGTCCGCGCCCGAGCGGAGCGTCCCCCGGACGTCGTGGCCGCGGATCGCGAACAGGCACGTGTACAGCTTCCCGTCGGCCGAGAGGCGCATGCGTGTGCAGTCGCCGCAGAAGGGCTGCGTCACGGAGGCGATGACCCCGACCTCGCCGGCGCCGTCGCGGTACCGGTAGCGCTGGGCCACCTCGCCCCGGTACGCGGCGTCGACCGGCTCGAGCGGGAACGCGTCGTCGATCGCCGCCACGATGTCCGCGGCCGGGACGACGTCGTCCATCCGCCATCCGTTCGTCGCGCCCACGTCCATGTACTCGATGAACCGCACGGCGTGCCCGGTGCCGCGGAAGCGGCGCGCGATGTCCACGACGGAGCCGTCGTTGAGATGGCGTTTGACGACCACGTTCACCTTCACGGGGAGCCCGGCCTCGGCGGCGGCGTCGATCCCGCCGAGCACGCGCGCGACCGGGAAGTCGACGTCGTTCATCGCGCGAAAGATCTCGTCGTCCAGGGAGTCGAGGCTGACCGTCACGCGCGTGAGGCCCGCGTCCGCGAGCACGCGCGCCTTCTGCGCGAGCAGCGCGCCGTTCGTCGTCAGCGTCAGGTCGACGTCCCCGAGGCGCGCGAGGCGCTCCACGAGGTGCTCGAGGTCCCGCCGCAGGAGCGGCTCACCGCCCGTGAGCCGGAGCTTGTGCACGCCGAGCCCGACGAAGACCCGGGCCGCGCGCTCGATCTCCTCGAAGGTGAGCAGCTCGCGCCGCGGCAGGAACCGGTAGTCGCGGCCGAAGACCTCCTTCGGCATGCAGTAGACGCACCGGAAGTTGCAACGGTCGGTGACCGAGATGCGCAGGTCGTGGAGCGGCCGTCCGAGGGTGTCGAGGATGCTCACCTGCAGAGCGTAGAGAATCGCGGCGTGCGCGCCCCCACGCGAGCCGCCCGCCCCTCATGACCAGGGGGCCGACGCTGCCGCTCTTCGCGCTCGTCGTCGTCACGGCGATCTGGGGCTTCACGTTCGTGCAGGTCAAGGACGCGCTCGTCCTGTACCCGCTCTTCGCCTTCCTCGCGGTGCG
>Ga0268386_10001100_pt1 | contig 18284 bp, 15 predicted proteins | sample RVTome_15_FD_200260 | JGI IMG/M metagenome (GOLD analysis project Ga0268386, IMG submission 200260) | Soil microbial communities from uranium-contaminated site in the Upper Colorado River Basin, Wyoming, United States - RVT150D86... ...
TGTGTTCTTCGCCGTCACCGTGGCCGCCGGCTACAAGCTGTTCCCGTGGGTCGGCCGCCGGCTCACCGAGGCGGGTCTCACGGGGCGGACGTTCCACTTCACGCTGGTCCTGCTGATCGCCGTCTCGTTCGCCGGGCTGGCCGAGCTGGCCGGGCTGCATTCGATTCTCGGCGCGTTCATCGCCGGGCTGTTCATCCGCGACAACGTCCTCGGCCGGACGCTCGCCCGCGACCTGATGGAGGCCGTGCGCGAGGCGTCGCTTGGCTTCCTCGCGCCGATCTTTTTCGTGACGGCCGGTTTCGCCGTGTCGTTCCGGGTGTTCACCGGGGCCGATCTCGGCCTGTTCCTGGCGATCATGGCGGTGGCGATCGTCGGAAAGATCGCGGGCACCGCGTTGTTCTACCTGCCCAGCGGCAACGGCTGGCGGGAGGGGCTCACGGTCGGGATGGGGATGAACGGCCGGGGCGCGGTCGAGATCATCGTCGCCGGGATCGCCCTCGAGCGCGGCCTCATCTCCCAGGAAATCTTCTCGATTCTCGTGTTCATGGCCATCTTCACGACCGCCATGGTCCCGGTGATGCTGAAGTGGGGCGTCGACTGGCTGCGCGACCGGGGAGAGCTCGTGCGGGCGCACGACGAGCGTCGCGGCACGGTGATCGTCGGGGCCGGACCCCTGGGCCGGCTGATCGGCCGGCTCCTGTCGCCGGCGCGGCCCGTGTGGATGCTCGACAGCAACCCAGAGCGCTGCGCGCAGGCCGAGCGCGACGGCCTTCGGGCGCACTGCGGAAACGCGCTCCAGGAGCAGGCGCTCAGCGAGGCCGGAGCCCCGCAGGCCGACTCGCTCGTGGCCCTGACCACGAACCCCGAGGTCAACGCGCTCGCGGCGCGGATCGCGCGCGAGGTGTTCGACGTGCCCGAGGTTTACGTGGTACAGGTGCAGCAGGAAGTGAAGGAGCGGGATGCCGCGCTCCGGCACCTGCACGCCTCCAGCCTGTTCGGCGGCTCGGTGGCGCGGGGCGAGTGGGAGCGCACCGTAGCGATGGGCGCCTACCGCGAGACCGAGGTGGAGGTGAAGGAGTCCGCCATGGGCGAGGACTTCGCCAGACAACTTCGGGAGCAGGGGAAGGTGCTGCCCGTCGCCGTGCGGCGCGACGACGACGTGATGCCGTTCCACGCCGGGTTTCCTCTGCGCGCCGGCGACCGCGTCGTCGTGCTCCGGCGCGACGCGAAGAAGGAGGAGCTCCCCGAGGCCTTCCGGCGGGTGATTCGTGAGAGCCCGGTGCTCGACCTCGAGGGCCCGCTGTCGGTGGACGAATTCTTCCAGCAGGCGGCGGCGAAGCTGACCGAAGGCGCGACGGAGGCGGAGCGCCTGGCTCTGCTCGAAGCCCTGCGCGACCGCGAGGCGGCCGGCAGCACCGTTCTGGCACCCGGAATCGCCGTGCCGCACATCGCGGTCCCGGTGCCTGGCGCCCTGCCGTTCCTGATCGCGCGCTGCCGGAAGGGAATCGCGTTCCCGGAAGAGGACGATCCCGTGCGGTCGGCGTTCGTGCTCGTCCGCGGTGCGGCCGGTCGCGGGTTCCATTTACAGGCGCTGGCCGCGATCGCTGCCGCCGCACGGCGCGACGACTTCGACGAGCGCTGGATGGCCGCTCGCGACGCCGACGAGCTCCGGAAGACCCTGCTGTAGCCGCCAACTTGACTCGCGCGGCGTGCCGGCTAGCTTACGGAGCACTGCGAGCCGCCCGGCTCGCTTTGCTTTTTTGCGGGGGCTCGTAGCTCAGCCTGGTTAGAGCGCACGCCTGATAAGCGTGAGGTCGGTGGTTCAAATCCACCCGGGCCCATATCGTCTCGGCGCCTCTCGAGTTGCCGCCAGCATCGACGGCGTGCCCCCCCGGTTCAGCTCGGCCAGAACAACGGGATCACGAGTGACGCCGTGACGAGCAGGATCAGGTTGAGGGGCGCACCGACCCGGACGAAATCGACGAAGCGATACCCCCCGGGGCCGTAGACGAGCGTGTTCGTCTGATAGCCGATAGGCGTCATGAAGGACGCCGACGCGCCGAACATCACGGCGACGAGCAGGGCGTAGGGGTTCATGTCCAGCTGCGCCGCCGTGACCAGCGCGACGGGCGTCAGCACTACCGCGGTAGCGTTGTTGGACATCACCTCGGTGAGCAGGCTCGTGAGCAGGTAGAAGGCAGCCACCGCGGCAACGGGAGGCAACGGCCCCAGGAGGTTCGAGCTGGCCCGCCCGATCCACTCGGTCGCACCGGACTGATCCATCGCGATCCCGAGCGGGATCAGCCCGGCCAGCAGGAAGACGACGCTCCAGTCGAGCTCCCGGTAGACTTCCTCGATGCGCACGCAACTCGTGAAGATCATCAGGCCCATCCCGACGAGCGAAGCCGTCAGGATCGAGGTAAGGCCCGTACCTGCCGCGGCGACGACCGCGGCGAGGATGACCACCGCCACTCCGGCACGGGGACGCGCCACGTACGGCCGCTCCACCTCGCCTAGCGGAACGAATCCGGGATCGTCAGCCAGCTGGGCGAGCGCGTGAGCGGCGCCGTGCACGAGCAGCAGATCTCCGACCTCGAGACGCACCTTCGGGAGACTCTCGTGCACCGTGCGGCCCTGGTGCTGGATAGCCAGGACCACCGCCTCGTGTCGCTGCTGGAAGCTGACGCTTTCCAGCGTGCGCCCGGCCAGGTGCGATCCCGGCGCGACCATCAGCTCGACGAGCTTGGCGTCGGCGCCCTGGAGCTCGAGCGTCGGCCCCACCCTCCTGGAGGGGGTAGCCAGCTTCTCGTCGCGCGCCAGCGTGAGGAGCTTGCCGGTGTCGCCCCGCGCGAGGAGGATGTCGCCGGCCCGGATCGCATTGCGCGCGCCAGGTGCCGGGATGGCGGTCGACTCGCGCCGGATCCCGACGACCGACACCCCATAGCGCTCGCCCCAGCGCAGCTCGCCAAGCGAACGGCCAGCCACGGGTGAGTCCTCCTCGACCCGGAGCTCGGTGAGGAAGCTCCGTACCTCGTACTTGTCGGAAAGGTCGGGTGGAGCCTCGCGGCGCGGCAACAGCCTTCGCCCGATTGTGAAGAGATAGATAGTCCCCACGCCCAGGTATACGAGTCCGAGCGGAGCGATCGAGAACATCGTGAGCTCGTCAAAGCCCCGGGCACGTGCCATGCCGTGGACGATCAGGTTCGTAGAGGTTCCGATCAGTGTGACCGTCCCCCCGAGAATCGCCGAGTAGGAGAGCGGCACGAGGACCGCGGAGTTGGGTTCACCGATGTGGCGGGCCAGGGCAATGAAGACCGGCAGAAAGACGACCACGACGACCGTGTTGTTCAGAAAAGGCGAGACGATGGCGACGAGCAGGCAGAGAGCGAGAAGCCTCGTACGCGGCCCGCCGAGCGGGGCGTGCAGGGCCCAGCGGCTGACGGCCTCAACCGCGCCCGTCTTCGTCAGGCCAAGGCTCAAACCGAGCATCGCCGCCACGGTCACGGTCGCCTCGCTGCTCAGGCCGGCGACGGCCTCTTCGGCCGTGATGATTCCGGACAGCAGCAGCACGAGCGGCACGGCAACGGCCACCTGATCGACCCGGTATCGTTCGGTGATGAACAGGACCAGGGCCGCCAGCACGACGGCGAACACAAAACCGATCTCGAAGCTCAAAGCGGTGCTCTCCGCCGTTCGGGAAGCCTGACCGCGACCCTCGCGGCCGACCGAGCGCCGGGTCGCCAGGGGTGAGGCCGCGAAAGGGCCGCCCCGAGGTCGAACGAGCCGCTTTTCCTCCGGGGGGCAGCCGGCGTGCACGAGTCCCATCATCGCGGAACGGGAATCTCGAGGGACTTCCTGGCTCCCGGCAGGTGCACCAATTACAAAATAGAGCGGCGGGAACGCCCCGGACAAGAACCTCACCTCCCAGGAGGGACGGACGGGGCGTCCAAACGATGACGTCCTGATGCTTAAGGGAGAAAACGAGTTGCGCCATCGTCCCCGGGGCGCAACGTCGGCAAATGCGGCCAACCCGGTCCAGGATCAATCGCGGTGGTCGATTACCGGGACGGCGCAGCCGCTGTTGCGCAGGCGGCGTACGCGGTGTCCGGGCGAAGGCGAGCGTGTATCTTGACGGTCGGCCGTGTCGAGGACCGCATAGCCGCGGGCCGCGTGCTGTCGGCACGGTATGACCCGCGGCACATCGAGGGGGGCATGGCGAAGTGTAGAGCGGCAATCGAACTCGTCAGCGTCCGACACGCTGGAGATCCGATCGGCGACGACTGGAGCTACGAAATCACGATTCACGGCGATCGGAAGGTCGTCCCGATGGCGCCGGGAAGAGGCAGGCCGGGAACCTCCGACCTCGACGTGCCGCGGCTGCGCTGGGACTTTCGTCTCCCGGGCTGCGCTCGCCACGAGTTGGATCTTCGGATCGTGTCGACGGAGCACGACATCGCCTTCGACGATGTGGGTAAGGCACCCCCCGACAGTCGCATTGTCGTCGATCCGACGGCTCCGGCGTCCAAGCAGGTTGCGATCACCCGCGTGACGGAGCTGCTGAACGGCATCCACGAGGTGCACTTCTTGTTTCGCGTGACGACCGAGTGCATCTGACCCCGGATCTGAGCAAGCCCCGGTCTTCGCCTGATAAGCGTGAGGCAGGGCAAACAGCACAGCGGTGGATGAAGGGTCGACAGCGATTCGCAATCCAGAGACCAGGGTAGAGCGTGGGCTCCCGTCGTGCCGCCAGTTGACCGGAAACCGCTCCGGAGGCGATCTTCCCGCCCATGAGCGATTGAGGCCGCTGCGGAGAGGAGCAGGCGTGGATTTCTGCGGAGGAAGGACCCTGGCTGCCGTGAGGCCTCCCGTGAAGTTCGTGACGGTCTTGCTCGCCGCCGTCCCGTGTCTGTTGGCCCGACCGCACGGAGCCGCCGCCCAGCAGCCGGACACGGTGAGCTACTCCATCGCGATCGACTGCGCGCACGGCGCGATCCGGCGGGAGGGTACGCAGGCCACGTACGAGATCGTCGGCGTGTCCGAGACCGGCGAGGAGTTCTCGTTCATGCCCGATTCCACGGACATGCGGCGGCTGACGGAGCGCGACTGCCGCGACGGTGTGATTCCGTTCACGACGCGCGAAGTGCTTCCCGACACCGTGCACATCTGGCGCTTCCGGATCGGCCTGATCGGCCGGCGCGCCACGAGCGACGCGCTGTACCTGGATTCTCTGCAATTGACGCTGAGGAGCGCGACGATCGCGGACTCTCTCGCCTGGGACGTGGACGGCGGCTCCGGCTGGTGCCTCTCGGAGGATCCCGACGACGCCAGCGGCGACTGGCGCCACTGGGTGTACGACGGCCGATGCTACCCGTGCCTGCAGTTCAGCGTGCTGCCCTCAGTCGAGGGCGATTCCATCATCGACGGCGCATGGAACGAGACGGCCGCGCCCGGCTACGGGGAGTGTCCCGCGGAGGAAGAGGAGACGCCGCCGCCATGAGCTGACGAGCCGTTACCTGGCCGCCCTCAGCCCGCCACCAGCCTCCACACCTGCGCCACCCCAAAGCATTGAGATGCTCGACGCCACCTGACCATCGGCCATCGGCTGGAAGGCCGGTCGCAGTTACCTGATGATCTTCGCCAGCAGCGCCCGCGTGCGCTGGATCGTCACGGTCACGTCGAGGTCGCCCTTCTCACCCTCGAAGATCCGCTGCGCCCCGCTGTCCTGGCTGCGCGTTTCGGTGATGCTGACGCCGTCGTCCCGCATCACCTGCTTGGCCACGTTCGCCATGTCCGCGACGGGGCGATCGACGATCGCCTCGGCGGTATGGCCGCTCAACTCGATGGCGCCGCCCGCGCCGGCGGCAGCCGGCGGATCGTAATGAATCGCAAGTGTGGTTCGATCCTGGCAGTCAGTCCGGCTGACACCGCGACGGTGTGCGTCAGTCTGGAGGTGCAGTTCTGTTACGGTAACTGTGTGGAGTCGCGCAGGACCGCCAGGAGCCGATCCACGTCGTTCGCGTCATTGTATACGTGAGGTGAGATGCGGATCGCGTCGCCTCGAACGCTCACGTACACACCCGCCGCTTCGAGGCGTCGCGTCAGCTCCGGCGGGACGCCTCCAGGCAGCCGCACGCCGAGCATGTGTCCGACGCGCTCCCCTTCCTGAAGCACCTCGCACCCCATATCCCGGGCCTCGTCGGCGATCCGCCGGGTGATCGGCGCGATCGTCGCTCGTACGCGATCGACGCCCCATTCCAGGATTTGGTTCAGCCCGGCGAGCGCCATCGGCCCCAGGATGAACTGAGGATAGCCGCCCATGTCGAACCGGCGCGCACCGGGCGCGTACTCGTCGGTGTAGTCGACCAGACCCGTGAAGTCTTCCGCATCGGCCCGGGCCAGCCAGGACGCCTCGATCGGCCGCCCCGTCTCCCGCCAGCGCGGGCCGACGTAGAGGTAGGCGAGCTCGTATGGGCCGAGTTGCCACTTGTAGGTGACCGAGGCGAGGAAGTCGGGCTGTACCCTTCCGACGTCGATCGGATACGCGCCCAGGGACTGGCTCGCGTCCACGACGAGCGTGGCCCCGACAGCGCGAGCCTCCTCGCCGACCCGCACCAGGTCGACGATCGCCCCGTCCGACCAGTGACAGTTCGGGACGGCGACGACCGCCGTATCGCCGTCGATCGCCGCTAGCACGGCACCGGTCCAGCCCTCGCGCGGGGGTCGGCGGGCGGTGCGGAGCTCGGCGCCTCTATCCGCGGCGAGCGTCCGCCAGGCGTAGTAGTTCGAGGGAAACTGCTCGGCGAGCACGACGATGTTCTGGCCGGCCCGCACGGTGACGTTCGCCGCCGCCGTCGCGATCGCATAGCTGACCGACGGGACCAGGGCCACATCGTCCACGTCGGCGCCCATCAGCCGAGCGGCGGCGGCCCGCAGGGCCTCGGGTTCCGCGAACCAGCCGTCGGGAACCGTCCGCTCCCAGGGTCGCGCCTTCCGGGGAACGGCGGCGAGGCCGGCCTCGGTGACGGACCGGAGCTGCGGCGACATGTAGGCGCAGTTCAGGTATGCGACGCCATCCGGCAGGTTGAAGAGATGGCGCTGCGACGACAACGGGGCCGTCACGGTCCCGTCACCAGTCCCTGTTCCGCCAGCCGGCGCCATTCCTCGATCCCGGGCTCCCCGCCGTCGACCGACAGGATCGTCGTTAGCAGCTCGGGGTCGTCGGGCAACAGATCCGCCACAGGAAGCCGGGCCGTCAGCACCGCCCAGCGCGAATCCACCGCGAAGGCGCGCTCGAATCGCGGCAGCGACTCCTCGATGCGGCCCTCTGAGGCCAGGGTGACGCCCGTCCAGTAGACCATCTCGGCGTTGTCCGGGACCATCGCGGAGGCTTTGTCGTAATGCCGAATCGCGGCGGCGACCTCGTTCGTCGTCATCGCCTCGTCGCCTGCGTTCATCTCACGGTAGGCGCGCGCCAGATGGAGGAGCCGCGCCAGCTCCTCGAGCGGCCGCGGGTGGTCCTCGATTCGCAGATCGTAGGTGCGGTCGACCCAGGGCAGCCCGGTCGGGTCGCCGCTCACGACGAGGAGCGCCGCCGACTGCCGGCCCCGGATGTCGCCGCCCTCGGCCTGCGCCGCCTCGAGCGCGGCCAGCATGCGGGCCGCCAGGTCGCCCTCGGTCGTCTCGAACGCCTCCGCCATCGCCGGCCATACGGTGGCGCGCTCCATCATGTTCGCCTGGACGCTGTAGTTCTCCCCCACCTGGTGGCCCGCGGCGATGATCGCGTTCTCGCCGGTGTGGGCTGCCACGCGTCCCTCGGCGTCGATCATCGCGACCTGCCGTACCTCCGGGTTCGCGTCGGCGCGAACCAGCCCGGCCAGGGCGTCGGGCGCCGGACGGCCCGCCTTCATGAGCTCGAGCCCGAGCGGGCCGTACGAGGGATCCACGAACGATTGCGTCGCGACCGCGCCGACACCGGCCTCCGCGAACGGCACGATCGGCCCGACGCTGAACCAGTGGGATTGGACGGCTACGCCGAGCTCGCCCGTCGCCGGGTCGCGGGCGACGATCGAATAGGTGGCGACGGGCCGCCGGTCGAAGGCGTCGTCGTCGGCACCGGCCGTCTGGCCGCTGGCCGGCGCGGGAAGTGACAGCAGGACGGCGAGGCCGACGAGGATCAACAGGGGCGAACGCAGAGACATATGATGCCTCCTCCACGGATGACTTAGCCGCATGGGGTTCGGACATGTGGGAGCAACGCTTCTTCTGAGTGTACATGTGTACAGTCAGAAGGTCACGCGCCCCGGCTGATGGCCGACCCCGCCCACCCCGGAGTCGGGCGCGGCGGCCGGTAGAGACACAGTCGTCCTCGGCCCTGCCCTCCGGGCGGGACCATTCGCCCGCTCCGACGTCGAGCGATTCTCCAACGGGTGCCCGTTCCGTCCCTCTGCCCCTCTCACCACGTGTTTCCGCAGGTGCCCATGAAGAGCGCGCCCGCGATCGACGACCCCGGAACGGGAGATGCTACCATGAAGACACTTCGGATTCTCCTGATGATCGCCTTGAGCCTCGCGACCCTCGCATGCTCCTCCGGCGGGGACAGCGGGCCGACCGACCCGGGCGCCACCGACCCGGATCCGGGTACCGGCACGATCGTCGGGTCGATCACGGGGAACGGGACCGGACTCCGCGACGTCGAGCTTCGGCTGTATCCCGCGGTCTCCTCGGAGCCGGCCCGCGGGACATTCACGGACGACGCGGGCGACTACACATTCGCCAGCATCGAGGTCGGCGAGTGGGACATCGAGGTGCTCCTCCCCCCGGCAACCGACCTTGCGGACGATCGGATCCCGGTGACCGTCACTGACGGCGGCGTCGCGTCGGTCGACGTTCCGCTGCAGCTGCTGCCGGTCAGCCTTGCCGCGCACGTCCAGCCGATCCTCACGTTGCGATGCACCGAGTGCCACGCCGGCGCCGGGGCGCCGGAGGGCATGCGCCTGACGGACGGGGACACGCATTCCGCCACCGTCGGCGTTCCGGCTGCGCAGCTCATGTCGATGTCGCGCATCGAGCGCGACCAGCCGGACGAGAGCTATTTGATCCACAAGATCCAGGGCACGCACGCGCAGGCCGGCGGCTCGGGCCACCGGATGCCGCCGAGCCGACTGCGCGACCAGGCGATCGACCTCATCCGTCGCTGGATCGCGGAGGGCGCCCCCGACAATTGAGGGCGGCCGAGCGGATCGACAGTGTGCCGGCGGAGGAGACCGAGCGATGAGCGTCCGGACGTTGGTGACGGGCACTACCTCGCGTGCGAACCACCGTTCCAGTGTGACAGGTCGCGTCCGATCAGGGTGGCCAGGGCATCATTGTGGACGCGGTAGTGTTGTCTGAGCCGCGCGGCCGTGCGTGGCTCAATGTCGGGTTTCCGGGCCGCGAAGGTGCGCGCAAGTGCCGTCTTCACCCCGTCCCGCCACTCTCCGGGGATACGGTCGATACCGGGCAGCCGGCCGAGGGTCTTGTAGACGCCGTACACGAACGGGGCAGCCAGCGGGTTCGCCGGCGTCGCCTCGCGGAGCACCTGCGGAGGAAGGCCGAGGAACTGCAATATTTCATTCATCGTACGCTGCGGGTCCGCGACCAGGTCGTCGAACAGCAGCACTTTGACGCGCTCGCTCCCGAACAAGTGCTGATATCGGCGGATCTGTTCAGCATAATGGCCCGAGTCGACGTATGAGGGAAAGTCGATGTCGACCCTCTTATGGTCGAGTGAATCGCCATAGAGTGCGGCCTCCGCGTCATCGTGAAAGTGGGGGCCGGTCTCGAGGCGCCGAAAGTTGACTGCGAGGGCATCCTCGAACGAACGCGGTTCGTCGCCTCGGGCTCGGGCGTAAGTGTAGTGCGACCACGCCCGTGACACCGGCTCGCGGCACGCCACGATGAAGCGAGCGTCGGTTACCGTCTCGCGGACGCGCCGGGCGGCGAACGGCAGATAGAGAATCCGGTGCGCGGCCTCGCCGATTTCCGGCTCGCCCTTAAAATGGCGGAAGTACTTCTGCCAGTAGTACTCGAGTCCACGATGGTACTCGTGGCCATAGAAGTATTCCGGTTCCTTGGGATGGGCCATGCACACGGCCGGATGGTCCGACAGGTGGCCGTAGAGCGTCGTCGTGCCACACTTCGCCGCTCCGGCGATGAAGAATGTCGGCACAGTTGGCATGGTCGTCGTCCTACTTTCGGTCTCAACGCCCCGGGTCGTCTTCGTGGCCCGGCGCCAGGCTGGTCAGCGCCGCTCGGACGTCCCGCCAGCTGACGAGCCCCAGCCACCGGTAGACCGCGAGCACGACGAACGCGTACAGAATCCCGGCGACCGCCAGACGGACGATGCTCGGCAGCGACACGGCGCGGTCGAGTCCCACGAGGGTCAGCGCCGCCGCGCCAGCGATGAACAAGATCCACGCCAGCCGACGCCACGGGAATACCTCTCCCCAACCGACCTGCAGTGTCAAGCGGATCCGCGACAGGTAGAAGACCGTGACGCCCCACGAGGCGAGCACCGTGGCGATCGCCGGGCCGACGAAGCCGATCCACTGGATCAGGAGGATGTTCAGTACCACGTTGATCGCGAGCGCCACGAGCGATCCGTAGAACGGCGCCTTGCTTCGGCCGATCGCGACGAGCAGCGTTCCGTACCAGGTCAGCCGCGGGACCGACGCGAGAATGTAGATCTGGAAGACGATGGCGCTCTCGCGGTAAGTGTCGGAGAACAGCAGCACGATCACGTCGGTCGCGTAGACGCCGAAGAAGATCAACACGGGAAACTGCATCAGGCCCACGGTGCAAACGGAGTCGTGCCACAACGTGAGCACGCCCCGGCGGTCGCCGTCGTGGAACCGACGCGTGAATTCCGGCATCAGCACCGTCGACACGGAGCTGACGATCGTGCCGAGCAGAGGGATCTCCATGGCCCCGTTCGCGTAGCGTGCGAACTGCGCGACCGTAAAGGATCCCGCGATGATCAGCTTGTCGAGCTCCTGATTGATGATGCCCACCATGTTCGACACGCCGGTCGGCAGCGCGATCGCGAACTGCTCCCGGATCGTCGGGCGACGCTCGAGCTGACCCGGTCGGTCCGCCACCTCGGCGGCACGGGCCGCTGCTCGGAGGAGGAGCATGGCGGCCGTGATCTCGAGCGTCCCGGCGACGAGGATGAGGGTGAACAGGGTCGTGAGGTCGCCGCCGAGGGCCACGGCGAGGGCGCCGGCCGCGAGGACGGCGGTCCGGCTGGCCACGGCGAACGAGACGAGCCGCAGGACGCGTCCCCCGGCGACGAGCACGTTGTTCACCGCCAGGCTGGGAGCGATCAGCACCGGATAGATGGCGAACATGCGCAGCAGTGGCGCGATCGCGGGATTGCCGAAAGCATCCGCGATCCGGTCGGCGGCCAGGAAGATCGCGAGGCCGGTCGCGGCGGCGCCCGTACAGAGGAGGACGACCGACCGCGCGATGAACCACTTCTTCTCGCGATCGGGGAGTCTGGCCAGGTAATAGAGGATGCTCAGCGGCAGGCCGAGCGCGAAGATCTCGATCAGCCCTTTGTTGATCATCCAAACCTGCCGGAAGCTGCCGTAGACGTCCGGTGGCAGCGTCCGCGAGAGAAGCATGAACAGGAGAAGAGTGCTGACGAGTCCGGCGATCTGACCGACCGAGAGCAAGAGAGAGTCGCCGCCGAGGCGCGCGTTCGTCGCCTGCCGGGAGGATGCGCTCACCGTGCGCCGTGGCCCCTCATCGCCACTGCGGCACGTGCGTTGCGATACGCTCCAGGTGCAGGTGCGGTTCTCATCGATTCTGTAGGAGTGTCGTCGGGCACGTCTCGCGAACCGGGCCGGGCTCGGGCTCGGGCTCGGGTCGCGCCAGTGGGCGAATCGCGGACGAAGGGGAAATCATAGCACGAACCGAGCCGGCCCGATGCGCGACGCCGGCGTGCTGCGCAACCGCCACGCGCCCGATCGGTAGAACCCATCACCCCGTCGCCTCCGCCCGGGCTGGCGCGAGGATCGCCGCGAGTTTCTCGCGGAACGCCCGGTCGTTGCTCTCGAACCACGAGCGCGCGGCCGCGCCCAGCGCGGCTTTCCGGGCATCCGGCATCGCGATGACGGCTTCGACGGCGTCCGCCAGGGCGCCGGGATCGACATAGTAGTTTACGCCCAGCTTTCGGGGCTCCGACCGCGCTGCCGGTACGAGCACGCCGCGGTCCGGGCCGACGAGTTCATTCATCGGGGGTCCGTCGGTCGTCACCACCATGGCGCCGCACGACATCGCTTCGACGATCGAGTGCCCCCATCCCTCGCTGAGCGACGGACAGAGATGAACGCCGAACGTGTTCTGCATTCGCATCAGCTCGTCGTCCGCCACATACTCCCGGCGGAGCTCGACGTTCGACGGGACGTCGGGGACGGTCCCGGGCCGGTGCTGGAGGACGGTCAGGACCGGCCAGGCGGGATGGTCGGCCCAGACCCGCAGCAGCGTCTCGGTGCCTTTGAGCGAGCTTCCCCCTGCCAGGTGGAAGAAGCGGGCATAGTCGGGCTGCACACGCGCGAGCCGGCGGTCCACCGACGTGAAACCGATCCGGGTGACGGACGGGTGATGGCGTGAGAATATCTGTTCGGCGTGGCGCGTCTTGACGAGGACCTGGTCGACGCGTCCAAGGGTGTGCACGAGACGCTTCGGGAACCGCTCCTGGTTCGGTACGAGCAGGAACCTGTCGGCGCGTCCCAGCCACCGTGACTTCACTCTCTCGAGGAAGATGATGGCGTCGTCGCGATCGCGGTTGTGGGAGGCCAGCCGGGACAGGGGCCCGATCGACCGATGGTGGGAGATCGCGGGTTCGAGTCCGCAACTCCCCGCCACTTCGGCGATGATCGCGGCGTCTCGGTCGATACCGACCCCATTCAGGCGGCCGACGATACGAACCGAGCTGCTCACGTCGATCCGGCCATGCTCATGGTCATAGTGGTCCCTGGAATCGGTGAACGCATCGAAAGAAGCTATACGGTCGCCCCGAGCGCCACAGCCGCCGGGAGCCGCGGGTGAGTGAAGCGCGCGCCGTCCCCCGGCACCTCGGCCTGTTCGGTTCTACCGCTCTCGGCGTGGGAGCGATCGTGGGCGGGGGAATCCTCGCGCTCGCTGGGGTCGCGTTCGCCACGGCCGGGCCGGCGGCCATCGTCGCCTTCGCCCTGAACGGCGGCATCGCCTTCCTCACGGTGGCCAGCTTCGCGGAGCTCGCCCGGAGATTCCCCGAGTCCGGTGGCGTCTACACCTACGCCCGCAAGGTCGTCTCGATCGAAGTGGCGTTCGTGGTGGGGTGGGTCGTCTGGTTCGCCTCGATCCTGGCAGGCGTCCTCTATGCGCTCGGCTTCGCGGCCTTCGCAGCCGAGGGCCTCTCCCGCCTGGCGCCGCTGCTCGACGTCCCAATCGAGTGGACGCGTGCTCCGGCGTTGCGGCTAGGAATCGCGTCCGCGGCAACGCTGCTCTACACGCTGAGCCTGGTGAGACGGGCGGGCGGCGGCGGGACCGCAGCCACGGTGGGCAAGGTCGTCGTGTTCGCCGTGTTGCTGGCTGGCGGGACGTGGGCGTTCGGCCGCGGCTCGCCGGGCGCGCTGCTGGGTCGGCTGGAGCCGTTCGCGGCGGCGGGACCGGTCGGCGTCGTGACGGCCATGGGCTACACGTTCATCGCCATGCAGGGCTTCGACCTGATCGCGGCCGTGGGGGGGGAGGTGCGCGAGCCCGACCGCACGATTCCCCGGGCCATGTACCTGTCGCTGGGGATCGCGCTAGCGATCTACCTGCCCCTGCTGTTTCTGATGGCTACGGTCGGAGCCCCCGACGACGGGATCGCCAGGCTCGCCGCCGCGAACCCCGAGGGGCTGGTCGCGCAGTCCGTCGAACTGTTTCTCGGCCCCGCCGGCTACTGGCTGGTGATCGGGGCCGGCATTCTGTCGATGCTCACGGCCCTGCGCGCGAACCTGCTCGCGGCCTCGCGGGTCGCCTTCGCGATGGCACGCGATCGCACGCTGCCGCGACGGCTGGGGCGGATGCGGGGCGCCAGCGGGACGCCCGCGCTCGCCGTCGCCGCGACGGGCGCAATGGTCGCTTCGATCTCGCTGGTGGTCGGTGAAGTGGCGGCGGCGGGCGCCGCCTCGAGCCTGATCTTCCTGATCTCGTTCGCCATGGTGCACTGGGCGGCCATCCTCGCGGGCCGGCGCACGGTCGGCGAGCGCCCGGGTGCGCTCCCCCTGATCGGCGGTCTGCTGTGCCTGGCCCTCGCGGTGTTCCAGGCGTATGCGGTGCCCGAGGCGGGTGTCGTCGTCGTCTCGTGGCTGGCGGTCGGCATCGTCCTCTACCTGGTGCTTCTGGCACCGGGCGCTCGACTTACGGACGTGGCGGCCGAGGCCAGCGATCCCGACCTGGCGCGGCTGCGCGGACGGAGCCCCCTGGTGCTCGTTCCGATCGCCAACCCGGCGCGGGCGGCCGGTCTCGCCAGCGTGGCGGCGACGATTCGCACGCCCGCGGTGGGCCGGATCCTGTTCCTGTCCGTGGTGCGGACCGGGGACGGGCCTGCGAGCATGAAGCTCGACACCCTGCACGAGGATCATCCCGCCCTGCGCGATGCGCGCGGCGTGCTGGGCGAGTCGCTGCAATACAGCCTCGAGACGTCCCTCTCGGCCGAAACGCTGTTTACGATCGCCCCGGACGTGTGGCGCGAGGTCGGCCGTGTCGCGCACGAGCACGACTGCGAAACGGTGCTTCTCGGGCTTCCCGACCTGGTGGATCCCGACCTCGAGCCGCGCCTCACGGGGTTGATCGAGGACATCGAAGCCGACGTCGTGATCGTCCGGGCGCCGTACCGGTGGCGCATGGAGGACGCGGCGCGCGTCCTCGTGCCAGTTCGCGGCCGGCGCGATCACAGCCATCTGCGGACCCGCCTGCTCGCCAGCCTCTGTCGCACTGGTGGGCGCCAACTCACATTTCTCAGGATCGTACCGGAACACACGCCGCCCGAGGAACGCCATCGTCTCGAGCGCGAGGTGCGAGTGCTGGCGCGCGATTCGGCGTCGGGTCCGTTCCAGGTCGTGGTGGAGTGCACCGATGACAGAGAGGAGGCGATCGTCCGCCACGTTCGGGAATCCGACCTGGTCCTGATGGGAACCGAGCGCCACGAGCGGCGCTGGCGCGGCTTCGGACGCCTGGTGCGGACGATCGCGCGAGAGACCGACGTGCCACTCGTCCTGATCGGGCGCCGGACGGGCCGATCGGCCCGGTTCTTGTATAGATCTCCCCGCGACGGCACGGAAGGACCCTCGAGCAGCGGAAGGATCACGTGAAGACCGAGCCGAATTACGTCGATTACTACGAAGTGCTGCAGGTGAGCCAGTCCGCGGACAGCGAGACGGTCGAGCGCGTCTACAGGCTTCTCGCGAAGCGCTACCATCCCGACAACTCGTCTTCGGGCGACGAAGACCGGTTTCGGGCGATTCGCGAGGCTTTCGAGGTTCTTTCCGATCCGGAGCGGCGAGCGCGGTTCGACGTCCGCTACGATCAGTACGCCGGCAACCGGTGGCAGATCTTCAACCAGGACGAGGCGCTGAACGACCATCAGCGGGATCAGCGCATTTTCCACGGAGTTCTGTCACTTCTCTATGCCGCACGCCGGCGCGACCCACAGGAGGGCGGGCTCGGGTCACTGCATCTCGAACAGATGCTCGGCGTTCCGCGGGAGCACCTCGACTTTCCGATGTGGTATCTGAAGAAGCGCGGCTTCGTCGAAACGCTGCCCAGCGGGATGTACGCGATCACCATCGAAGGAATCGACTGGCTCGGCCACGACGACAACAGCGTGCCCGACAATCGCCTGTTGCCACGGTCGGTCGGGGTCGCGCCCGCCCAGAACGGCGCGCATGCGGACCCGGCGGCAGGCCCGTCGTAGTGACGTTGTCCTTCCCCTCGGCCATTTGTCGCATACTATGGTGGGATTCCACCTGATCAGGTCTGCGAACCGGGAGGCAGCCGAGGATGAGCGCATCGACGGGATCGGCGGCCACGCCGGCAGAGCGAATTCGAACCGCGTTCGAGCGGAACGCGAAGGCGGTCGGCCTGCGGCCGTCCATCGGTCAGGGCACGGCCGTAACGCGGGTACGGCTGCGTGACGGGCTCACCTGCGACATACGGGACGGCGCCTGGTCGCTGACCGCGGACATGTCGGAGAAGTACGGCGGCAATCGAGCGGGCCCAGATCCCGGCGTGTTCGGGCGGGCGGGGCTCGGTTCGTGCCTCGCGGCCGGCTACGCGATGTGGGCGGCCCGGCGCGGAGTCCAGATCGACGAGTTGACGGTCGAGATCCAGGCCGACTACGACGCGCGCGGCGAGCTCGGGGTCGACGATACCGTGCGTCCGGCTTATTCCGAGGTACGAATCGTCGTCGACGTGAAGAGTCCCGCGTCAGAGGCCGAGGTGGCTGCCATGCTGGAGGAAGCGGAGCGCCACAGCCCATGGCTCCAGGTGTTTCGCGAGCCCGTATCGGTCGCACGCGAGGCCCGGATCGCGAGCTCCGGAGGCTGAGCGTGGACGCCAGGTTGCAGCTCAGGGTCCAGCGCTACGGGTGGGACAAAGCAGCGGGCCTGTACGAGGCGGGCTGGCGCGAACAACTCGTCCCCGCTCATCGCAAGCTGCTGGAAATGACCGGGCTGGTGCCGGGTGAGACGGTGGTCGAAACGGCCTGCGGCACGGGTCTGGTCACCCTGCCGGCCGGCGCGGCGGTAACGCCTGGTGGTCGGGTCGAGGCCACCGACCTGTCCGACGCGATGGTGGCGATGGTGCGCGAACGGGCGGAGGAGGCGGGCCTCGGGTCGGTGGTCACGGCCAGCCGAGCAGGGGCCGAAGAGCTGCCCTTCGACGATCGGAGCTTCGACGCCGCCATGTGTGCCCTCGGCCTGATGTACGTACCCGATCCGTCGCGTGCCCTGGCGGAAATGCATCGCGTGCTCAAGCCTGGTGGCCGGGCCGTGGCGGTCGTCTGGGGCGCCCGCGAACGCTGTGGATGGGCCGGGATCTTTCCAGTGGTCGATTCACGGGTCAGCACCGAAGTATGCCCCCTGTTCTTCGCCCTCGGCACCGGAGAATCCCTCGCCCGCGCATTCGAACGGGCCGGCTTCGTCAACGTGCTCACCGAACGGATCCGCACGACCCTCGATTATGCGAGTGCCGGAGAGGCGCTGACCGCCGCTTTCGAGGGGGGACCGGTCGCGATGGCGTACGACCGGTTCGATCAGGCGACCCGCGCCGCCGCTCACGACGACTATCTAGACACGATTGCCGGATGGCGGGCCGGGGAGGGTTACCGGATTCCGGGTGAGTTCGTGGTGGTCCGGGGCGAGCGTGCGGTTGAGCCCGCCACCGCCCGGGCCTGACCCCCAAAAGAAGACGGGGGAGAAGCCAAGGCTCCTCCCCCGCCTTCCGGGAAGTCGACGCGTCGCCGGATGCGTGGGTTCCGTTTTACCGGGATCCGATTACACGCCGGGTCCGCCCCGCGGCGCTAACGCCACGAGACGTGGTTCGAGTTCGGCTTAGTACTCCTCGCCGTCCTCGGTCTCTTCGGTCTCGATCTCGTCCTCGGTCTCGATCTCGTCCTCGGTCCACTCGTCATCCTGCTCGTTGGACTCGACGGTGATCTCCGCCGTGCAGCTCTCGCCGACTTCGTTGCTCAGCGTCACCAAGTACGTGGCCGACTCCGTCTCGGAGCTGTTCAGCCAGAACGTCGAAACATTCGCGTTCTCGTCCGTCAGCGGCGCGGCCTCGACCTCGGCCTCGATCTCGCCCTCTACGGCTACGGCCTCGTCGGCCATCTCGACAGGCTTCTCTTCAACGAGGACCAGGCCACTCTTGGCCGGTGCCTCGAGGCCGACGACCTTACCGAACGGCGCGTCGAACGTCGCCGTAACGGCCACGTACTCGGACGCGTGGATCGGTGCGATCGTGGCGGTGCAGATCTCGGCCTCAGCGGCCGGCGCGGCGGCTTCCTGCGCGTTCGCGGTCAGCGGAAGCGCCATCACCAGCGCGGCAGCAAACAGGCCGCTCGTCAGATTCTTCATCATCAACGTGTACCTTTCGTCCTTCGTGAATTTTCGCGGGTCCGCCGCCAAATTCGTGCGGCGGGCACTCCGGTCGTCTGCCCATGTATTGAGGCAACACGCGTTCCACGTCGGGCGCTCGGGCGGTCCGGAGCGTCAAGT
>Ga0268386_10001101_pt1 | contig 18275 bp, 13 predicted proteins | sample RVTome_15_FD_200260 | JGI IMG/M metagenome (GOLD analysis project Ga0268386, IMG submission 200260) | Soil microbial communities from uranium-contaminated site in the Upper Colorado River Basin, Wyoming, United States - RVT150D86... ...
CAACGATGGGCGCCGCAGCACTCCATGGACCGTTCATTGGCTTCGTCGCTGCTGGGAATCGCAGAAACAAGAACCCGTCGTTCCGTGGCCTGGTGCCCGTCGCCGATGAGCGCGACGGCGTGGTCCGGCTGCACCTGCCGCGGGCCTTCCGGTACCGGTCGTTCCATGACACCACGGTTCCCGTGACGCTCGACGACGGCACCGCGCTGCCCGGCCGGCACGATGGCATGGCCGCCTTCGCCGGCCCCGGCTCGAATTCGATCCTCATTCGCAATCACGAGGTCAACGGCAACGCCGCCGGCGGGGCCTTCGGTCCCGACGGCACATGGACGTACGACCCCAACGCGCTCGGCGGCTGCACGCACGTCGAGGTCAGCGGGACTGGCGACGTGGACCTCGGCTTCACGGCCCTGAACGGCACGCAGATGAACTGCGCCGGCGGCGCCATGCCGTGGGGCGCCTGGATCACCTGCGAGGAGACGATCAACGGGCCGGACGTGGGCCCGGACTTCACCGGCGTCTCCAACGTCGGGCTGGGCATGCCCCACGGCTTCATCTTCGAGGTCCCCAAGGACGGCACCGCGAGCGGCCAGCCGATCCGGAACGCGGGGCGCTTCCCGCACGAGGCCGTGGCGTTCGATCCGGTCGACGGGATCCTGTACCTCACGGAGGACAACTTCGGCTTCCCATCCGGCTTCTACCGCTACATCCCGCCCTCGAACCCGATGGACGCCGGGTCGCTCGAGGATGGCGGCCAGCTTCAGATGCTCGCCGTCGACGGGATCCCGAATGCGGACCTCGCCGCCCGTGGGCCACACCGCAACTACAAGGTCCGGTGGCTCGACATCGATGAGCCATGGCGGGAGTTCGACTACACGCCGGGCGAGACCGCCCCGACGACGAACAACGAGGCACTCACGTTCGTCAGCAACCAGGGCCTCGCCCAGGGCGCGGCGAAGTTCTCGCGGCTGGAGGGCGCCGCCTACGACGCCGGCTTCGTCTACTTCACGTCCACGCAGGGCGGTGGTCCCGCGGAGCCCACGGACAGCGACAACGTCCAGGGCTGGGGCAACGGCTCCGGGCAGATCTGGGCGTACGACGTCGCGAACGAGGAGCTCCAGCTCATCTTCCAGTCGCCCGATCGCGAGACCCTCGACTTCCCGGACAACATCACCACGAGCCCACGCGGGACCCTGATCCTGTGCGAGGACAACACCGAGGACAACTACATCCGCGGCCTGACCCGCGGCGGGAACCTCTGGGACATCGCGCTGAACCGCATGGAGAACCGGACCAGTGACGAGTTTGCTGGCTCGACGTTCAGCGCGGATGGGGAGACCCTGTTCGTGAACATCCAGGCCTCGCGCGGCCTGTCGTTCGCGATCTGGGGCCCGTGGCAGTCGATCGGGGTCTGAGACGATGGACGAACGACCCCGCTTCGGGGACGAATCCCATCCGGCCGAGTTCAAGACGGCCGCCGACGGGCAGGGCGGGCTGATCCGGGTCCGCCTCGCCGGCGGGCCGCACGGCGGCCGGTCGCTGTACATCGACGAGCTCGACCTGCCCCTGGTCATCTACACGACGGGGGCCGGGCGCCGGTTCGAGTGGTGGCCGGAGCGCAACCAGGCATGGTTCTCGACGCTGCCGGTCGGCAACGATCCGGACGCGCCCCCGGTCCGGTACGAGCTGTCCGTTCCGGATGACACCCGCGAGCCGGTCTTCCAGGCCGTGAGCGAGGCTGCGATGGAGGCCGCGGCAGGCACCGGATAGCAACGCCCGCGGTGCCTGCATCCGCGGGATTCGCACGGAACTGCCGTGTTTGCTGCGAATATCGGAACCGCGCCTTTGACGATCGTCGGGGCACCGTGGCACGATTCCGCCCACCGGGGGCGCGGCCCACGCCCCGGATATCCGGTCGCTCCAGGGCCGACGCCAACGAGGTTCCTCGTGTCGAAGCCCGCCGCCGCCCTCCGTCGATCCCGCCAGCAGGCCCTGTACAAGCGCGCGCTCGAGACGATGCCCGGCGGCACCGATTCGAACTTTCGCGCCTGGGGCGACGACACGGTCTACATCGACCGCGGCGATGGCGGCCGGATCTGGGACATGGACGGCAACGAGTTCATCGACCTGCGCATGGGCTACGGCCCGGTGATCCTCGGCCACGGCGACGCCCGCGTCGACGACTACGTCAACGAGCGGATGCGCAAGGGCGTCAGCTTCTCCCTCACGTCGGAGGACGAGATCGAGGCGATGGAGCTGATCAAGGGCATGGTGGGCTGGGCCGGCAAGGCCCGGATGACCGTCTCCGGCACGGAGGCGACGATGCACGCAATGCGCATCGCCCGCGCGTACACCGGCCGCACCAAGATCGTGAAGTTCGAGGGCCAGTACCACGGCGTTCACGACTACGCCCTGATCTCGGTCACCCCCAACGACATGTCCGAGCTCGGCGACGAGGACAATCCCGTCGGGCTCGCCTGGGGCCGCGGCATCCCGCCGCAGGTGGCGAAGACCATCGTGCCGGCTCGGTTCAACCGGATCGACGTCCTGCGCCGGATCTTCGAGCGCGACGGCAACGACATCGCGGCGGTCATCGTCGAGCCGATCCTCGGCAACGCCCAGGCGATCCTCCCGCGCGAGGGCTTCCACCAGGAGATGCGGGCGCTCACGAAGGAGTTCGGTTCGCTCCTGATCTTCGACGAGGTCAAGACCGGCTTCCGGATCGCCCGGGGCGGCGCCGCCGAGCACTTCGGCGTGACCCCGGACATCGCGACGTACGCCAAGGCGATCGGCAACGGCTACCCGGCCGCGGCCTTCGCCGGCACGGACGACGTCATGTCCGTGCTGCCCGACAAGGTCAGCCATGGCGGCACCTACGCCGGCAACCGCGTCGCGGCCGCCGCGGCCGTCGCGACCCTGCGGATCCTCCGCGACACGCCGGCGCTCGCGACCATCCACCAGGTTGGCCGCGAGGTCCAGGCGGGCCTGTCCGAGGTCATCTCGGAGCGCGGCCTGCCGTACGTCTTCACCGGCCACCCCGCGATGTTCGGGATCATGTTCACGGAGCAGGCGCCCAACGAGTACCGCGACTGGGCGAACTCGGACCACGACCTGTACGACGCCGTGGCGCTGGGTATGCACGCCCGGGGCGCGATGCCCGAGCCGGACTCGCGCGAGCCGTGGTTCTTCTGCGAGGCGCACGGCCATGAGGACGTCGTCGACCGGATCGTCACGATCTTCGCGGAGTCGCTCGAGGCAGCCCTCGACGCGCGCTCCCGTGGCGAGCTGCGCGAGGTCGATGCGGCGCAGTGGAGCATGGGCTCCGGGGCAGCCGCTTCGACCTGACCCCGGGAGGGCTCGGGTACCCTCGATCCATGCCCGACCTTCAGGACCCGCCGTGGGCCACGATCATCGAAATCCTGCGCGCCAACGCGCTGCCCGTCGTCCTGATCATCGTCGTCGCCATCGTGCTGCTGCGCGCGTCACGCCTGTTCGTGCACGGCATCGTCAAGGCGCTCATGGACCGCGAAGCCACGGAGGGCACCGCCCAGGAGCTGTCCGCCGTGGAGCTCACGAAGCGGATGGACACGCTCGACGGCCTGGGCGGCAACGTCATCCGGTTCTTTATCGTCGTGATCGCAGGCCTGATGATCCTGCGGTCGTTCGGGCTGGACATCGGGCCGGCAATCGCCGGGCTCGGGGTCGTCGGCGTGGCCGTCGGGTTCGGCGCGCAGCACCTCGTCCGGGACTACCTCAACGGCGCCCTGATCCTCATCGAGAACCAGTTCAGCAAGGGCGACGTCATCCGCGTCGCCGGCGTCTCCGGGACCGTCGAGGACTTCTCGCTGCGCCGGACGACCCTGCGCGACCTCGACGGCGTGGTCCACACCGTCCCGAACGGCGAGATCATGGTCGCGAGCAACCTGACCCGCGTCTGGGCGCGCATCAACCAGGATGTGACGCTGGCATACGGCACGGACATCGAGAAGGCGACGACCGTGGTCGACGAGGTCGGGCGGGCGATGGCCGCAGACAAGGCCTGGAAGCGGCGTGTCCTCGAGGCGCCCCGGGTCGACAGGGTGGCGGCGCTCGGGGAGTACGGCGTCACCCTGAAGATCCTCGGCACCGTCCGCGCACCGGACCAGTGGGCCGCCGCGGGCGAGCTCCGGAAGCGCCTCCTCGCCGCGTTCCACGAGCACGGGATCGAGATTCCACGGCCGCAGCGCGTCATCGTGGCGCGCGAGCCGGGCGGACTCGCGGCCCCGGACGAGACGATGGCCGGCGCGGCCGACGAGTCACTCGACGGGGGCGACTGAGCCGCGACTGCTAGCATCGGCCACCCAACCCGACAGGGAGGCTGACGTGACCGTCGAACAGCCCCTCGCGTCCGCGCAGCCGGAGATCGAGAACCTCCTGCGAGAGGCCCGCACATTCCCGCCCGACCCGGCCTTCACCGCGCAGGCGAACGCCACCGCGGACCTGTATCTCGAGGCCGAGACCGATTTCGAGGCCTTCTGGGCGAAACTCGCCCGCGAGCGCATCAGCTGGTCCAGGGACTTCGACACGACGCTCGAGTGGGAGCTGCCGTTCGCCCGCTGGTTCGTCGGTGGCGAGCTCAACATCTCGTACAACTGCGTCGACCGGCACGTCGAGAACGGGCTCGGCAGCAAGGTTGCGTACCACTGGATCGGCGAGCCCGGCGACACGCGCACGATCACCTATGCCGACCTCCACCGCGAGGTCCAGAAGGCCGCGAACGCGCTCCTCCAACTCGGCATCACGAGCGGCGACCGCGTCGCGATCTACATGCCGATGATCCCCGAGCTCCCGATCGCGATGCTCGCCTGCGCCCGGATCGGCGCGCCGCACACCGTGGTCTTCGGTGGCTTCTCCGCGGAGGCGCTCGCCGGCCGGATCAACGACGCCGAGGCGAAGGTCGTCATCACCGCCGACGGTGGCTGGCGGCGCGGCAAGCCCGCTGAGCTCAAGCCCGCGGTCGACACCGCGCTCGAGTCGACCCCGACGGTCCACAGCGTCCTCGTGGTCCAGCGCCTCGGCGACGAGGCGAAGGACGTGACGATGGTCGAGGATCGCGACCACTGGTGGCACGACCTCGTCGACAGCCAGCAGCCCGACTGCCCGCCCGTCCCGCTCGACAGCGAGCACATGCTCTACCTGCTGTACACCTCGGGCTCCACGGCGAAGCCCAAGGGCATCTTCCACAGCACCGCTGGCTACCTGCTCGGCACCAGCTACAGCCACGAGATGATCTTCGACGTCAAGCCCGACGACGTGTACTGGTGCGCGGCCGACATCGGCTGGGTCACCGGCCACAGCTATATCGTCTACGGGCCGCTCGCGAACGCGACGACGGGCGTCATGTACGAGGGCACGCCGGACACGCCGGCGTGGGACCGCTGGTGGCAGATCATCGAGGACTACGGGGTCACGATCCTGTACTGCGCGCCGACGGCCATCCGCGCGTTCATGAAGCAGGGCGAAGACCTGCCGGCGAGGCACGACCTCTCGTCCCTGCGCGTCCTCGGCAGCGTCGGCGAGCCGATCAACCCCGAGGCCTGGCTCTGGTACCGCGAGCACATCGGTGGCAGCAAGGCGCCGGTCGTCGACACGTGGTGGCAGACCGAGACCGGGCAGATCCTGATCACGCCGCTGCCCGGCGTTACCACGACCAAGCCCGGCAGCGCGACGTTCCCGTTCCCCGGCATCAAGGCCGACGTCGTCGACGGTGACGGCAACTCGGTGCCCCTCGGGGGTGGCGGATACCTCGTCCTGAAGCGACCCTGGCCGGCGATGCTCCGAGGAATCTACGGCGATCCCGAGCGGTACAAGCAGACGTACTGGAGCCGGTTCCCCGGGATGTACTTCGCCGGCGACGGTGCGAAGCGCGACGAGGACGGCTACTTCTGGCTGCTCGGCCGCGTCGACGACGTCATGAACGTTTCGGGTCACCGGCTCTCGACGACCGAGATCGAGAGCGCGCTGGTGTCCCATCCGGCCGTCGCGGAGGCGGCGGTGGTCGGCGGCCCCGACGCGGTGACCGGCGAGGCGATCAACTGCTTCGTCATCCTGCGCAAGGGCACCGAGCCGAGCGACGAGCTCGCGAAGGCGCTCCGGGAGCACGTCGCGACGAAGATCAGCCCGATCGCCAGGCCGAAGTCGCTCATGTTCACGCCCGACCTGCCGAAGACGCGGTCCGGCAAGATCATGCGCCGCCTCCTCCGGGACATCGCCCAGGGCCGCGCGCTCGGCGACACCACGACCCTCGCCGACGCGACGGTCGTCGAGACGATCCGCGACGCCTCCGGCAAGAGCGAGGAGTAGCTCGGTCCCGCCCGCCCGATCGATTTGGGCGTGCTCCGCGATGGAACGGTCGGCGTTCCAGATTGGGATGTCGCCCATTGACCCCTGATCGGCGCTCGGATCACGGCGATCGAATCATCTCGGTGGAGGCCGTCGTGTTCGACGTCGGCGAGACACTTGTGGATGAGACCCGGGCGTGGTCGATCTGGGCCGATCACCTCGGCGTTCCGCGGCTGACCTTCTTCTCCGCACTTGGGGCAAGCATCGCCCAGAGCGGCCACCACCACGATCCGATGCGCCTCTTCCGGCCCGAGATCGACGTGGACGCCGAATCGGCGGCGTTGCGAGCGGCCGGGCAGTCATGGCACGCGTCGGCCGAGGACCTGTACCCGGACGCGCTGCCGTGCCTTCGCGCGCTCGCCGACCTGGGCTACCGGCTCGGCGTCGCCGCCAACCAGCCCGCCGAGGTCGCGGAGGTCGTTCGCACGCTGGGGGTCGCATTCGAGCTCGTCGGGATGTCCGCAGCATGGGGCCTGCACAAGCCCGACCCCGCCTTCTTTGCCCGCATCTCGGAGGAGCTCAGCCTCCCGGCCAGGGCCATCGCGTACGTCGGCGACCGCGTGGACAACGACGTCCGGCCGGCCGCCCAAGCGGGCATGCTGGCCGTCTTCGTGCGACGCGGGCCGTGGGGCTGGATCCACGCGCCGCGTGCGGATCCGCCGGAGGCAGACCTCGTCGTCGATTCGCTCGCCGAGCTGCCGAAACGCCTCGGGCCCGCCGGAGGCGGGCCCGAGTAGCAGCGCAGGGCGCGGCGGCGCCCGGGATCGCAGGCGGCTCAGGCCTGCGTGATGGCCTTTCGGCCGAAGAGGTTCTTGAGGAGCGAGCCGGCCTTCGCGGGCTCGGGCATCGGCGCACCCATGTGGACGGCGATGAGCCGTTCCGCAAGGTGCTCGAAGTCCTGCGTGGCGGGATGGCGCGGGAACTTGTCGATGAGCGTCATGCCGGCGTTCGAGGACCACACGAAGTGCATGCCCGCCGAGCGGATGTGGGCCATGGCCTGGAGCCCGATGGTCTCCTCCATGTCCTTCACCGTCACGCCGCTGTTCGCGCGGTTGATGACGAGCGAGAGGCGGTCGCGCACGCCGACCTCGACGGCGACCTCCTTGAGCTGGATCGCAGCCCGCATCGCGGGCAGGTCCGGCGTGACGGGGACGAGGATGCGGTCGGCCAGGGCGAAGACCGCGAGGTTGACCTCGCTGTAGGACGGGTGGAGGTCGACGACGATCGCGTCGACGAGGTGCCGCGCCTCGGCGATGGCGTCGCCCACACGCTCACTCTTCAGGGTCGGATGGCGGAGAGGATCGGTCGCGAGCGAGACGACCCTGATGCCCGAGGAGTGGGTCCCGGCGATGTCGACGAGCGACTCGTGGCCGTAGCCGGCCTCGTCGTCGGTCCAGCTGTCGACCGCGGACCGCCCGAGGGACATGCCGAGCGACAGCCCGACGTGGCCGGTGACGGTGTCCGCGTCGATCAGGAGGACCTGCATCTGCTTGCGAAGCTGGAGCACGGCCGCGAGATTCGTGGCGATCGTGGTCTTGCCGACGCCGCCCTTCGGGTTGAACACCGCGAAGACCGGGGCAGCGGGCGTCCATTCGGCGTTGACGTGCCCGCCCGAGAGGACCGCGTCGCTGGTCTGCGACGTCGGGACCTGGGCACGGATCGCCATCGCCTCGATGCGCCAGCGAAGTGCATCGACGCTCCACGGCCGGAGGACGATCTCGTCGTTCTCGTCGATCCCGGCGGACTGCAGGCCGTCCAGCTCGTCCTCGCCGGCGAGGAACAGGACGGACAGGTGGCCCGAGCGGCCGCGTCGCGCCTCCGCCACGTTGGCCGCGATGGCCTCCGGGTCGCCGGCGACGTCGACGACGGCCACGATCGTGGGGTTCTTCGCGCTGAATGCCTCAGCGATCGCGCTCCCCGGCGCGAGCTGGATGGTCTCGAAGCCGGCGTCCGTTAGGACGTCGTCGACGTTCGATCGCTCGGGGTCCGGCATCAGGATGGCGACGGCGGGGCGGGCGCCCTCGCCGGTTCCGTTGTTTGCCATCACGCGGCCGGCTCGTGGGCGGTGACGCTCAGGCTGTCACCGGCGGCTTCGGTGATCTGGACGGCGAAGGCGGACAGGTCCCCGATCGCCGCGGCGATATCGGTCTCCGATTCGTGATTCACGGTGTAGACGAACACTCCACGCTCTCCTGTCGAAACGCTGACCGAGCGCACGCCCGGCAGCCCTCCAATTGCTCCCTTGAAGGCCGAGATGCCGGCCACGCTGGTCAATCCGCTCACGAGGAGCCTGCTGCTGGCGCCGTTCTCGTCCGAGGACGGGGCGGCGTCGTCGGCACGCCGTGCGGCGGCCACGACGGCGGCGGGCCACTCCTCGGTGGTCGAGAGGTCCAGCCCCTCGGTGGCGGCGGCCTCGGCCTCCGCTGCGACGTCGGCCTCGAGTGCCTCGTGATCGGCCTGGGCCTCCGCGGGCTCCGTGGCGACGGGGTCAGCTTCTGACTCCATGCCCGGAATCTCGGCGGTCACCTCGGGCGAAGCCTCGGTCGCGACCGCATCATCGTCCGACTCGCTTGACGAGGGGTCGCCCGTCGTGCCGGCCGTCCAGCCGGTCGCCCTCTGTAGGTCGCCGCTCAGGTCCGGTGGCTCCGGGGCCTGCTCCGCGAACGCCGCCAGGCGAGCCGGGTCGGTCTCGGCGAGCAGCCGCTTGAAGAACTGGTCCGTGTCCGCCTCGAAGGTCGCGACCGTCGACTGCACCTGCCCGACGAGCTGCTCGATCGCGTCGAGGTGGCGCTGGCTCTCGTTGATCGCGTCGGCGCGCCGCTCCTCGATCCGATGCTCCGTCTCGGCCTTGATGCGGGCCATCTCGACCTTCGACCACTCGCGGATGCCGGCGATGTCGTCGTCGACGCGCTTCCGGAGCGCGGCAGCCTCTTCGGTCGACTCGGCCCGGATGGCCTCGATCCGCGTGGCAGCCTCGGCCTGGAGGCGGGTCGTCGTCTCGGCGCGGCTCGCGATGGCCGCCTCGCGCATGGCCTTGACCAGGCCCGCGACGAGCGGGTTCTCGCGCCGGCCGCGGCTCTCGCCCTCGACGGCAGGGGGCGGGTTCGCCCCGGAGGCCATCGCAGAGCCGTCAGGCCCGGTCGTCGCCTCGGCCGGCTCCGCGGCCTGGGCGGACTCGGCGACGCGGTCCGTGGTGGGCCATGCTCCATCGGCGCTCCCGCGCTCGATGCGATCCTGCATGGAATCGGTGTCGATCATCTCGGCCTCGGCACTGTCATCGGGCACATTGGACGCGGCCGGCGCGGCGCCCCTCGTCATGGCTGGCTGGGTCTCGGCACGTTGGAACGGTCCGTCGCCAAGATCGTCGCCCACCGCGGCCGGGGCGGAGTCGAGCGTTCCCGAATCGATGGTCGCAGCCGCGGACGCCTCGTCGGAGCCGCGCTGCTCGGCGGTCCACGGGAGGCGAAAACCACGCTTCTGCTGACCTGACATCGCTCGACGATTCCTCGGGGCGTGATGGCCCGGCTCATTCCGGTGCCGGACGCACTGGATCGTCGTGGTGCAGTCGCGTCTGGGGTAGTGCACTGGTGGTACCGGGGGTTCCTTCCGGAGGTACCGGGTCGGCGCAACTTCGAGGCGGCGCTACCCTTGCCCGAACGATGCTCAAGCAGGGGACCACCACGGAGTTCGACGGCCAGGCCGGTCGTCTCGACCGGCTCGGCCGAGCGCTGCGCGACCTCCGGATCTCGATCACCGACCGGTGCAACTTCCGGTGCCCGTACTGCATGCCATCCGAGGTCTTCGGGCGCGACTACCAGTTCCTGCCCCGCGACGAGATCCTGCGCTACGAGGAGATCCACCGGCTGGCCCGGGTGTTCGTGGGGCTCGGCGTCCGGAAGCTGCGGATCACCGGTGGCGAGCCGACGGTCCGACGCGGCCTGCCGGGCCTCGTGGCGATGCTCGCCGAGCTGCGCACCGACGACGGCGAGCAGGTCGATCTTGCCCTGACCACGAACGGCTCGGCGTTGCGCGCCCTGGCGCACCCGCTCGCCGAGGCGGGCCTGCGCCGGATCACGGTCTCGCTCGACTCGCTCGACGACGAAGTGTTCAGGCGGATGAACGGCGTCGACTTCCCGGTGACGCGGGTGCTCGAAGGCATCGACGCGGCGGTCGAGGCGGGGTTCGCGCCGATCAAGGTCAACGTCGTCCTGCGGCGTGGCGAGAACGAGGACGCGGTGCTTCCCCTGGCGCGCTGGGCCCGAGACGCCGGTCACGTCCTCCGGTTCATCGAGTACATGGACGTCGGGACGACGAACGGCTGGCGCCTCGACGAGGTCGTTCCGGCGGCGGAGGTTGTGGATCGAATCTCGCAGGAGTGGCCCCTGGAAGCGGCCGTCGCGGGCTATCGCGGCGAGGTTGCCGAACGCTGGCGGTACCTTGACGGCCGTGGCGAGATCGGCGTCATCGCCTCGGTGACGAAGCCCTTCTGCGGCGACTGTACGCGCGCCCGCCTGTCCGCGGAGGGCAAGCTCTACACCTGCCTCTTCAGCGCGATCGGGCACGACCTCCGGGAGCCGCTTCGGAGCGGGGACTCCGATGCGCAGCTGGCAGAGCGGATCACGACGATCTGGGCGGGGCGCGACGATCGCTACTCGGAGCGGCGCGCCGATGCGACCGAGCACCTCCCCAAGATCGAGATGTTCGCCCTCGGGGGCTAGCGCACAGCTGATCCGGCTGATCCGGCTTCGGGCGGCGTCGGCGGCGACGCCCGCGTCGGCGGCTGCGCCCGCGTGCCGGGCTCCTGCGTTCGGTGGTGTGCCGAATTCGGCGCACTCGTCGAAGGATCGGGCCTGCACTGGCCTTTCCCCGCGACGGATGAGCCGCAGTCGAGTCAATCATCGTCGGAACTCGGTTCACCGGCCCGAATTGACGCCAGCGAGGCTACGCCAGACGACGAGTGAGCCGTCCATGGCTCACCCTCGCTCAGGCAACGCCGGAGCACCGATGCGGTCCTGGGTGGTTCGGTCGGCTTCGGTGGGGTTGTCCACCTTCTGTCCACAGCGGTGCGCAACTGGTGGACAGTCCGCAGCCGGCCCGGCCGAATCTCGTGGATAACAGCGTTGACCCGACCCCTGCGAGATTCGTACCGTAGGTCTTGCCCGAAGGGGCCGCCAGGGAGCGAGGCACCGAGATCACATCAAGGACCTCGAGCCAGGGCCGGTCGCTTCGGGCGCTTCTGTACCCGGCCGCGATGGCGTTCCTGCGCCGTCCCCGGGCGAGCCCGGCGAGACGCGACCGGCATCCCGGTGTCGGTACTCTCGTCGGGCCCGCAGAAGCCTGCGGGCCACCGGCCGTCGACCCCTGGACGTTGTTCTGGCGGCCCGCTTCCCGGAGCACTGCCACTGGCGGTTCCGGGCCTCTACCCTGCGTGACGTGACGGCGCCGTCGACGCCCATCCCCCCGGCCGACCAATCGGCGCGTCTCGACGCGCTGGAGGCGGCGGTGCGCGCTCGGAGCGACCTCGTCCCGGAGGTCGGGATTGTGCTCGGATCAGGGCTCGGTGGCCTCGCGGACGACCTCGAGGGCCCAATTGCGCTCCCGTTCGCGGACCTGCCCGGCTGGCCGGCGGCCACGGCGCCGGGCCACGTCGGCCGGCTCCTGCTCGGACGACTCGCAGGACGACCGGTCGCGATGCTCCAGGGCCGGTTCCACCTGTACGAGGGCAACGCCCCGGGCCTCGTCGTCCAGCCCGTGCTGCTCTTCGGCAGGCTCGGCGCGAAGGTGGTGATCCTCACGAACGCGGCCGGCGGTCTCGACCCGAGCTTCGGACCGGGCACGCTCATGGTCATCAGCGATCACCTCAACCTGACCGGGCAGAACCCGCTCATCGGTTCGAATGCGCCGGAGGTCGGTGAGCGCTTCACGGACATGACCGACGCGTGGAGCCCACGTCTCCGCGGCCGCCTCCACGCCGCCGGCGAGGCCGAGGGCGTGCAGCTGGCAGAGGGCATCTACGTCGGCCTCGTCGGCCCGAGCTACGAGACCCCGGCCGAGGTCCGCATGTTCGCGTCGTTCGGCGCGCATGCCGTGGGGATGTCCACGGTCATGGAGTGCGTGGCCGCCCGCTGGGCCGGGCTCGAGGTCTGCGGGGTCTCTCTCGTCACGAACGCAGGCGCCGGCTACACCGCCGAGCCGCTCACCCACGAAGAGGTGCTTGCCGCGGGCGCCGAAGCCGGCCCGCGCCTCGCCCGCGTCATTCGCCGGTTCGTCGCCGACCTCGCGGACTGACGGTCCTGTCACGGCCCGCGAGGGCCGGAATTCTCGAGGCGATCGGATCCTCGACTCGATCGCGGCATCGCCCTGGCAGCCCTCTACGCGCCCGAGCGCTCGGTCGTAGACTCCGAGGTGATGACGACCCAGATCGACCGGCCCGTGGCCGAGGCTGCCCCGACCATCGGCGATGGCGACAGGGTCGAGCTCCTCGATCACGGCTTCGTCCGCCTCGATGCCTCGATGGCCGACGACCTGTCGGTCGCGAACGCGGCACGCGTGAGCTTTGCGCGCCGGAAGGAAGAGCTCGATGACGCGGATCGGGGCCTGATCCGGTTCCTCATGCGTGACCGGCATGGGACGCCGTTCGAGCACAACAGCTTCCGGTTCCACATCCGCTGTCCGATCTTCGTGGCCAGGGAGTGGATGCGCCACCGGATCGGCTCGTTCAATGAGTTCAGTCTTCGCTATGCGAAGGCAACCGACGACTTCTATGTGCCGGACCGCGACGATGTTCGGACGCAGGTCGGAAAGCCGGGTGCGTACACTTTTGAGCCGGTCGACGGCGAGCTCGCGGCGCAGACCCGTGAAGAGCTGCGGAAGGTGTACGACGTCGCCTACGAGACGTATACCTCGCTCGTCGAGGCGGGCGTGGCCCGGGAGCTCGCCCGCTCGGTGCTGCCGGTCGGCGCGTACACCGAGTTCTACTGGACCGTGAACGCGCGCTCGCTGATGAACTTCGTCTCGCTCCGCGCAGCGGAGACCGCCCAGCGGGAGATCCGGCGCTACGCGCTCGCGGTCGAGGCGTTCCTGGCGCGTGAGATGCCGGTGACGTACGCCGCGTTCATCGGAAACGACCGGACGGCGCCCTAGAGGGGCCGACGCCGGCGCGGATCAGCCGGGCCCGGGCTCGTCGATGCTGGATTGCAGCGCCTCGACGGACACGTCGAGGCCATAGGCCACCGCCTCGTCAAGCGACATCGCCGCGCCCTCGCGGGCACCGCGCTCGAGGTCGGCGGGATCGAGCGCCACTCGCACGTTCGGCCGAACCTGCTGTTCGATCCAACCGTCGGTGAAGCCGGCGAGGCCGGCACCGGTCGCCGCCGTGAGCGTCCGGGCCGCGCCCCAGAGCCTGGCCGCCCGGACCGGGTCGTCGTCGGCGAGCGCCTGGGACGACAGGTCGTCGATGACCATCGTGATGCCGGCGGCATCACCGGCGTCGTAGAAGTGGCGGAGGGCGTGCCGCAGGTAGGGTCTCGCGTCGTCGCGGCGATCCGACCGCAGCAGCGCGCCGCCGACCATGTGCAACGCCCACGCCTCCATCGTCCGTTCGCCGACCTCCCGGAAGGCATCGAGCGCGGCCCGGAACTCCGTCACCCCGGCGTCGTCCGCGTCACTGAAGTACTTCTTGTTGCCGATCCCCCAGAGGACGTTGCCCTCGCCTCGGCGATCCCCGAGCTCGCGATAGATGGCGAGTGCCTCGGCGAGGTTCCGATCGCCCTCGCCCTCCGGGTCCAGGTCGGCGACCGGGCCGCCGATCTCCTCGGGAACGCTAAAGACGAAGGACCGGTTGTAGAGGGCGTTCGCGAGCTCGGAACGATCCCCGAGGGCGCGCCACAGCTCCACGGCCTCGGTGTACGCGACGCGCATCGAGCGGATGTCGGCCTGCCACCAGCACACGCCGCCGAGCGCCTCGAGGAGCCGTGCCCGGAGCATCGGATCGCTTCGCGACCAGGGCTCCCGGTTCATCGCGTCCAGGCGACGCCGGGCCTCCGAGAGATAGCCGCGCTTCTGCCAGAACCGCCAGATGGCGAAGGCCAGCCCGATCGCCACCCGCGCATCGCCCGCGGCCGTCGCGCGGTCGAGCACGGCCCGGATGTTGTCGTGCTCGAGCTCCAGTCGATCGAGGAGCTGGCGCTGTTCGGCGCCCGCGAGGTCGGGCGCGATCCGCTGCGCAAACGCGAGGAACCAGATTGTGTGCCGCGCGGCCACGGCGTCGGCCTCGCCGCGCGCCGCGAGCTGCTCCGCGGCGAATGCGTGGATCGTGTCGAGGACGTGGAACCGGGGGTCGCCGGTGGTCTCGACGGCGCGGATGAGGCTCTGGTCGGCGAGCGCGACGAGCCCGTCGACGACCTCGATCCCGAGCTCCGACGACGGCCCGCAGACCGCCTCGGCCGCGGCGAGGTCGACGCCACCCTCGAACGCCGACAGGCGGTCGAGCAGCAGGCGATGCCCGTCGTCGAGCATGTCGTAGCTCCAGGCGATCGCGCCGCGGAGGGTCTGCTGCCGCTCCGGCAGGTCGCGCGCGCCGGCTGACAGGAGCCTGAGCTGGTCCTCCAGTCGCGCCCGGAGGGCGTCTGGCGAGAAGAGCTTGATGCGAGCGGCGGCGAGCTCGATCGCGAGCGGCATGCCGTGCAGCCTCGCCGCGATCGCGGCGACCGCGGGGGCGTTCTCGTTCGTGACCCGGAAGTCCGGCTTCACCGACGTCGCGCGGGCGATGAACAGGCGGACTGACTCGTATGCCGTGAGCGTCTCGATGTCGAGCGTCCGCTCCTCGACGGGCAGGCTCGCGAGCTCCATTGAGGTCAGCTGCGACAGGTCGGGCGGCGTCGGGAGGCCGGGAACCGGGTACTCCTGCTCGCCGGAGACGTGGAGCGGCGCGCGGGAGGTGACGAGGGCTGACAGGCCGGGCGCGTCGCGGAGGAGCTCCGCGACGATCGGGCCTGCGCCGAGGACCTGCTCGAAGTTGTCGAGCACGAGGAGGACGCGCTTGTCGGCGAGCCACTCGCGGAGCACCACCTCGGCGCCGCGTGCCCCGGTTTCGGCGAGCCCGATCGCCGACGCAATGCGGGACGCGACCAACCCCGGCTCGCGCACGGTCTCGAGCGCGACGAAGAACACCCCGTCCGGGTAGCTGTCCGCCGCGTTCGCGGCGACCTGCAGCGAGAGCCGCGTCTTGCCCGTCCCACCCGGGCCCGTCATGGTGACGAGGCGGTTGGCGGCCAGGAGCTCCCCGGCCTCGGCCAGCTCGCGCTGCCGCCCGACGAACGACGTGAGCTGCGTCGGGAGGTTGTTCGGCCGGGAATCGAGCGAGCGCAGCGGCGGGAAGTCCATCCGCAGCCCGTCGGCGACGACCTGGCATAACGGCTGGGGCTCGCGCAGGTCCTTGAGCCGGTGGCTCCCGAGGCCGTGGAGCGAGATCCCTGTGGCGAGGTCCGGCGTGACGAGCGTACGGACGGCGTCCGAGACGACAACCTGGCCGCCGTGCGCTGCCGCCGCGATGCGCGCCGCGCGGTTGATGTCCAGGCCCACGAGGCCCGCGGCTGATTCGGACGCCTCTCCGGCGTGGAGGCCCATGCGCACGTTGACCTCGACGCCCTCCGGCCACGGCTCGGCGGCGAGGGCACGCTGTGCCTCCACGGCCGCCATGACGGCCTCGACCGCGCTGTCGAAGACGACGAAGAACGAGTCGCCTTCGGTCGCCTCCTCGCGTCCGCCGTGCGTCGTGAACGCCGCGCGAAGGAGCGCCGCCTGGCGCTCGAGGACCGCGGTGTACGCCGCGCTGCCGAGCGACTCGAGCAGGCGGGTCGAGCCCTCGATGTCCGAGAAGAGGAACGTGAGCGTGGCCGCCGAGGCGGGTGTGCGCGCGGCCATCAGGGCGCCGCGCTCACGACCCGTTGAGCCGGAGCGCGCCCATCAGTGCCGCGTGGCGTCCGTGACCTCGCGCAGGCGAGCCGCGACGCCGCGCAGGATGGCGAGGGTCAGGGCCGGCTGCTCGAGCAGGACCTTGTCGAAGTCCCACGACGCGAGTGCGAGGCAGCTCGTGGGCTCGTCGGCGGAGACGGTCGCGTTGCGTGGCTGCCGGTCGAGCACCGACAGCTCGCCGAAGAAGTCGCCCGGGCCGAGCCGCGCAACGACCTCGCCGTCGCGGACCACGCGGACCTGGCCGTCGATGACGACGAAGAAGCCCGTGCCGATGTCGCCCTCGCGGGCGATGACGTGCCCCGCCGGGAAGTCCACAGCGGTCGCCAGCTCTGCGAGGGTCGCGAGGCCCAAGGCGTCGATGCCCTTGAACAGCGGGCAGCCGGCGAGCAGCTCGGTCCGTCGATCGTGCGTCAGGGTCATCCGCTCCTCCACCCGCAGCTGAGAGCTCGGATGCTGATCGCGGATCGGGTCCGCGTCAACTGACGCGCGGCGGGGACTGCGTGCAGAATCGCGGAGCGACTGCCGCGGGCCCCGCGGACGCCGGCTGGTGTGGTGGAGGATTCGATGGCGACCCGCGACGAGATCGCCGACTCGATCGCCGGGATGGCGATCTTCGTCGACCTGGCTCGGCCCCAGCTCATGGGCGTCGCGAGCCGGTTCGAGGAGGCCTTCTTCCAGCAGGGCACGCGCGTCCTCAGACAGGGCCTGACGGGCAGCGGCTTCTACGTGATCATGGACGGCGAGGCCGACGTCGTCGCGGACGGCCAGAAGCTCGCGACACTCGCCCGTGGCGACTTCTTCGGAGAGGTGAGCGTCCTGCTCGGGGAGCCGCCGACGGCCGACATCGTCGCGACCCGACCGCTGCGCTGCATCGTCCTCGGCGGGCCGGGCGTCGAGGGCTTCCTCGTGGACCACCCGCGGGTCATGTTCCGGATGCTCCAGGCGCAGGCCCGCCGGCTGCGCAACGCCAACCGGCGGATGACGGCGAACCAGTGACGGCTGACGGGGCCGCTGCGATGACCGAAGGGCCGGACGCGCGGCCGTTCCCGCCGGGCGAGTACCCGATCGTCGTCGTGGGCTCGGGCCCAGGCGCGCTCCAGGTCGGCTACTTCCTCGACCGGCTCGGGATCGAACACGCGATCCTGTCCAGCGACCCGGGCCCCGGCGGCATGTTCCGGAAGTGGCCGTTCTTCCAGCGGCTCCTGTCGTGGACGAAGCCGTACGCGCTGGCGGCGCACGACTCGCGCGAGTTCGAGCGCTGGGACTGGAACAGCCTGCTCGCCCGCGAGCCGGAGCTGCGCGGCATCGCGGCCGAGTTCATGGACGGCACATCGGATTTCCCGTCCCGCCCTGAGATGGAGGCGAACCTGGCGGCCTTCGCCGGGCGAGCCGGCGTGAAGGTCCGCTACGGCTGCACCTGGGAGTCGACGCGGCGCGAGGAGACGCCGGACGGCGACCGGTTCGTCCTCGTCACCTCCGACGGCGAGTACCGCTGCCGCTTCCCGATCATCGCCGTCGGCGTCTCGGAGCCGTACAGCCCCGCGACACCCGGAATCGAGCTCGCCGTCCACTACGCCGACACTCGAGACGCCGAGTCCTACGCCGGCAAGCGGCTGTTCATCGTCGGCAAGCAGAATTCCGGGTTCGAGCTCGCGACGGGCCTGCTCCAGTGGGCGAGCCGCATCGCCCTGTCGTCGCCGTCACCGGCGAAGACCTCGATCGAGACGAAGTCGCTGGTCGGCGTCCGCGCGCGTTACGTCCAGCCGTTCGAGGACTCGATCCTCGGCGGCGGGGTCGACATCCTCTCGGCGAGCACGAAGGGCATCACGAAGTCGCCATCGGGCAGCCTGATCGTGAAGCTCGAGCGGAGCGACAACGCGACGCCGATGACGGTCGAGGCGGACGAGGTCATCGCCGCC
>Ga0268386_10001102_pt1 | contig 18272 bp, 19 predicted proteins | sample RVTome_15_FD_200260 | JGI IMG/M metagenome (GOLD analysis project Ga0268386, IMG submission 200260) | Soil microbial communities from uranium-contaminated site in the Upper Colorado River Basin, Wyoming, United States - RVT150D86... ...
GGAGGCCTGGGCTGGGCAGCTCGTCCTGCTCCGGCGGATGAGCGGCGCCCAACGCGTGGCCATCGCGTTCGATCTGACCTCCCTCGCGCCACCAACGACGCCGACGTCGTCGTCGACCCGACTCCCGAGACCCTCGATCGACTGCTGGGAGAGCTCCTCGCGGACGGCTACTACGTCGACGAGCGGCGGGCCCGCGAGGCGCTGCGCTCGCGCCGGCTCGTCAATCATGGTTCTTCCGACAACCAGAGCGGGTCGCGCGCCCTGAAGCCCCAGAATCCTGGTTCGACCCTTCGCGCCGCCGCCAACAGCTACAATCCAGGACTTGAGTAGGAAGGAAGATCGCGGAGGAGGGATGAAACAGGTGGTCAGCCGTCGTGGTTTCCTGGTGAATAGCGTAGTCGGTGGTGTTTCGGCCTGTGGCGTTCTCGCGCGGCCTGCCTGGGCCACCCCCCTCGGGGCCAACGACGCCGTCCGGGTGGCGGTCGTCGGCCTGGGCAACCCCGGGAAGGGCCTTCACCACATCCAGATGTTCAGGGCGGTCCCGGGAGTGCGTGTCGTCGCTCTCTGCGACGCCGACGAGACGATCCTCGACAAGGCGGTCAAGGACCTCGCCTCCGAGAACGTCCAGGTGGCCCGGTATGTCGACGTCCGGAAGCTGCTCGAGAGCAAGGAGGTGGACGTCGTCTCCATCGCGACGCCCAACCACTGGCACTCGCTGATGGCCATCTGGGCCTGTCAGGCGGGCAAGGACGTGTACGTCGAGAAGCCCATCTCCCACAACGTCTGGGAAGGCCGCAAGGTCGTCGAGGCCGCCGCCCGGTTCGGCCGGATCGTCCAGGCGGGGACCCAGTCGAGATCGGACGAGGCGCTCCTCGATCTCGCGGACACTCTGCGCAGGGGGGACCTCGGGAAGGTCCTCCGCGCTCGCGGCCTGTGCTACAAGCGCCGGGAGAGCATCGGCAAGGCCGGGGGGCCGCAGCCCATCCCCGCCGGCATTCACTACGACCTGTGGTGCGGGCCGGCGCCGCTCGAGCCCCTGCTGCGGAAGCGTCTCCACTACGACTGGCACTGGGTCTGGGCCACCGGGAACGGCGACATCGGCAACCAGGGCGTCCACGAGATGGACATGTGCCGGTGGATGCTCGGCGAGGAGAAACTGCCACCCCGGGTGTTCAGCATCGGGGGACGCTTCGGCTACGTCGACGACGGAGAAACCCCGAACACCCAGATCGCCGTGCTCGACTACCCGAAGGCGCCGATCCTCTTCGAGGTGCGCGGGCTTCCGCAGAAGGCCGGAGTGAACTACCTGGATCACTACCGGGGGGTGCGAATCGGCATCGTCATCGAGTGCGAGGACGGGTACTTCGCGGGCGGAGGCGGAGGGGGCTGGATCCACGACCGCGATGGCAAGCGGGTCAAGCAGCTCGCCAGCTCCGGCGGCGCCAAGCACGTGGAGAACTTCATCCAGGCGGTCCGCAGCCGGAAGAGCCAGGAGCTCAAGGCTCCGGTTGCCGGGGGGCATACGTCCTCGGCGCTGTGTCACCTGGCGAACATCTCGCATCGACTGGGGACGCAGCTGGCAGGGTCGGAGCTGAAGGCGCACGTGAGCTCACGAGCCGACGTTGCAGAGGCACTGGACCGCTTCGAGACCCATCTGGCCGCCAACGGCGTCGACCTGGCGCCAGTCAAGCCGACCCTGGGACCGGTGCTGGATTTCCTGCCGGATCAGGAGCGATTTGCGAGCAGCTCGGAGTATGACCTGGGCGCCTGGGCCAACCGGTTGATCCGGGACGACTATCGCCCGCCGTTCGTCGTTCCCGAGAAGCTCTAGACTCCCGACCGCCGCGGACGGCCGGCTCTGATAGCGCGATCCGGCCTGGGCCGCGGTCCCGCCCCTGATGGCCTTCTGGCAGACGACGCCGGTCGAGGGCGCCCCGGCCTCGGAGCGGACCGAGATCCGAATCCTCCACACGGCGGACGCGCTCTACTTCGGTATCGTGTGCCGCGATTCCGACCCGGCCGGCACCATCGTCAACGGCAGCCGCCGCGACTCGTTGGAGATCACGTGTCGGGTCTACAAGCCCCCGCACCCGGTGTCTTGCGGCGCCATCGGCCGGTGGCGGCGCCGTGCTCCCTTGGATCCAGGAATCCCCCCCGGGGTGTCGCCTCGAGCCGCTTCGACGCCGGGAGCGGATGGGGCCCGCCCGGGACTAGCCCAGATACGGCACGACCTTGTCGACCAGGTGGCGCCGGGCCAGCCGCGGCTCCACTCCCAGGGCCACGAGCTCGCCGTCCGCCAACGCGTCGGCGATGCGCTCCACCTCGAGGAGCAGCAGGGCCGCCGCCGCCCGGCGGGCGCGTGGCGCGGCCGGCCCGGCGTTCATGCGCGCGAGCTGGCGGCGGCGCATCTCGCGATGGCGGCGCCGTGCCTCGGCGTCCGTGGCCACCAGGGCGCGCAGGCTCGCGCGCAAGCGGCGCCACCGCCTGTGATGGCCGACCAGGAAGTCGACGATCGCGGCGGCCCGCTCCGTCGGGGGTCCCGCCCCCGCCACCAGGGCGTCGAGCGCCTCCCACTCGGCGTCGACCCATTCGTGGTGGGCGGCGAGCAGGGCCTCCCGCTTGTCGTTGAAGTGCCTGTAGAACGTTCCCGGCGAGTATCCGGCCGCGCGGGCGATGCGGTTGGAGTCGGTCCCTTCGTAGCCCCGGCCCTCGATCTCCCGGGCTGTGGCCAGCACCAGCCGGGCGCGGGTGTGGCGCGGATCGTCCCGCCGCGTGCGCCGCGGGGGAAGGCGCGGCTTCACGCCGGCCTCGCCATGGCGTCATGGGCGGCGACGAAGGACCGCACGGCGGCGAGGAACGACTCGGGATCCTCCGCGAACGGGGCGTGGCCCGTCTCCAGCTCGACCCAGGACGCGTGGGGCAGGGCGCACCGGGCGTTCCGCCCGTCCCCTTCGATGCCCAGGACGGGATCGTGGCGTCCCCACACGAGCAGCACCGGCTGGGTGACCGTCCCCGCCCGTCCGCGCAGGTCGTGGTCCGGATGCACGAACGAGCGCCACACGGCCGCGTCCACGGCCACCTGCCCGGGGCGTCGGCCCTCCTCCTCGGCCCGGGCGATCATCGCGCGCGTGGTGGGGTTGTGGCGGCGCAGCTGGCGCCGCGCGAACGCGCCCGCCGTCCACCGGGTGACCCACTCGCGGCCCTTGATGCGGCAGAAGGCCCGCGTCTTCCACGTGTGGGCGGTGAAGCCGCCGGGCGCCACCAGGACCAGGGCGCCCACGCGCGCCGGGTGCTCGAGGGCCAGCCTCAGGGCCGCATACCCTCCCACGGAGTGGCCCGCCAGCATGGCTTCGCGCAGATCGAGGGCGGCGGCCACATCGGCGAGCACCTCGGCGTAGAGCATGGCGGACGCGGCGCGGGGCGGGAGAGGCGGGGCAGAGGCCCCGTGGCCCGGCCAGTCGAGGCGGATGACCCGGTGAGTGGCGGCCAGGGCCGGGACCACGGCTTCCCAGTCCCGCCGGTCGCCGGGATTGCCGTGGAGCAGCAACAGCGGGCTCCCCCCGCCCCGCGAGTCCAGGGCCACCGTCCCGTGCCGGGTAGACAGTTCCAGCTCCATGGCGACACCTCCGAGGCCGCGTGGCCAATAGTGATGGTTATATCACTATTGGCGTCTGCGCGGCGGCGGTGGCCCTCGCGCATCGGCTGGGCGCCCGGGTGGTGGGGGTGGACGTGACCTCGGAGGTGGCGCTGCCCTTCGGCCGCGGCGAGTCTCCCGCGTCTGCCGACGAACCCGACGTGCCGCTCCTGGCCCGTTCGCGGGAGGTCCTGCAGCGGATGTCCCCGGGTGCCGTCGTGGTGCGGCGCGAAGGCCTGGTGGTGGACGAGGTGCTCGAAAAGCTCGACGATGGCGCCCACCAGCTGCTCGTGATCGGGGCGGCCCACGACGACGGGAGGAGCTGGGGGCGCGAAGACGTCACGGAGCGCCTCCTCGTGGGGTGTCCCGCGCCCACGCTGCTGGTGCCTCCGTCGGGGCTCGATCTCGGGTAGCCCGCGCGTCGCTCACCCGCATGTACACCTCGTGACGCGGCCGGAGAGTGACGAACGGATCGGGTTCGATCCGCTGCCCGGGCACGAGCTCCAGCGTGAACCGCCGGCCGAGGATCGCGAGCACGAGCAACGCCTCGAGCGTCGCAAAGCGGCCGCCGACGCACGCGCGCGGACCCGCACCGAAAGGAAGATAGGCGTAGCGTGGCCGCTGGCTCCGTCGCGCTCCCAGGAAGCGATCGGGGTCGAACGCGTCGGCATCCACCCAGAGCGCCGGATGGCGGTGCGTGGCATACGGCGCGACCATCACCAAGGTGTTCGCCGGGACGAAGTAGCCGCCAATGACGTCGTCCACGAGCGGCGTGCGGCCGATGTGCCAGGCCGGAGGGTAAAGCCGCAGGCTTTCCTCGAAGACGGCCCGGGTGTAGGCGAGCCGCTGGACGCCTTCGGCGCTCGCCCGCCGCTCCCCCAGCGCGTCCTGGATCTCCTGGCGCATCCGTCCTGCCGCCTCCGGGTGCTGGGCGAGCAGGACCCAGGTCCACGTCAGCGCGTGTGACGTCGACTCGTGGCCGGCCAGGAAAAGCGTGGCCACCTCGTCGCGCAAGGCGTGGTCGTCCATGCCCCCCTCCGTCTCCGCGGCGGCGAGCAGGCGCGACACCATGCAGTCCGGCCCTCCGGCCCCGCGGCGCGCGCGGTCCATGGCGCGCAGGAGAGCGCCGTCGATGTCGGCCCTCGCGGCCTGGAGCCGACGGTTCGCCGGCGTCGGGCACGCCAGGGGAAGCGCCATGGCCGCGGTCACCCGCCGGTTCCACTGGTGTTGGAACTCGGTGACGGCCCGAGTAGCCGCCTCGATGTCGTCGATGGCGCCGCCGAAGAGGGCCTCCATCATGATCCGCATGGTCAATCCGATCATCTCCGCCGACACGTCCACCGCCGCCCCCTGCGACGCGAGGCCCGTCCAGCGCGCCTCGTACGCGGCGATGACCGCCTCCATTCGTCCGGCCCAGAGCGCCATCGGCTCCCGCTCGAAGGCGGGCTGTACGACGCGCCGCTTCCGCCGCCACTCGTCGCCGTGGGTGGTGAAGACGCTGTCGCCCATGAAGAGCCGCAGCTCCCGATAGCCCCGGTTGCCCTTGCTGTAGTTCGCGTAGTTCTCCTGGAAGACGTGTCCGATGAGGGAGGGCGCGAACACCACGTGGGCCAGCGACCCCCCGAGACGCAGGCGCACGATGTCCCCATGGCCGTCCATCCATCGCCGCAGCGCGCCCAGTGGGTCGGCTCCCAGCTCCGGCGCATGGCCCAACACGTGCGCCGCCGGCGGAGACGGCGCCAGGCGCTTGCGGCTCTTGCCCAGGGCGCGCGCGAGGTTGACCAGGGGTTCGATGGAGCTCACGGGAACGAGCCTTCCAGTGGGGGCTCGATCTTCGACGCGTAGAGACGCGCCCAGACGCGACGCTCCAAACTCGGCGCTTCAGACAGGAGCATGGTGCGCTGCCGCGGCGCCCAGTAGGGTGTCTGGACGAGGGGTATGGCTCGCACCCCGGCGACGTCGCCGGCTCGTCCAATCTGCAGGCTGAGGGCGGCCGAGAAGCGATTGTAGATGGTGCGGTCGCCGCCGATGAAGTCGCCAAGTGAGAACGCCGCCACGTGACCTCTCCGCGCCACGATGGGCTGCACCAGATGCGGGTGGTGGCCCACGATGGCGTCGAAACCAAGGCGCCAGAGCTCTTCGACACAACGCCACTGCTCGGGCCGCGGCCAGTGCTCGTGTTCGTAGCCCCAGTGCAGGTTCACCACGAACGCGCGGGCGCCCTGGTCGGCCAGGCGTTGCCGCTCGGCCGCGAGCTCGTCCCACGGCAGGTCATACGGCACTTCCTTGAATCGCAGGTTGGGCTCGTTCTCCAGGGGGTGGTTGTGACCGAAACCGACAGCCACGAGGCCGATCGAACGATCTTGGCCCAGGGCGACGAGCCTGCCGCCGCCGTCACCGTCTCCACGCAGGCCCACTGCCGAGGCCCCGAGGGCATCGATCGCCTCTCGCGTGCGGAGGAGACCGTCGTTTCCGTCATCCAGGACGTGGTTGTTCGCGAGATTGAAAGCGACGGGCGGCAGGCCCTCGAGAAAGGCCGCCAACCGCATCGGGTCCACCCGTGATACCCATGTCCCCGCGTTCCTTCGCCGGGTGAACCCCGCGAGCTGACGCAAGCCGCGCAGGGTCTGGAAGGGACGCAGCTCGTGGCCCGGCGAGCCGATGGTGCCTTCGAGGTTGACCATGAGCGCGCCGGCGCGAGTGAGCCGATCGCGCAAGCGGGGACTCAGGCTGTCCCCGTCGAGGTCGGCTACGGCCAGGAGGTCACCGAGGCAGACGATCTCGCGGGTATCCCCGGGATCGGCGTTCGCGTCCGCCGCTGGGCGGGGCTGGGGCCCGGTGAGGGCGGCCAGGGCCTGGCGTCCGGCCCGCTCGCGACTCCAGCCAAAGCCGAAGAGCAGCTTCGTGAGGAAGAGCGTCCGGCTCGACAGGGATGCCCCGGCACCGAATGAGGTGCCCCGGTGTGTCTCGGGCTCATGAGCAGAAGCCGCCATCCGGTCCGGTGCGAGGATCTCCAACACGCGCAGTGCCGGCTCGACGACGACTGCACCCGCGGCTAGCTGGGTGAGGTCCACGAGGCGGTTCACGTCTACCCCCCGCCCTCGGCCAGACTCTTCATCCCCGGCTCTCTCGCCAGCACCACGGCGGCGTGGCCCTGGCCGAAGGCGTACGCGGTCTTCACGCCCACGCGCAGGCGCGCCTCGTGACCCACGCGGGGAAGGCACGCTTCGAACGGCAGGCAGCCCTCGGCGAGGGCCTCGATGTGCCGGTTCGGCAGCACACGGCCCGCGGCGAGCTGCAGGACGAGGGTGACGACGTCGAGGAGCCCCGAGGCGGCCAGGGCATAGCCCAGCACCGGGCGCGTCGTGGTGACGGGCTGGCCGTGCTCGCGCAACCCCAGGACCGCGTCGAGGGCGACCAGCTCGCGGGCGTCGGCGGGCGTCGAGAGCGCGTGCGGCACCACGAGGTCCACCTCGTCGGGCGCCACCTCGGCCTGGGCGAGCGCGTCACCGACGGCCTCGACGTAGGTCGCGGGGTCCATGGACATGAAAGAAGCGCCGGACGCGCCGGAGAGTCGGTGGGTGGCGCCGACGACCGCTGCCCATGCGTGGTCCTCGGCTCTCTCCAGCGCCTCGAGCTTGACGAAGGCCGCGCCGCCGCTGGGGACGATGCCCAGGGCCCGCGCATCGAAGGGACGGCACGAGCGGGCAGGAGGCTCACCGGGTCTCGGCCCCCATGCCAATAGACGCTGGGAGTCGAAGGTCAGCCACGTGTGCGGCGAGTCCTCTTCGATGGCGCCCACGAGCCACCAGTCCGCCTCGCCGCGGCGGATGGCGTCGCAAGCCCGTTCCAGCGCCAAGAGCCCGCTCGTGCACGCGAGCGACACGACCTGGCCACCCTGGACCGCCCCGAGCTGCCGCGCGAGAAAACTCGACAGGAACGAGGGCATCGCGCGACACACGGCATGGCCCGGGAATCTCGGGCGGTCACCCGTGAAGGCCCGCCGGAAGCGGTCTTCGAGCTCGGAGATGGGGCCAATGCCCGTGCCAACCGTCACGCCACCCCGTCCGGAAGGAGCGCCCTCCGTGCCCATCGCCTGTTTCGCGGCCAGGTAACCGAGTTGACTGAAGCGGCTGAAGGATCGCTTGTCCGAGGGCGAGAGCCCCGGGTCGGCATCGAAACGCGCCTCCACGTCTTCCACCCGGCCCGAGACGCGGCATCGGCTGCGCAGCTCCTCGAGCCTGGGGTCGAAGGCCAGACCCGTACGCCCCGTCTGGAGCGCGTCCCAGAGCGCGGCCACACTCGAGCCGCCGCAGGACTCGACGCCGATGCCGGTGATGGCCGGCGTGCGGCCCGCTCTCATGTGTGGGCCTCTCGACGCGCGGCCTCGACGGCCCGGACCACGTCGTCGAGGGTCAGAAGGGCCACCAGTCGCTCCTCGTCGATCTCGACGCCGAAGGCATCTTCGATGGCCAGCAGGACGCTGATGAAGTCGGCGGACGGGATCTCCAGCGACTGGAGATGGATCGCCCCCAGCGGCGCCTTCGAAAACACGCCGGCCTCGACGTAGGGGGCCAGGATCGCCACCACCGTTCGCAGCACGTCCAACGGTTCGGCCGCCGTCCGCTCAGGCATGTCTTTCCCCATCTCGGGCCCGCGCGTGGGTGGTCGTGAACACCCGCGAGCGCCCCGTCCGGCGGGCCCGGGCCCGGTCGAGGACGAGCTGGTCGAAGACCACCCTCTTGTGGCTCTCCCGGGTTCCGCCGGCCATGGCCGCACACATCGCGTCGATGAGGTGCTGGGCGAGCCTCGCCTCGGACACGAGGCCGTGCGAGCCGTGGACCTCGATCATCGTCTTGAAAACCGCGGCCGCGCCTTCGGCGGCGTGATACTTCGCCAGCGAGGCGTGCAGGTGGGCGGATCCCGCGGAGGCGTATCTTCTCAATGTCTCCGCCGCGAGCAGCCGCGTCGTCTCGAGCGTCTCGAAGGCGCCCACGATCTTGTCCTGCACGTACTGGAACTCCTTGATGGGTTTGCCGAACTGCCGCCGCGCTTCGACGTGGTCGAGGGCGTCCTGGAGCACCCGGCTCATCTTGCCAATGAGGGGCCAGGGCGCCAGGATGCGTTCCCGGGCGAAGGCCAGATCGAGCAGGAGCTTGCCTCGCTCGGGAGGGCCGAGGACCCATGTCTCGCGGATCTCGACGTCGGAGAAGCTGATCTCTCCGGTGGGCGATCCCTGGACGCCCGCGAGCTTCAGGGGCGGCGAAACGACGACGCCAGGCGCCTCCCTCGGCACCAGCACGGCGGTCAGGTAGTGTTCGTGCGTGGTGACGTTCCGGCAGAACACGATGATGTGGTCGGCCACCGGCGCGTTGGTGATGCACCACTTGCGTCCCCGCAGGCGCAGCGCGCCCGGTGTCCCGCATAGCGACGTGGTCATTCCGAAGACGTCGGAGCCGGCCCCGGGCTCGGTGATGGCCACGGCGGCCACCGAACGGCCGGAGACGATCGCGTCGCACAGCTCCGCGTGTGGCCCATGGTCCGAGACCGCGTCGAGGATGGGCAGCGCGAGGCCGCAGCCGCTGATGATGGAGATGAACACCCCCAGGGAGTCGAGGTCGTACGCCAGGCGCTCCAGTTGTGCGCACCCTTCCACCAGCGTTTCGCGCCGGCGCAGCGGCTCGAACACTCCATGCCGCCCCAGCAGGCGCCAGCGCCCCGCGAAGTCCTCGGGAGGTGAAGCCTGCAGGGCCCCGATGAGGGCCTTCCAGTCGTGGCTCAAGGGGCGCTCCGCAACCCGCCGCGGGGCGCCAGATCGGTCACGAGCAGGAAGTTCCAGGTGCCGAACTTCCGGCAGTAGGCCGGTGGCGAGCACAACGTCGAGCGCGGCGTGGCCAGCATGCGCAGCATGGGCGGGAGCGAGCGGTCCGCGGCGGGCGGGACGTCGGCCAGGTCCGCGGGCGAGAGAGAGGCGAAGGGCGCGTACAAGTAGCCCGGCCTGGGCCGCGCCCGATCCATCTCGAGCTCGACGCGCCCGATCAGCCAGCGCAGGGCGCGCAGGGGTATCTGCGGGTCCTGGCCGGTATCGGGAATGAGGACGACCGAAACGAGGTCCGTCAGGCGGCGCTCGCGGCAGCCGTCCCGGAAGGCCCGGAAGAGCAGGAGCGGCACCACGCCGTCGCGATAGGCCGGCGAGACCGCGAAGCGCGCCCCTTCCACGAGTTGTCGTCCCTGCCACCAGGCACCGTCGAGTACGAACTCGTCTTCGGCGTAGTAGGGGCCGGCGCCGGGCCCCTGGATCCGGATGGTGCCGGCGAGCTCGCCGTCGTCCTTCCGTGTGACCATCAGCAAGTCGCACACGGGATCGTTCGCCTGCACGTCGAGACGGCGTACGTGGTCCATGTCGGGGGGATCGAAGCCAAGCTCCTCGCAATAGACCCGGTAGCGCAGCCGCTGGCAGCGGCGAAGCGCCTCGAGGTCGTCGCTGGCCGCGAACCGGGCTACCTCGAAGCTCATGAGCTCGCTGCCCATTGGTCGGCGGCCTCGGCCAGGACATGTGTCGACAGCACGGTCATGAAAGCCCACTCGCTGGACATGCGGGACATGGCGTCCTCGAATTTCCCCGCCTGAAGGCGCCGGAGGAGCGCTTCCGCGGCCCCCACGTCGAACAGTTGGTGGCGCGCGAAGACCTCGGGCGACCAATACCGACCGAACTCCGGGTGGTCGGGAAAGCCCCGCATCCAGTCGAAAACGGGGGTATAGAGCGGCTGCTTCGAGCGCTGGGTGACGTAGCGCGGCAGCCGCCGTGCATGGACCCGGCGCAAGATGTGTTTGTCGTCCAACCAGAGCAGCCGGTCACGCTCGGGCAGCCCCAGCATGACGTCGACCACGCGGTCGTCCAGGTAGGGGAAGCGCAGCTCGAGGCCGTTCGCGGCGCTCACTCGGTCACCCATGTGCAGCACCCAGTTCGGCAGCCGCACCGCGATCTCGAAATGGAGGTTCGCCTCGAGTGGCGTGAGGCCGGCGACCTCGGGAGCGACGTGTGTCGCGAAGAACTCCCGCTCGCCGGCGTCGAACGCCGCCATCGGGTCGCGGAGCGCCGGGCCGAGGAGATCCCCATGCCGACGGGTCAGGAGCTCCCAGAGAATCACCGACTCGGGGTAGAAGCCATAACGCGCCACCCGTTCGTGGCGCAGCGCGGGGTCGTGTCGCTGGAGGTAGTACGACACCGTGCGGAGGTCGAGCCCCACCCAGGGCGCCACCCGGTCGAGCCCCGGCTTCCGGAGCCAGCCCACCTGCACCAACCACGAGGGGTTGGCCCAGCGCAGGGCCTGCCGGAGTTGCATGGCGCGGTAGGCGTCGTAACCCGCGAGGAACTCGTCGGGGCCTTCTCCGGCCAGGACGACGCGATGCCCGGCGGCGGCCACGCCCGCGGCGAGTTTCATGAGCGCCAGATCCGAGGTCCACCACTGGGGCATCTCCGCGGCCTGGACGTACGCCACGAGCTCGGGGAGGGAGACACCGGAGATGGGAACCGTGCGATTGATCAGGCCGTGGTCGCGCACGAAGCGGTCCACAGAGGGACCCTCGTCGTAGGGAACACCTGGGAAGACCATGCTGTAGGTCGTCAGGGAGTTGCCGAGAACCGACGAGGCCGCAGCCGCGATGCCGGACGAATCGATTCCGCCGCTCAGGTAGCAGGCCACCGGCCGGTCCGAAACGCAGTGGGTTTCGATGGCTTCGAGGAACGCGGCGTTCAGCCCGTCGACCCGGACTGCGCCGGCGCGACTGTCCGTGCCGCGGAGGCGCGGCCGGAAGAAGCGGCGAGAACGGCGGGCGAGCGTGTGGATGTCGATCGTCATGGACGTGCCGGGGGGCAGGGTCTCGACACCGCGAAGCGCCGTGCGGCTGCCCAGGCAGTGGTTGAAGCGCCAGACCTGATGCACGGCCTCGGGACAGAGCGCGGGGGCGACGAGACCGCTGGCCAACGCGCCCTTGGCCTCGCTCGCCACGACGAGCCCCCCTTCGACGAACGCCACGTGCAGCGGTTTGATGCCGATGCGATCCCGGGCGAGAAGGAGTCTTCCCTTCGAGGCGTCGAGGAAGGCGAATGCGAACATCCCCTCGATGTGGTCCAGGGCCTCGAGCCCCCACACTCGGAGGGCGTGGTACAGGACCTCCGTGTCGCTCGAGGACACATAGTCGCGCCGGGCGACGGGGAGCTGCGCCCGCACCGCCTCCGTGTTGTAGATCTCGCCGTTGTACACGAGCCAGGCGTCGTCGTGACCTGCCGCGCGAAACGGCTGGTCACCCCGGTACGACAGGTCGCGGACCCGCAACCGGGCGTGCCCCATGGCGACTCGGCCGCACACGACGACGTCGTCGTGGTCCGGGCCGCGGTGCGACTGCGCCTGTGTCATCCGCGTCACCCGGCGGCGCAGGTCGACTTTCGGGTCATGGTGCAGCAGCAGGGCGATGCCACACACGGCTCATCTCCTCCGGACGAGCTGGAACGGTTCCGGGTAGAGCTTGTAGTGCTGGATCTCCATGCCCAGGCCCATGAGGTTGCGCCAGGCGGTGAGGCAGCCCAGCGTGATGGCCGGACCGTGTGCCGGGAGGCAGCGCCGGAGGCACTCCTCGGCGCGCGCGGCGTGCTGGACGTCGGCTTCGCCGTGGACGTGGTAGAACTCGGCGCCTCGTGCCGTGGCCGGATTCCCGGCGTACGCGTCGAAGATGCCCGCGCTGATCTGCGCCCCGACGGTCTCCGTGGCGTAGGTCTCCCCCAGGAGGTAGTAGGGGCCATAGGTGTCGATCGCCAGCCGGTTCGCCCCGTGCAGGTTGAGCGTGGTCGGCAGGGGCAGCGTTTCGGCGCAGGCGGCCGCGTCGTAGCCCAGCCGATCCAGGTCGCGGAGTGCGAGTCGGTCGTGGCCGTCCTCGCCTTCGGCGAAGTAGCGCAGCACCTCGCGGAAGTCGTCGTGTTCCTTTCCGGGGGGCAGCCTGGCCAGGGCGTATTCGCAGACGGCGACGGTGTGTTTGACGTAGTGGTACATCTGCAGCGTCACCATCGCCAGGGCTTCCGGGTCCAGCTTGCCGTGGGTCAGCATCAGGGCGGCCCAGGACGAGGTGGACATCCGCCACATGAACTCCACGTCCTTCCGGAAGGACTCGAAGGGCTTGGTGTGCATGGCGTCAGTCCGTGGCCGCGGGGGCGAGGTGGGCCAGGACGTCATCGAGCAGGGCGCTGCCGTCGAGGGCGCCGCGATGGTAGGTGAGCGACAGGCGGACGCCCTCGGGAACGCAATAGACGAGGAGCACCGTGTGGTCGGCGGCTACGGGTGTCACCAGGATGCGCGGCCCCTCGAGGCGCAGCCCACGGTCGAGTTGGAGCGGCCGGTCGAAGCGAGTCGCGAGACCAGTGAGGTCGCTGTAGGTCAGGTGGACGGCGCCCCGGGGCGCCGCCACCGCGCCTGCAGTGGTCGCGGACCAGAGCGCTGACGCCCGACGCCGCACGTACATCGCGGCGAGGCTCACGTGGTTGTGGCGAACACGCCGTTCTCGGAGCACCCGGCGAACGTAGTCGGCCAGGCTTCGTCCCTGGTCCGGCTCCGCCAGCCGCCCGGGAACCGTCACCAGGCGCGTCTCGGCGTCGAAGCCCTGGGACGGACCTCTCTCGCCACGGTGACGCCGCTGACTCACGGCCACCATGAGCCCGAGAGTTTTCGGAAGGGCGAGGCCATCGTGAGCGGCCCGCAGCCGGCGATTGCACGTGTCGAAGCTTTGCAGCAGTGCCACGCATAACGCCTGGGGAAAAGTCAGGCCGCGCTCGCGGGCGCGGGCCCGCTGGCGCGCGAGCCAGTCCGCGGGGAACAGCCGTTCGGCCGCTTCGACGACGAGGGCATCGGTAGGTCCCTCGGGTGTGAAGCGGGAGAGGAGGCTGACCTGTGGCAGCCGGCCCAGGCGTGTGCCCCGCAGCCATTGGGCCGCACGGCGCCAGACCGGTTGGGTCGCGCCTGGAGCGTCTGGGGCGCGGGCCGCCTGGACCCCGGCCCCCAGAAGGTCCATGAGGATCTGTCGGCCCGAATGACCGTCGACGACGGCGTGGTGGAGCTTTGCGTGCAGGGTCGAGCCCGCTCCGCTCGCGTCCCTTCGTATCCAGACGCGAAACGGGAAGTCACGAGCCAGGTCCATCGGCGTCCGCATCAGGTGGACCTCGAGGTCGGCCGGCGTGGTGCCGTCCTCCATGACCGTGAGCCCACCTCCGCTCCACCACTCGCCGACCTCGGCGACCTTGAAGCGCCGTGGCACCCCGAGCCACGACATCTCGACCCGTGCCCGGAGCATCGGGTGTCGCTCCAGCACCCGTCGCAGCCCCGTCCTCAGCGCGTCGGCCTCCAGGCGAGCAGGGGTTCGGGCCGAGAAAACGACGTAGGAGGGCTTCGCGAAGCCGTTGATGAACAACTTGCTGTAGAGCGTCGTACGGAGGGTCTCGGCCGGGAGCCGATCGAAGGCATGGCTGTTCGGGCGGGTGTGGATGGCGGCTCTCATCGCCCAGAAGATGTACTCGGGAGCACCCCGAGGTCCCTAGGAAACGCCAAAGCTTTTCCAAGTCGAGGCTGTTTCTTGACGCCCGCCACCGCGATCGGGGATAGAGGACGGCCACGTCCATGAGGATGGTCACGGGGTTGCCGTCGTCGACGATGGCGCCGTCCACCTCGATGACGAAGGTCTTCTCGCGGAACTGGGGGACGTACGCCGTGCTCGAGAGCACCGTCAGGCGCATCGAGCGGCACCTCCGCGGGCGCGGCCGGCTCGGGATCGACGAGGACGGCGCCGATCCAGACGTCCCTGGCGATCCCGAGAGCAACAGGCGAAGATGGTGCCGAGCCCAAGCCTGACGTCGTCGCCCAGGCGAAGGACCGGCGCACGAACGCGCGGCAGGCGTGGTAATCTGGCCGCCGCCGAGCTGTCCGGTGTGGGCTACCAGTTCTTCGAGGTCTACGCGGCCAACGTGCGCAAGGTCACGCCCGCCGACGTGCAGCACGTCGCCAGGCAGTATCTCGGCACCCTGCGTACGGTGATCGTCCAGCCGCAGTGCCGGACGCAAGTCGGAGGAGAAGGAACACGGCCATGATGATCGGTGGGAGGCAGATCATCGTCGCCGCGGCGCTCCTCTGTGCGCTGACCGTGGCGAGCTCCGCGCATGCCCAGGACAGACCGAACGTCGTGATCATGCTGGCCGACAACGTCGGCTACGGCGACATCGGTGCCTATGGCGCGGGCGAGGTGCGCGGCATGCCGACGCCGCGCATCGACGAGATCGCCAGCCAGGGCTTGCGGCTGACGCAATACCTGGTGGAGCCGGGCTGCACGCCCTCGCGCGGCACTGATGACCGGGCGCTATTCGCTGCGCTCCGGTCTGAGCACCGTCATCGTCGGGGGCACGCCGAATACCCTCCAGGCCAATGAAGTGACCCTCGGAGTGCTGTTCAAGAGCCGGGGCTACACCACCGCCATCGCCGGCAAGTGGCACCTCGGGGCGAGCGAGCAGAGCTGGCCGATCCGCCAGGGATTCGACGAGTACCGCGTCGGCGTCCTCGAGACGACCGACGGCACCCTGTACCGCGACGCCATGCAGCGTGCCGGCCTGCCCGAGGCCGCCGTCGCCGCGGCCGAGGCCTCCATCTGGAAAGGCGATGCGAGCGGCAGCCTGAAGAAGGTGCGGCCTTACACGGTGGACTACCGCCGGCAGGTCGAGGGCGACATCGCCAGGGCGTCGGTCGAGTTCATCCAGCGCCCGGCCAGGGCGAAGCAGCCTTTCTTCCTCCTGCGCTCGGATCCCTTCGAGACCGCGGACCACGAAGGCATGGATCACAAGCGCTGGCGCATCGAGCGCGCCTTCCTGCTCGTGCCGGCGCAGCAGTTCATCGGACAGTTCCTCGCCACCTTCAAGGAATTCCCGCCCAGCCAGAAACCCGGCAGCTTCAGCCTCGACCGGGTGCTGGAGGCGCTCCAGAGCGGTGCGCAGGGCGGCGGCCGTTGAGGCACCATGAGAGCAACCTCGACTTCGGGTGCGGCGTCAACGCGTTCCTCGCCGGTACGCGGGCGGCCTCCGTCCCGTCCATGCGATGACGTCACCGGGAAAGGGAGAATCCATGAAGCGGGTGACAGCCCTTGCAGTTCTTGGTCTCATGCTGGCCATCGCCGGCACAGGAGCCTCGGCCCAGGACAAGCTCGATCGCACGGTCCTGCCGATCGCGGAGCCCGAGCGACCGACCTATAGCGAGCTCGATGCGCGCAAGGCCACGCCGCCGGCGCGGTTCGAGATCAAGGCGCCCAAGGGGGCGCCCAACGTCGTGATCGTGCTGGTCGACGACGTCCACGGTCGTCCTCGACTTCGCCTACGACGGCGGCGGCGCCGGCAAAGGTGGCAAGGCGACGCTCTACGTGAACGGGAAGCCCGTCGCGGAGGGACGCGTCGAGAAGACTCAGCCCAACATCTTCTCGGCGGACGAGACGGCCGACGTCGGCATCGACAATCAGACCCCGGTCGCCCAGGGGATCGGCATCGGCCCGGAGACTCGCTTCACCGGCAGGATCAACAAGGTCACCCTCGAGGTGAGGAAGTAGGACGCACGCCGTCTCAGCCAACGGGGCCATTGCAGCGGCCGCACGGACCGGAACACCGTGATCCGGTCCGATGCGCCGCTGCAGCGGCCACCGCCGGTGCGCTGGACACGCGCAAGCCTGTCAAGCACCTGTAGACGGGCGCCGGTCGTGCAGGGATTCCGCGTCGACATCCACATCCTCGGACCGATACTGGCCTGGTACCGAAGGAGCGAGGCGATCAAGGCGGCCCTTGCGGCCGGAGCGGGGGTCCGTTCGTGAAGACACTTTCTACACCGTACAGCCAACCCGGAAGCCGACCCCGGCCCGGCTTCACGCTCCTTGGCCAACCCTGGCCAGCGGTTTGAGCGATGCCTGCGCCGGGGCTCGCGGGCTCAGGGGTTCGTGCTGGCCTGCACCTCAACGGAGACACTCGACCACAGCGTCGCGGTCTCGATGCGAAGGCTCTCCGCCTTCAGCCGGAGCTCCACGGTACGCTGGCTCACCCTGACCGCCTTCTGCAGGCGGGCGGGAAGGCTCACGGCGCGAAAGACGGAGTCCGGGAGGCCGACCTTGATGCCCCTCGCGGCAAGCGCCCGTAGACGAACGAGACCCTTGTCGGGATCCATCAGCGTCCCGCACTTCCCGGAGGTGTCCTGGGACCGCAGCGCCGCTTCCACGACACCCCACGAGCGCGTCGTGAGATCCAGCTTGAGCCGGATCCGCCTGTCGGGAAAGACCGGCGTCGCGGTGAGGCTGTCACCGGTGTTCTGGAGGCGCAGCGCACCCGAAACGAGAAGGCGTTGCGCCAGGATGCGGCCGCGGATCTCCCGGGTCAGCTCGAAGTCCTTGCAGACGACGTTCGCGAGCCCCGCCGAGTCCCAGGCCAAGTGGACCGTCGCGTCTCCCTCCGTCTCCTCGACGTCCACCGGCAGCTCGACGTCGATCAGGTCGGGGCCGCGCAGGGAAACGCGCGGCGCGCCCGCGCGAAGGTGGCCCCTCAGGGTTCCCAGGTCGACGCTCACGCTCCATTCGCCGACCTTGATGCGGCCGAGGAAGGTCTTCCTGCGCAGCTTCCCCGAGCTGTGGCCTTCGATCTCGCTCAGGTCCACCGTGACCCGATCCAGATAGCGCCGGGCCACGTTCCCGGCGAGCTCCTCGATGAGTCCCGAGCGCATCGCGAGCACCACCTGCCCACGGTCGGCGAGGGCCGCCGCCACGAGCGGGTCCCTGGCGGCCGCCTTCTCGAGCCGCTCGCGGAGACGGTCGTTGGCGTCCTTGAGCAGCGCGATCCGCGCCGGATCGTCCTCCGGGGCCTTTGTGGCGCAACCCGCGAGAGCCACGGCCGCCATCGCGAGAACGAGCGGCAAGGAGGCCCTCAACGCACAGCCTCGAGCTTCACCGGACTGGGTGCGAGAGCGGCATCAACGAAGACCCAGAGCCGGCCACCGAACGCCTTGACCTGTCGTACGGCGATGGTGAGCGGGAGGTCCTCGGCCGCGATCTGCAAGCGCTTCGACTCCACCTCCGGGACCCTCAGGCGGTCCTCGACGCTGACCGGGATCTGGAGAGGGCCGAGCAGCAACGCGAGCCCCCCGCGGGTGAGTGCCTCGGTGAGCCGGCCGACCGGATCGCCGCGGCCCAAGGCCCTGGCGTCCTGCGCGTCGACCCCCAGGATGCTGACCCGGCACTCGAGGACGCCCGAGACCGGGTGGAGCTCGACGACGTCGATCGCGGCGAGGACCGTGACTCGCGAGCCCAACGGGGCGCCGCCCACGCTCGCGGTGCCCGTCATGCTGACGAGAGCGACGCCATCCCCGAAGGCGGTGTCGGCGGATTCGATCTTCACGTGAAAGCCGCTACCGACGTCGGCTTCGAGGGGCGTGACTGCGCGGAGCAGGTCCTGGACGAGGGCCTGATCGACGACGATCAGCATGCCCTCGAAGTCCAGGAGGGTGCCGTTCTCGGCGGCCGAGGTCAGCTTCACGAGCTCCTGATTCTGCCGCGACCGCAGCGCCTCCCGAGCGGACATTCG
>Ga0268386_10001103_pt1 | contig 18264 bp, 16 predicted proteins | sample RVTome_15_FD_200260 | JGI IMG/M metagenome (GOLD analysis project Ga0268386, IMG submission 200260) | Soil microbial communities from uranium-contaminated site in the Upper Colorado River Basin, Wyoming, United States - RVT150D86... ...
TTGAGGACCGCACGTTCCGGCACCGGCTGCTGCGCGGCCTCGGCGGCCAGCGCACCGTACCCGAGGGACTGACCTCCGTCCGGGTGATACACCCGACCCCGCTCGGAGCGGCACCCGGCGGGGTCGACGCCCCACCGGGCAGCGGCGGCTCCAACGAGCATTGCGCGCGCCAAGGCCGCGCCCTCGCGGAGCGGCCGCCAGGCGCTTGCCACGCTCGTGCTTCCGCCGGTGGCCTGCATGCCGCCCGCGAAGACCGGATTCACGTACGCAGGGTGGGCGGAAGCGAATTCGTAGCGCACCGAGTCCCAGTCGGCATCGAGCTCTTCGGCCACGAGCATCGGGAGCGCTGTGGAAATGCCCTGCCCCATCTCCGAGCGATCCACGACGACGGTGACGATGCCGTCGTGCCCGAGCCGGATCCACGCGTCGGGAGCGAACCCGGCCTCTCCGGCGGGAGGCGGCGGGTCACCGCCGCACCCCCCGAAGGAGACCATCAGCGCGAGACCGCCTCCCGTCGCCGCCGCCGCGCGGACGAAATCGCGGCGGGACAGCCCCATGGTCATGCCGGAATCGCGCGCAGCGGCAGACTCCGCATCCGGTGTCCGGTGAGGGTGTAGACCGCGTTGGCGACGGCCGGTCCAATCGGCGGAGTGCCCGGCTCGCCTATGCCGGTGGGATCCTCCGTGCTGTCCACCATGTGGACTTCGACCACCGGCATTTCGCGCATCCGCAGCATCGGGTACGAATCGAAGTTCCCCTGCACCACCCGCCCCCCCTCGATGGTCACCTCCCCATGGAGGGCGGCGGTGAGCCCGTACACGACGGCGCTCTCGACCTGGGCGCGTACTCCGTCCGGATTGACGACCCGGCCGCAATCGACCGCGCACACGACGCGGTGGACTCGGGGAATCCGGTCGGCGCCAATCGACACTTCGGCCACCTCCGCGACATAACTGTCGAACGACTTCACCACGGCGACTCCCCGCGCGCGGCCCTCCGCCACAGGGGATCCCCAGCCCGCTTTCCCGGCCGCGAGATCGAGCACCGCGAGGTGCCTCGGGCTGTTCGTCAGCAGCGCCCGCCGATACTCGACCGGATCCTGACCCGCCGCCGCCGCGAGCTCGTCCATGAAGGACTCGAGAATGAACCCGTTCTGCGAGGCACCCACCGACCGCCAGAAGCCGATCGGCACCGGCCAGTCGGGATGGACCGCCTCGACGCGCAGATTCGGCATTGCATACGGAATATTCGAGAACCCTTCGACCGCTTCGGCATCGAGCTCCGTTCGCGGGGCCCCGAACATCGCGGAGGAGATGGAGGGGCACACGAACCTCGCGGTGAGACCCGTAGGGCTCCCCCGCTCATCGAGCGAGGCCGCGAGCCGCGCGAACGTCGGCGGGCGATAGAAATCGTGCCGGATGTCGTCTTCGCGGGACCAGACCACCTTCACCGGCCCGCCGACGGCCTTCGAGGCTTCGACCGCCTCGATGATGAAATCGTTCATGGCCCGCCGGCCGAACCCGCCACCGAGGAGCGTGGTACGGACCGTGACCTGAGCGGGATCGAGCCCCGCGATCTTGGCCGCCGTCTCCTGCACCCCTCCGCCCAGTGCCGGGCCGCACTGGTATTGCGTCGGGGCCCACACCGTGCACTTGCCCGCTTCCACGTGCGCGGTGGCGTTCATCGGCTCCATGCAGGCATGCGCCAGGTAGGGAGCGTGGTACTCGGCCGTGACCACGCGGCCCCGGGTCAGGCCTCCGGTGCCGACACGTTTGGCCACGACGCCGATACCTCGCGCCAGTCTCGCGGCTTCCCGCCGCATGACGTCGCTGGAGAATCGCGCGGCCGGGCCCTCGTCCCATTCGACCACCAGTGCATCGCGGCCCTTGCGGGCGGCCCAGTATCCGTCGGCGACGACTGCCACGCCGCTGCTCACGCGCACGACGTGACGAACGCCGGACACCGCCCTGGCCGCCTCCTCATTCCACTTGACGGCACTCCCACCGAAGACCGGGCAACGCGAGACCACCGCGACGAGGGCGCCCTCCGGGCCGGCGTCCATCCCGAACACCGCGCTGCCGGTGACCTTCCCGGCCAGATCGAGGCGAGGCATCGGCTTGCCGATGATGGTCCATTGTTCCGGCGCCTTCAGCACGACGCTGGCGGGCACCGGCAGTGCCGCAGCGGCCTCGGCCAGCTCCCCATATGGGAGCCGGCGCCGGCTGGCGGAGTGAATGACCACGCCGTTCTCCGTGCGGCACTCGGATGGTTCGACGCTCCAGACGTTCGCCGCAGCCTGGACCAGCATCGCTCGCGCGGTCGCTCCCGCCTCGCGCAGCGGCTTCCACGCGGCCCGCACGCTCGTGCTGCCCCCGGTGACCTGCGACGGAATTATCGAGTTGAAATAAGCCTTGTCGGCCGGCGCCTGTTCGATGAATACCCGGTCCCACGCGACGTCCAGCTCCTCGGCGAGCAGCTGCGGAAGCGAAGTCGATACGCCTTGACCCATCTCCGAGCGATCGACCATCAGGAGCACCGATCCGTCGGTGCGAACTCGTACCCAGGCATTCGGCTGGAATGGCGCGGTAATCTCGCGTCCCCCTCCCGGTGTGCAGCCGGGAAGGTGGACGGCGATCGTCAACCCGGCTCCGGCCACTGCCCCGGCGCGAAGAAAATCCCGGCGGGAAAGATGGGCGGTCATGTCGTCACCTCCCCGGCGGCGCGATGAATCGCGCGACGGATCCGCTGGTAGGTCCCGCAGCGACAGATATTCTCCGACATGGTCTCGTCGATGTCCGCGTCGGTCGGTTTCGGCTTCTCGGCCAGTAACGACACGGCGCGCATGATCTGGCCGGACTGGCAATAGCCGCACTGCGGCACTTGCTCCGCGACCCAAGCCTGCTGCACCGGATGGGCTCCCTTGCCCGATGGGTCGAGCCCTTCAATCGTGGTCACCGACTTGCCTGCGAGGCCTCCAACCGGCCACTGACAGGATTTCTGGGCCGTGCCGTCGACGTGCACGGTACAGGCTCCACACTGGCCGATGCCACAGCCGAATTTGGTCCCGTTCAAATGGAGGCTATCGCGGAGGACCCAGAGAAGCGGAGTGTCCTCGGGAACGTCCACGCTGACGTCCCGACCGTTCACGCGGAACTGAATCATGAGCACCTCGAGGGAAGGGATCGGCGCCGCTCGCGAAGAGCGGGGCGACCGGGACTAATCTGCGCAGGTGAGGACGGAGGTGCCAGAGGCGATCAGGGCGGGAAGCGGGTCCGTCGGGTGGTCCGGCTCCTCAACGACGGATCGTGAATGAGGAAAGGGCCGGGTCGAGCAGGGCAAACGTCTCGCCGTGGGCGATCTGGTCGATCCGGACCAGATATGACTCGGCGGCGGCCACATCCGGCACCCGCAGCGTGAGGAGATCGCCAGGGACCAGGGCACCGGTGATGACGACGCGCGTGACCGACGGCGACGATGAAGCGGAGGACACCGCCACGCCGGCTGGAATCGCCGTGACGGCCTCGACCTCCCCACCGGTAATGGTGAGGAGAACGGCACCCAGGCCGCTGCCGTTCACCACGTACGACAGGGTCAGGTTCCCCGGGACCCGTGGAGGCGTGCCTCCGTCTCCTCCTCCGCAGCCGAGACCCAGTACCAGGGCCGTCAGCATGCGAGCTCCCCAGCGGGTGGTCATGGCGTGGGCCCGGACCCCCGGCGGAGCAGTGCCAGATAGTCGCCCAGGTCGTAGAGTCCGTTCCGGTTGCCCAGATCGTCGAGGAACACTTTCTGCGCCTGGTTCAGCGTCGCGCTCCCGAGCAGCTCACTCAGCGCATCGCCCTGCGTCACAGCCACCGGGGCGACGAAGCGGGCCTCGAGGTCGTACGCCTTGGTCATTCCGAGGTCCAACGAACGCGCTGCGGTCGCCGTATCCCCGCGCCAGCCCGCGAAGACCGAACCGGGCGGCACCCCGGCGGTCAGCGTGACCGCCGTCCCCTCGGGCAGGTAGATCCCCGCTGCCGGATCGCCTGCGACGCTCGCCGTCACCGCGCCCGTGCCGACCGCCGTGACCCGAACCCTGTGCTCCGCGGTGAACGAGCTCAGCAGAGTGTCCGGTTTCGCCGCGGAGCTGGTGAACGTCTGATCGCTCGGTCCTCCCTGGCTCCAGGAGAGAAACCGAAGTCGGGTACGGCCCAGGTCGACCTGCTGGTCTTCGGTCACGGCCAGGCTGACCTGCTCCCCGCCGGGAATCACCTCGACATATTCGCTCCAGGTTTCTCCGTTCACCTGGAGTAGCGCGCCCGGCTTCGAGACGCTGATCACGGTCGGCTCTCGGCGGGTGAAGCGGAAGCTCACTATCCCGCCTGGAAGCTGCTCGATCCGGTCGATGATGAACCCCAGATACCGGCTTTGATTGTCACGCGCGCTCGGGTTGGTGAGCAGGGAGATCCGCGGGTTGCCGGTCATCCCGGGAAACGGGTCGCCACGGTCGCCCCGGTTTCTCGACCCGGGAGTCCGGAGCTGGTTCAGTCCGTCGGCCTGGATGAGCTCGACCCCGTGCGGGAACCCCACGTTGACCTGATTGGTGGCAATTCCCGCAACCGTCTTCTGCTCGTTGACGAGCCAGACGAGCAGCCCGGGCTGCTTCGGGCAGAACCCGGCACAGGCGCTTCCGAGCGCCGGGTTCATCTGGGCCGAATCGCTCAGGACCGCCTGGCGATTCTCGAGCAGCACAAACTCGATGGGACTATGCGAGGCCGCGTAGAAGATGGTGTCGGTGAGCACGCGTGGTCCGGTGGTGATCACCCGGCTCGTGCCGAGCGTATCCACCGTGACCCATCCGAGCTCGTTCATCGACCAGGCGTCGTAGGAGGAGGGGCTGTACGGCCGTGCATAGTTCCCGGCGCCCATCAGGCTCCACTCTCCGACACCCTGGGTCGTCCCCTGAGTGTCGTAGAGATCCGGCAACCCGAACGCGTGTCCCGTTTCGTGAGCGACCGTCCCGACCGGCATGATCTCCGCTGAGGAGCAGGCGCTCACTCCGCCGAGCTGGGACTGAATCGTATAATCGTTGATCCTGAGAAATTGCCCCGGAATCGGCTGGCCGGAGCTGTTCCGCCGGGGGGTGCGGGTTACGTACGGCACGCTGCCGTTCCACACGGACACGGACCAGCGGTGGCTCCAGATCCCCGGGGGAGGAGTCGGGAGCGTCCGGCACTCTCCGCCCACCTCCGGCTGCAGGAAAGTCACGAAGTCGACCATGCCGTCATCATCGCCGGAGTTGGGAAGCCCATCCGGCCCGTCGTTGTCGTACCGCGACCAGATGGTGTCGCCACCGGGCCCCTTCGCCAGGGAATCCAGCACGGTGATCAGCATTTCACCCATGCGGTTCCGGGGACGCGAGGGACAACTCGTCAGGCCGGAGATCGTGATGCCGTTGCACCCGTCCGTGTAAAACGCGGCAGCCGAGTCCACCCGGATCGGGCGGAAGACGAGGCCATCGAGCGAGATTCGTCCTCCCGAAAGCTCTTCGTAGTAGGTCTTCAGGGAATAGGGACGGTCGAGCGGGACGGGGCTGAAGAGCACCCGCTGGTATTCGCCGACCGGGTATCGAAGGGGCGCATCCCGGTACTCGATGGCGATGACGGGGATGTAGAAGCTGCCGGTGACCGCCGTCGCCGCCACGCCCTGGACCAGAGCCGGGCCGCGGAACTGTCCCGGCGGAGCCACCGCGTTGAGCGCGCGCAGGTCACGCTGTCGGAGCAGCTCCGCGCGACGGGCCCGAACGCTGGCTCCACGTCGGCGCCAGGCGCCGTTGGGCGAAAAATCGTGCGGCTCGAGCAGGACCCGGCCCGGATCCTGGGCGTGGGCGAACGAGGCTTCCCCGGCAACCAGGGTAATCAGCACGGCGACGGCAGCGACGTAACGCATGCAATTGCAGAGGAATCTACGCAGGAAGTGCACCTGCCGACGATCGGTCCGGGGCCGTGGGGCGGCGCGTGGCCGGTTTGCGGGCCGGGATCCCACGTCCTCCCCACCGGACTTGTCGAGGTGTCCCAAGGGCATTAGTTTAAGTGGTTATTCCGCATGGGGATGCACGTTTACGTCCACTTCGCGCCGCGAGAGGTCCCGTGCCCAGCCACACCCTGAACACCGACATCGCTCTGTTCGAGAAGTGCCGGCAGTTCACCCGGGCAGATGAGGTCAAGGCACAGGGGTTGTACCCCTACTTCAAACCAATCTCCGAGTCCGAGGACACCGTCGTCACCATAGAAGGACAGCGACGGATTATGCTTGGCTCGAACAACTATCTCGGACTGACCCACCATCCCAAGGTGCTCGATGCGGCATCCCGCGCCCTCCACGTCTACGGGTCGGGGTGTACCGGGAGCCGGTTTCTCAACGGAACCCTGGATCTTCACCTCCAGCTGGAACAGGCCCTGGCCGAGTTCGTCGGGAAGGAAGACTGCATCGTCTTCTCGACCGGCTATAACGCGAACCTTGGCTTGATCTCGGGGTTGGTCGGCCGGGGTGACATCGTCTTTCTCGACAAGCTCGACCATGCGTCGATCGTCGACGGGGCCTCGATGTCGCGCGGGGAGACCGAACGCTTCAACCACGGCGATCTGGCCGGTCTCGAGCGCAAGCTCAGCCGGGCTAACGGCAACGCGGGCAAGATGGTGATCGTCGACGGCGTGTATTCGATGGAAGGTGACATCGCCGACGCGCCCAGCCTGGTCCGGGTGTGTAAGCGAAACGGCGCGGCCCTGGCGCTGGACGATGCCCACGCCCTGGGCGTTCTCGGTCCCAAGGGCGACGGTACGGCTGCGCACTTCGGCCTCACCGACGAAGTGGACATCATCGCCGGGACGTTCTCGAAGTCGCTCGCCTCGATCGGCGGGTTCGTGGCCGCCTCGGCGAACGTCATCAACTTCCTCCGCCATCACAGCCGTGCCCTGATCTTCACGGCCGCCCTGCCCCCGTCCAACACGGCTGGCGTGCTGGCCGCGCTCGAGGTGCTGCAGGCGGAGCCGGAGCGGCGGGATGCGCTCTGGAAGAACACCCGGCGCTTTCAGGACGGGATGCGCGCGCTGGGCTTCGATACCGGCCCCTCGGAAACTCCGATTGTTCCAATTCTCATCGGGCCGCTCGACAAGACCTTCATCATGTGGCGGCGGGTGTTCGACGCCGGGATTTTCACCAACCCGGTCGTGCCCCCCGCAGTCCCACCGTCCCAGTGCCGGCTGCGCATGAGCCTCATGGCGACCCACACGTCCGATCAGATCGACTACTGCATCGAAAACATCGGCCGGATCGGCAAGGAGCTGGGGGTTATCTGACCTCGCAGGTCGCGGTCCGGCCGGTCCGGAACCGCGCCGATCTCCGCCGCTTCATCGATCTGCCGTACCGACTGCATGCGCGGGACCCGATCTGGGTCCCGCCGTTGCGCCGGGACCTTGCCCTCCTGCTCGATCGCCGGAAGAACCCGTTCTTCGAGCATGGCGAGGCCGAGTATTTCCTCGCCGAGCGGGACGGGCGGGTCGTCGGCCGCATCGCGGGCATCGAGAACCGGCTGCACAACGAGACCCACGAGGATCACGTCGGGTTCTTCGGGTTCTTCGAAAGCGAGAATGACCCCATCGTCGCCCGGGCCCTGCTCGGGACCACCGCGGACTGGCTGCGCGGCTGCGGCTTCGACACCATGCGCGGGCCGGCCTCCTTCTCCGTCAACGACGAATGCGGGCTGCTCGTCGACGGATTCGACTCCCCGCCGGCCCTGATGATGCCGCATAACCCGCCCTATTACGAGGGGCTCGTGGAAGGCGCCGGGTGTACGGCGGCGAAGAACCTGCTGGTCTACGAGAATGGCGACGCGGAGAACCCCCCGCCGGTTCCCGAGCGGCTTTCCCGGGCCACCGACCTCCTCACCCGGCGCCTGGGATTGACCGTCCGGTCGCTGCGGATGGCGGACTTCCGTGACGAGGTGGAGCGGGTCAAGCAGCTGTACAACGCCGCCTGGGAACGAAACTGGGGATTCGTGCCCCTGACGGATCGGGAGATCGACCATCTCGCCGACCAGTTCAAGGCCGTCGTGATCCCCGAGCTGGTCCCGTTCATCGAGAAGGACGGGAAGGTGGTCGGGTTCGGCCTGGCGCTGCCGGACCTGAATCAGGTGCTCCGCACCAATCGGAACGGTCGTTTCCTGCCGGCCCTGGTGAGTATCCTCTGGGCACTCAAGACCCGCCGCATCAACCGTTGCCGCATCATGCTGCTCGGCATCGATCCGGCCTACCGGGGCAAGGGGCTGGACGCGGTGCTCTATCATTGGATCTGGGCCAAGGGCACCGGCCGGGGAATCGGCTGGGGCGAAGCGGGCTGGATCCTCGAAGACAATGCGGTGATGAACGCGGGACTCCGTAAGATGGGCTTTCGGGTGTACAAGACCTACCGACTCTACGAGCGCCGCCTGTAGATGCGCGCGCTGGTCACGGGCGGAACCGGATTCGTCGGCCGCCATCTCGTCGACACGCTGCTCCGGCGCGGGGATGCGGTCACCGTGCTCGTCCGCACCGCCGCGAAGGCGCGAGGGCTCCCCGAGCGCGGGGTCACGATCGCCTCCGGCTCGCTCGACAACGCTTCCGCCTTGCGGGGGGCCAGCGCGAACCAGGATGTGATCTACCACCTGGCCGGCCTGGTCGCGGCACGAAACGAGGCCGAGTTTCTCGCGGTGAACCGGGAGGGCACCCGCCGGGTTCTGGCCGCGGCGGAGGAGACCGGCTCGCCTCGAATCGTGTACGTGTCGAGCCTGGCGGCGGCGGGCCCGGCGGCACGAGGGAGCCTCCACCGTGGCGGCGAGCCCGCCGTCCCGCTGACCGCCTATGGACGGAGCAAACTCGCCGGGGAGGAGATCGTCCGCGCCAGTGCGCTGTCGTGGACGATCGTGCGCCCGCCGGCCGTGTACGGCCCTTATGACACGGAGATGCTCACGGTGTTTCGGGCCGCGCGCTTCGGGGTGGTCCCGGTATTCGGAGATGGATCGCAGGAGCTGTCCCTGGTCTACGGCCCGGACCTGGCTGAGGCACTCGCCGCGGCGGGCGCGTCCGACGCGACGGCCGGCGAGTCGTACTATGCGAGCCACCCGGAGATCGTCACCAGCCGGCAGCTCGTGCGCGCCGTCGCGACCGCCATGGGGAGGTCTGCCCGGGTGGTTCCTCTGCCCCGCTGGCTCGCCGATGGCGCGATGACGATCACCGCCGCGGCGGCAAGGATCGCGGGCAAGGCCACCATCCTAACCCGGGACAAAGCGCGGGAGTTCTATGCCGAGGCGTGGACCTGTGATCCGGCTCGGCTCGAGGTAGCGACCGGCTGGCGCGCCGCGCATGACCTGTCCGTCGGGACGCGGGCAACGGCTGCATGGTATCGCTCGGCGGGCTGGCTCTGACGCGTCTCCGTCCGGTCGACCTGGTCATGCTCGCCTGGATGGCCGTGGCTTCCGCGGTGGCGATCGCGCGCATGGACAGCGCTCCCCGGGCGGGATGGGTGCTCGCCGCGCACGGGCTCGTCCTCCTGCTGATCGTCCTGGTGCGCCGGGCGCCGCCCCGAGCGGGAGCCCGCATCGCAGACCTCTACCCGCTGGTGGTCCTCCTCGCGTTCTACGGCTCGCTCGATCTCCTGGCGGCAAGCGGAGGGGTTACGACCCATGACCCGGTCGTCCGGGGGTGGGAAGAGCGGCTCTTCGGATCACAGCTCAGCCGGACCTGGTGGCAGTCGGCGCCCAGCCGGTTCTGGAGCACGGTCCTTCATGCGTCGTACTTCAGCTATTACCTGGCGGTCCCCGCCGGTCCGATCTGGTTCCTCTGGCGCGGCGACCGCCGGGCGCTGGAGCGCACGGTGCTCGCCATCATCGCGACGTTCATCGCGTGCTATCTGGTGTTTCTCTTCCTGCCGGTCGCGGGCCCGTATTACGAGTTCGCCCGTCCCGGCCCGGCGATGCTCGACAACTGGGCGGCGCGGCTGGTCTACGGCGTGCTCGAGAACGGGAGCTCCTACGGCGCCGCCTTCCCGTCCTCACACGTGGCCGCCATGCTCGCGGCCACCGGAGCCGCGGCGATCGCGTCACCCCGGCTGGGAGTGGCCCTCGGAGTACCTTCGGTTCTGCTCACGATCGGCGTGGTGTACTGCCAGATGCACTACGCGGTGGATGCCCTCGCCGGTGTGCTCGTTGCGGGAATGGTCCTCGGATTGGTGGTGCTGGCAGAGCGGGTGCCGAACCGGGATTCGCGAGGCGCGAGGAGGACGCCATTCCATCCTCCTCGCTCCCCTCGCGTCGTTGGTCCCTGACTTACTGGACCGTGAGCTTCGCGTTCATTCCCAGCGCCATATGCGGCGTGCAGGTATACGAGTACACCCCTGCCGGCGTATTCGCGAACGACATGGTGTACGTCGCGTTCGGCTCCACGAGCAGCTCGCCATTGAGGTCGCCGATGCGATTCGCCATGGCGGCGTTCAGAATGTCCTTCGCACCGGCCGGAATGCTGTCGGGAAAGAACTGCACGTTGTGCGGGCCGCCGCTCACGTTGTGCCACACCACCTGATCGCCGGACCTGATCGTGAGCTGGTCCGGAACGAACTTGTAGGCGGTCCCTTCGAGCACCATGTTCACGTCGTGCGTCGCTCCGCTTCCCGTGGGCGCCGCGGGAGCAGCCGCAGTATCCGCCGCCGGAGCATCCGCCTGCCTGTCTCCGCCGCCGCATGCGGCGAACATGAACGCCAGACCCACCGCTACCGATCTGCTCATTGCCGTCCTGCCTCCCCCCAGCTCTGGGACCTGTTTCGAGTGTACTTGCCGGCGCCGGCCTCCGTGGTGGGCCCGTCCGCGCCTTGTGAATAAGTTCACAATTATAGAGGCGTCGTCAATCGGATGCCAGCGCGCGGCTCACCCCTATCTTGCGTCTCATGCCGAGCCATTCCAACGCGACCCCACCCCGCTGCCGCACGCTGGGCCCCCAGTGCGTAGGCCTGGAGGTGATTCTCCGCGTGTCGTCCCTGGATGACGGCATCCGCTCCGGAGACCACGAAGCCACCTGGCTCCTTGGCCACGCGGAGCGGGTGGACTTCGGCGAGCTGTGGCTCGACGAGGGGGAGCTCTATGTGGAAGCGGTCGTCCGCGTACCCTGTCGCTACCTCGAGCAGAGCGCGGCGGGGGGAGCGACCTGTCAGGCGCACGGTTTCCAGGGTACCCCTCCGCGGGCCCCCCGCCCCGTCAAACCCCAAGTGCCGCGCCGGCTTGGCGAGGACCGGTTCGTCATCGTAGACCGGGCGCACGAGATCGAGCGCACGCTGCCACTACCCGGGGCCCCACCCCGCAGCCTGCCTATTGCCTCCAACGGGAATCCCTGCGCCACCGCGCCGTGCCGAACCGCCGACAACCGGCGCGGCGCCGCCTGTTGCCGCGACCTCCAGATCGAGATCATGTGTACCTCCCGCCAGCGACACCTCGAGGCTCTGGTGAGGTCTCGGAAGTCTCCGTATCTCTGTAAGGTCGAGCGAGAGGGGAAATACTCGCTCGGAGCCGAGTTGATTTCGGCCTGCGGCTACCTGGAAGACGATAGGACCGGGTGTGCCCTGCACGGGCGCGCCCGGGCGGATGGTCGGCCCGCGAAGCCGGACCTCTGCAGCAAGTGGCCTGACGACGCGGAAACGACGCACTTCGGATGCGTGTTCGCGAAATGAGATTCGGTCCAGGACCGGCAGCTCTTCGGGATATATTCGGGTCGAGACCAGACCCGCGGTGGAGCCACCACGTAGGGTGTGCAACGATTTACGCCGGGCGCGTCCTACATTTCACAAGGGAAAGCGCCACCAAAACAAGGTCCATAACGACCGCGGGGACGAATGGACGATCTTGAGCGGCTGTACAAGACGCACTATTCCGCGGTGGTCCGATTCCTGTATCGAAAAATCTGGGATGCGGACCGCGCCGAGGATCTGGCCCAGGAAGTGTTCATTCGGGCGATGGCTCACCAGCCGGAGAAGCCCAGGGCCTGGATCTTCGCAGTTGCCGCGAACCTTGCGCGCGACGAAGCGCGCGCGGCCATCCGGCGCAAGAAACACCTGACGCTCCTGAAGGACGACCCGGTCCCGCTCACCACCCCGGATGCATCAGCGGAAGATTCGGTCGAGCGGGATGAGCGGCTCGCGCAGGTGCAGGGTGCGCTCTCCACGCTCTCCCAGCGGGACCAGGAGGTTCTGCTGCTGTGGGACGCGGGGCTGAGCTACCCCGAAATCGCCGCCCAGACCGGACTCGCGGTAGGTGCCGTCGGCACCACGCTGGCACGGGCCCGGAAGCGGTTGATCGAAGCCTACGATCGAAAGGAATACCCAGCGCATGCGGCACGTTCCTGAAGAGGAGCTGCACGCCTATCTGGACCAGGCGCTGAGCCGGTCTCAGTGCGTTGAAATCGAGACGCATCTGGCTCGGTGCGGGCACTGCCGTGCCGTGCGCGACGACACTGCGGCACTGCGCGATCGCACCACCGCGCTCCTGGCAACCTTGACGCCTCGTCCCCTCATTCTGCCGCCACCCATGGCGGAGCTCATGAGCCGACGACCGGTTTCCGTGGGGTCCCGTCTCAGTGTCCGGACCCGACGGCTTGGCCTGCTGGCAGCGGGCGTGCTCGGCGCGGTGGGAGCCGGCTGGCTGGCGCGGTCGGTCTCGTTGCCGATCGACGTGGACCCGCCGGTGCCGATGGCGACCGCCCTGCCGGCTACCCCCCTCTCGACGCCCATCACGACGGTCGAAACGATCGCCGAAGCCCCACCGCCCCCGCCGGTGTCGCAGCCTCGTCGGCTCGAGCTGGCGCGCAAGCCGGCGGAGGACTCCGCCCCGCCCGAAGCTATTGCTCCAGCTCCCGAGTTGACCCTGGTTTCCGCCGTCGCTCCTGACGGCGAGGGAAGCCCGGGAGGCGCGAGCGTGACCGCGCTGCCGCCGGTCGCGGCCCCCGCGGGGTTTGACCGGCTCTGGCGTTCGGTCGAATGGGAAGACGCGCTGGTCCTTGCCGGAGGAAGCCTTCCATTCATCAACGGCCTTCCGGTGCTGGGGGTCCTGCTCCAGCCCGGCCAGCCCGGCGAGCGGCCGGTGGTGATCGTCTCGCAGCAGCATCCGTCAGGAGAGATCCTGCGAAGCATCGAAGGTCCGGTGGAGAAGATCACGGAGTTCCTGCAGCGGCCCGCTGAGCCGGGGTTGAACGCCAGTGAGCCCGCGCGCACGACGCCGGATTACATCGAGAGCCGTGGGGTCACCCGGCGTGTCCTCCGCGCCCTGGCCGTCACCGGCCGGCTCCGGGCCGACTCCCTCACGGCGCTGGCCAGGGCGGCGGCTCTGAGGTAAACAACCGTTGACGGTTGACATTGGACCGTTGATCCGCAGAACCAAGCAGGCCGGCCCGAGTGCATCGAGCCGGCCTTCTGCTTTACGGGTCAAACGGTCACTAGTGTTACCGCCCCTCGTGCCTCCGTTCCAGTTCCGGCGGCAGGGCGTAATCGGTTAACTTTTCTTCATGTCCGAACTCATGCCCATGGCCATGGGCTCGCTCGATCTGCAGCGTCGTCATGGCCAGGCGCGGGGAGACCATGGGGAACATTCGCGCGAACAACCCGTAGCTCAACAGGAACAACCCCAGCATGAGGAGCGTGGCACCGACCTCGGGAATCCCGGCTGGGGGGCCGGGTTCCGCCGTGATGGACGGAAGGACCAGCAGGTAGCGCTCGAGCCACAGCGCTGAAAGGCTGATCAGCGCGAACAGCCCGAGCGTGAAGGGGGTCTTCTTGGCCACCACGAACAACAATCCCCAGAACGGGACGAGGAACATCCCGACCAGGACTGCCTTGCCAACCGGAAGCCACGGACCCCACAGCCGCGCGAAGACGAAGCCGGTTTCCTCCGGCATGTTGCCGTACCAGATCACCAGGAACTGAGCCCACATGAGATAGGCCCAGAACACCGTGAATCCGAAGATCAGCTTGCCGAGGTCGTGGCGCTGCTTCGCGCTGACCAGGTCGGCAATGCCGAGCTGCCTGCGCCCGAACAGCAGGAGGAGGGCGAGCAGGGCATGCGCCCCGAGAAAGCTGCCCATGAAGTAGAAGCCGCCGAGCAGGTTGGAGAACCAGTGCGGCTGCAGCGCCATGATACCATCGAACGCCACCAACGTGAAAACAAGGGCATAAACCACGATAAAGCCCGGCGCCAGGCGCGCAATTCGAGCCTCCTGCGCGGCGAGACCCGGCGCGGAGGAGTCGAATCCGGCGGTCCACTGCGCATAGAGCGGCGCGCGACCGTCCGTTACCGTCTCCCGAACGGCTGCCATATCGGGGACGAGATCGGCGCGTACCAGGAGCCACCCCAGGCCATAGAGGGCGATCAGCCCGACCAACAGCCGGCCGAACATGAACCAGCGGGAGAGCCAGACCGCCTTGCCATGGGCGAGCCCATGCAACTCCTCCTGCATGTGCCCGTAGATCGCGTGGTAGCCGACTGTGAAGATGAGCACCAGGCCGATCAAGGACACCACGGAGAACAGCGCCGTCGCCTCCGAAAAGCGCAGGATGACCCCGGACCACTTGGCCTTGGCGACCTTGTGAACCGCAACCAGCGCGAGGCTTCCCCCCGTGATCCCGGTGAAGAAGAGCCAGTTGACGTGGAAGGCCTGCCAGGCGCGCTCCGGGTGTGCACCGGTGAGCGAGAGAATGAAGAGCACTGCTCCGAGGAGCGAGAGGAGGGCACCCAGCTGAACCGGCATGGCCCATCGTGCCGCCGTGGCGCGGGTGATCAGGCGCTGGAGGAGTTCGCGCTCGGGCATTATTGCCCCCCCACTGGCCCCGGGGCCCCGGCCGGCGGGGCGTCCCCTTGCAGCTTTCGCACGTAGTTCACGATGGCCCAGCGATAGTCCGGCCGGTACACCTTGTCGCCGTAGGGAAACATCACGCCCCGCCCATAGCGGACGATGCTGTAGAGGTACCCGTCGGAGTAGGCCCTCGCCCGGTCCGTGAGCAGAGACGGCGCGGCCAGCCTCGGCCCGACGGTCGCATCTGTCGCGCCGCCCGACGGCCCGTGGCACACCGAGCAGAATGTCTGATAGAGGGTGTCGCCCCGGGCGAGAGTGGCGTTCGGATCGGTCGGATTCATCAGGCGGTCGGCCGTGGCGGTGTTGCCGGCGGCGAACTCGGCCTGCCAGTTACCCTCGCTCCCCGTGATCGGCACCGTCCCGGGCACCGAGCTCCTCGGAACCTCGCCCGACTCGTACGGATGCACGGCACGCGATTCGACCATGTGATCGAACCAGGGTACCAGTTTCATGAGGTCGTCGGGACCGGGCACCCGGTCGTAATACCAGTTACACCCGCCCAGGAGCAGGGCGGCGAGCGCTGCGGAGCAGAACTTAGGCCCCATGGGCAAGGATCTCCTCGGAGCCGGCGTTGACGAGCACGTCCCGGACTCCGGGCGCCTGATCGGGACCGCAGGGGACGAAGAGCCCGATGCGGTCGTCGCTGAACGACGGATGATACGGCCTGCCCCGGAGCGACTTGACCAGTGAGAGGATGATCACCCCCGCCACCGTGGCGAGCGCGCCGTACAGAATCGTGAGCTCAAAGGCGAGGACGACGTAGGGCGGAACCGCGTCGAACGGCTTGCCGCCCACGAGGAGCGGCCAGTCGCGCGACATCCAGATCGTCATCGCGAACCCTGCGGTGCACCCGGTGAGCCCGCCGATGAGCGTAAACAGCCGCACCCAGCTGATGGGCTGGTCGAGGGCCTCCTCGATCTCGTGGTTGGGCGAAGCGGAGTACACGGTCAGATCCCGATGTCCTCTCGCCCGCAGCGTCCTGATCGCCTCGACGGCCGCATCCACGTGAACGAACGCGGCAAGGACTCCGGGCACCGCCTTCGGGGCCATCAGTGCCCTCCTCCGCGCTTCCGCGGATAGGGAATCATTTCCTTGATCTCCTGGATCGCGACGATCGGGAACGTCCGCGCGAACAGCAGGAAGTACATCCCGAACCAGCCGAACGAGCCGAGGAGAATGCCCCAGTCGGCCCAGGTGAGAATCGGCGTTTGCCAGGCGAACGGGACGTAATCGTTGGCGAGCGACGACCCGATGATGACGAACCGCTCGAACCACATCCCAACATTGATGAAGATCGAGATGAGGAAGAGCGCGGTCAGGTTGGTCCGGACCTTCTTGAACCAGAGCAGCTGGCTCACGAAGGCATTGCAGATGATCATCGACCAGCCGGCCCACCACATCGGGCCGAAGGCGCGGCGCCAGAAGGTGGTCTGCTCGAAGGTGTTGCTGCTGTACCACGCGACGAAGTATTCCATCGCGTAGGCATAGAACAGGATCGACCCGGTGAGCAGGGTGAGCTTGGCCAGATTGTCGAAGTGATACTCGGTGATCATGTGCTCGATCTTGAGCACCTTGCGGAGCGGAATCAGGAGCGTCAGCACCATGCCGATGCCCGAGTAGATCGCTCCGGCCACGAAGTAGGGGGCGAAAATGGTCCCGTGCCACCCGGGAACGAGACCCATCGCGAAATCCCAGGACACGACCGAGTGCACCGAGAGCACGAGCGGCGTGGCCAGCGCGGCGAGGTAGAGGTAGCCGCGCGTGTAGTGTCGCCACTGGCTGTCGGCGCCGGTCCAGCCGAACGAGAGCGCCTTGTAGATGGCCTGCCGCCACCCGGACACCTTGTCCCGGACCGCCGCGATGTCGGGCACCAGGCCGACGACCAGGAAGGTCGTCGACACCGTCAGGTACGTCCCGATGGCAAACACGTCCCAGATCAGCGGTGACTTGAAGTTCGGCCAGAGGAAGCGCTGGTTGGGATACGGCAGCAGCCAGTAGAAGACCCACTGCCGGCCGATGTGGATGATCGGGAAGAGACCGGCCGTCATGACGGCGAAGACCGTCATCGCCTCCGTCGAACGGTACACCGCGGTACGCCACGGGGAGCGGAAGAGAAAGAGGATCGCCGAGATGAGCGTGCCGGCGTGACCGATACCGACCCAGAACACGAACGTCGTGATGTAGACCGACCACATGACCGGCGGCGTGTACCCCGCGAGGCCGAGGCCGTCCTTGAGCAGGAAGACGAACGTCACCAGCCCCGCCAGGAACATCCCGACCGCCCCGAACAGCGCCATGTAATACCCGCGGCTGGGCGTGCCCAGCGTCGCGACGACGTCGCGGGTGACCTCGGCGTGGGTCTGCATCGGGTGCCCGTGCGCGAGCGACGTCATGCCGAAGTCTCCGCCTTGTTCACGACCTTGGCGAGGTAGGTGATCGCTGGCCGCACGTTGAGCTCCTCGAGGACGTGGTAGCCGCGGGGATCGGACTGGGCGCGGGCCACGCCGCTGGTGGGGTCGCGGACATTGCCGAAGATGATGGCACCCGACGGGCACGCCTGCTGGCACGCCGTCACGACGTCGCCATCGCGCAGCGGGCGATCATCCAGCCGCGCCTGGTTCTGGGCCCCGCGGATCCGCTGCACGCAGAAGGTGCACTTCTCCATCACGCCCCGGCCCCGAACCGTCACGTCGGGATTGAGCTGGAGGTGCATCGGCTCGGGCCAGGCGGTCTTGTTGTAGGCGTACCAGTTGAAATACCGCACCTTGTACGGGCAGTTGTTGCTGCAGTAGCGCGTACCCACGCACCGGTTGTACACCTGGCCGTTGAGGCCGTCCGCGGTGTGGTAGGAGGCGTACACCGGACAGACCGGCTCGCACGGCGCGTTGTCGCAGTGCTGGCAGAGCATCGGGATCACCCGCGCCGTCACGGGCTCGCCGGGCTCCTCCCCGCCGTGGAAGTAGCGCTCGATCCGGAGCCAACTCATCTCGCGGCCCCGCGTCACCTGGTCCTCGCCGACCCAGGGGATGTTGTTCTCGGAATAGCAGGCGGTGACGCAGGCCGAGCACCCGGTGCATTTGGCCAGGTCGATGGCCATGCCCCACTGCGGGTCCGCCTCGTCGTAGTCCCCCAGCTTCCGCCGCTCGACGTGATCCCGGCGGAAGCCGGCGATCGCCTCCATCTCGCGCTCGGTGTTGATCTCGTGATGGGCTTCGCCGAGGTCGGTGAGCGACTCCTCGACCGTGAGCCCGCGCCGGGCGTGCGCCACGGGCATGAGGCCGGTGATGTGGCGCCCGAGCTCCCGCGGATTCCCTTCGGTCTTGGCGAGCCTCCTGTAGCCGCGCGTCTTGGTAACCTGGACGCG
>Ga0268386_10001104_pt1 | contig 18264 bp, 19 predicted proteins | sample RVTome_15_FD_200260 | JGI IMG/M metagenome (GOLD analysis project Ga0268386, IMG submission 200260) | Soil microbial communities from uranium-contaminated site in the Upper Colorado River Basin, Wyoming, United States - RVT150D86... ...
CCTGGGCCCACGGCTCGAGGCCCACACGCGCGTCTCGAGCCTGCACGGCATAGCGGCCCGTGAGACCTAGCGTGACCGCGGCGCGCAAGCCGGTCATCGGACCCCCGGTTCACAGACCACCGAAGAAGGGGAGAGAACAGCGGGGATGCGAAGCGGGCGCGTTCTGTATGTGCCACACGAGCACCAAGCCGCTCGGTGACTGGCGTCGGCTTGTGGCCAGACGACGGGTTGGGGCGCCAACGCCCGGGTGGCTAGGGTCGGCTGTGAGCCACAGGGAGAGGCGATGGCCCACGAGACTGAGGTGGGAGCAGCGTCCGAGCTGGTGCCTGGCGTAGTCCGCGGTGCCGGTCGGTACGCGGTGGGGAACGCGAACGGCCAGTTGTTTGCGGTGACTCGCCGTTGTCGGCACCTGGGCGCCGATCTCGCCAACGGATCGATCGACCGTGCGGGTTGCTTGGTCTGTCCGTGGCACGGTGCCAGATACGACGTCGTCACCGGGCGGATGACGCGCGGCCCGCAGGGGTTCTTCGCAAGGATCCCTGGCCTCGACGCCGCCTACCGCCTGCTGACGAGGGTGCTGCCATTGGGTCGAGGCGAGCTCGTCGAGCGAGAGGGAATCGTGCTCGTGCGAAGACAGCGCGCGTAGGTCCCAATAGCGCGGTCGCGGACGTGCCGATCGGTGCGGTTCCGGCTCGCCCGCCGGGCGTCGTTCCGCTGTCGTTTGGGGCGCCCGCGCGTCTGTGGGTGCGGAAGAGGCCCGGTACGCCGCTTTGCTCACACTTCACCTGAGGTTCCTCGGGACGACGAGAGCGTGGAGTCGGGCGATACCAGGGCAGAGTTCCTTCCACGTCACGATGGTCAGACGCAGGTCGGCCAGGGCCGCGGTGGGGAACTTCCCTACGAGTTCCTCCGGGTCACTCGCCAGGCTGATCGCTGCGTCTTGGATGCCGGGGTTGTGGCCGATGAGCAGCACCGACTGGGCGGTTTCGCTGACGCGACGCAGGCGAGCGAGCAGCATGGTGGCGGCGGCGGCGTAGAGCTCGTCCTCGACGAGCACCTCCGGCTCTGTGGCAAGGCCGAGCAGGCCGAGAGTCTGGCGGGCTCGAGCCGCCGAGGAGCACAGGACGAGGTCGGGCTGGATCCCTTCTTGCCGCAGGTACAGGCCCAGCCGTGTCGCGGCACGATGCCCCCGAGGCGTCAAGGGCCGATCGTGATCGTCGAGGTGAGGGTCGCTCCAACTCGACTTGGCGTGGCGGAGGAGAGCGAGGTGCTTCGGCGCCATGGCAACCGGACCCTACCGAGGCTCTGGCGGAGCACGCTCTGCGCATGTGACCTCACCGGCCCGACGTGCCGATTTGGCACCATGCTGGCCATCATCTGCTCCGCCTGAGCTGCGCGCGTGTTCTGGTCGGGTTCGCATATCTGGAGGAGATCGGGTGTCTCCTGCGCCCCCGTTACCCTGCTGGTGCTCCCGGGCCGCGAGCGTCCGGTATCGACATCCAGTACCGCGCCACCTGACGGCTGCAGCCTTCTTCGACTCGCTCGCGCAGTTCCATCGGCGCGCGTATCTCAGCTGGCTCAAATGCCACCAAGCGCCGCCCAGAGGTGAGAGCTGCTCGCATCCACGAGACGGTCGAGCTGCTCAAAGCCGGCGTCAAGCAGCGCCCCAGTGGGGTGAGTCCGTCGTCCCTTGTCGATTCGGCGCTCCGTCCTCGCCTGGCCGGTTCGTCCCTGAGGAACGGGGATGTCAGCTCTGGTTGACTCCCGGGCAGGAGGACACGTTGGGTGGGCTGCTTGGGGTCGTCACGGGTGGGCCGCGGCCGCCCCGAGGGAGACGGTGATGGAGTGCGCCACCGTGCTTACCGACGGCGGCGCGGAGTGTGCCGCGGCGCAGCGCCCGCTGACGCTACCGGCACCCACGCTGCCTGGATCGGGCCACCCTCATCGATGAGGGAGGCCGACTGCAGGGGTCGGGGTCGGATCTCGTACCCGCAGACGTGCATGCCAGCTAGTTTGTGCGCGACCCGTTCGATCTCCGCCTCGGGAAGCACCCCCTGCAGGAAGTCGAGTTCCGTGGTGCAGGCCTGACCGTAGCGGGTCGCCACTCCCCAGATGGCGCAGCTGTGCAGCGTCATCCGGTAGCTGCCGTCGGCAAGCTTGTCGAAGTCGGCCAGATACCCCTCGCGGTCGAGGATCTTGGCCAGGACCGCCACCTTCTCGTCGAGGCTCTTGCCGGCCAGTTGGTCTCGGGCCTGCTCGACACGCCGGCGTCGGCGCCGCTCGAAGATGCGGGTGACGAGCTCGGGGTCTTCCTCCTCGATGTGGCCGAGCAGCTCGACCGAGAGGTCGCCGGAGGATCCGGCGAACAGGGCCTCGCCCAGGTCGGTGCTGTGGTAGAGATCGGTGGGCCGCCCGGGCCGACCCCTTTCCTGACGGGAGGCGACCAGGCCGGCCGACCTGAGCGCGGCCAGGTGTTGGCGGACAGCGCTCGGCGTGATCCCCAGGGCCTTTGCCAGCTCGTCTGCTGATGCCTCCCCTCGCCTCTTGAGGGTGACGAAGACGTGCCGCTGCGCCGGCGATAGGTCGGCCAAGGCCACAGGCGCGCTGTCCACGGACCTCAGTCTACGCCGCCAGTAAGGCTCCACGCTCGTTAGACAAGTTGGAACTTGTGCATTTAGACTATCAGCGGAGGCTGAGCCCGTAAGGCCCGCACGGCTGGCAAGACCGCACGACAAGCAAGACCGCACGACAAGGGAGGTGCTGATGAGCGCAGCCGCGATCACCAGGCACAGCACCATGAGTGAGGTCCTGGAGGTCTGCCCGAGCGCCCAACGGGCCCTGTTCGGCCGCTACCACATCGGCGGGTGCAACAGCTGCGGGTACCAGCCCGGCGACACGCTCGAGGAGGTGGCCCGCGGCCACAACATCCTCGATGTGGGCCAGGTGGTCGCCTTCGTCGAGCACGCCGAGCGGATCGACGGGCGTCTCGGGGTGAGCCCCGGGGGTGGCCGCTGCCCTCGCCAGCGACGACCCGCCTCGCCTGCTCGACGTTCGGAGCCCGGCGGCGAGGGAGCTGGCGCGGATCGAGGGCGCCACGCTGATAGCCGAGGCGGTGGCGCACGTGGCGATGCACTGGCCCAAGCACACGCCCATCACCTTTACTGCCACCTCGGGCAACGCAGCCTCGACGCCGCGTCGTACTACGCGGGGCACGGCTTCACCGAGGTCCGCTCGATGACCAGCGGGCTCGACGCCTGGTCGGCCGAGGTGGACCCCTCGGTGCCCCGCTACGAGGTGGCACGCGACCCCTCCGGTGGCGGGGCGAGCTTGCGGCCGCTGCGTTCGGCCGAGTCGGAGGGCGAGGGTTGCCAGAGCTCGGAGGGGCCGCGATGACCGGCGTATCGAGCGACGTTCGTGAGCTGGCCGCCCGGGAGTACCAGTACGGCTTCGTCACCGACCTCGAGACCGACGCCGCCCCCCGGGGGCTGAACGAGGACGTCATCCGGCTGATCTCGGCCAAGAAGAATGAGCCGGACTGGCTCCTCGAGTGGCGCCTGCGGTCGTACCGCCACTGGCTCACGTTGGAGGAGCCCCGCTGGCAGAACGTCCACCACGGGCCCATCGACTACCAGGACATCATTTACTACGCCGCCCCCAAGCCGAAGACGGAGTTGGCGAGCTTGGACGAGGTCGACCCCGAGCTGCGGGCGATGTTCGACAAGCTCGGGATTTCCCTCGCCGAGCAAGAGCGCCTCGGAGGCGTGGCGGTGGACGCCATCGTCGACTCGGTGTCGGTGGCCACGACGTTCAAGGCGAAGCTGGCCGACGTCGGCGTCATCTTCTGCTCCTTCTCCGAGGCCGTGCAGAACCACCCGGACCTGGTGCGCGCCTACCTCGGCTCGGTGGTCCCCTATCGGGACAACTACTTCGCCACCCTCAACTCCGCAGTGTTTTCCGACGGCTCGTTCTGTTACATCCCCAAGGGCGTGCGCTGCCCGATGGAGCTTTCCACCTACTTCCGCATCAACGCCGCCGACACCGGCCAGTTCGAGCGGACCCTCATCATCGCTGAGGAGGGGGCGTACGTGAGTTACCTCGAGGGTTGCACCGCCCCGATGCGCGACGAGAACCAGCTTCACGCCGCGGTGGTCGAGCTCGTCGCCCTCGAAGGCGCCCAGATCAAGTACTCCACCGTGCAGAACTGGTACCCGGGCGACGCCGAAGGGCGCGGCGGCATCTACAACTTCGTGACCAAGCGGGGCAAGTGCGCCGGCGCCAACTCCAAGATCTCCTGGACCCAGGTCGAGACCGGCTCGGCCATCACCTGGAAGTACCCCGGCGTCATCCTCCAAGGCGACAACTCGGTCGGCGAGTTCTACTCCGTCGCCCTCACCGCCAACCACCAGCAGGCCGACACCGGCACCAAGATGATCCACATCGGCAAGAACACCAGCAGCACCATCGTCTCCAAGGCGATCTCCGCCGGCCACGGCCAGAACACCTACCGGGGCCTGGTGAAGGTCCTGCGCTCGGCTGAGGGCGCCCGGAACTACACGCAGTGCGACTCGCTGCTCCTGGGCAGCGACTGCGGCGCGCACACGTTCCCTTACGTCGAGGTGAAGAACTCGACCGCCCAGGTCGAGCACGAGGCCTCCACCTCCAAGATCGGCGAGGACCAGCTCTTCTACTGCCGCCAGCGGGGCATCCCCGAGGAGGAGGCGATCTCGATGATCGTGAACGGCTTCTGCCGCGAGGTGTTCAAGGAGCTGCCCATGGAGTTCGCGGTCGAAGCCCAAAAGCTCCTGAGCGTGAGTCTGGAAGGCAGCGTCGGGTGATGCTGCGGATCGAGAACCTCCACGCCAAGATCGGCGACAACGAGATCCTCCGGGGCGTGAGCCTCGAGCTGGAGGCGGGCGAGGTGCACGCCGTCATGGGGCCGAACGGGTCGGGCAAGAGCACCCTCGCCCAGGTGCTCGCCGGCGCCGAGACCTACGATGTCACCGGCCAGGTCCTCTACCAGGGCCAGGATCTGCTCGCCCTGTCGCCGGAGGACCGGGCCGCCGCCGGTGTCTTCCTCGCCTTCCAGTACCCGGTGGAGATCCGCGGCGTCGGGAACCTCTACTTCCTGCGGACGGCGCTCAACTCGGTGCGCCGCCAGCGCGGGCACGACGAGCTCGACGCCATGGACTTCCTCACCCTGGCCGAGGAGGGGATGGCCCTCGTCGAGATGGACCGGAGCTTCATGAACCGGTCGGTCAACGAAGGCTTCTCGGGTGGGGAGAAGAAGCGCAACGAGATCTTCCAGATGGCGGTCCTCGAGCCCAAGCTGGCCATCTTGGACGAGACCGACTCGGGCCTCGACATCGACGCCCTCCGGATCGTCGCCAACGGCGTGAACGCCCTGCGGAGCCCAGACCGGGCCATGCTGGTCATCACCCATTACCAGCGGCTCCTCGACTACATCGTCCCCGACCGGGTCCATGTCATGGCCGGAGGCCGGATCGTCCGCTCCGGCGGCAAGGACCTGGCGCTCGAGCTCGAGGAGCACGGCTATATCGGTCTCGACGAGCAGGCGGCCGCGGACCGGTCCAAGCCGGTGGGAGCCACGCCATGACCACGGCCACCACCGCCGCCGGGGGCCTCTCGCGCCTCGAGCCCGCGCCCAACGGCCACCATCCCGCCTGGCTCACCGAAGCCCGCCGGGCGGCGTTCGGGTGGGTGGCAGAGCACGGGTTCCCCACACTCAAGGACGAGGACTGGCGCTACACGCGGCTCGGGCCGATCTTGGAGGCGCCGTTCGAGCCCGCCGTTCCTGGTATGGGGCATCGGCTGTCGTCGAGCACGATCGACACGCTGGCCGCCGACCTGGGCGGCACGCGGCTGGTCTTCGTCAACGGCCACTTCGCGCCCGAGCTTTCGTCGTTGACCGAGCTGCCCGAAGGCGCCACGGTGACGAACCTGGCCTCGATGCTGGCCGAGGAAGCGGAGCGTCTCGAGCTGTTCTTCTCGCGCCCATTCGGAGCGCATCACCACGCCTTCACCGCGCTCAACGCCGCCCTCGCCGAGGACGGGGCCTTCGTCCACCTCCCAGCCGGCACGACCGTCGACGAGCCGATCCAGCTCGTGTTCTTCTCCGACACCGCCGGCGCTTCCCTGGTGTCGAGCCCGCGGTCGGTGGTCCTGGCCGGGCCCGGCAGCCAGGTGGCGATCGTCGAGACCTACGTTGGCGTCCCGGGCGACGTCTATTGCACCAACGCCGTCACCGAGGTTGTCCTCGAGGAGGGCGCGGTGGTCGAGCACTACAAGGTGCAGGACGAGTCCGAGACCGCGTTCCACCTCGCGCTGCTCGACGTCCGCCAGGGTCGAGGCAGCCGGTTCTCCTCGCGCTTGGTGGCCCTAGGGGCCTCGATCGCCCGCCACGAGGTACGGGTGCACCTCGGGGCCGAGGGGGCGGAGGTCGGCCTCGACGGCCTCTACATGCCTCGAGGCGACCAGCACCACGACAACCCGATCCTGATCGAGCACGCCGCCCCCCACTGCACCAGCCGCCAGCTCTACAAGGGTGTGCTGGACGGGCACGGCCACGGCGTGTTCAACGGGCGCGTCGTCGTCCGCCCGGGCGCCGCCGGCACCGACGCCGCCCAGACGAATAAGAACCTGCTCCTCTCCGACCACGCCGAGGTCGACACCCGGCCTCGGCTGGAGATCCTCGCCGACGACGTGAAATGCACCCACGGCGCCACGGTGGGCCGACTCGACGAGGACGCCGTGTTCTACCTGCGCTCCCGTGGGGTTCCCCACCTGGCGGCGCGGGGCCTGCTCATCTACGCGTTCGTGAACGAGATGGTCGAGCGGCTTCGGCTGGAGCCGCTCCGCTCCCGGGTGGAGAAGCTCGTCGCCCACCGGCTCGCGACGGGCAGCGAGGTGCAGACATGACCGCCGTGCAGACCAGCGTTCTCCCCCCGGGTCGCCTCCACCCCGCGGACGCTGAGCACAACGCCTGCCTCGACGTCGAGCGGGTGCGCCAGGACTTCCCCATCCTCCGGGAGACGCCCTACGGCAAGCCCCTCGTCTATCTCGACAGCGCCGCCACCAGCCAGAAGCCCCAGGCCGTGATCGACGCGATCTCGGGGTTCTACTCAAGGGACAACGCCAACGTGCACCGGGGCGTGCACTACCTCTCCGAGCAGGCAACCGAGGCCTACGAGGGCGCCCGAGCCAAGGTCGGGGGCTTCCTCAACGCCGCCCACGCCTCCGAGATCATCTTCACCAGCGGCACCACCGAGGCCATCAACCTGGTGGCCCAGACCTACGCCAGGACCCATCTCGAGGAGGGCGACGAGGTGCTCATCACGGCGATGGAGCACCACTCCAACATCGTCCCCTGGCAGATGGTCTGCGCGGAGCGGGGCGCCCGCCTGCGGGTCGCGCCCATCAGTGACGCCGGCGAGCTGTCGGTCGACGAGCTCGAACAGCTCGTCGGGCCGAGGACCAGGCTGGTGGCCGTCACCCACGTCTCCAACGTGCTCGGCACGGTCAACCCGATCCGGCGCATCACCGAGATAGCCCACGCCCGGGGCGCTCGCGTGCTCGTCGACGGCGCCCAGGCCGCCCCGCACCTCGACATCGACGTGCAGGCGCTGGGCTGCGACTTCTACGCCCTGTCGGGCCACAAGATGTACGGCCCCACCGGCATCGGCGTCCTCTACGGCCGCAGCGAGCTGCTCGAGGAGATGCCCCCCTACCAGGGTGGCGGCGACATGATCGCCTCGGTCAGCTTCGAAAAGACTGTCTACAACACGCCCCCCTACAAGTTCGAGGCGGGCACGCCGAACCTGGCCGGCGCGGTCGGCCTGGGGGCGGCCATCGACTTCCTGGCCGGCCTGGGACACGAGGCGCTCGCGGCCCACGAACACGACGTCTTGGCCTACGGCGTGCGGGCGCTGTCTGGGCTCCCCGGCCTCCGCCTCATCGGCACGGCCCCGGCCAAGGCCAGCGTCATGTCCTTCGTCCTCGACGGCGTGCACCCCCACGACATCGGCACCATCCTCGACCGCCACGGCGTCGCCATCCGCACCGGCCATCACTGCGCCCAGCCCTTGCTCGCCCGCTTGGGTTTGGCCGCCACCGCCCGCGCGTCGCTGGCCTGCTACAGCACCCGCCAGGACATCGACGCGCTCGTGGCCGGCCTCGACACGGTCCAGGAGGCCTTCCGGTGAGCGACCTCGGAGACCTCTACCAGGAAGTGATCATCGACCACAGCCGCAGGCCCCGGAACTTCGGCGAGCTCGAGGGCGCCACCCGGACGGCCGAGGGTTTCAACCCGCTGTGCGGCGACCAGCTCACGCTCTACGTGAAGCTCGCTGACGGCCGCATCGCCGACATCGCCTTCCAGGGCGCCGGATGCGCCATCGCCCAAGCCTCGGCCTCTCTGATGACCACGGCGCTCAAAGGCAAAAAGGAAGAGGAGGCCCTCGCCCTGTTCGGGCGCGTCCACGCCATGCTGACCGAGGGGCGCAACGGCGAGGCCCACCCGGCGGAGCTGGGCAAGCTCGCAGTGCTCTCCGGCGTCTGGGAGTTCCCGACGCGGGTCAAGTGCGCCATCCTCGCCTGGCACGCGCTGCGAAGCGCCCTCGAAGCCGACGGCGCACCGGTCTCCACGGAGTAGGTGACCATGAGCCCAGACCGACACACCCCGATCGAGCTCGAGCAGGACTGCGAGGCAACCCTCATCCCCGGTGGGCAGAAGCTGACGCTGCGGCGAGGCGAGCGCGTGGTGGTGGCCCAGGCCCTGGGCGGCAGCTTCACCGTCCAGACCGAGCAGGGTTACCTCGCCCGCATCGACGCCCAGGACGCCGCCGCGCTCGGCCTCGAAGGCACCGTGGCCAACGAAGGACCAGCGGACTCCGGCCCGTTCGAGCTCCAGCATGTGATCGAGCAGCTCAAGACCGTCTACGACCCCGAGATCCCGGTCAACGTGGTCGATCTCGGGCTGATCTACGTCTGCGACGCCCGGCCGCTCGCCGACGGCGGCCACCGGGTCGAGATCAAGATGTCCATGACCGCCCCCGGCTGCGGGATGGGCGACGTGCTCAAAGACGACGCCCGCGCCAGGGTGCAGACGATCCCCGGCGTCAGCGACGTCGACATCGAGCTCGTCTGGGACCCGCCCTGGGACCCGAGCCGCATGTCCGACGCCGCCCGCCTGCAGCTCGGCATGTTGTGACGGGGCGACACCGAGTCTGTTTGACGAGAACCGAACCAAAGGAGCACACATCGCCATGAAGGTCTGGATCGATCAGGACCTGTGCACGGGCGACGGCCTGTGCGAGGAGATCGCACCCGACGTGTTCACCCTCCTCGACGACGGCCTGGCCTACGTCAAGGAGGGCGACAAGACCTTCGCCGACGCCAAGGGCAACCCCCAGGGTGCCGAGGGGATGGCCAACGTCCCCGCCGGCCAGGAGGAGGCCGTGATCGAATCGGCCGAGGAATGCCCGGGCGAGTGCATCTTCATCGAGGCGTAGGGACGAGCGCCGAGCGCGGCCCCCAGAGGAGGACCCTGAGCAATGCACACGATCGGCTCGAGCGACGGCCGCCACGGCGCGCCGCTCCAGCGCGCCGTGAGCGGGATCGGCCTCGTCGCCCTGGATGTGTCCGCGATGCCGGGCCGAGGGTTGAACGACGCGCAGGTGCGCACTCCCCGCGGCTCGCTCGGACGGACGCCAGGAGCGCTGTTTCGCGCCATGGGGGCCCTCTTGCTGCTCGAGAAGCCGGAATCCTCCCCTGAAGCGCTCGCCCGGGAGCTGCGGGAGCACCTGGGGGCGCTCGGCGTCGACTACCACGTCCGCACGCTGAAGCGGCAGCTCACCGGCAGCGTGTCGTCGGTTCCCCCCGAGGTCGAGGCGGCCATGCGCCACCTCCTGCTCCGAGCCAACCCCCTGCGTACCGATGTCGACATCGAGCAGGCGCTGGGCGCCGCCGGCCTGTCGGTCGCCCAAGACGAGCGCGAGCCGACGTACCTCGCCACCCTACGGATCGTCCCCTTGGCCCAGCTCTGGCTGCTGTTCAACCCGACCCACTCACAACGGTCCCTCGCTGGGGTGCTCTCCGAGCGGCTGGCCCGGCGCGGCATTCAACTGAAGGTCGACCCGCTCCAGAACATCCTCGCCGGGCGACAACCCCTCGCTCGCCGCGAGGTCCACGACGCCCTCCTCGCCCTTCTCTCGGCGCACCGGGTCGGCTCGGAAGCAGAGGCTCACCGGCGCTGGCAGCAGCATCAACAGGACATCGCCGCCTACCTCGAGGACCGGGCCCTCGTGCCAGCTGGCCCCCTGGTCGACCTCGCGAGAGCCTGGAAGCTCCGCAACCACCAACCATCGTCGAGGCATCTCGCGGTCGTCCTCCAGCACAAGCTTGGGGACCGCGGCCTCGACCTGAGCCTGCACCAGATCCAGGCGGCCCTCGACGGGAGAGCCAAGCACGTCCGGCACGCGTTGATCGCCGAGCTGGAGGGCCTGGTGCGCGAGGGCCTCCCCGAAGGGCACGACCTGGCGAGCGAGGTCGCCGCGCGACACCAGGCGAGGCAGGTCGACCTGTGCTGGGTCAAGGCCGAGCCGATCTCGGCGCTGGCCACCGCCTGGCTCGCCCAGCACCCCGGCGCGACCATGCGCCAGCTCGCCCTTCGCGTGGCCAAGTCGGCGCGGCGCATGGGCTACGCCACCAGCCCGAACACCATCCAACCGATCCTTGCTCGCTACAAGAAGCGGACGCGGGGCTTCGTGTACCGCGCCATGCTCAAGCAGATCCCGGGCGGGCGCGAGCGGGTCCCCGAGGAGCACGTCATCGCCGCCCCCTGGGTGGCCCGCGCCAGCGAGCGGACCGCCCGCCCCCCGCCGGAACCGAAGCTCAGTCGACCGCGGGCGAAACTCTTGGGCAGGGACAACGCGGCCTTCAATCCCGGTCCGCTGGCCGCGTACCTCCGAAGCGCCAGGGGCCTGTTGGTCCCCAGCCCCGAGGCGCAGGTCGAGCTGGCGCGCAGGCTCGAAGAGGCCGAACGCAACCTCCTCGGCGTCCTCCTCCGATCGCCCGTCGCGACCAGGTACATCGCCGTCATCGGCCGCAAGCTGGACGAACGGGAGCTGACCCCCTGGGACGTCGTCATCGGCGCCAGGCCCGACGGCGAGGACGCCAACCGCCGGGCACACCACGAGGTGCGCCGCGCTCTCGGGGAGATCTCCAGGCTCGACGCGCTGCGCGAGGAACCTCGGAGCCAGCTGCGCTCGGACGAGTCAACCTCGGAGGAACGGGCGGCACAGCTTCGCCAGCAGCTCGAGGCGCTCTGGCAGCAGATGGCCCACATCCTCGCCGGGACCCGCCTGGCCGGCGAGCACGTGCAACGCATGAGCGGGCAGCTCGAGGCGCTCGTCGCGACCGCCGACGCACTCGTGGGCGACGGCACGGCGGCCAGCTTGGACCTGCGGCGCATCGAGGAGCGAGCAGACCTTCCCCTCGCGGAGATGAAGCGGACGTGGCGAGAAGTTCAGGCCGCTGAGCGCCGGGTGGCAACAGCCAGGAACGAGATGGTCAGCGCCAACCTGCTGCTCGTCGTGGCCATCGCCAAGAAGTACCAGGGTCGAGGCCTCGACCTCCCCGACCTCATCCAGGAGGGCAACATCGGCCTGATACGGGCGGTGGAGAAGTTCGACCGCCGCCAGGGGTGGAGGTTCTCGACCTACGCCACCTGGTGGATCCGTCAGCGGCTGCAACGAGCGGTCGCCGACCAGGGCCGAACGATCCGGCTTCCCCGCCACATCTCCGACAAGGTCGATCGGCTGCGCCGGGCAACAGGCGACGGTTTCGGCGGACCGGGCACGCCCGCGGCGCCCGACGACCTCGCCGAAGCCGCGGGGCTGGCGCCGGGCGAAGCCCCCAGGCTCCTCCTGCTCGCCAGTGGCACCACCTCGCTGCACGCGCCGGTAGGGGGTGGCGACACCGCCCTGGAAGGCTTCCTGGCGGACAAGGCGGCGATCGAGCCTCTCGACGCCGCGCTCCGGAGCGAGATCGTCGACGGGGTGCGGCACGCACTGGCCCGGCTGGAGCCGCGCGAGGCCCGCGTCCTCGGCCTCCGCTACGGCATCGGCACAGGTGCCGAGCACACCACCGCGGACGTAGCACGCCAGCTCGGCCTTTCCCGGGAACGCGTCCGCCAGATTCAGCGGGACGCACTGGAGCACCTGCGCGAGCAGGCCCAGATGCTGGAGGCGCTCCTCGACGCCGACGCCCGACACTCCGGCGACGCGTGCGCCGCCTCCGGAGCCTGACCCATGCCAACGCGTCGAAGGCAAGCGCCGACACGTGGTCCTGGCGGCACCCGCGGGATATGCACACGGGAGCGCCGAGCGCATCCAGAACGAAGGGACTGAGCATGAGCAACACCACCTCGCATCACGACCACGACGGCGCGCCGGGCGCGTCGCCCCAGCCGTCGGCTGATCAGGACAGGCTGCCCGGCATCCGCCACGTCATCGCGGTGGGTAGCGGCAAGGGCGGCGTGGGCAAGTCGACCGTCGCCGTGAATCTGGCGCTCGCGCTCCAGCACGTCGGCGGCCGGGTGGGGCTCGTCGACGCCGATGTCCTCGGGCCCAGCATCCCGGGCCTGCTGGGACTGCCTACCGACCACCCGCCCGAGGCGACCCCCGACGGCAGGATCGTCCCCCCGAATCGGCACGGCCTGAAGGCGGTGTCGATGGGCCTGCTCCGAGGCGACGACAACCCGGCCATCCTGCGGGGCCCGATGGTGAGCAAGTACCTGCAGATGTTCGTCGGCGCCGTGGACTGGGGCGAGCTGGACTACCTGATCCTCGACCTCCCGCCCGGGACGGGCGACACCCAGCTGACGTTGGCCCAGAGCCTCCCACTGTCTGGTGTGCTCATCGTCACGACGCCCCAGGACGTGAGCCTCAAGATCGCCCGCCGAGGGTTGCGGATGTTCGAGACGGTGCACGTCCCCATCCTCGGCATCATCGAGAACATGAGCACGTTCACCTGCCCGCACTGCGGCCAGGGCACCGACGTGTTCCGCCGCGGCGGCGGCGAACGGATGAGCCGCCAGATCGGCGTTCCGTTCCTCGGGTCGCTCCCCCTCGACGCCGACATCGTCACCGGCGGCGACGAAGGCCGCCCGATCTTCGTCGACAAGCCCCACTCGGTATCAGCCCAGACCTACCTGGCGATCGCCACCGAGCTCGCCGGCCAGCTCGAAGGGCTCCCGACGACCGCGCTGAGGCCGTTCTCCTGGGCCTGGGACACCAACGAGGGCGAGCCGGCCTGGGTGGAGACCGCCGCCCGCCCATCGGGTTCTCGGACCACCCCGATCGGCTTCCGCCGGCGAGATGCGCGCACGCTGTCGGTGCTCTGGGAGGACGGCCACCGTGACGACTTCGACGTGCGGGACCTGCGGCTCGCCTGCCGCTGCGCGCTGTGCATCGAGGAGATGAGTGGCCGGCCGCTCCTGGACCCGACGAGCGTCCGACCAGACGTAGCTCCGCGGACAATCACCAGCGTGGGCAACTACGCCATCACCGTCAACTGGAGCGACGGCCACAGCACCGGGATCTACTCGTTCGAGTGGCTGCGGGCTCTCGGCGAGCGCGACACGGCCAAGGTCGTGGAAGATGTCTGAGGTCCTGCCCGTCGATCCGACCATCACGATCCGCGCAGAGACGTCGGTGGCCGACCCCGACCTCTGCAAGTTCACGGTGAGCCGGACGGTGCACCCCGGCGAGCCTTCGTTCTTCGACACCAGGGAACGGGCTGGCGGGTCGCCGCTCCCCGAGCGGCTGTTCGCGCTCGATGGTGTCGCCCACGTGCTCGTCGCCGACAACGTGGTCACCGTCGGCAAGCAAACAGGCACTTCGTGGAACGGGCTCCGCGCCGAGATCGGCGCCTCCATCCGAGCACAGCTGCTCTCGGGGATACCGGCCATCCTCGAAGCCCCCCGTGCCCCGAGCGCGTGGGGGCGGTCCGACGCCGAGGTCCGTGCAGTCATCCAGGAGCTCCTGGACGGGGAGGTCAACCGATCCATCGCGAACCACGGCGGGCAGATCTCGATCGTCGACGTCCACGACGGAGTCCTCTCCATCGCGATGAGTGGCGGGTGCCAGGGATGCGCGGCATCGAATGTGACACTTCGCCAAGGATTTGAGGTCATGGTGCGCAGAGTGGCGCCCGAGATCGTGGACATCGTCGACACGACCGACCATGCCGCCGGGACCAAGCCGTTCTACGGACGGACGGGGTAGGAGGCGCGCGTGCCTGGCAACCCGGTGGCCGAGGAAGCCGTGCGCAACGTCCTGCTCGGGGTGATGGACCCGGAGCTGGGCGACAACATCGTCGACCTGGGCATGGTGCGGGTCATCGAGATCGACCCGCAGAGCGGCGACGTGGACGTCACCATCGCCCTGACCACGGCCTGCTGCCCGTTGCGAGCCCAGATCATGAAGGACATCAAGCTGCGCGTGGCCAGCCTGCCCGCTGTCGCCGAGGTGCGGGTCCACTTCGGGGAGATGACCACAGACCAGAAGAAGAACGGCATGGCCCGGGCCCGGTTCAAGGCGCGCGACAACGCGCTCGACACCGACATCCCCGCCACCACCCGTATCGTTGCCATCGCCTCGGGCAAGGGGGGAGTGGGCAAGTCGTCGGTCACCGCCAACCTGGCTGCGCAGCTGGCCCAGCGGGGCCTGACGTTCGGTGTGCTCGACGCCGACATCGGCGGGTTCTCCATTCCCCGCATGCTCGGCGTGGAGGGGCGGGTCCAGGGGGTGGAAGACGAGGCCGGCCGGGCTCGGTTCTCCCCGCTCCGAACAGCTCGGCGTGCCCCTGCTGGGATCGATCCCACTGGACCCGGCCGTGGCCGCCGGGGGCGACGCGGTGAGCCGGCCGCGATCGCCGCGCCGCACACACCGGCGGCTCAGGCCTTCGCCGCCCTGGCCGAATGCATCGTCACCGAGGCCATCCCGCTAGTCGAGATGGTCACCTGCACCGCCCGGCAGTTTTTCAAAGCCGCCGGTCTGCTCACCCCCGTGCCGGAGCCCAGGCTCACGGCAACCTCACAGACCCGACCAAGAGACAACGACAAGGAGCCCCTCCCGTCATGAGCACCACCGAGGTAACAACCACACCCGTCATCAACCTCACCGACCACGCCGCGGCCAAAGTCGCCGAGCTGCTGGCCCAGGAGGGCGACGACCAGCTCGCCCTGCGCGTCGCCGTCAAGGCCGGCGGGTGCTCAGGGATGTCATACGAGATCTTCTTCGACACCGACACCGACCCCGAGGACCATGAGGCCGTGTTCGGCACGGTCACGGTGAGAGTCGACCCGGCCAGCGCCCCTCACATCGCCGGGGCCACCCTGGACTACAAGGACGGCCTCCAGGGCGCCGGGTTCCACATCGAGAACCCCAACGCCCAGCGCTCCTGCGGCTGCGGACAGTCGTTCGCGTAGCGGCTCCGACGATGAGCGTCTCGGACACGTTGGGCCGGCCTGTCCGGGACCTACGCATCTCGGTCACTGATCGGTGCAACTTCCGCTGCACGTACTGCATGCCCAAGGAGATCTTCAACCGCGAGTACGAGTTCCTGGCCCGGGGAGCACTGCTCAGCTTCGAGGAGATCGACCGGGTGGCCCGCTCCTTCGTGCGCCACGGGGTCCGCAAGCTTCGCCTCACGGGAGGGGAGCCGCTGCTACGCAAGGGGATCGAGGGCCTCATCGCCAAGCTGGCCCTGATCCCGGATCTGGAGGACCTCACCCTCACCACCAACGGCGCCTTGCTGGACCGCAAAGCCCCGGACCTGGCGGCGGCCGGGCTCCGCCGGGTCACGGTCAGCCTCGACTCGATGGACGACACCGTGTTCACGGCTATGAACGATGTCGGCTTCCGTGTGCAGGGGGTGCTCGAGGGGATCGCCGCCGCCGCCGAAGCCGGGCTCACCCCCATCAAGATCAACATGGTGGTGAAACGGGGGATCAACGACGGGCCCATCCTCGACATGGCCCGGCACTTCAAAGGCTCGGGGCACACCCTCCGGTTCATCGAGTACATGGACGTCGGCACCACCAACGGCTGGCGGCTCGATGACGTGGTCCCGGCTCGGGACATCGTCGAGATGCTGGACCGGGAGTTCGGGATCGAGCCGGTGGGCCCTTCCTGCCGGGGCGAAGTGGCCCAGCGGTGGCGTTATCGAGACCGAACCGGGGAGGTGGGCGTCATCGCCTCGGTCACCCAGCCCTTCTGCGGTGACTGCACCCGGGCTCGCCTCTCGGCCGAGGGTGTCGTCTACACCTGCCTGTTCGCCACTCGCGGGACCGACCTGCGCCAGGTGCTGCGGTCAGGTGCGAGCGACAAGATGCTCGACGAAGTGGTGTCCGGGCTTTGGACGAACCGTGCCGACCGGTACTCCGAAACCAGGTCGTCACAGACCGTCGGTCTCCACAAGGTCGAGATGAGCTACCTCGGTGGCTGACTCGTGAGACCCGCCGAGAAGGAGGGCGCCATGGCCGTCACCGCTGCCTCCACAGTCGAGGGGATCAAGGCCGCCAGCAATCAGCTGCGGGGCACCATCGGCGAGGAGCTCTCCGACGCTACGCCAGCGTTCTCGCATGAGAGCCAACAACTCCTCAGGTTCCACGGCATCTACCAGCAGGACGACCGCGACGTGCGCAACGAGCGGAAGCGCCAAGGGCTCGATGTCGACCACATCTGCATGGTGCGGGTCAGCGTCCCCGGCGGGATTCTGACCGCGGAGCAGTACCTCATGCTGGACACGCTGTGCGACGCGGTGGCCAGCGGCACCTTGCGCATCACCTCCCGGCAGGGCATCCAGTACCACTTCGTGCGCAAGGGTGACCTGCACGGACCTTCTGGCCACTCTCAACGACCACTTGGTGACCACCCTCGGCGCCTGCGGCGACGTGGTCCGCAACATCATGTGTTGCCCGGCGCCATCCGCCGACCGGCAGCGGGCCGACGTGGGCGCCTACGCCCAGAAGGCGGCCCGCCGCTTCCGGCCTCGCACCCACGCCTACTACCAGCTGTGGCTCGACGGTGAGCCCGCCGTGACGGCCGAGGCGCCCAGCCAGGAGCCGCTCTACGGCACCACCTACCTGCCCCGGAAGTTCAAGATCGGTTTCGCTTTTCCCGGCGACAACTGCATCGACGTCTAGAGCAACGACATCGGCGTGGTGCCCGTGCTCGACGGCGAGTCACTTTGCGGCTTCACGGTGCTGGTCGGCGGCGGCATGGGCAAGAACCACACCAACCCCGACACCTTCCCCCGCCTGGCCGACCCCCTCACGACGGTGGCCCCCGACGAGCGGTTGGAGGTGCTGGACACCATCGTCCGCGTGCAACGCGACCACGGCGACCGCCACGACCGCGAGCACGCCCGGCTCAAGTACTTGATCCACGCCTGGGGGATCGATCGGTTCGAGGCCGAGGTCACCCAACGCTTGGGACGCTCGCTGCCCGCGCCGGAGCGGATCGTCTTCGACGCCGCCGACGACCACCTCGGCTGGCACCCCCAGGGCGACGGGCAGTGGTTCCTCGGCGTCAAGGTCGAGAACGGCCGTATCGCCAACCGCGGCGCCGTGCGGGTGCGGTCAGGGCTGCGCGCGGTGATGGAGAGCTTCTCGCCCGGGGTGCGCCTCACACCCCGAGAGGACATCCTCCTCACCGACCTGCCTGACCGTGACCGGCCGACCGTGGAGGCGCTGCTGCGCGACCACGGCGTACTGGCGGCCGAGCGGTGGGTCCCCATCAGCGCAACTCCTTCGCCTGCCCGGCCTTGCCCACCTGCGGCCTGGCGCTCACCGAGTCCGAGCGGACCCTGCCCGGCGTGCTCGACGAGCTAGAAGCCGAGCTCGACGCGCTGGGGCTCGCCGGGCTCGACGCCCACGTCCGGATGACGGGCTGCCCCAACGGCTGCTCCCGCCCGTACACCACCGAGATCGGCCTCGTGGGGCGGGGCAAGAAGAGCTACGACATCCACCTCGGCGGCGAACCGGTGGGGACCCGCCTCAACGACGTGTTCGCCGAGAACGTCCCGCGTGACGAGCTGGTCAACGTGCTGCGCCCGGTGCTCGTCTACTACCGCGATGAGCGCCGCAGCGGGGAGCGGTTCGGTGACTTCTGTCACCGCCTGGGTGTCGATCGGCTGCGGGCCCAGCTCGGCACCGAGCGCTGGGCACGCAAGCCGCGGGAC
>Ga0268386_10001105_pt1 | contig 18259 bp, 19 predicted proteins | sample RVTome_15_FD_200260 | JGI IMG/M metagenome (GOLD analysis project Ga0268386, IMG submission 200260) | Soil microbial communities from uranium-contaminated site in the Upper Colorado River Basin, Wyoming, United States - RVT150D86... ...
GTCGCAAGTAGTGCGGCTGTCGGAGTGCTTATGATTCTCTGATTCCGCCCGTAGCGCGACGCCGGGTACGTGCAACAGCCGCGACTGACGTTCTACGCTGGTCGAGCTACCGGGCCCAGAGAGCGCAAGTACGGCTTCACCTTTTCAGATCTGACGCAGTGATTGCTCCCTACGATCGTTCTGGATGCGTACCATAACGGGTCGGTTCACCATGCCCGCCCACTCGAAATCGCACAGGCAAACATGGGCCATGGAATACACAGGCATGAAATCAGATGGCTGCCACTGGGCACGATCCCCACGTGAAACTCGGCAGCTGAAACGAGCTCCGCGGCCGATCGCTACGGCGTGTCCGGTTCCCGTTCAGGCGGCTCGCGTCAGCTCTTTCGGCTGCGTGCCAGACGCCGATCGAAGTGATACGCCACGATCTTGCCGAACGTAAGTTCCTTGAAATCCGGATGCCGTGGGTTGAGCAAGTAATTCCATTCCTCGATGACAACGGCCGAGGGCACTTTGAGTGCAACCGTCGCGCCACGTTCGAGCCATTCCTGACCGATGTCTCGAAGCTTGTCGGGCGAATCAGGGTCCGACCAGTTGGGCGGCAGGCCCGCGAGCTTCACGCTCTCGATGGGGGGTTGATCTGGAATCGTCGCCCGACCCAGGACCGACGCCGGCACCCAGCCGCGGCGCTTGTAATTCAGCGTGTATTCCAGGACCGCGAGCGAGATGCTCTGCGAGGTGTAGACGACCGGTTGACCGCGATACGTCCAGCAGCCCTGGGCGTAGAGTCCGCCGAGGCCGGAGAAGATCTGATCGTGATATCTCTTCTTCGTGAGCCGGTAGACGGTAACGGTCACGCGTAGATCCCATGCTCCATCTGATAAAGCATGTTGGTGACCTTCTCGGCGCCAATATCAGTGGTCATGATTTCAAGCGGCGTGCGGCCACCGAAGACGTCGCTCGGCTCGCGCAGCCACGCAACCGCATGCGCCTGGCTTTCGAGCACCTCCGTGGCCAGCGCAAGGATACGCGCGAGGCGCACGAGGCGGTCAGATGTCGCCGGATCGAGCCGCGCGCGCTGCTTCCAACGTCTGCGCGTTCGAAGGCTGATCTGCAACAGGCGATCCTCTTCCTCTGGCGTCAGACCCAGCGCCCTGGCGATCACGCTGTAAGCCTTGGTGGGCAGCCCCCGCTCCACTTCCTCGAGGAGATTGATCTGACCGGTCCTGGCACCGAACACTTGCCGGCCACCCAGAGTGCTCAGAATATCTGCGCGCATCCGTGATTACCCGATGGACATGTGTGGCACCCACCTTAGTGCCATTTGGCATCCTCGTTGCAACTCAGCCGCGCGTCGATTGAGGGCGATCCATTGAACGTCTGAACCGTCCGATTGCGGCGTCGTCCGCAAAAACTCGTCACGCAGCCCGCTCAAGGGTGTACTCGTGATGGAGCCCACGCAGTATCGGTCGGGACACGACTCTGCTCAAAGGCGGAAACTGATGACGGTGATGCAGAACCGTCGTTGGGGATTTCTCGGCCGCTCCGGTATGCCGGGACCCAACGAACTATGGGGCCGTCCACTGTTGAAATGGCCTATCCACTCGGCCAGGATGCGATACAGATGGCCAGCGGTCAGCGGAATCAAATAGTCCAGGCACTCTCGCCGCATCGTGCCGATCGTTCGCTCGCAGATTGCATTCGCCGTGGGCGCCCGACACGGCGTCTTCAGCACACGGAGGCCAAGATGCGCGATTGACCGGTCCAGTTCGCCAGAAAATTCCCCATCTCGATCATGGATCAGGAACCGGTAATCATGATCACTGGGAATCGCCTGCCTGAGCTGCTGCAGGGTCGATGCGGCGGTCGGATGCTCGGTAACGTTGAAGTGAAGGATTCTCCGTGTGGCATGCTCGACGATGACAAACACGTAAAGGAGCTTGAAGGTCGCGGTGACTGCGACGAAAAAGTCGCAGGCGATGATCGCTTCGGCGTGATTGCGCACGAACGTGACCCAACGCTGGTCGCCCCGCCAGCCATCAGGGCCAGCACTGGTTCGTTGGGGCATATATTCTCGGACGGTACGCAGCGAGATGCACAGACCGAGCTTGCAGGAGCTCGTTCGCAATCCGCTCCTCGCCCCAAATCGGGTTGTCCAAGGCCACTTGGCGGATCAGGCCCCGAACATTCCGAGGTAACGGTGGCCTCCCTGGCCGAGATATCTCGAAACGATGCCTCCAAGGATCTGTCCTGCAGTCCCTTGTTCTGAAGTGCTACATGTAGCACAATTGATCCATGAAGGAAGCAGGAATTCGCGAGGCTCGGCAGAATCTCTCCGCACTGATCGCGGAGGTTCGTAAAGGCCATGAAGTCACGATCACAGACCGCGGCAAGCCCGTTGCACGGCTCGTACCTCCCCGTCCCGCCGAGGCCAAGCCGTTTCGCAGTCGTGCGGCCTTTCGCCGCAAGATGCCGGCGTTGAAGGCTCCGCTCTCGGCTGCCGTTCTCGATGGCAGAGCCGAGCGAGACTGAAGCACGCCGGGCAGAAGTGCCTGGCATCGACGTCAGCATCTATGTCGATTCCAGCGCCTTGGCGAAGCTCTACGTACCCGAACCCGAGAGCGAGACACTCGACGCCTTCCTGCGAGGCCGTCGAGGTCTCATGATCTCGGAGCTTGCAATCACCGAGGTTCTGTCCGCCGTGGCTCGGCGGAGGCGCGAGGGGGAACTGCGCGCGAGGGACGCCGTTCGCATCCGCGATGCCCTGCTCGCCGACGCCGCATCCGGAGTGTTCACTCGTCTGGACCTGAATCCTGCGGTACACCGCGAAGCCGAGCGCCTGCTACTCGCCACCGACGCCCTGCCGCTGCGGACTCTTGACGCGTTACACATCGCATTGGCGTTTACGGGTGCCGCGAGTCACCTGCTGGCTTTCGATCGTCGGATGCAGGAAGTGGCCGCCCTCGCGGGCCTCAGCGTGATTGAGTTGTAGCCAAAACTGATCGGCGGCAGTCGCCTTCGGGCGGAATCAACCACTTCGCTCCGCAAAACGCAGAAACGAAAAAGGCGCCGCCGATTGCTCCGCAGCGCCGTGGGTAGAAGTTGGTAGCGGGGGCTCGATTTTCCGCCTATATGCAGGAGGTCGAGCTGCGCTAGACCCGCGCATCATCGCTGTAGCCCGCAGCGTTCTGCTTGGTCTGATCCATGCGATTCCTTGGTTACGGTTGGTTTGGCCTCACTCACGCCCCCCTCCCGCCGTCGACTTCCCCTCCGCTCCTCCATACCGAACCTGCAGCTCGCGTTTCAAAAGCTTGCCGTTCGGCAGGCGGGGCAACGAGGCGACAAAGTCCACCGAGCGCGGACATTTGAAGTGTGCCAGCCGCTCCCGGCAATAGCGGATCAACTCCGCGGCCAGCTGCTCGCCGGCGAGCTCCGGATCCCTTGGCTCCACCACCGCCTTTACAGATTGGCCATACTCCGCATCCGGAACGCCGACTACCGCAACATCCCGTATCTTCGGATGCAAGATGAGAGTGTTCTCGACTTCCTGGGATGAAACCTTGACGCCGCCAGTATTGATCGTGTGGGACTGCCTGTCAGTCAGATAGACGTAGCCCTCTGCATCCATGTAGCCGACGTCCCCGAGGGTTGACCATCCGCGTGCGTTGTAGGCTGCGGCCGTCTTCTCTGGTGCGTTGTGATATTCGAAGGGTGCACCGCCCTCGAAGTAGATAAGGCCGGGCTCACCGGTATCAACCGTCTGTCCATCTTCGCCGACGATGTGCGCTGGGCCGAACACGGACCGGCCGACCGAGCCCCTATGCGCAACCCATTCCTCGCTGTCGATCATGCAGAAGCCGTTCACCTCCGACCCGCAGTAGTACTCGTAAACGACGGGACCCCACCATTTGATCATTGCTTCCTTTACGTCAACAGCGCAGGGAGCGCCCGCATGGATGGCATAGCGCAGGGTAGAAAGGGAGTAACGATCCCGCACCTCCCGCGACAACTGCAGCATGCGCACGAAGTGAGTCGGCACGAACTGCGCATGCGTGACGCCGTGTTCGTCGATCAGTTGCAGCGCCAGCTCAGGATCGAATTTCGGCATGACGATCACCGTTCCGCCGAGTCGGTGAGTGCCGAGCGAGTAGGCAAGTGGGGCTGCATGGTAGAGCGGGCCCGGGCAGAGGTAAATGGAGTCGGGGCCGAAGCCATAGCTCGTCTTCATCAGTCGGTCCACAGGCCCGAGTGCGCCAAAGGGTGCTCCCGACAAAGCTCGCTTGATACCCTTCGGTCGGTCGGTCGTGCCTGAGGAGTAATACATGATCGAGCCTTCCATCTCGTCGGACGGTGGCGCGCCAGACATGTCGCGCAGCACCTCATGCAAGTCCTCATACCCTTTCATCGTCGCGGCAACCGAGAGACGGACTTGCACATCGGGAGTGAGTGCGTTGAGCTCCTCGCCGGACAGCGCAAGCGCACCGGAGACTACGATGGCCTTTGCCGCACAGTCGTTCACGACATAGCAGGCCTCCTCGGGCTTCAGATGCCAGTTGACGGGGGTGAGGTACAGCCCCGATCGAAGCGCGGCCCAGACGATCGACAAGAACTCCGCACGATTGTCGAGGATTACTGCAACGTGATCGCCCGGCTTCAGTCCTCGCTCCCGGAACAGGTGGGCAATCCGGCACGCCTCGTACTCGAGCTCTGCATACGTAAGCGACCCGCCAGCACCGCTGACAATAACGGCAAGTCGATCGGGCTCGATTCCCGCGTGCACGCCGGGATGATGGAGTGACTCGGTCATGGCCATGCTGCGTCCTCATACACGGGGCCGTCAGACGATCTGCACCGTCTGGCCTGCTCATGCGACACCATCGGACAGCCTCTCGAGAAACTCGACCAGCGTCGCGCCCACACGCTTGATCTGTTGCGCAGCTCTTGCATCCTTCAATTGACCCGCAGCGTCGAACGCCTCGGCGGTCGCCTCAGGAATGCGCCACTGCTGGGGAAGCAACGTCACGTTCACCGTCCCGAGAATCTGTCGCAGATGCGCCTGTGCCCGCGCACCACCGAGTGCGCCGAGCGCTGCCGAAACGATGGCTGCGATCTTGCCGTCATAGCAAGCGAGGGGTTTCTCGCCGGGAGCCGGACGTGAGACCCAATCAAGCGCGTTTTTGAGCACGCCGGGAATTGAGCCGTTGTACTCGGGCGTTGCGATCAGCAACCCGCGATGGGCGCAGAAGAGCCGTTTCAGCTCTACGGCGGGCGGCGGCAGTCCATGGTGCGCTTCGAGATCCCCGTCGTAAAGCGGCAACGGATAATCGCGCAAATCGATGACCGTCACCGCTCCTTGCGCCTCCCGGGCCCCTGCGGCGGCAATCGCAATGATCTTTTTGTTCAAAGAGCCCGTCCGGGTACTGCCAGCGAACGCAAGAATCGAGGGCATAGCAGGCATTCAGAACGCTCCGTGGTCCCGTCGAGTGCGTTCGTGACTCCACTTGTACATCGCCGGTCAAAACGTTATCGAGAGTCGTCTTCCACCGTTGGACGGCGCCGCCCCACTTTGCGCCCCGTCGCGTCTACCGGCTCGATGACTGTTCGCGACGGTTCTTTCAGCTCCGCGGTGAGCTCGAGCGTTATGCCGTCCGGATCGCAGAAGTAGATGGATCGGACCCAGGTGTGCTCGTCCTCGGTGAGCGTCACCCGTTCGCCTCCCGGGGGAGGCTCGACGTCAGCATGATTGACAATCTCGCTCACATTGATCCCATGGGCGATCAGTCTCTCGCGATACTCCTCGAGTCGATCCGCGGCAACGAGGAGCGCGACGTGATTCATGGATCCATGAGCAGAAGAAATGGATTGACCGCTGCGCGGCAGTGCGTTCGCACTGACGATGCCCCGATCACCCCGAGGTGCATCACGAAACCAGAAGAACGCGAGGAGGTTGCCGTTGCCGACGTCGAAAAAGAAGTGCTGGCCATAGCCCTCAGCCAGGTCGAACCCCTTAACGACTTTCATCCCAAGCACATTCGTGTAGAAGTCCACCGTCCGTTGCATGTCGCTGGTCACGAGCGCCAGATGATGGATGCCTCGATACTCAAACGGGGTGTCTTTTGCTTCTGACATCGGCTGCTCTCCTGAAGAACTGTGCGCGTGAGGCGGTCGTCATTGAGGCGCAGGCACCTCCCGGATGCGCTCGGGAACGTCGTCGAATTCGAGGCGCAACGCCTTGCAGCTCACCGCGTGCAAGTTGTAGCTCAACACGTGGTAGGTGAGCTCCAGTATGTCCTCGTCTCGCAGATGACACTTCACTTCATCGAAGAGCTCATCCGGCACCCGGCCACCCTGAAGCACCAGGCAGTCGGTATACGCGAGCACCGCGCGTTCGAGCGGCGAGAAGTGCGCGGACAGTGGCCAGGATGGTATCGCCTGGATCTGGCTCTCCGGAATCCCGATGCGTCGCGCAGCCTTACAGTGCTGGGAGAAGACGAACTGACTCGATTGCACGTATCCGGTGCGCAGGATCGCGAGTTCGCGGAGTTTGGCATTGAGCTCGCTGACCGAGTGGTCGGTGAACATGCCGAACATCCCGAAGTGCTTCGTCGCGTGTTCGAAGACGTACGGGACGAGAGCGAAAACGGTCCACCAGTTGCCTGACGTGCCGGTGGCCGTGCCCGGCTCTTCGACGGGGTCTCGATCGCCGAACAGCCGCTCGTAGTAGCTTCGTACGTATTCCCCGGCGTCACGCCGCGATACCTGTCGCAGTCTCGGCATGGCTCTCGCTCTCCTATGTGCTGCCTTGCATGGTCGCAGAACTCGTCGCACCATCCCACTCGCATGATGCATTGCGCTGAATCCGCAGACCCACTTGGCACCGCTCGTTGCGCAGACCCCGGGAGCACGAAATGGACGAAGTTGCCACGCAGATGCAAACGGTGAATCTCAAAGGAGAGCTCCTATGCTACGCGGACATAGAACTTGACCGGGACGCACCGATTCAGCTTGGCAGGACACCTTGGCGGCACCTAAGAGTGAGCAACATCGCAGGCGGACGGTTCGAAGGCCCACGGATGAGCGGTCAGATACTGCGCAGCGGCGCCGACTGGGCCGAGCAGGGCTTCGATGCAGAGGGGCGGGCGACCAGCATGCTCGACGTCCGGTCCGTCTGGCGCTGCGATACGGGCGCCCTCGTACATGTGACCTATGGAGGTCGGGTAGTCGTCCCGGCATCGATCTTCGAGACATACTGCGATCTGTCGCGCGTCGAATCGCTCCCTGTGGAGAAGTATTACTTCCGAACCTGTCCCAGTTTCCAGACCTCCGATGAGCAGCTCGCATGGCTCAACAATATCGTCGCGGTGGGCTTGGGCCGACGAACGAGGCGTGGTGTGCAATACAAGATCTACGAGATCCTCTGAGCATAAGGCAACGTGAAATCACAGACACGGAACGTCGCCCCCAGCGTCTCTATTGCACCGAGCTCGTCGAGTCGCTCGGCCGAATGAGCCACATAGGCGCGACCACGCCCGCTCCTCGAGTCGTACTGTTTACCGGGCAAGTGGACGATCTTGAGCAGATCCACGGACTGCGCCACGGGCGCGTAGGGGTCGGGAATTACACGTCGCAGCAGGCGTGGCTCGAGTCCAGAGACGATCGATCCCAAATGCTCGCCACTGCCGTCGAGCTCGACGTCGGCGCCGAAGAGAACGGCGCCCTCGCCGTCGCGATAGCTCATGTGATGGGCGGCCGCCGATACACGCGATTCTGATTCCTCAAATCGCACGGAGCCGAGTTTCTTTGGATATCCCCAGATCTCCCGTCCGCCCGCGAGCGCGACGTCGTTGTCAACGATCATAAGGGCGAAGGTCGAGCCTCGAACGTGGCCATCGGCCGTACGTGCCGGAATCAGTATCCCGCTCTCCGTCGAGTGATAGTGCTTGCCGAGCTCCGGTATGCCCGGCACCCGCAGAAAGAACAAGACGAAGAGCCCGTCTTCCCTAGCGAGCTCGAGAGGGGGAGGCACCCAGCGATGCAGTGCCTCGGAATGCTCCGCACGACAGACGACGTTCAGAATGCGCGCGCCCATATACGTCCATGGGGGAGGCGCGTAGCACGGCGAAGCCGGCGGATTGAGCTCGGAATGGGTGCCTTCCGGCACTTTGGCGTCCATGTGCCCCCATACGTTCATAGTTAGGCTTAGAACCTGTACGCGACCTCCGCGGCGACCGTACGTCTTGGCGAGATGGATGCAGTGTGAGCTCCACCACCGAAGAACGGCGTATCGAACGAGAAATTCCTCACGATTTCGTCGGTGAGGTTCCGCCCGATGACAGCGAACTCCCAGCGACCAGATGCATGACCGAAGGACACGCGGGCGTTGATCTTCGTGTAGTCATCGACGGAGTCGAGCGGATCAAGATCCGGCTGGAGAAAAATCTCGCTCTGATACGTCGCCATGATCTGAGCACCGAACAAGAGCGAATCGGCGAACGGCTGCGCGAAGTCGAGAACGATGCTCCCGGTCCACTCCGGAGCGCGCTCCAGTCGAACACCCGCCAGATCCATCGTGCCCGTTGCCACATCGCAGCCGTCGGCCGCGGTTGCCCCAAACAGACATTGGCCGTCCGGATAACTAAGATACTCCGCATCGAGATAGGCGGCGGTGACGCTCAATCGTAAGGGAGCGCCTAGACTAAACGCCGCTTCGGCCTCGACCCCGCGGGCACGTGCCTCCGCGGCGTTGGCCGTGACGATGAACTGTCCGTTGAAGTTCGAGGTCTGAAGATCCTCGAAATCCGAGGTGAAGATGGCGAGGTTGATCGTGCCGCGGCCATTGAGCACCGTCGCTTTCAGCCCAACCTCGAACGACTCGGCGCTTTCGTCCTCATACTCGAAATCGGTCGTGCCGTTCGCAATGCGAAAGCCGAGCGCGGAGTCATTCGAGAGGAAACCGCCCGCCTTGTTGCCGGTGGCATACGTTCCATAGAGCATCAGTTGGGGATTTACATCGAACTGGATGCTCGCCGAGGGCGTCCAGCTGGTCTCCGTGCGCTCCCCGGAAAGGTCGTAGGGCAGCCAGGTCGGAAAAACGAAGCCGCTCGGAATGTGTCGGGCGTGCCCTTCCTTATCTTCGTTCGTGTAACGCAGCGCAGCATTGAAACGCAGCTGATCAGTCGCATGCCAGTTGATCGAGGCAAACGCCGACCATGACGTGTCCGTCTGATCGTAGATCCGGTCGCTGTCACCCGTGAACGGCCCGAATCCCGCCACGTCAGTGATCTGCCGCGAGAACAGATCACTGTCAAGGTAGAGCGCGCCGATCACGTAATCGATGTGACCTTGGGTTGGAGACACCAGGCGCAGTTCCTGACTGAATTGGCTCGTATCCTCCCAGATTCGAGTGCCAGCAATCTGCAGACTGGTACCCGTAAACTCCACGAACTTCACGTAATCGAAATCCGTGTACGCGCTGATCGACGTCAGCGTGAAATCGCCGATCTCCCAGTTGACCGTGAGCGTCCCCGAAGCAGCGTCCGTATCGTTGCGCTCCGGGTCGAGCCCGATCGAGGAGCGATATTCGTCGAGGCTGTCCTCTGCGTTCGGATCCGTCGCGCGGAATACATCCGAGAGCGCAGCGGATCCGAATGCCGTCATCTGGAACCATCCGCCATCCGTGTTGATTCCGACTCCATCGAGCTTGAGAGTCGCGTCCCAGTTCTCGCCGGGCGCAAGCACCCCGGTGAGACGAGCAACCCAGCCATCTTCCTCGGGCTCATCATTCCCCGTGCCAAAATTCTTGACGTAACCGCCCTCGCGATAAAGCTTCGATGCAAGGCGCAGGCTCAGTGCATCCGATACCGGTCCGGACACACTGCCCTCGAAGTCGTATCCGTCCCGCTCGAACTCGTAATTTGCGCGAAGCGCCCCTTCGAACTGCTCAGTCGGCTTACGCGTCAGGACGCTGATCGCGCCCGCGTTCGTGTTCTTCCCGAAGAGCGCACCCTGCGGCCCCCTGACCACCTCAACCTGCGCAACGTCGAAAAGTGCCACCTCGTAAAGATGGCTACGGCCCGAGTAGACGCCGTCTACGAAAAGGCCCACCGACTGCTCGAACGCGAGATTCGACGTGCCAGAGCCAAGCCCGCGGATACTGATGGCGGGGCTCGCGAGGCCCTCGTCGATGTGCAGGTTCGCAACGACGTTACCGAGGTCCTCGAAGCGGTAAAGCCCCATTCTGTCGACGAGATCTCCCGATACGACCGCGAGAGAGATCGGCACATCCTGCAATCCTTCCGCTCGCTTTCGGGCAGTGACGACGACTTCCTCGAGCGCGGCGGCACCTGGGAGATTCGCTTCCTGCGCACCGGCGCGACCGCCAAGAACGATCGCGCAGCCGACGCCGACGTTTACGACATAGCGCCAGTGGATCATAGTTGTTGTCCTGACTCGGCGAGCCTGCAGCCATGTTAGACCCTTAGAATGCTATCTTTCAAGTCGGAGCGTGGGAGGCAGCACTTGAGCAGCGAATCACGTTATGCAGTTCGCGTCCTGCCCAGTGAGACGTATCTCTGGTACGTCGTGCTTTTCCTCACGTGCGCATCGATCCTGGCCTACATCGACAGGCAGATACTCGCGCTCATGATCGGGCCCGTGAAGCGCGATCTGGGCATCAGCGACACGCAGATCGGGCTGCTCGTGGGCCTCGCATTCTCCCTCTTCTACTGCGCCGTGACGGTCCCGATCGCATGGCTCGCAGACGTGCGTTCGCGGCGTGCCGTCATCGGCGTGGGGATACTCTCTTGGAGCGTGCTGACCGGCCTGAGTGGGCTGGCGCAGAACTATACGCAGCTCTTTCTGGCCCGCATGGGAGTCGGACTCGGCGAGGCTACGCTGGGGCCGGCGGCCTATTCGATGCTCGCAGATTACTTCCCTCGCGAAAGATTGCCGCTTGCGGTGGCCGTATTTGCCACAGCGCCGTTCATTGGGATCGGCCTCGCGAACATGCTCGGGGGCGGACTCATCGAGTTGCTCGAGACGCTGCCCCCCGTCGACCTGCCTGGTGTAGGTGCCGTTCGATCATGGCAGGTTACGTTCTTTGTGGTCGGTGCGCCCGGCGTGCTGCTTGCATTGCTCACGTTCAGCATCCGGGAGCCCGAGAGACGCGGAAGCCGGCGGGCGGGCGGTGCGCGTGTGGCTCCGTGGGCCGAGGTGTTCGGATTCATGCGGCAGAATGCCCGCGTCTTCGCATTGCACTTCGTCGGCTTTCTCTTCCTCGCCATGCAGGGCTGGACCATCTTCGCTTGGCTCATCGAGTTCTTTGTGCGCGTGCACGGTATGTCACGCGGGTCGATCGGATTCATGTATGGAGCCATCGCCCTGTGCGCCGGAATGACGGGGAGCATTGCCGCCGGTCAGATTGCCACGGGACTCCTCAGACGCGGCAAGACTGATGGAACCCTACGATTGACGGTTGCAGCGGCCTGCGTCATGGCGCCTCTAGCCGTGGCAATGCCGCTGATGCCACAGGCGAGCGTTGCCATCATGTTGCTCATTCCCCTCACGTTCTTCATGGCATGGCCGCCCGGCCTCGGCGTGTCAGCACTGCAGGCGATCACGCCGAATGAGCTGCGCGGTCGGGTAATTGCGTTCTATCTGCTGTTCGTCAACTTCCTTTCGTTCACGCTCGGCCCTTTTTTGGTCGGATTCCTCAATGACAGCGTCTTCGGAAGCGAAGCGGCCATCGGCCTCACCTTGAGCACGCTGGCAGCGATCAGCTATCCGCTCGCCGTACTGACGCTCATCGCGTGTCTCTCGTCGTTCCGCGCAGCGGTCGTACGCGCCCGAGGCTGGGAGTGAGCACAATTCCAGCGGTCGGCGGTCAGACGATGCGATTGAGAAGTCGCTCGCCCCGGCGCAAGCGCTCGCAGTTGTCCACTGCGGCAACGATACTCCGCAAGAGCGTCTCTCGCGTGAGCCAGGCTGCGTGGGGCGTGACCACGACATTCGGCAGAGCGAGCAGTCTGCTCGTTGGATAAAGCGGCTCACGGGTGAAAACGTCCAGACCGGCCGCCGCAAGATGGCCGCGCTCGAGTGCATCAACGAGTGCGGCTTCGTCGACGAGTCCGCCGCGCGCGGTATTTACGAGTATCGCGCCGGACTTCATACGCGCGATCGCGTCTCGATCAAGCAGACGTGCCGTTTGCGCGGACAGGGGCAAATGCAGCGAGACGATGTCCGATTCGGCCAGTAGTGCCGCGAAGTCCCGCCGCCGCGCTGTGTCGTGCTCGTGCGGCTCACGTGAACAGAAGAACACTCTCGCGTCCATAGCGGCCAATGCGCGCGCGAGCCGCCTTGCGACCGACCCGAAGCCCACGAGCCCGACGGTTCGCCCGCCCAGTTCACCCGCCTCGTCCAGCAGCGCGGGCGGAACTTCCCAGCCACGACCGAGCCGGGTCTGCTCGTGCAGCAGCGGGAGCCTTCGCAAAGTGGCCAGCATGAGGAGGAGCGTCGCTTCGGCGACTGCCTGGGAATTGATCCCGGGCATGTTCGTCACCGCGATGCCACAGCGCCGCGCCGCATCGAGATCGATTGCGTCGACCCCCACGCCGACTTTCTGGATCAGTTGAAGCGCAGGTGCCTGCGAGATGACCGCCTGGTCGACCGGAGCGAGGACGTGCAGCAGGACGTCGGCCGAAGCGAGTTCTCGGGCCAGGAGTTGCTGATCACCAGGGTCCACCTGCACGAGCTTCAACCAGCTGGGGGTAGCGCGCTCGAGATGAGTCCACGTGGCCGCTCCGACCCGATGGTGGAACACCGCCTTCACAAACTGCGACCGCCGGTCCCGAGAGCCGTCGCACCCGCGAATCTGCCGCGGCTGCCCAATTCCTCCTCCAGTCGCAGCAACTCGTTCCATTTGGCGACTCGTTCGGAGCGGGCACAGGAGCCGACCTTAATCTGGCCCGCATTCCAGCCGACGGCGAGGTGCGCAATCGTGGTGTCTTCGGTTTCCCCGGAGCGCGCTGATACGATCGTGCCCCAACCGGCAGCCTTCGCGGCCTCGAAGGCGGCACGCGCTTCGGTGACCGTGCCCGCCTGATTGACCTTGATGAGAGCCGCATTGCACGCGCCGCATTCCACCGCCCGCGCAGTTCGCTCGCTCGATGTCACGAGCAGGTCATCACCAACGACCTGTACCCGATGCCCGATCGCCTCAGTGAGCCGCCCCCAGCCCTCGAAATCGTCCTCGGCCAGCGGATCCTCCACCGAGACGATAGGAAACCGGTCCATCCAGCGCAGCAGCAGTTCGCTCATGCCGTCGCGATCGAGGTGCAGCCGCTCAAGAGGCAGCCTGTAATGATGATTGTCCGTAAGCAGCTCACCGGCAGCAATGTCGAGCGCGATGCCGACTTCGCTGCCGGGCACGAATCCTGCGAGCTCGATTGCGCGCGTCAGCAGTTCGAGCGCCTCCGTATTCGACGTGAAACTCGGCCACCATCCCCCTTCGTCTGCGGTCCCGCGGAGGCGCCCCATCTTCTGCATCAGAAGGCCTGCGTGACGGTAGACCTCCATCGCTCGCCCCAGTGCTTCAGCGAACGAGTGGGCGTTTGGCGGGATGACCAGGAAGTCCTGGATGTCCGTGCGCCGCGCGGCATGCACGCCGCCGCCGAAGATCTGTATCTGCGGAAGCGGAAGCAGGACCGGTTCGGAAGGTTTCAGGTACGACCAGAGGCTCGCTCCGTGTGCCGCGGCCGCGGCGTTTAGACAGGCAAGCGATACGGCGATGATTGCGTTGCCGCCGAGCACCGACTTCTCAGGGGTGCCATCGAGCGCGATCAGCAGAGCGTCGATGGATTCCTGGTCCGAGGCGTCATGGCCTAGCAACGCCGGTGAGATCGTCTCGTTGACGCCGGTGACGGCGCCCGTCACGTCCGCACCTCCGAAGCGGGCGCCGCCATCCCGCTTCTCGACGGCCTCGTGCCGGCCGCGCGACGCCCCGGATGGGGCGATACCGCGTCCGGTGGCGCCGCATCCGAGCATGACCTCCGCCTCGATGGTGGGCCGTCCGCGAGAATCCCAGATCCGCCGCGCCTTCAATGCCACGATCGAGGTGCGGCTCATGTCGCCGAAACCGCAGCCCAGATGTCTCGAACCGCACTCAGCCGATCCTGCCCTTGCCGGAGCAAGTCTAAAGCGGTACTCCGCACCATCGCTCGCTGGGCTTCGTCGGTGAGGTACTCGACGGGCGACTTGCCGTCCACACGCGCCAGCAGTAGTGCGGGCAACAGAGTGGCCGCACGGGCCTCGACAGCATCGCCACTCTCCCATGTCACGCGATCGAGATAAGCGGATTTGAAAGCATCGAAACAGGCCAGATAGTCGTCCCGCCAGTGGCGATGCCAGACGCACTTGAGCAGCAGATGGTTCAAACAAAAGGCGAGGTCGAACGCCGGGTCGCCAAAGCAGCATGCCTCGGCATCGAGAAGCACGGGTCCGTCGGGACCGACGAGGATGTTTTTGGGGCTGAAATCGCCGTGAATCAGCACCCGCCGCACTCCGGCCGTGCGCGCGCTCAACTCATGCAGCCGGTCGGCGCATTGCGGGTGCACCCGCGCGGTCGACAGGAAATATGGGTCAAGACGCAACGCGAAAAAGAGATCGGTCGCTCCCGCGAACAGTGCTTCAATCCGCGGATCGTCTGCCGTTCGTCCGTGGATCATCGCGAGCAACCGGCCGAGGTCTTTCGCGGTCGTGGCGTCAATGCGACCGCTGCCGAGCTGAGTCTTCCAAACCGGATGGCTGTCGGCAGGGAAATAGTCCATCACGAACAGGCCCGCGGCACGGTCCTCCGCCAACACGGCGGGCACGCGGCCTGGCGCAATCTCCCCGACCGTGCGGAGCCACTGCGCTTCGAAGGCGTTGCGAGCTACCGGAGCGCGCCAGTCTTCGGCCACTTGGAGCCGCTCGCGCGCCCGTTTCGCGCATACGACGCCCGAAGGGAGCTCAACGCGGAATATCTCCGATGAAATGCCGCCCACGAGAGGCTCGATGACCGGGCGGTCACCGGGACTGGTCACGCCAAGTCGTGCCAGGACTGCGACGAGACTGGCTCTGTTCGCGTCGGCCGCCACCGGGGGCTTTCCTCATACGCATTGAACCCTTAGCATTCTACCGTTTTCTCTGCCTTCTGCGATTCCCCCGATTGGAGAGCCCGGGTCGTTCGGAGGCCTCGTGCGCGAGATTCTCGGCCAGAACCATCAGGACTTTCCGTGCGATGCGAAGATCGCTCGCGCTGACCCCTTGCGCAGCAATGGCGTTGACTTCTGCGACGTACGGAATCAGTTTTTCCTCGAGCGCTTTCGCCTTCGGCGTCAGAAGGACACGCACCTTGCGCTGATCATCGGGATTGGCGCGACGATAGACGAGACCGCTTCGCTCGAGCCCCTTGATCGCGACGACCGTCGTCGGCTCACGCATGTCCACGCGGCGACTCAGTTCGCTCTGCGTGATGCCGTCCTCGCACCACAGCACACGCAGGAAGCGCCACTGACCACCGGAGACACCATGCGCCAGCGTCCTGTTCTCAATCGCCTTGGCGAAGCGCCGGAACGCGACGCGAGAGAGATACCCCATGCTGTTCGTCGGATCGTGAAAGTTGACCTTCGGGCCGCCGGAACGCTTTCGTGCCGTTTTCATCGTGTCACAGCGCCATGATGGCAACAGGGGGCAAAGGGGGCACTATTCCTCAACGGACGATGCGATCGCTCGTTCTCGTCCCGAGTCAATTGTGCACTGCGGCGGTGTGGAAGCACCAGATCGAGGCCCTGACTGGATCGACAGAGATCACCGTAGCCGATCACTGCGGGCCCGACTCCATGGAAAGGCTCGCGGGAACAATCCTCGACTGCGCTCCGCCGCGATTCGCGCTTGCGGCACACGGGATGGGTGGATTCATAGCTCTCGAGATGTGGCGCCAGGCGGCGCACCGGATCGAGCGACTCGCCCTCCTCGGCACGCTCGCCACTGCGGACACCGAGGCGCAGGTCCGGCGCCGACGCGGCTACAGTGAGCTCGTGCGCTCCGGTCGCTTCGCTCAGGTAATCGAGGACCGCATGCCGATCCTTTTCAGGGACGGCCGCGACGCGAGCGAGACTCTGATTGGCATCGCGCGTTCCATGGCGGCCGAAACCGGCCCACAGCGCTTCCTGTGTCAGCAACAGGCGATTCTGAGCCGGCCTGACAGTCAGGGTACCCTGCCCACAATCCATTGCCACACGCTGGTGGTTGCGGGGCAGTACGACCGCGTAGCACCTGTCAACGAAGCGATGGCCATGGCACGAGCGATCCAGTCGTGTCGACTCGAGGTGATTCCCGACTGCGGTCATTTGTTCATGCTGGAGCAGCCGGAGCGCACGACTCTTCTGCTCAAGGAGTGGCTCGCGGCCTGAAGACTCCGGACGGCTCTGAGCCACCCTAATCCCATTTTTCCTCTCAACCACAGAGCTCCCGCCGCACGATCGTAGCGCCTGCGACCATGGCCTCAAGCTTGCCGTATGCGACCTTGCGGTCGAGATACTTCATTCCGCAGTCGGGTGCAATGACCAGTCGTTCGGCCGCGACGTACTCCAGAGCTGCGCGGATGCGATCCGCGATGAGATCTGGTGGTTCGACCGTCCGCTCATTGAGATCTAGGACGCCGAGCATGATGTCCTTCGACCGCAGACTTTCGAGGATGGACAGATCGAGCGCCGGCTGCGCCGCTTCGATCGATACAAGGTCAACCTCGGAGTCAGCGAGTTCGGGCAGGAAGTCGTAGCCTGAGGGCTTGGTCCGCCCACCCTGCACGTGCGCATAGCCAAAGCAAATGTGAACCGCCCTGATTCCCTCCGTTCCGGCGAATGCCCGATTGATCGCCCTGATCGCATAACGGCGTGCGGCTTCGGGCCGTGCCTGCATGTATGGCTCATCGAGCTGCACGATGTCCACGCCCGCTCGATAAAGCTCTACGATTTCCTCATTGAGCGCCGCGGCGTAATCGAGAGCGAGAGCCGCGTCGTCGTGGTAGTAGTCGTCCTGCGCCTGCTGCGTCATCGTGAAAGGACCCGGCAGCGCGACCTTGATCTTGCGCGATGTCTGCAGACGAAGAAATTGCGCATCGGCCAATTCGATCGGCGCAACTCGCCGCACGCTGCCGACGACGCGCGGAACCGGATTGGACTTTCCCGTACGATCGATCGCCGAGCCGGGATTGTCAGCATCGATACCGGCGAGCGCGGTGGCGAGGCGATTCGAGTAACTCTCCCGCCGGATTTCACCGTCTCCGAGGATGTCGAGTCCGGTTCGCTCGAGCCGCCAGATCGTGAGTTGGCAGGCGTCGTCCTGTGCTTGCTTCAGGTATGGCTCCGGCACGCGCCACAGTTCCCTGGCTCGCACCCGCGGTGGGAGTCTGCTGCGAAGATTGGCATGATCGACGAGCCAGTGCGGTTGCGGGCAGCTGCCGACAATGGTGGTAGCCAGAAGACGTCCGTATTTCATGTGAGGTACTTGCAACTGCTTATTCTTCTGGTCAAACCCTGTGACCTTAGCATACTAAGGGTTTTGAATCATTTTAGACGGGCACTTGGATGCGTTTGGAAGTCCTGACATCCTGCGACTCGTCAGTACGACACGGGGGTCAGGTACCCGCGAAACGTGTGGGTGGCAATGCATAGCGCAAACAGACAGAGAATCCAAGACGTGCCGACGCCGGCATCGTCGGCACGCTCATCAGACCGTGCGTGACCTGTCAGGTGCGAATTGGTAGCGGATCTTTCAATCGCCAGCGAAGTCCAAGTCTTGCGATCCCGGGCGAGGGCATTACCCATGCACTCGCATGCGTGACGTCGCGAGCCTCTTCATCTGATTTGGACGCTGGTGCGACTGCTCGGTCCGGGTGGTACGCGCTCCATCGTGGCAGAGATGCTGCACGTCAGACACCAGCTGTTGATTCTCAGCCGGTCGAGACAGCGCGCCCCGAAACCTGCGCCCCTCAGACAGAGTCATCGCAGGCCTTCTCGCCGCCGCGATACGCCCTGCCCGACTGGCTCGAGCTGCAATCGTGCTGAAGCCCTCGACGAGCATGCGCTTTCATCGAGTGTCTCATCAGACCGAAGCACCGCTTGCTCTTTACGCCGAAGCGTCGCGGCAAACCTGAACCGAAAGGCCTTCACAGGAACTGGAGAAGAAGGCCTTCAGAACGCGAATCCTCGCGAGCGATCTC
>Ga0268386_10001106_pt1 | contig 18251 bp, 15 predicted proteins | sample RVTome_15_FD_200260 | JGI IMG/M metagenome (GOLD analysis project Ga0268386, IMG submission 200260) | Soil microbial communities from uranium-contaminated site in the Upper Colorado River Basin, Wyoming, United States - RVT150D86... ...
CACGCAGGTACTCACGCGCAAATGTCGACCCGTTCACGCGCGCGTCCGGTGCGAAGAATTCGTCGTAGCGGTCCTGATCGCGCTCGATCAGCAGCACTTGGAGCCACGCAGCCGACACCCCGGCTTCTCGCGCGGACTCGGTGCACGCCGCGATCATCAGCGCCGCGATCATCCCAGGCAGAAGTCTCGCGATGCGCGGAATCACGTCGCCGCTTCCTCGGCGATCTGCTCGACACGCGGGATCACGAGCCGCGTACCCGGTCGCAGGGCGGCGAAATCGACGTCGGGGTTGTACTGCCGCAGCAACCACAACGGAAGATCGTAACGGCGCTGCGACAGTACCCAGACCGATTCGCCCGAGCGCACGGTGTGCACTTCGCTGCCCGCAATGTGGTGACGGCTGAAATAGAGCGCCTGCAACTCCCGGTGGTGTGCAATCCGTCGCTGCTCGAATTCGCTCATCGACACGCGCGAGAAGTCGAGCTGCAACCGCCGCCCGATCTGCAGCACCGTGCCGTACTTCATGCCGTTCAGGGTGCGCAGTTGACTCGCACGCAGATCGAGCCATTCGGCATAGTGGCCCAGTGTTTCTGCCGCTTCGATCCGGATCGAGCCGTCGCTCGCAACGGTGTAATCCGCCGGGTCGGCCGTGCTCGCCGACGCGGCACCCGCGACGAGGCCGGGGCCAAGGTCATCCTCGGACTCGGGCGTGGCGAATGCCTGCAAAGCTGGCTCGATCTCAGCCGCGGGCGCCTGCATGACCGCGGCCTCAGGCTCGCGGGACTCAAGCGCCGCCACTGCGCTGACCGATGCTTCTGGGACCTCGCCGACGTCTATCGCGACGGCGGATTCCGGGTCTGCGGGGGTCACGAGCGAAGCGAGGGCGGGACCCGCTGCCGCCGCAGCTTGCAACTCCTGTTCGGGAGGCGGGCTGCCGGCGTCGGCCATCCTGACCTGCGATGATGGTGCGCTCGCCGCATCCGGCAATACCAGGGTCTGTCCGGCGCGGATTCGATACGGCGGTGCCAGTCCATTCAAGGCCGCGATGCGGGACATCGATACCCGGTACCGGCTCGCGATCGAAGAGAGGGTATCGCCACGACTCACTTTGTGATGCGTATCCGGCACCTGAGCTGCGAATCGCTCCTCGACCGGAATGCGATCGAGGGCGGCGCTGAAATCCAGATGCGCAGGCAGACGCAGTGGATAACCGCGCGGAACGTGGCGACTGCCGTTCCAGACGGCCTCGAGCAGCGCAGGATTCAGCGTACGCAGCAAGGCGGGTTCGAGGTCGAGCGCAGGGGTCAGCGTCTGCACCGACAGATAATGCGGCACGATGAACTCCCGGCTCGAATCGACCGCCGCACGGCGGATCCCCGGGAAGTATCTAACCGGATCCGTGTCGACCTCGAGCGCGGCCAGGAACGCCACATAGAAGTTGCGTGAGGCGAACCCGAAGGTTCGACTGCGGTACTTGCGCACGACGGCGACGATGTCATCGGTACCGAGTTGCTCCCGCGCGCGCCGCAGGCCCGCGGCGCCATGGTTGTAGGCCGTGATTGCGAGCGGCCAGGAACCAAGCACGGCGTGATTCTGCGCGAGGAACTGCGCGGCCGCCTCTGTGGCGCGGTAAGGGTCGAGGCGCTCGTCGATGACGTTGTCGATGCGCAGGAAGCGCCGCCCGGTGCCAGGCATGAATTGCCACATTCCAGCGGCACCGACCTTCGAATAGGCATACGTGTTGAACGAGGATTCGACGTGCGGCAGCGCAGCCAGCTCTACGGGCAGACCCTCACGGGCCAGGGTCGCGCGGATGTAGTCGATCCAGGCACCGGATCGCTCCAGACCGGCACGAAACCGGTCTGCCTGCCCGAGCTGGAAGCGCACCCGCAGCGCCGCAGCCCGCAGCTCCTTGGCATCGCTCTCGGGCCACAGCGAGCGCACCTTCGACTCGTCGGGTGTGAGGGGTGTTGCGGGATTACGCGCCAGGCGCTCGAGCGCCTCGACGTAGCGTGACTTCGCAGCAGCGATGCGTTGCCGGCGGGCTGAGGGTGAGAGATCGCGGGGCATGGCCACGACGTCGTAGACGACATCGAGTCGCGCATCGTCGTGGATCAGACCGGCGTCGGTCGTCACCTCGGTGTACACCCGACGCCAGAAAGCGATGTCGGGTTCGAGTGCGGCGGGTCGCTCGAGCACGAGGACCTCACCCGCCGCCGCCACGGGCCCTCGAGGCGTTGCCGCCAGCAGCGCGGCCGCTAACACGAGCAGGTATCGAGCGTTCATGGTGCGGACATCCAATCGTTGCGCTCAGCTTGCAGATCGACTGACAGCATGCTGCCGTCCCAGGGTCTGCGCCGCCAAGGCTATGTAAAGGACCGTCGCCGCGTCCGTGCGCTCCGTCACGTGCCGCCGGGTTGAGCCGCACGTTGCCGGTGCACAGAGTGACATGCCGGGAAGCTCGAAAAAAGAAGGCAGCTCATCCGAGCTGCCTTGCAAGTACGCGCTGGCGCCTTGCGGTGCGCCTGGGTCGACAGGCGACCCGGTGGGTCCGGATCACAGCGCGTGGGAGACCTTTTGCCGGTTCAACCGCACTTCGAATCGCCACAATTGAGGCAGGTCATGCAGCCGTCCATCATCACGACGGCCGCCGTGCTGCACTTGAAACAGAGTTGGGCACCCTCCGGGAAATGCGTATCTGCGAACGCATCCTGCTGCTTCTGGCGAGCCTCGTACTCGGCCTTCTTTTCCTCGATCAATTTGCGGCGGTGCTCGTCGAGCTCGGGGCTCTTCAGGAGCCCGATGCTCTGCAGGTGACGCTCGATCACGTAGCCGAGCTCGGCGATGATCGACGGCATGAACCTGCCGCCTGCCTGCCAGTAGCCGCCGCGCGGGTCGAAGACTGCCTTCAGCTCGTCGACGAGGAATGTGACGTCACCCCCCTTGCGAAAGACGGCTGAAATGATCCGCGTGAGCGCAACGATCCACTGGAAATGGTCGAGGTTCTTCGAGTTGATGAAGATCTCGAACGGGCGGCGCTGCTCGTGCTCCGTGCCTTCGTTCAGGACGATGTCGTTGATCGTCACGTACATCGCGTGATCTGACACCGGCGTTTTGATCTTGTACGTGGAACCGATCAGGACTTCGGGACGCTCGAGTTTCTCGTGCATCCAGATGACGTTGGTCGTGTCCGGGGACGCACGCGCCGGCTGCGCCTGGGTCCCGTCCGCGGGCGCCTCCGCTGCGCGCTCCTCGGGTTTCTCGACCCGGTATTTGACGATCCTGCCTTCGATCTTCAGTGGCGACATGAACCTGATGCCTCCGGACATCTGTTACTCGAGTGGCCGCGCGCCGACGCCCGCACAGGCGCCGCGGAGCCGGTCGCCGCGCGCTGGCGGCCCGCGCAACCTCAGAACTTGCCGTAATAACCCTCTTTCAGCGCATCGAAGAGATTCGCAGCGCTGTGCCTCTCGCCGTCGTACTCGATCTCTTCGTCGCCCTTGACCTTGAGCTCGGTGCCGTCCTCGAGCGTGAACACGTAAGTCGTGTTCTTCAGGTCCTGCTCCTTTACGAGCACGCCCTGGAACGCCTCCGGGTTGAAGCGGAACGTCGTGCAGCCCTTCAAACCCTGCTCGTGGGCGTACAGATAGATGTCCTTGAACTCCTCGTAGGGGAAATCCGTCGGGACATTGGCCGTCTTCGAAATCGACGAGTCGACCCAGATCTGCGCCGCCGCCTGGATGTCGACGTGCTCACGCGGCGAAACGTCGTCGGCCGTCGTGAAGTAGTCGGGCAGCTTCTCGAGCGGATTCTGCGAATTCGGCATCGCGCGCGGATTGACGAGCGCCCGGTAGGCGAGCAGCTCGCACGAGAACACGTCGACCTTCTCCTTCGTCTTGCGACCCTCGCGGATCACGTTGCGGAAGTAGTGATGCGCAAACGACGGCTCGATGCCGTTCGAGGCATTGTTCGCGAGGGACAGGGAAATCGTGCCGGTCGGTGCGATCGACGTGTGGTGCGTGAACCGGGCGCCGACGTCCGCGAGCTCATCGACGAGTTCGGGAGCCGCTTCCGCGACCCGCTGCATGTAGCGGCTATAACGGGAGTGCAGGAGGCGCCCGGGAACGCGCTGGCCGATGCGCCAGCCGTCGCGCTCCATCTCCGACCGCTTGCGCAGCATCTCTGCGGTGACCTCGAACTCCTCGAGCATGATCGGTGCGGGGCCCTTCTCGCGCGCAAGATCGAGCGCGGCTTCCCAGCCGGCGAGCGCCATCTCGCGGGCGACGTTCTGCGTGAACGCCACCGACTGCTTCGAGCCGTAGCGCATCCGCAGCATCGTGATTGCCGAGCCGAGGCCGAGAAATCCCATGCCGTGCCGACGTTTGCGGTAGATCTCGTCGCGTTGCCGACCGAGCGGCAGACCGTTGATCTCCACGACGTTGTCGAGCATGCGCGTGAAGACGCGTACGACCGCGCGATACTCCTCCCAGTCGAAGCGGGCGTGCTCACTGAACGGATCGACGACGAACTTCGTCAGGTTGACCGAACCGAGCAGGCACGAGCCGTAGGGCGGCAGCGGCTGCTCGCCGCAGGGATTGGTCGCGCGAATCGTCTCGCACCACCAGTTGTTGTTCATCTCGTTGACGCGATCGATCAGGACGAAGCCCGGCTCGGCAAAGTCGTAGGTCGAGGACATGATCACGTCCCACATCCGCCGAGCCGGCAGCGTCTTGTAGACCCGACAGCAGACGAGCCCGGCCTCGTTCGTGACGTAACCTTCGCGCGCCGGCCACTCGCGCCAGATGAGGCTCGAATCGCTGCAGTCCAGATTCTCGGCCTCCTGGATCGAGACCGGGAAGGCGAGCTGCCACGGGCCATCGCTGCGGACCGCTGCGATGAACTCGTCGGTGATCAGCAATGACAGATTGAACTGCCGCAGGCGGCCGTTTTCCCGTTTGGCACGGATGAAATCCATCGCATCCGGATGGCCGACGTCGAACGTGCCCATCTGGGCGCCGCGTCTGCCACCGGCCGAGGACACGGTGAAACACATCTTGTCGTAGATGTCCATGAAGGACAGCGGCCCGGAGGTGTACGCACCGGCGCCCGACACGTACGCCCCTTTGGGACGCAGCGTCGAAAACTCATAGCCGATACCGCACCCGGCCTTCAGCGTCAGACCCGCCTCGTGCACCTTGTTCAGGATGTCGTCCATCGAGTCGATGATCGTCCCGGATACGGTGCAGTTGATCGTCGAGGTCGCCGGCTTGTGATCCTGCGCGCCGGCATTCGAGGTGATACGGCCCGCCGGGATCGCTCCCTTGCGCAGCGCCCACAGGAACTGCTCGTACCAGAGCTCACGCCCGTCCGGTCGCTCGACGTCCGCGAGCGCCCGGGCAACCCGCTTGAAGGTGTCGTCCATGGTTCGGTCGATGGGCGTGCCGTCCTTCGCCGTCAACCGGTACTTCTTGTCCCAGATATCGAGCGACGCTTCCTGGAAGGGAATCTTGTTCACGTCCATCGGATCGAGCTTAACGGCGGTCTTCATGCCGGTCTGTCGCTCCTCGGATACACAAATGAATGAATCGAGCCTGACTAATTGAGCCTGACTGGTGGTCCAAGGCGACCATGGGCTTATCTGGAATTCTCGACACCCCGTCCCCGGTTCCAGGGCCTCTGCGGGCCCGCCGGAAATCGCCATGCGCGTGGTCTCCCCCCCCGGGGGTTGGCAACCGTCAGCTGCCGCTCCGCCAGACACAACATCTTGTGCCAGGCGGCTAAGACTATGCGGCCGTCCGGATGCCGTCAAGGCGTCGCGGCATATTATGTTGCAATTATTTTACGCTATATATTCAAATAGTTACGAGTTATCGCAGCGTTTTAAGAGTGACTTGCTGCGGTCCAGCTGGGCGTCGGGAGGATCTCGCCTACCACTACATCTTGTGTGCACTGCGGATGCACAAGCGACGCACATGCTATGCACCGGATGTCCACAGGGAATGCCCGTAAACGTCGCAGCGGTGCGGATGCATCCGCTCGCCCGCTGCTGCGAATCACCGGCGCAGAGGCGCCTCCGCGCGATTCGCTAGAATGCCGATCCCCGGGTCCGTGACTCCGACCCGACTCTGCCGCATCCACGATTCAGGTAATGAGCCCATGACATTCAATCCCGTGATACGCGCGGCCTGCGCGGTGCTGCTGATCGGCTGGTCCGCGCTCGCCGCCGCGCAACTGCCGGAACGCGTCGGCGCCGCGCCGGTGCCGTCGCTCGCGCCGATGATCAAGCAGGTGTCACCGGCCGTGGTGAACATCGCCACACGCGGCACAGTGCGTCAGCGACACCCGTTCATGGACGACCCCTTCTTCCGGCGTTTTTTCGAGATGCCGGAAGGCGTGCCGCGTGAGCGCCAATTCCAGAGCGCCGGCTCGGGCGTGATCATCGACGCGGACCAGGGCTTCATCATCACGAATGCGCACGTGATCGAGAACGCCGACGAGATTACGGTAACGCTGCTCGACAACCGCTCGATCGAGGCGGAAATCGTCGGCACCGACCCCGGCTCCGACGTCGCGCTGCTCAAAGTCGCTGCGAAGAATCTGACCGCCATCCGCCTGGCCGATTCGGCACGCGCCGAGGTCGGCGATTTCGTCGTTGCGATCGGCAATCCGTTCGGCCTGCAGCACACGGTCACCTCCGGCATCATCAGCGCGCTCGGACGCTCCGGCATCAATCCGGAAGGCTACGAGGACTTCATCCAGACCGACGCGTCGATCAATCCCGGCAACTCGGGCGGTGCACTCGTCACGCTGAACGGAGAACTCGTCGGCATCAATTCGGCGATCCTGTCGCGCAGCGGCGGCAACATCGGCATCGGCTTCGCGATCCCCTCGAACATGGTGCGCGCCGTGATGGATCAGCTGATCGAGTACGGCGAGGTACGGCGCGGGCTGCTCGGCGTCAACATCGTGACGCTCACGCCGGACGTCGCCACCAGTCTCGGCATCACGGGCACCACCGGGGCGCTCGTCTCGCAGGTCGTCGAAGGTTCGGCCGCCGAGAAGGCCGGTCTCCAGGCAGGCGACGTGATCACGAGCGTGAACGACAAGTCGGTCGGAACGGGCGCCGAACTGCGCAATGCGATCGGCCTCGCGCGCATCGGCGACCGTGTCGAGCTCGGAGTGATTCGCGACGGCAAACCGCGGCGGGTCACGGCAGAGATCGGTGAAACGACGAGTGTCGAGCCGATGACCGCGGCCGAGATCCATCGCGGTCTCGAGGGCGCAGAGCTCGCCGACGCGAACGGTGGCGGCGTGGTCGTGCGCTCGGTCGGAGCAGGCACTACCGCGGCGCAGAACGGCCTGCGCGCGGAGGACGTCATCATCGCCGTCGGCCGACGCCCCATCGACAATCTCGCCGAGCTGCGCGCAGCGATCGAAAACGCGAACGCGTTTGCACTGACGCTGCGGCGGGGCAATGCCAGGGTCGTCACGGTCATCCGTTGACGACGAACGGCCGCGGGCGCGATCGCGTGGCGGCCAGCGCCGCCACCGACGGCCACGAGGAGCATGATGCGCCCACGCGGGATCTGCATACTCGGCGGAACAGGCTTCGTCGGCCGTGCGCTCGCGAGCCGGCTCGCACGGGACGGACATACGCTGCGAGTCCTGACGCGCGATCCCGAGGGGGCAAAAGCCCTCTGGGTCCTGCCTACCGTGCAACTCATCCAGGGCGACGCGCACGACCCGGCCGTTCTCGTACGCGCGTTCCGCCGTGTCGAGGTGGTGATCAATCTGGTCGGGATCCTGAACGAGCGCGGTCGCGACGGATCCGGCTTCCGTCACGTGCATACCGAGCTCACGCAGAAGGTCGTCGACGCCTGCCACGCGACCGATGTCCCGGTGCTCCTGCAGATGAGCGGACTCAATGCAGACTCGCAGCGCGGACCGAGCCATTACCTGAGAAGCAAGGGGCTTGCCGAAGACTACATCCGCGAGCGCTGCGCGTACGGTCCGCAGTGGACGATTATCAAGCCCTCCGTGATCTTCGGGCCCGGTGACTCGTTCATCAATAAGTTCGCAACGCTGCTGCGCCTGCTGCCGCCGCCGTTGCTGTTGCCGCTCGCGTGCGCGACGGCGCAATTTGCACCCGTATACGTCGACGACGTCGCAGAGGCCTTTGCGCGCTGCCTCGATGCAGCGTCGCGACGCCGTCAGACCTACGAGCTCTGTGGTCCGCAGGTCATGACGCTTGCTGAAATCGTGCGGTTCACCGCTCGCACGCTCGGGCTGCGCCGCTGGATCGTGCCTCTGCCGGATCCGGTCGCGCGTGCGCAGGGAGCGATCTTCGACTTCGTGCCGGGCAAGCCGTTCTCGACGGACAACTACCTGTCGGCCACCGTGCCGAGCGTGTGCACCGATGATGGCTTCGCCCGGCTTGGCATGCGCCCCGCACCGCTCACCGCGATCGTGCCGACCTATCTGCGGCCCGCTGACTGACGCGGGCGCCGTCCTCACCGCAGAGCTGCGCCGACCGCTGCGTCGCCGGCAGCGCAGCGACACGATTCACTGCGGCGTAAAACTCCGTGAAGTCACCCCCCGCATCGGCGAACAGACGCACGAATCCGGGCATGCACTGGTGATACGTTGCAAAGGGCACGAAATGAGCGTTGTTGAGCGCCCGCTCGAACCACGCGTCGTACGCTGCATAACCGTCCCACGTATCACGCAGCAGTCCGTACTGATACTTGAGCTCTCCGAGGATGCGCTGCTTGCCCGTTCGCAAAGCCTCCTCGCCGCGCTCGGTGGCGTACAGGCCGGCCAACCGCCTGCGCGTCGCGAGCAGCAACTGCGTGAACTCCTCGTCCTGCAGGCGGCTCCTACGCCAGGCGTCGAGCTCGGCCTCGCGTCCGCGCGCCGTCAGCCAGCGCTCGAGCCCGGCCTCCTCGACCACGGTCGCGAAGGCTTCGTTGAACGCGGCATCGTCAGGCACGTAGATCACCTGATGGGCAAGCTCGTGGAACAGCGTCGCGGCGAGTTGCGAATCGCTCCAACGCATCATCGTACTGAGCACCGGATCGTCGAAGTGACCTAGGGTCGAATAAGCGGCGGCACCCGCGACCATCGCATCGCCGCCGCGCATCCGGATCCTGAGAGCTGCACGTTCCGCCGCCTGCCAGTCGAAATAGCCCCGATAAACCACGCAGCCCGCGACCGGGAAACACCAGGTTCGCGGCACGACGGAGTATCTGTCGGTGGCGAACACGTTCCAGATCACGAAGGGCCGATCGAGCGTGACGTAACTTCGATAGCTGTCGTTGTCTGGCAGGCCGAGCTCGCTGACGGCGAAGCTCCTGACCTCGAGCACGTACGCGAGGCGCTCACGCAGCTTTTCGGGAGTGGCAGGATCCGCGATCAGCCGCTCGATCGGGCGGCTCCCGGCCGTCAAAGCGAGCTGCCCCGCGGCCGCCTGCAGGTAGTAGCAGCCCGTGAGACTCCCGCCTGCCGCTGCGATGAGGAGGAGCGCGACGAGACTGCGCGAGCGGATGGGCGCAAGGTGCTTCAGCATGCAGAACATCACGTCATTCGGCGGATTGCAGCGTGCTTGGCCAGCTCGCGCAGGTCAAACCAGGCCGTGCCCACTGGTAGACTGCGGCGATGGAAAAGTTCCTCGTCGGTGGCGCGGTTCGTGATCGATTGCTCGGCCTCACGCCACGCGAGCGTGACTGGGTCATCATCGGTGCACGCCCGCAGGACCTGATCGCGCAGGGATATCGGCCGGTGGGCCGGGATTTCCCGGTATTCCTGCATCCGCAGACCGGCGAGGAGTACGCGCTCGCGCGCACCGAACGCAAGACCGCACCCGGCTATCGCGGGTTTGTAACGTCTCACGACCCCGAGGTCACGCTCGAGCAGGATCTCGCACGTCGCGATCTGACGATCAACGCGATCGCAGAGGATCCCGTGACCGGCACGCTGATCGACCCGTGGGGGGGTCTCGCAGACCTCGAGGCGCGACGTCTGCGTCACGTTTCGCCTGCATTCGTCGAGGATCCGCTGCGGGTACTGCGCGCCGCACGATTTGCCGCGCGTTTCGCCGATCTCGGCTTCAGGATCGTGCCGGAGACGCTGGCGCTGATGTCGGACATCGCGGCCGGCGATGAGCTCGATGCGCTGGTGCCCGAGCGTGTCTGGCAGGAGACTCATCGAGCGCTCGAGTCTGCGACGCCGCGAATCTATTTCGAGACGCTGCGGGCCTGCGGGGCGCTGCACCGCGTGTTTCCCGAGATCGATGCCCTGTTCGGCGTGCCGCAACCGGCGCGCTGGCATCCGGAGATCGATACAGGTCTGCACACGATGATGGTGCTCGATGAGGCTGCGAAGGCGACGGATGACGCCATGGTCCGATTCGCAGCACTGACTCACGATCTCGGCAAGGGCACGACGCCTGCCAGCGAATGGCCGAGGCACGCGGGGCACGAACAGGGCGGAGCGCGCCTGATCGACGCGCTGTGTGACCGGCTGCGAATTCCAAACGAATACCGCGAGCTCGCCAGGCTCGTCGCGCAGCATCACGGCGTGATCCATCGGGTCACGGAGATTCGCACGAGCACGCTGCTCGACCTGCTCGAGCGCCTCGACGCATTGCGCCGCCCGGAGCGCTTCGAACAGGTGCTGCAGGCCTGCGCAGCCGATATGCGCGGGCGGACCGGGTTCGCCGAGCGGCCCTACCCGCAGGCGACCATCCTGCGGCAGGCACGCGCCGCCGCGGCGGCCGTGAGACTGCCTGCCGAGACACTGGCGGGACTCGATGGCGAGCGCATCGCACATCAGTATCGCGTGGCACGGCTTGGCGCCGTCGCACAGGCCAGGCAGCGCGCAAGTGACGCCGTCGAGCAACCGACGAACGCGCCGTCACGATCAGAGAAACACCACGAGGATCACGCCCGCGAGTAACAGCCGATAGATCGTGAACGGCAGCATGCCGATGCGCTCGATGAAGCGGATCAGGAAATGGATGCAGGCATAGCCGCTCACGGCCGCGACGCCTGCTCCGATCGCCATCGCTGCCCAGTCGACGCGCGACTCGGACAGGATCAGGTGCAGGGCCTCGTACGCGCCGGCCATCGCGATGCCGGGGACGGCCAGCAGGAACGAAAACCTTGCGGCGGCCGATCGCGTGAGTCCGATCGCGAGACCGGCAGTCATCGTGACGCCCGAGCGTGAGGTACCCGGCATCAACGCAAGTGCCTGAGCGCATCCGATCAGCAGGGCCTGCCACAGGCTGAGCGAATACTCGTCGCGCGCTTGCCGGCCAGTCCGGTCGGCGAGCAGCAGCAGCACCCCGAAGAAGCTCAATGTGCAGGCGACGAACACAGGCGAGCGCAGGTTCGCTTCGATCGCATCCGCAAACAACAATCCGGACAGCCCGACAGGAATCGTCCCGATCAGCACCGCGCAGGCCAGGCGACTGTCACGCGTGGCGCGCCGGGTCACGAGCGAAGTCGCAAGATCGTGCACCATCATCCCGAGCTGCTGCCTGAAATACAGCACGACCGCGAGCAACGTACCGACGTGTACGGCGACGTCGAATGCGAGTCCCTGATCCGGCCACGCGAGGAAATGCGGCACCAGAATCAGGTGACCCGAGCTCGAGATCGGCAGGAATTCGGACAGGCCCTGCACGATCGCGAGCACGATGATCTGAACGAGGTCCATGTGTGGGTCTCAGGGTTTCTGCCACGTTGTTCGAGAGGCGCCGTGACGGCTCACAGCGTTGCCGCGAGATCACGCACCGAGAAGCCGGCAAGCGGCGCATCGTAGCCTTTCGTGAGACCGATGACTTTGAAGCGCTCCCCCATATCGGCCGGGAGCGTGAGCATCATCGCCTGTCGCGCGACCTGCAGACGACCCTCGAGATCGGAAGTCGGAATCGCCCCGAGCAGTTTCTCGATCCCGTTGCCGATCAGAAAGTGCGCTTGCGTCGCAAAGCCTGCGACCCGGAAACCGGCCGTGACGGCTGCGTCGGCGACCGCGGTGAAATCGACCCACGCACCGATATCCTGTAGACCGACGTGAATGAACGGGTCCGGGTGGAAGTGATGGCGGAAATGGCACAGCAGCGTGCCGTCGCTGCGATCGGGCCGGTAGTACTGCGCTCGCGGCAGCCCGTAATCGATCAGCAGCACTACACCGCGCTCCATCGAGCCTGCAAGCGTCGCGATCCACGGCGCGAGGCGCGGACTCCACTCGGAGGTATAGCCGTCGGGCAGCGGTCGTTTGAGCGCTGTCTCGATCGTGCGCACGGCGCTGAGCGACCGGTCCGTGGCACGCGCTTCCGACCAGTCCAGTCGTCCGAGCTGCCAGGTGACACCGAGCGAGTTGGCCGTGTCGCCCCGGATCCGGAATCGCTCAACCGGAAAGGCATCGAGTAACTCGTTCGCGAGCACGATGCCCGTGAAGCCCCTCGGCGGTCGGTCGAGCCACTCGACGTGCTGCTCGGCCCATTCACCGAGTCGGGCTCGCAGCGTTGCACACTGACGCTCGCGCAAGTCCGCACTGACTTCGACGATCAGGTAGCGATGGGGCATGCACCCGCGCTCGGCCAGCTCCGTCAGCAGATCGGCGGCCATGACCCCGGTCCCCGCCCCGAACTCGAGGAGGTCGACCGGCCCGAGAGAGGCGAGGATTTCCTCGCACTGGACAGCCAGCGTCCTGCCGAACAACGGCGAGATCTCCGGTGCGGTGACGAAATCTCCGGCGGCTCCGAGCTTGCGCGAACCTGCGCTGTAATAGCCGAGGCCCGGTGCGTACAACGCGAGCTCCATGTACTGCTCGAAACTGATCCAACCGCCGGCGGCATCGATCGTGTCGCGGATCACGGCGATCAGTCGCTCGCTGTGCGCAGCCTCTTCCGCCGTGAGCGGCGGCAGTGCTCCCTGAATCCCGCTCATGCTGGAGTGTCGAAGTGGCGCGCGAGCGCTCTGCGGGCGCGACGACAGTGCTGCGCTGCTCCGGTATCGTCACGCATACGGCCGCGGGCCGGCCGGGATTCAATCATGAGCGACATACCTGAGTTGGGCGGCAAGACGGCACTCGTGACCGGAGCCGGTAAGCGCCTTGGCGCCGCGATCGCGACCTGTCTGCACGAGGCCGGCGCAAACGTCCTGCTGCACTTCCACCGTTCGCAGGACGCGGCGGCGACGCTCTGCGCCGCAATGAACCGCAACCGAGACGGGTCCGCGAGAGTCGTCCGTGCGGACATCCGCAATCTCGCAGAGCTGCCGGGCCTCGTAGCGTGCGCGCTCGAAGCCTTCGGGCGCCTCGACATCCTCGTCAACAATGCATCGACGTTCTATCCGACCCCGCTCGGCGAGATCACGCCGGCCGACTGGGACGATCTGACCGGCACGAATCTGCGCGCACCGTTGTTTCTGTCCCAGGCCGCCGCTTCGCACCTGCGCTCGACCGCCGGACTGATTCTGAACATGGTGGACATTCATGCGGTGCGGCCTCTGCCCGACCACCCGGTGTACTGTGTCGCGAAAGCCGGGCTGATGATGCTGACCCGCTCACTGGCCCGTGAGCTCGGACCGCAGGTGCGCGTGAATGGCATCGCTCCGGGTCCGGTCCTGTGGCCCGAGCGAGAGCTCGATCCCGAACTGAAAAGCGAGATCATCGGTAAGACTGCGCTCGGACGTGTGGGCTCGCCCGATGACGTCGCGCGCACCGCTCTGTTTCTCGCTCGCGATGCCCCGTACATCACCGGACAGATCATTGCCGTCGACGGCGGTCGCAGCATCGGCTGGTGAGCACAGAGCGCGAGCCGCATCAACTCGACGCTCCCCCGGAACCGTCCTGCTCCCGGAACTCGAGCGCGACGCATTCGAGCCTGTGCGCGGAACGGTCGAACGCGAGCCACAGCTCCAGCATCGTCCGACCCAGAGTGGGGTGCACGAGATCCGGCGCGATTTCGGCGAGCGGACCGAGCATGTACGCCCTGTGCGTGAGGTCGGGCCGCGGCAGTGACAATCCCGGACGGTCGCAGACGAGATCGCCGTACAGCAACACGTCGAGGTCCATCGCGCGCGGCGCCCATTTAGGCGCGTCGCGCGGGCGCCCGCACGCCGCCTCTACTGCATGCAACGCCGTCAGAACCGTGTCCACCGTCTCGTCGGTGTCGAAGCCGAACACGAGGTTCACGAAGTTCGCGCCTGCGAATCCGACCGGCGCATTCGCATAGGCCCGTGACGTGCGCAGTTTCCCGAAGCGCTGCGTGAGCAAGTCGAGCGCGTGCACGAGATTGCGATGGGGCTCGATGTTGCTGCCCGCTGCGACATAAACCTCAGGCATCGCCCCGCCCGGGCAGGTAATCGTCAGGGCCTCGCTCGATGATGATGCCGACGTCCTTCGACCCCCGGATCGCGCCTTGCTTGTTCAGCCGCACTTTCACCCAGGGGACACCGAATTCCCTGACGACGATCTCGGCGACTCGTTCTGCCAGCGTCTCGACCAGCTGGAACTTTGAATCGCCGACGAACTCGAGCAGCCGTTTGGCGACGGCTTTGTAGTCGAGCGTATCTTCGATCCGGTCGGAAGCTGCCGCACGGCGGATGTCAGTCGCGATTTCGAGATCGATCACGACCTTCTGCCGGACCTTCCGCTCCCAGTCCCAAATGCCGACGATGCAATCGGTCGTGAGTGCAGAAAGGAAGATCTTGTCCATGACGGGCACTGGCTCCCGGACTGTCGATCGCGCCGTTGGCCGTGCGCGGGGCGCGGCAGTTTACCGCGGGGCGCGGTGCAATGCGCCGCGATGCGGGGGCGTGAGCGAATCGAGAGCCCACCGTGCGCTCGCCCGGATCGCAAGGCCGTCGGACTCCCCGGCCGCGAGTCGAGCGTATCCGGCGTACGCAATCATCGCGGCATTGTCGGTGCAGAACTCCGGGCGGGGATAGCGCACGACGATGCCGCGCTCGCGGCCCAGTGCCGCCAGTTGCTCGCGCAGATGAAGGTTGGCGCCGACGCCACCAGCGACGACGAGGGTTGCGATGCCGGTCGCATCCAGCGCTCGCTCGCACTTGGCAACGAGGGTTGCGACGACGGCGGACTCGAATCCGGCAGCCACGTCGGCCCGGGTCGCCGCATCGAGCGTGATCGACTTCAGCGCGACGACAACGGCGGTCTTGAGGCCACTGAAGCTGAAGTCGAGACCAGGTCGGTCGAGCATCGGCCGCGGAAATGCAAACCGGTCGCGCCGGCCCTGTTGCGCGAGTCGTGCGAGGGCGGGCCCGCCCGGATAAGGCAAGCCGAGCAGTTTGGCCGTCTTGTCGAAGGCCTCACCTGCAGCATCATCGAGCGAGGTGCCGAGCAACTCGTAGTCGCCGAGCGCGGTCACCCGCGCCAACAAGGTATGACCGCCGGACACCAGCAATGCGATGAAAGGAAAGTCAGGCGGGTCAGGCTCCAGCATCGGAGCGAGCAGATGCCCTTCGAGATGGTGGACACCGATGGCCGGCACTTTCCAGGCGAAGGCGAGGCTCCGGGCCACCGCGGCACCTACGAGCAACGCACCGACGAGGCCCGGACCGGCCGTGTAGGCGACACCATCGATCGCCTCGGCTCCCCCTCCGGCGCGCTCGAGCGCCCGGGCAATCAGCGGCGTCAGGTGAGTCACGTGATCGCGGGACGCAAGTTCCGGAACCACGCCACCAAACGCGGCGTGCAGGCTGACCTGCGAATACAGCTCGTGTGCCGCGAGGCCGGTGCGGCCGTCGTACACGGCCGCGGCCGTCTCGTCACACGACGTCTCGATGCCGAGCACACGCCGGATGGCAGGGCGCACGGATGAATTTTGATTTTCCACGGCTCTGGGTTTATCCTTCGCGGCTCTGTGCCCGCCTCAGGTCGACCGGTCGGGCGCCCTCAAACAGGCCCTACATAGAGGTATCAATGCCTAGCGTTCGCGTTCGCGAGAACGAATATTTCGACGCCGCGCTGCGGCGGTTCAAGCGCGCCTGCGAGAAGGCCGGCATCCTGACGGAGCTGCGGCGGCGCGAATTCTATGAGAAGCCGACCCAGGAGCGTAAGCGCAAGAAGGCAGCCGCCGTCAAGCGGCACATGAAGCGCCTGTCCCGCGATACCGGTCTGCGTCCTCGCCAGTATTGATGTTCTGATTCTACAGGCGTCGGCGTCTGCCACGCCGCCCCGCATTCACCGGCATTTTCCTGCCCCTTACGAATGAGCCTCAAGGAACGCATCACCGCAGATATGAAGTCGGCGATGCGCGCGCGCGACGCCGAGCGGCTCAGCACGATCCGAATGCTGCAAGCCGCGATCAAGCAGCGCGAGGTCGATGAGCGCATTACACTCGATGACGCGCAGGTGCGCGCCGTGATCGAGAAGATGATCAAACAGCGCAAGGAAGCCGCCACGCAATTCGAAGCGGCGGGTCGCAGCGACCTGCTCGCGAAGGAAACGGCCGAGATCGACCTGCTGACGGGCTATTTGCCCGAGCAGCTGTCGGACGCGGAAGTCGCTGCGCTGATCGAGCGGGTCATCCGCGAAACGGGCGCCGTCGGTCTCAAGGACATGGGCAAGGCAATGGCCGTCGTCAAGCGCGAAGCTCAGGGTCGTTGCGACATGGCCGCGGTCAGCACCAGGCTCAAGGCGCGCCTCGCCGGCTGACGCTCACGACTCCCGGGCGGTCCCGCCCGGACGCCTGCTAATGTAAGCACCGGGCCGTATGCCGCAGGCCCGATGGATGGGGCTCGAGCGCCGACGTGTCAGGTCGCATTCCGCAGCATTTCATCGATGAGCTCGTCGCGCGCGCCGACCTCGTCGAACTGATCGGCAGCCGAGTGCCGCTGCGTAAGGCCGGCAAGGAATACAAGGCCTGCTGCCCGTTCCATGACGAGAAGTCGCCCTCGTTCACGGTCGTCCCGGACAAGCAGTTCTATCACTGCTTCGGCTGCGGCGCGCACGGCACGGCCATTGGGTTCCTGATGGAATACGACCACCTCGGCTTCGTCGAGGCGGTCGAAGAGCTCGCAACCCGCGTCGGCCTCGACGTCCCGCGCGAGGAGGACGTGCACGCACGGCCTCGACCCGTTGATGACCTATACCGCGTCCTGCAGCAGGCCACCGAGTACTACGTCGCCGAGCTGCACAAGAACGACCGGGCGCAGCGGTATCTCGAGCAAAGGGGCCTCGCGCCGGACACTCTGGCGGCGTTCGGCATCGGCTACGCCCCGTCCGCATGGGATGCGCTACTCGGCCGCTTCGGCGCAGATGAGGCGGATCGTCGGCGCCTTTTGGCGGCGGGACTCGTGATCGAACGCGAGCAGCGCGCGCATGCAACGGCCGCGGGTGGCTATTACGACCGCTTTCGCGACCGGATCATGTTTCCGATCCGCGATACGCGCGGGCGGCCGATCGGCTTCGGCGGACGGATTCTCGAGCAGGGCGAACCCAAGTACCTGAACTCGCCCGAAACCGAGCTGTTTCACAAGGGGCGCGAACTGTATGGGCTCTACGAGGCCCGCAAGGCGACGCGGTCGCTGACCCGCCTGCTGGTCGTCGAAGGCTACATGGACGTCGTGCGCCTGCATCAGGCGGGCATCACCTATGCAGTCGCCACGCTCGGCACGGCGACGACGCCCGAGCATCTGACGCGGCTGTTTCGAGTCACGAACGAGATCGCATTCTGCTTCGACGGGGACCGGGCGGGCCGCGCCGCAGCCTGGCGCGCGCTCGAGAACGCGCTCGGCCTCGTGCGCGAGGGACGTCAACTCAGATTCCTGTTCCTGCCCGAAGGAGAAGACCCGGATTCGCTCGTTGGCAAAGAGGGTCGTCAGTTCTTCGAAGCGCGACTCGAAGCTGCGCTGCCGCTCTCGCAGTACCTGATCCGCGAGCTCGAGCATCGTTACGATACGACGACCCTCGACGGTCGGGCACAGCTCGCAGAGGCTGCGCGCCCGCTGCTCGCGCGTATCCCGGCTGGCGTCTACCGGGAGCTGCTGATCAGCGAATTGGGGCGAGTCGTGGGCATGCCGCCCGCCCGCCTCGAAACGCTGCTGGCGACGGATGCGGCGGCGGCACGAACCGGGCCGCTCGCAGCGCGCGAGCCGCGAGCGCGACCCGACTCGTCGCGGAGCGCCTCGGGTGGCCGCCGCAATCTCGTTCGTCAGGCCATTCACCTGCTCGTTCATTTCCCGGGCGCCGCCGACGCCGTCGCCGACCCGCGCAGCCTGACG
>Ga0268386_10001107_pt1 | contig 18244 bp, 15 predicted proteins | sample RVTome_15_FD_200260 | JGI IMG/M metagenome (GOLD analysis project Ga0268386, IMG submission 200260) | Soil microbial communities from uranium-contaminated site in the Upper Colorado River Basin, Wyoming, United States - RVT150D86... ...
GGATGTCTCAGCCAGGCTGTCCACTCCTGAGGAGCTAGAACTGCTTGTGAAAGTTCTGGAAGCGAACAAAGTGCTGGGAAACCACGCCTATTGGTCAGCCAAGACTTCAGCCTAATGCTAAGCCAACTCCTTGGTTTGATGTTCGCCCCTAGGAGAGCAAACACCCGAACCCCGATCACACAGAAATCAACACTCTGCGACGCGCTTGTGATCTCTTATGGGGTCAAAGCGAGCCCCGTGGCGGGGCGGAAGGCGCTTACCTGTTAGCCTACCGCTAGCCCAAGAAGCGATCAGCTCAGAACAGCCACTCCCGCAAGGGAGGCACCTTGAACAACAACGCAAGCCACAACAGGGGCCAGAGAACTGCCCAGACAAGCGCTTTGGCAAAGCTTGGGCCGCAATTCTCAAAGCCAGCGCACTGAAAAGCGCGAATCCAAATCTGGAGGACAAACGTAAAGAGGCCCACGGCCGCGTAGGATCTGATCCACTGCTTGGGCACCGCGATGAAGCGGCGTTTTTCGCTCATGTTGTTCTCAAGCGCACTGCCCACTTGCGTGACAAACGGGACGCGCACCAAGCCGCTTCAAAATTCGCAGCGGCTCCCGCCTGCGACCGATGACGTGAACAGTCGTGCCAGCGAGGAGGGTTCGCACCTCAAGGAATACACGTACGCGTATACTGGTGGCACCGGCAAATACGAAAGTGCACGTGGGCAAGGCACATACACCTACGAAAGCCTCACGGATACTCTCCAATGTGGTAGATACGACGGCAAGATCGAATTGCCTTAAGGTTGGGCATGCCAAAAGGGCGCCACGCCCGAACTTCCCGAAAGTATCGAGGCCGCCGCGCCGGGGGAGCTAGTCCGGCAGTTGCGGGGGAGGCGGCCCGGCGCCGACTAGACACCAGGGCTTCCCTTGCTAGGGAGAAGCGATGCTGGCCTAGCAAGGACCAGCGCGGTGAAGATAGAGCCGGAGCAGCATTGGCGCTGTGAGTTTTGCCACATTGCCGCAAAGGAAGACCGAGGCCGCCGCACCGGAGGGCAGCACCTTCCGCCCCCTGCTACGCCAGAACCGGTCACCACTCACAAAGTGTCAAACCGCGAACGACAAGGCGACCGATGTCGATTTCCGGATAAGTGGCCTCGTTCCAAATGCCTTGGATCGGTGGAAAGCGTGGGGTGGCCATCCCGTTTACCGCGTAGTCCTTGCCGCCAACGTTGATGACGACGGCACCAGAACCTTCGCAGCGAAGCTCGCCGTGCTCGAGCCCCAGCGGTTTTCGGTCCACAACAATGAAGGCTAAAGAAAAGACTATCGCTCCGATCACGAGGAGCGCGATTGCCTCAATGAAGAGCCTCATCCCCGCGCCCTACGCTTGAGCAAACTTGTTATCGTATCTCTATCCATGGCAGCCGCCGGAACCATGGGAGTTTTCGTGATTCCCGCTGCGCACCGGGTGAGGCGCGATGATCCACATGTCGTTGTCGCGACTGGGGGAGCGATTGAGACTGCTGCGTTACCGTCCGGCGCTTAGGTTTGGCTTTTGCGTCGGCCTTTGAAGCGGGCACCCCGCCTTCAGCAGAAGCAGCTACGGCCACACGTGCCGGCGGCGCGAAAGTCACAGGACTTGCCATCCTCATCATGGCTGCGACGGTCTCAGGAGGCATGGAGAGCGGCTCAGGCACCGATGTAGCCGCGGGGACACGTAAACCAGCGGCTTTCCTTGGTGAGAGAGCCAGCCACCTAATCTTGCGGGGTGCCTCTGAAACCGTCCCCTGCTTGAGATCCGGCATTTTAGATATTACGGCCAGGGACGTTTCGGCAGACCGCTCGGGTATCGTCCCGGAGACAGCTCCTGCAGCGACGAGGACAATAACGACAACGCCAAGAGACAAAACGGAGAGTTGACGCTCCTGTGCTGCGGCGATGATGTTTCTTGATCGCTTGAAGGCCCTTTTTTCACGGGCGACCTCCACCTCGAGTTGGTCAAATACGCTGGACACAAACTCGCTCCCACCTTTGGCGCAGGTGCGATGCAAAGTTCAGGCGCTCAAGACCACCGAGCCGTTCCCAAAAAAAAACACCAGGAGTAAACGCGCTTACGGCCCGGCGCTCGTTAGTAGCCCTCTCTGATTGCACCCGTCGGCGAATCAAAGCGCCAAACGCTTAAGAAAGACTGAAGGTAATGCGCTGCTTTGGCCGCCAATTCTGGCAAAGGTCAAAAAGATCGAGGCCGTCGCGCCGGGAAGCGTAACCGATATTCGATGGACAGAGGGAGAGCAATGAAAGTTCGTCAACATGTCCGGCAAACCGTTCAACATGGTCGGCCCGGCTGACTACAGCTGGGTCTCCGCCGAAGCTGAGGAATGTAGGAGTTGGCCGGCCTCGACAGTACGGCCAAAGGTCTGGCTCCGGGCTAAAGCGCGCGATAGTCTCATTGCGATCTCAAGGAGGCATGGGGGATGCGCGGATCTTGCCTCGTTCCTGTTTTCTTGTCCGCGGCCCAAGCCTTGACCTTTACGGCCGGACGCTCGGCGTGCGCCCAAGGGCCGGCCCCCTCGTCGGCCGCTCCTTCCGCGTTTTTGCCGTCTGCTGCGCCAGCCCCATCCACGCCCATGCCGGTCCCCGAAAGCGTGTCGTCGATAATTCGCGTCGAGCTTGCCGACGCTGACCTGCGCCAGGGGACGCAAGCAGACGATCTCGCCGCGCTCGAAGCTTTCTATGAAAACCGGCCCGGGTCCTTGTGGATCACCGATATGGGGCTTTCGGCAAGGGGCCAACAAGCTCTGTTCGAGATCGAGAAAGCCGGCGATTGGGGCCTCGACGCAGCCGCCTTCGATCTGCCGTCGGCCGGTGCCCTGCCGTCGGGACCGGACGACCAAGTCATCGCCGAAATAAAGCTGAATCTCGCCATTCTGAAATATGCGCGTTTTGCCCGCGGCGGACGCTCCAACCCCGCCGCGCTCGGCGGGAAAGTGTTCCAGACGCCACCAGTGCGCGATCCAAACACCGTGCTCACCGAGATTGCGGCGGCCGAGGCGCCAGGCGCCTACCTCCGGTCGCTCCAGCCCCAACACGTGCAGTTCGCGCGCCTGCGCCGAGCCTTGCTTGTGGCACGAGACGGCGATGCTGCCGGCAAGCTCAGCACCGAGGCCAAGCGCATCATCATGAATATGGAGCGCTGGCGGTGGATGCCGGAGGATCTAAGTCGCGTCTACGTATGGAGTAATACGCCCGCGTTCATGCTGTATGTCGTCAAGGACGGCGCGACCATCTATGCGGACAAGACGCAGGTGGGCACGATCGGCTATGCGACGCCGGTCCTGTCGGCGGACATGACGACGGTCGTGTTCAACCCCGAATGGATCGCACCGCCTACGGTGCTGCGGGAGAACCTGGCCCCAGCCTTGCGCAAAAAGGACTACACGATCCTCAAAAAGTCAGGGTTCACGGTGAGCTATCAGGGGAGACCCGTTGACCCGACAAAGATCGACTGGCGGCGAGTGAACATTCTCGATTACACCTTCACCCAGAGGCCGGGCCCGCACAGCAATGTCGGCAAAGTGAAGTTTTTGCTGCCCAACAGGCACGCCTTCGTCCTGCACGACACGTGGCCGGCCCGACGCAAATACTTTCAACGGTCCATGCGAGCGATCGGTCATGACTGCGTTCGCATGGAAAAGCCTAATCTCTTCGCGAAGGTCATTCTCGCGGAAGGCAACGGATGGCCGGAGAGCAAGGTCGAAGACCTCTGGGAGAACAGCGTCAACGACCGAGTGACGCTCGACACCGAGATTCCGGTCTACTCGACTTATTTCACCGCGGTCGCGGACGAGTCGAACAAGATCACCACCTATCCGGACCTCTACGGGCTCGACCACCAGCTCGCACGCGCGCTCTTTGGAGATGCAGACGGCTTCCCAATGCCGACCTCGGGGGTCAAGCGGCCAGCCGTGTCCAAGGCCGCACGGTGGAGACCACCCAGCAACGATGTCACGCGCTCTCTGGGTTTCGCCGGCAATTAACTATCGTTGAAATCCATCACGCACCTAGGAGGTCGAGCGCGAGATCATTACTGCCAGCGACCAGAAACGTTCGCCCTGCGCCCCTAAGCTGACATTCTCGGTGTCAGCGGCGAGGTCTGCTAAATGCCAGAAGCGGAACTCAGGCTCGCCTTTCGGCATGTCTGCAAAGTGCCAAAAGGAGAACTATGGGGTCTTGCTTCGATGGCACCTGTGTCAAGAGATTTTCGAATTGGCGTACTTAGTGGTAGGTTGGCAGCATGCGCTGGGCGATATGGACCACGGTTATTCTCTGCACTTTGCTAGCTGTCTACATCGCGTCACCCTTAGTCGCGTTGTATCGAATTGGATCCGCGGTTGAAGCAAGAGATGCTGCCGCTTTGGAGCAGCGAATTGACTTTCCGTCTATCCGACGTTCCTTCAGAAAGCAGATCGTTGCGACCTACCGTAAACTTACGGGCGAGCCACTCCCACTCGGCGCAATGGCTCGGCGATTTGCGGTATCTGTTGCGGATCCAATCGTTGCGCGCTTAATGACCATCAATGCTCTTTTGGACTTGCTTGGCAAAGGGGAGGCAGGGAAAGCGGCGAAGGTGCCTATCGATCGTGCGCCTCTTACTTCAAGCTCGTTAGACAATGTGTGGCAGCTTTGGTTGAACTCCGATTATTTAGGCAGAAAGTTCTACGTCTACCTGCCGCCAGACCACCCGAGGGCAAGCCAGTTTGGTGTGGAACTCCGCCTCAGTAATTGGCACTGGAGAGTCGTTGGCATCGAGTTGCCAGAGGACTTGAAGGAAGAACTTGCGCGAGAGCTTGTCGATATAACGGAAGAGAGGCTCAACGTTCCGGACCGTGATCGATGACAGCCATGACAGCCTGGGATGAACCGGCACCTCTTATCGGAGAACCGGCAGCACGCTTCCAAGCGATTCCATTTCCATAGGCTTCCCATCAGCGTGCAGCCTCCCGTTAACGAGTTTTCGGCATTTCAGCTCTGGGTCATTTTGCGACATGCGAGCAGCGTTTGGTGATGTTTCCTCTTGGGACGTTTTCAGACATTCGATTCTCCCCACCTCGCGTTTTCTAGGCTGGTCTCCGCCTTGAGCTGAGCTTCGGCCAAGCCCTCTGCGGTGGTGCTTCATTTAAGAGCCCTGTCTGGGCGGATTCCAAAGTCCATGGTTGGCGTTCTGGGTTTGGGGGCAATGAGGGTTCGGGTTGCTGCGGTGGTAAGCAGGTAAACCCTTGCGCTAGATCAGACATCGATAGGTCGGCGGGGCACCCCAAACTGGCTAGGCGTGTCGCCGTCTACTCTGGCGTAACCTCACCGGGTCCGGCCTCACTGGGCTCAGGCGCCCTCGAAGTTCCTGAGCCGAAGCGACGCTTACGGTCCGGCCGAAACTTCGCTTCAAGCTCTGTGACTTTGCTGAGTTGCTCAGCAGTGAGGGTGCCGCGCAATGCTTCAATCGCGTTTTTGAGGTTCTCTGCGCTCTCGGCGCGCGCGATAGCATTATCTGCCAGGCGCTCAGCGCGCGCAAAGGGCTGATCCTTGCCCTCAGTGCGTACAGCTCCAGAACGAGAAGGCCGCTTCATGACGGCGAGAAGGGCGTCACTAAAATCGCGCCAAACGTCGAGCTGGTTGGCGCGAATGCCAATGGCGGTCTCCATGGCGCTGAGCTTCATGGCCAGACGATGTGAACCATAGTGGCCACGTTTGTGATGCCAATGAGCATGTCGGGACGCACCGTCACATTTCCAGGACTCCCCGTGGCGCTCGTGCCGCTCTCCACCAGAGGGATAACCCCACGCCGAGGTCAGGACCGCAAGACTGGCGACTGTCAAGGCCCCGACAACGAGCAGGGGGACAAATGTCATCCGAGTACTGGTTAGGTTGAAAGGCATCTTGCTTCTCCTATTCGGTTTCGGCCGGCACTCCTAAGCAGGCCGCATCCACAGGAGAAAAGCTCGCCTCTCATGAACTGAACCTGAACTCGCCGTTCAGCGAGCATTCATGTTGTTTGCTGTCAAGACAAGGCTGTAGCCAACTCAGGGTAGGACATGCCGTGTTACATGCCTGCATGTTTAGCCCTAAATTGGAGCGACGCTGGCGGTTCCATCGTCTAGCGATTTTGGTGGCTGCGACCTTGTTCGCGGCTGGCATCGCACTGATCGTGATTTGGGCTGTACGGGCCTCCACCATGCTAGAGGCGGCGGATGCAGACCGCGCGCCAATTATCATCGGAGTACTGATCGCTTTGATTCCTTTGATTGTTTTTCAGAATTTGTAGGCTTGTGGGCCACCTCAATCCGTTCAGCACCGAGCTCGCGCCGTCCGCTCCAAGACACCGCAAGGGGGCATGCCCTAAATTCTGGGCGCACGTCGATTTTTTGATCTGTGCGAAAGCAGCGTTAGGGGCTCGAGCACGATGGGCCCCCAGGCGAGCGTTCTCAGGCGAACGCATTCGCGGCGCGCTCGCCGATTTTTGCCTTACTCGGATTTTGTCCTTTGAAACCCATTTACTTGGTTCCCTATCTCGACTCACTAGCGAACCAACTACTCTCTCTGAACTTGGCACCTTTACTGTCCCCACCTTCTCAGAGGGACAGAGGGGAGCGCGACGATCGGCGCTCTTTGAAACTCTCTTAGCGGCGCGCGCGGCGCGCCTCTTTGCGTTATAGCGTTGCTTCGTCAGGCGACGGCGCTCGGCTGCATCGACCTCTATGCAGCCAGAGCGACGGAACCCTAGCCGGCGATATTCGTCATAGGTGATCTTGAAGATCGAAGCGCGCTCGGTCGCCGTGTAGGAGCGCCATTCCGAGCGCAGGGCGGCCTCTACTTCGGCCGCGGTGAAACCGAGCTCTAGTGAGTAAGCCGCCGCCCTCGACTTTACATTCGTGTCAAAGCCGGCGTTCTTGAGGTCGTTGATGATAACGGCGAACTGCTCGAACGTGATCCGCTTCCGGTCGCGGGCGATTCTGAGCGACTCGCTGAGATATTGATTGCGCTCCCATAGTGGCGGTAGCGGCTTGGGATCCCGCTTCTTTGACTCCCATGCCGGAAGGCCGCAACAGGCGCGGACCCAATCCTTCGTGGCGATCGGGTCTTGCCCGCGCCAGTTATTTACGCCTATGTCGCCGTCGCCGTTGATCCATACCGTCAGGGTGCGCCTCTTGCGCTTCCAGCAGACTTTGTGGCTCGCATCCTCGGGACCACGCGCAACAACCTTGTTGCCGCGCACTTGGCCTCCGAGACCTTGGGCGATGGTGTGGAGCGACAGGGTCACCGCCGCGCACCTCGCCCGCAAGCGTCAAGTCGGGCGCGATCATCGAACTCTAGGTGCTCGGGACCATCAATCAGCTCGCCACGGCTCGGGTAAAGAGAGGAGGAGGTGTCGGCGTGGTAGGGGAAACAGCCAGCGAACAGATTACGCGGACAAAGCGCGGACAGGAGACCGTCAAGGCCCCTGTGGTCATTGCTCAAGCCATTGAAGGAATTGGCGCACCCGACAGGATTCGAACCTGTGACCTCTGCCTTCGGAGGGCAACGCTCTATCCAACTGAGCTACGGGTGCTTCGCCTGCAACGTAGTCAACCGAAGCGGTTTAAGCAACTTGACGCGCTGCAGCAAAGGCTTAGGTATGGGCGAGAAAGGCTGGGCACCATGAACGATAAAGCCCCCAAGAAAGTCCGCAAAAGCAAAGCTCCTAAGGACAAAGCCTCCGAGACCAAGACTCCCAAGGCCAAGGTCTCCGAGGCCACAGTCTCCGATAAGAAGAAAGTCCTGGTTCTCGGCGGCGGTTTCGGCGGCGTTTATGCGGCCAAGGCGCTCGAGAGGCTGGGCCGCGGCAAGCTCGACGTCGAGCTGGTCAACGCCAACAATTACTTCGTGTTCCAGCCGCTGCTGCCCGAGGTCGCCGCGGCGAGCATCCATTCCGCCGACGCGGTCGTGCCTTTGCGCCAGCTCCTGCGCCGGGTGCAGGTGCGCCAGGCCGAGATCATGGGCATCGATTTCGACGCCAAGAAGGTCATCGTTGTCCAGGGCACGCGTCGCATCCCCGTCGATCTCACCTATGACGAGCTGGTGCTCGCGCTCGGCACCAGCGTCGATCTCAAGCGCTTTCCGGGATTGCCGGAGCATGCGCTGACCATGAAGGACCTCGCCGACGCCCACCGCCTGCGCACCCATGTCATCGGGTGCCTTGAGACCGCCGACGTGACCGATGACCCCGAGGTCAAACAGTCGCTGCTCACCTTCGTGGTGGTGGGCGGGGGCTTCTCCGGCGTCGAGACCGTGGCCGAGATGCGCGAGCTGGTACGCCGCGCGCTCAAATACTATCCGAACATCAAGCCGGAGGAGATCCGGGTCTATCTCATCGAATATGCCAACCGCATCCTGCCCACCTTCCCCGCCGACCTCGCCGAATACGCCACAAGGCGCTTACAGATTCATGGCATCGAGGTGTTGACCGGCGTCGGCACCAAGTCGGCGACCGGCACCGCCGTGGAGCTGAACGACGGGCGCATCATCCCGACCAGCACAATCGTTGCCACCATCGGCAACGGGCCGCATCGCCTGGTCGAGACGCTCGACCTCGACATGCATTGGGCGCGCATCAAGACCGACCGGTACATGCGCGTGCCGGGCCGCGACAATGTCTGGGCGCTGGGCGATGCCGCGCTCATCCCGCTGGTCGACGATCCGAAGGAAGACCCCGCCGATTACGCGACCCAGACGGCGCAATTCGCCGTGCGCGAAGGCCGGCAGCTCGCTGCCAATATCATAGCCAAGCTCAACGGCACGGAGATGAAGCCCTTCGCCTACACCTCAAAAGGCTCTCTCGCCTCGCTCGGCATGAGCAAGGCCGTCGCCGATGTGTACGGCTTCAAGCTCTCGGGCACGCTCGCCTGGCTGTTGTGGCGCGGCTTCTATCTGTCCTTCCTGCCGGGCTTTGCCGCCAAGCTTCGCGTCGGCGTGACCTGGCTGCTCAACAGCGTCATGCCGCCCAATATCGTGCAGGTCCAATCGACCCCGCCGGCGACCCGCTACATCCACTACCGCAAGGGCGACCGCGTGTTCGAGCCGGGCATGCTGATCGACGGCTTCTATACGGTGATCCGGGGCGCCTTTCGCCTCACCATCGACAACCCCGAATCGGGGGAGCATTTCGAGAAGGTGTTCGAACCCGGCGAGCATTTCGGCGAGCGGGTGCTGCTGCGCTCGGCGCTCCGCACCGGGCTGGTCGTGGCGTTGGAGGACGGGCTGCTGCTGTTCATCGCGCAGAAGGACTTTACCCGCTTCGCCCGCGCCTTCCCCTTCCTCGATAATTATTTCAAGGACTATATCGAGCGGACCTTCGGCGGCGCCGACAAGTCCTTCGCGCCAGGCAGCACCAACTCCAAGACCGAGCTCGAAACCCTGCCTTAGGTATTCTGTCAGTCTCCGCCCAGCCCAATCCTTTTCGTCAGCCCTGAGGGGTCGATCAGCTCGGGATCCTGCGGCGTGCAGGCCTCGTTGATGGCGCCGCTCGTGGCCGCCGCCTCGCACCTTATGGCCGCTTCGGCCGATGTCTCCTTCTGCGCCGTGAGAAAGGCTTCGTACAGTGTCGGCGGCTTTGACCGGATGGCCGCCAGGAGATTGCGGGTGAAGGCAGCGGAGGTGAGGTCGGCGAAAGCAATCTCGTGCGCGCGTGAGGAGGCGATCAGCGCGATCTCCTTGCTCGCGAACCGGGCTGGTTTGGGTGCGATTTCGTCGTCTGCGCCCGAAGCATTGCAGGTGTCGAGAATGACCAAGATGTCCTTGGCAGGTAGTTCATCGATGAGGCCGGAAAGCTCGGAGCCTGTCATCCACATGCCAGAGTGGACCGCATGAATGGCAGCAAACGGAGAGGAAGCCGACCAGAGAATCAGAGCTTCCTCGGTCTCGTCCCCGCCACCGCTTCTCGCCGGCACGAGCATGCCATGTCCGATATAGTAGACGATCAGGGTCGAACCCTGTGGCAACGAGTCCTTGAGTTTGGCAAAGGCCGCGCGGACCGCCGGCGCCGTCGCATTTTCATCGACGAGGATCGTGATGTGGTCTGCCGAGACGCCCATCACCGCCTTGGCAGTATCGACGAACTTTGCGAGATCTGGTGCGCATATTTTGATCTTGTCCCGCCATGGCGGGCACGACGCGACGGCCAGAACATAGATCGTGGCAGGATCGATAGGATTTGCCACACCGGCGATGATGGGCGCCGGTGAAGCAAAGGACAGAATCGCGGCTAGCGCGAGAGGCGCCAAACGGCACCTCACCCAGCACAAAGCCTCCACAACTATTTTTCCTGTTGCGGGGCAGCAGCAGGCACAGCGTTGGTGCAGGCATCGAGCGTGGTGAAGGTCTTGCCACTGATCTTGCCGCAGTCCGCCGCCGTCTGCGCGATGACGCAAACATCCTGGATTCGGCAAAACGTTCCCCGCGGCAAGTCGCCAGGTCCCATCTTCACGGGAATGCTGATGTTCGGCGCGGGCGTCGATAGCATCAGGACGGCAAACATAGCTTCGATCATGGGGAAACCTCACTTCGGTTCCTCAATTTACATAACACGAGATGCAGTGGAAAGACCTACCGAGCTGCTGACGAGGGTGTCCCGGCCACCTATATTTCCCCCATCATGGCAACCCCAAAAGCTAAGGCCGAGGCCGCCGGCAAAGCGGTCGCGCAGGGCGACCACGTCTATCTGATCGACGGCTCTGGCTACATCTTCCGCGCCTATCACGCGCTGCCGCCGCTCACCCGCCCCTCGGACGGGCTGCCCGTGGGCGCAGTGCACGGCTTTTGCGGCATGCTGTGGAAGCTGCTGCGCGAGACCGGGGAGCTCGCGCCCCCCACTCATATGGCGGTGATCTTCGATTACTCGGCCAAGACCTTCCGCAACGATCTGTTCGACGGCTACAAGGCGAACCGGACCGAGCCGCCCGGCGACCTCATCCCGCAATTCCCGCTGGTGCGCGACGCGGTGCGCGCCTTCAACGTCGCCTGCATCGAGCTTGAAGGCTACGAGGCAGACGACATCATCGCCACCTATGCCTTCGAGGCGCTTGACGCTGGCGCCGAGGTGACGATCGTCTCCTCCGACAAGGATTTGATGCAGATCGTCCGCCCTGGCATCTGCATGTACGACACCATGAAGAACAAGGTGATCGGCGAGGCGGAGGTCGTGGAGCGCTTCGGCGTGCCGCCGGAAAAAGTGGTCGAGGTGCAGGCGCTGATCGGCGATTCCTCCGACAATGTGCCGGGCGTACCGGGGATCGGGGTGAAGACCGCCGCGCTCCTCATCAACGAGTTCGGCGACCTGGAGACGCTGCTTTCCCGCGCCTCGGAGATCAAGCAGGAGAAGCGGCGCGAGAATCTGATCTATTTCGCGGACCAGGCCCGCCTGTCGAAGACGCTGGTTATTCTCGATACCCAAGTGCCGCTCGACGTGACCCTGGCCTCGACCGCCGTGCGCCCGCCGGACACGGAAGCGCTCGCCGCCTTCATGCGGAAGCTCGAATTCAGCACGCTGCTCAAGCGCGTGGCCGAAGGCTTGGGCGCCGATCTCTTCGAGGGCGTCACACCGTCGCCCGCGCCAAAGAAAAAGAAGGACGACTACGATCATCCTTTGCGCCGCTCGCCGCGTGGCGAAGCGGGGCCGCCCAAGGAGCAGAAGGTCGTGGGCGGCTCACCAGCAGAGCTCGCGATCGAACGCGCGAGCAAGCTCGAAGGCGTGCCGCTCGACCGTGCCAATTACGAGACGGTGACGGAGGCTGGGAGGCTCGCCGATCTGCTGGAGGCCGCGCGCTTCCAGGGTCATTTCTCATTCCGGGTTAAGCTTTCCTCGTACGATCCGATGCAGGGCGAGCTGGTTGGCGTGGCGCTGGCGCTGGTGCCGGGACATGCGGCTTACGTGCCGCTCGCTCATCGCGCCGGCGACGGACTAGACCTCGCAGGCGGCGAGGCCGTCGCTCAGATTCCCATGCGCGAGGCCCTCGATCTGCTGAAGCCCGTGCTAGAGGACGAGGCGGTGCTCAAGATCGTGCAGAATGCCAAGTTCGACATGGTGGCGCTGGCGCGTTACGGCATCGCCCTCGTTGCGGTCGACGATCCCTGCCTCATGTCCTACGCGCTCGACGCGGGCCGCGCCGAGCATCTCCCCGAGGAGTTGGCCTCCAGCCTGCTCGGCCATACCTGCCTCACCGACAAGGAGATCCTGGGTTCGGGCCGCGCCGCGGTCGGCTTCGACCAGGTGAGCGTCGCGCGCGCCACCGAATATGCCGGCGAGGAGACGGATATCGGCTTGCGGCTCTGGCTGATCCTCAAGCCGCGGCTGGCGGCCGAATCCGTCACCACGGTCTATGAGACGCTGGAGCGGCCGATCGCGCCCGTGCTCGCCGAGATGGAGCGCGCCGGCGTCAAGGTCGAGCGCGCCACGCTCGCCAGTCTCTCGGGCGCGTTCGCCCAGACGCTGGCGCGCCTCGAGGACGAGATCAGGGAATTGGCCGGCGAGGACTTCAATATCGGCTCGCCCAAGCAGCTCGGCGAGATCCTGTTCGACAAGATGAGCCTGCCCGGCGGCCGGCGGACCAAGACCGGCGCCTGGAGCACCGACGCCGCCGCGCTCGAAGAGCTGGCCGCCGAGGGCCACGATCTGCCGCGCAAGGTTCTGGACTGGCGCCTGCTCGCCAAGCTCAAGAGCACCTATACCGATGCGCTGCCGGCCTACATCCACCCGGAAACCGGCCGCGTGCATACCTCTTATCAACTGGCCTCGACCACCACCGGGCGGCTCGCCTCGACCGAACCGAACCTCCAGAACATCCCGGTGCGCACGGCGGAAGGGCGCTCGATCCGCAAGGCCTTCGTGGCCGAGAAGGGCAAGAAGCTGATCTCAGCCGACTACAGCCAGATCGAGCTTCGCGTGCTTGCCCACATGGCCGACACGCCGACCTTGCGCCAGGCCTTTGCCGACGATCTCGACATCCACGCCATGACCGCGAGCGAAATGTTCGGCGTGCCGATCGAAAACATGGACCCCAATATCAGGCGCCGCGCCAAGGCCATTAATTTCGGTATCATCTACGGCATCTCCTCGGTCGGGCTTGCCGCGCAACTCGGCATCGGCAGGAGCGAAGCCGGCGCCTATATCAAGACCTATTTCGAGCGCTTCCCCGGCATCCGTGACTATATGGAGGCGATGAAGGCGGAGGCGCGTCGCCAGGGCTACGTCAAGACACTGTTCGGGCGGAAGGTGCATTACCCCGAGATCAACACCAAGAACCCGGGCCTGCGCGGCAATTACGAGCGCGCCGCCATCAACGCGCCGATCCAGGGGAGCGCGGCCGACATCATCCGCCGCGCCATGGTCCGCATGGTGCCGGCGCTCGACGCGGCCGGGCTCTCCGCGCGCATGCTGCTCCAGGTGCATGACGAGCTGGTGTTCGAGGCGCCCGAGGACGAGGTCGACAAGACCATGGAGGTGGCGCAAGCCGTGATGGAGAAGGCGCCGGAGCCCGCGCTCAAGCTGAAAGTGCCGCTGAAAGTGGACGCCCGCTCAGGCGACAACTGGGAAGCCGCGCATTAAGCTTGGCTTCGTCACCCGGCGAAAGCCGGGGTCCAGTTCTTCTTTATTCTTCAGTTTGTGCTCTGGATTCCGGCTTGCGCCGGAATGATGCCCCAGCAAGGAGCGCTCTCAACGTCATCCTGAGGTGCGAGCGCAGCGAGCCTCGAAGGATGACCGCTACCAAGTGATTCGAATCATCCTTCGAGGGCCGCGCGTTGCGCGGCCACCTCAGGATGACGGTTTTTAGCTTAGCCCTTCCGGGGCGTGACCACGGCGATGACGTTGGTCTGCACCACGCCATCGACGGTGGCGATGTTCTCCAGGATCGCCTTCTGACCCGAAGCGGGGTCGTCGCAGTCGAGCTGGGCCACCAGCTTGTCGTCGGCCAGCACCACGACATTGGCGAACTTGCACTTGGCGAGTTTCAAGCCCTTGAGCGTCTTGGCCGTGGCGGTAGCGTCCGCCTGCCGAACCAGCTCGATAAAGAGATAGATTTTCATCATGGCGTCGTTCCTCCCGTGCTCATCATAGCGCTACTGGCCGAGGCCATGACCGCGTAAACTCGCGGCCCATCAAGGAGGTCCCATGGTCCGCGCGTTCCCGCAGCTCAGTCTGCTCTTTGTCTACCTGTTTGCCCAGCCTGCTTTGGCCTTGCCAGCACCCATGGACGACGTGGAGCTTTTGGAGAAAAGCGACGTCGTGGCGCTGGTCCGCGTGCTGTCGGTCGGCTGCACCAGCGTGACCAAGGACGAGCAGTCCGGCGAGGATCTGCCGGGCTATCTCGCTACCTTGCAAGTCCTCGAAGTGAAGAAAGGCGAGGTGAAGCCCGGAGACGAGGTGCTGGTCACCTGGCGCGCCATCCCGACCGGCATTGTCGGTCCGTGGGCCGTCTATTATTACCCGGGCGAGGAGGTGTGGACTCACCTCACCAAGCGCAGCGGTGGCGTGACCTACGCCTCGACCTGGTGGAATGCCAAGGGCGAGCCGGTGAAGCCGCCGCAAACTACCGACCTTCCCACCACGGTCGGCCAGACGGTCACGATGACCACCAAACCAAGCGAATGAACCCCCCTCTCCCCTGTGGGGAGAGGTGAAGCAAGTCGGTCAGGTAGATAGTCCGTCGAGCCAGGCGTTGAACAGGCGCTTGCCGGCATCGTTGGCGGCAGGCGCCAGCCGCGCCGTCTCGGCGCGCATTGCGCCTAGATCGACCTTGGAGCTGGCAAGCTCGCCGGTATGGCCGATCAGCCAGCGCTCCAGATCCCGTGCCGGCAGCTCGACATGAAATTGCAGCGCCAGCACGTCCGGCCCATAGGCGAAGGCCTGGTTCGGGGTGAGGTCGGTCGAGGCGAGCCGCGTGGCCCCTGCCGGCAGGTCAAATGTGTCGCCATGCCAATTCAAGATGTGCACGCCTTCGAGCACGCCGAGCGGCGAAGCCTTGCCCTCCTCGGTCAGCGTGAGCACGTCCCAGCCAAGCTCCTTCTGCTTGCCGGGATAAACGCGCGCGGCCAGCACCGCGGCGAGCGCCTGGCAGCCGAGGCAGATGCCGGCGACCGGCGTGCCCTGCTTCACCGCCGCCTCGATGGTGGCAAGCTCATGCTTGAGGAATGGATAGCGGTCGAACTCATAGATGCCGATGGGACCGCCGAGCACGAGCAGGAGATCGGCGTCCTTGGCCGGCGTGAGATCGTCGATGCCGGCTTCGAGATAGCGAAGGCCGATGCCGCGCGCGGCCAGCACATCTCCCAGAATGCCGGCATCCTCGAAAGAGACGTGACGTATGGCGACTGCGTTCTGCATGGCTTCCCTCACATGCTCAGCCCTTGTTGCATCTTGCGCCGAGTGCCTTCACCCTATTTGGCAATTAGCGACGCTCGATTGACCGTTTGCGACTTGCCCGGTGCTCACACGATCCGCCTGACGCCTTGGCGGCGTGGATCGCCCGCGCCTTCTACCCCGCCATCTCCATGACGGCGCGCGGCATGAACCCCGCCGAAGAACAGATTCCGATCCGGCCAGGCATGCGCTTTCTCTTCCAATGCGAGCAACTCGGCCCGCGCCGCTTCCGCCAAGCCCGGCTCGAAGCTGGTTCTGCCGTCGCGCTCGACGTGCAGGCGGGGTGCCGCGACCGCCTGCTCGAGGTCCATGCCGTGATCCAGCAGATTGACCGCGACCTGGAGGATGGCAGTGCGGATGCGGTTGGAGCCGCCGGTGCCGAGCGCCGTCACCGTGCCGTCAGACTCAAGAATGACGGTGGGCGCCATCATCGAGGAGAGGCGCACGCCTTCGTGCCACGCATCGAGGCGCCCGCTCGCGAGATCCTCCTCGCCCAGCATGTTGTTGAGCATGAAGCCGAAATTGCCGACGATGAAGCCGTTGCCCTCGCCGTTGGAGAGGCTGATCGCGGCTGCGTTTCCCTCCGCATCGATGACACTGATATGCGTGGTGCCGCGATAGGCTTGGGGATGACGCTCGGCGGCGCGCAGCTCCTTGGCCAGTACGCCGTTGGCAAGTCGCTCCGCCAGTCCTTCGCCATGAGCGGCGCGCGCATCGTTGGTGGCGTCCATCGCGCGCTTCAACGCGGGCGCATCGATCTCGCGTCCCTGCTCGGCCAGCGCTTCGAGATAAGCGAGACCGAAAGCGATCAGCGCGCCGCTTGCCGCGGGCGACGGGTTGAGCGCGACAGTGGCGCCCGCATGCCGCCAGTAAAGCGGCTCGCGCCGCGCGACGCGATAGGATTTGAGATCGTCATAGCGAAGGTACCCGCCGAGTTCTTCCGACTGCGCCGCGATGGCCTTGCCCACGTCGCCGTCGACGAACAGACGCGCGCCGTCCTCGGCGAGCCATTCCAATGTCTCAGCCAGCCCCTCGTTGCGGAAGGTCTGGCCGGCCTGAAGCAGCTTACCGCCCGGCGCGAAGATGCGAGCGACGCCTTCGCTCGCGGTCAGGATCGGGGCGATGACGGTGAAGAGATAGGCCTGGAAGGTACTCAAGGGGAAACCGTCGCGCGCCGCGCGCACCGCCGGTTCCACCAGCCGCTGCATCGGCAGGGTGCACAGCGCCTCATGCAGGGCGAACAGGCCCGGCACCGCGCCTGGCGTGGCGCTCGACCCGAGCCCGATATGAAATTCCTGCTTGGCCGGACCGAAATCGGCATGGATCGGATAAAATGAGACTTCACGCGCAGGGCGGCGCTTCAGCGGCGTCTCGACGAAGAAATCGAACAGCGTGGCCTTATCGCTGTCCGCGCGCCGCGCCATGAGGAAACCGCCGCCGCCCGGCGCACAGAACACCGCTTCGGCGACGAACGCCATGAAGGTGCCGGCCAAGGCGGCGTCGAAGGCGTTGCCGTCGTCTTGCAGGATTTCCGCCACCGCTGACGCGGTCAGCTCATGCCCTGCCGCGACGACGCTCTTATTCTTGCCCATAGGCCTTGGGTACGGCGAAGCGTTAAGAGCGGCAAGGCCCTTAGATTTGTCATGCCCGCGAAAGCGGGGCAATGACCATGCAATATGGATGGAGGACTAGCCGAGGCGCTGTTCGAGGGCGGAAAGCTCGTCCTTGAGGCCCTTGGGGAGCTTGTCGCCGAAGGTAGCGAAATGCTCCTTGATCAGCGGCAGCTCCGCCTTCCAGCCTTCGGCGTCGACTTTGAGTAACGCCTTCAGCTGCTCGGCGTCAAGCTTGAGCCCCTTGGTATCGAGCGCATCTTCCGTCGGCACCTTGCCGATCGGCGTGTCGGCCGCCTTGGCCGTGCCGTCCACGCGCTCGAAGATCCATTTCAGCACGCGCGAGTTCTCGGCATAGCCCGGCCACAGGAACTTGCCGTTGCCGTCCTTGCGAAACCAGTTCACGTAAAAAATCTTCGGCATCTTGGCGCCGGCCTTTTCGCCCATCTTCAGCCAATGGGCGAAATAATCGCCCATGTGGTAGCCGCAGAAGGGCAGCATGGCCATCGGGTCGCGGCGGATGTCACCGATCTTGCCGGCCGCGGCCGCCGTCTTCTCCGACGCCATGATCGAGCCGAGAAAGGTGCCGTGCTTCCAGTCGTTCGCCTCGGTGACCAGCGGCACCACGGTGGCGCGGCGGCCGCCGAACAGGATGGCGTCGATCGGCACGCCCTTGGGGTCCTCCCATTCCGGCGCGATCACCGGGCACTGCGAGGCGGGTGCCGTAAAGCGCGCATTGGCATGCGCCGCGCTGCGCCCCGAGTTCGGCGTCCAGTTGCGGCGCATCCAGTCGATCGTGTGCGCGGGCGTAGAGCCCATATCCTCCCACCACACGTCGCCGTCGTCGGTCAGCGCGACATTCGAATAGATACAGTTTGCCTTCAGCGTTTGCATGGCGTTGTAGTTCGACTCGTTGGACGTGCCGGGTGCCACGCCGAAGAACCCGGTCTCCGGATTGATGGCGTAGAGTCGCCCGTCCGCGCCGAACTTCATCCAGCAAATGTCGTCGCCGATAGTCTCAGCCTTCCATCCGGGGACGGTCGGATTGAGCATGGCGAGATTGGTCTTGCCGCAGGCCGACGGAAAAGCGGCGGCGATATATTTCGACTTCCCTTCCGGGTTGGTGAGCTTGAGGATCAGCATGTGCTCGGCCATCCAGCCCTCGTCGCGCGCCTTCACCGAAGCGATGCGCAGCGCGT
>Ga0268386_10001109_pt1 | contig 18211 bp, 17 predicted proteins | sample RVTome_15_FD_200260 | JGI IMG/M metagenome (GOLD analysis project Ga0268386, IMG submission 200260) | Soil microbial communities from uranium-contaminated site in the Upper Colorado River Basin, Wyoming, United States - RVT150D86... ...
TCGACCAGCTCCGCCAGGTCCGCTTCGAGCTGGTGCCGGTAGCCGAGCTCGAGTGGCCGGTCGGGATCGCCTGGCGAGATGGCGATCCGGCTCCCTACGTGATCGGCCAGCTGGGGGAGGTGTGGCGCATCGGCGAGGGCGGCCAAGCCGAGCTCGTCCTGGACCTGCGGGCCCGTACCAGCGTCGTGGAGCCGGCCGCCTCGGAGCGAGGGCTGCTCGGCATCGTCTTCGGGCCGGACGGGCGCATGTACCTCGACTTCACCGACACCAACGGCGACACCATGGTCGCTTCGTGGGCGATGTCAGACGATGGTCGCCCGGTCGAGGGATCCGAGCAGACGATCCTGACGGCCACCCAGCCAGGGCCGGGGCACAACGGCGGGGGTCTGGCCTTCGACAGGGCCGGCAACCTGCTCATCGGCTTCGGCGACGGGGGCGGCTCCAACGGCGACGACGCCCGCGACATGGCCAGCCTCATGGGCACCATCGTGCGTGTGAAGCCGCGCTCGGGCGCCCCCGGCTACGACGTCCCCGCCGACAACCCCTTCGTGGGCCGGCCCGACGTGGCCCCCGAGATCTACGCCTTCGGCCTGCGCAACCCGTGGCGGCTGTCCGTGGACAGCCCCACAGGCGACATCTGGCTGGGCGACGTCGGCAACAGCACCACCGAGGAGATCGACAGGATCCCGGCCGGCCAGTCCGGGCTCGACTTCGGCTGGAACCTGGCAGAGGGCAGCCGCCCCATCGCCGACCAGGTTCCACCCGACGCGGTGCCACCCGTGTTCGAGTGGGGCCGCGACCAGGGCGTGGCCGCGGTAGGCGGGTTCGTCTACCGGGGCCAGGCCCTGCCAGGGCTGCGCGGCGCCTACGTGTTCGGTGACCTGACCGGTCAGATGTGGTTCCTGGGCGCCGACGGGGTGGCAGAGCACAACCTCGACCCCACCGGCATCGTCTCCTTCGGCCAGGACGCGGCCGGCGAGCTGTACATCGTGAGCATCTTCGGCGACGTACTGGCGCTGCGTCCCGCCGCCGGCTGATCGCGGTCTGGCGCGGTCATGGGGGATTCGGGCTCCCCCTGCGTAGTCGTGGGACTTCTGTACCATGAAGGAATGCGAGTGCCACGTCAAGAGGGTTCGTTGGAGAGCGGTCGGGTCAACCAGAAGCGCCGCACCCGCGTCGCCATCGTCGCGGCAGCCAAGGACCTGGTCCACCGGGGCGTCACTCCGACGGTGGCCCAGGCGGCCGAAGCCGCCCTGGTCTCACGCACGACCGCCTACCGGTACTTCCCAACCCAGGAAGCGCTGCTCGTCGAGGTCGCGATGAACATCGACGTCGATGAGATCGAGCAACTCGTCGCCACGCCGGTCGACGACGGCGACGCACAAGAGCGGGCCATCGCCGTGCTCGACCTGTTCAACTGTCACGTCCTCGAGACCGAGACGCAGTACCGCACGGCCCTGCGGCTCTACCTCGACCTGTGGCTCGGGGCCGCCAGGGGCGACGACACCCCGATCGTGCGAGAGGGACGCCGCCGCCGATGGTTCGAGCAGTCGCTCGAGCCTCTCCGTTCCAGCGTCGACACCGAGGGGTGGGAACGGCTGGTCAACGCGCTCTGTCTTCTCGGCGGTCCCGAGGCCGTCACTGTGCTCAGCGACGTGTGCCAACTGGAGCCCGACACAGGGCGGGAGGTCACTCGCTGGGCAGCCGAAGTGCTCATCGGAGCCACGTTCACGCCGGCCAGGCGTCGTCGCCCCGCTCGGCGAGGCGCGCCATGAGCAGCGACAGCAAGCGAGAGGTCTACACCCATGGGCATCCGCAGGCGGTACTGCAGTCCCACCGGTGGCGAACCGCGGAGAACTCCGCCGGCTACCTGCTGGCCAGGTTGACACAAGGCGCGACCGTCCTCGACGTCGGGTGCGGCCCCGGAACGATCACCGCTGACATCGCCCGGTTGGTCGCCCCCGGCACGGTGGTCGGTGTCGACAGCTCCCCTGAGGTCGTCACCCTCGCCGCTCGGGACCACCGCGCCGACAACCTGTCGTTCCGCACCGGCGACGTTTACGGGCTCGATGAACCAGACGACTCGTTCGGCATCGTGCACGCCCACCAGCTGCTGCAGCACCTTGCCGACCCCGTCCGGGCACTCGTCGAGATGCGACGCGTCTGCCGCCAGGGTGGGACCGTCGCTGTGCGCGACGCCGACTACGCCGCCATGACCTGGTGGCCGGAGGACGCCGGACTGCAGCGATGGCTCGACATCTACCGCGCCGTCGCACGCGTCAACGGGGGCGAACCCGACGCCGGCCGGCGTCTCCTGGCGTGGGCGCACGCCGCCGGCTTCAGCGACACCACCGCGTCGGCTTCCACGTGGTGCTTCGCCACGCGCCAGGACCGGACCTGGTGGGCACGCACCTGGGCGCAACGGATCACCGACTCCCCACTGGCGCAGCGCGCCGTGGAGCTTGGAATCGCCACCGCCGCCGACCTCGCTGGTTGCGCAGGGGCGTTCGGGCGCTGGTCCGTCCACCCAGACGCCTACTTCGTCACCGTCCACGGCGAGGTGCTCGCCACGGCCTGACCTTCAACCGCTGGAGTCGCCGGCCGTAGTCGGTCCGCCACCACCGCCGGCCCTCGGCCCGTCATACCGTCGGGTGCCAGTGCGGTCGACCGGCCTCGAAGGCGCCGATGCGCTCCTCGGTTCGCAGAGTGATGCCGATGTCGTCGAGGCCCTCCAGGAAGCGTTCGCGGGTGGCGTCGTCCAATGGGAACGCGACGCTCATGCCGATGGCTGGTACCTCGAGCAGCCGCCGCTCGACGTCGATCGTCACCTCCAGATCGTGGTCCTGCTCGACGGCCCTTCGCAGGGTGACGGCCGTCTCCTCGTCGACCTGCACCGGGACCAGGCCGTTCTTGGTGGCGTTGTTGCGGAAGATGTCGCCGAAGCGCGAAGACACCACTGCCGAGAAGCCGTGGTCCATGAGGGCCCACACGGCGTGCTCGCGGCTCGACCCCGTGCCGAAGTTCGGTCCGGTCACCAGGATGGTGGCCCCCGCGTGGCGGTCGTCGTTGAGCACGAAGTCGCGCTCGTCGCGCCACTCCGCGAAGAGCCCCTGGCCGAACCCGGTGCGCTCCACGCGCTTGAGCCAGTCAGACGGGATGATCTGGTCGGTGTCGACGTCGGACCGGTTCAGGGGCACGGCCCTGCCGGTGTGGACCCGGATCGCCTTCATCAGCCTGCTCCCGCGGCCAGGTCGGCCGGTGTGGCGAAGTGGCCGGACACGGCGGTGGCGGCGGCGACGGCGGGCGACACCAGGTGCGTCCGCCCTCCGCGGCCCTGCCGGCCCTCGAAGTTGCGGTTGCTCGTGGAGGCGCAGCGCTCGCCCACCTCGAGCTTGTCTGGGTTCATGGCCAGGCACATCGAGCAACCCGGCTCCCGCCAGTCGAAGCCGGCCGCCACCAGGATGTCGTGCAGTCCCTCGGTCTCGGCCTGCTCCTTCACGGCCCTGCTGCCGGGGACGACGAGCGCCCGCAGGCCGGCGGCTACCTGCCTGCCCGCCACCACGCCGGCCACAGCTCGCAGGTCCTCGATGCGGCCGTTGGTGCAACTGCCGATGAAGACGGTGTCGACGGGCACGTCGCGGATGGCAGTGCCCGGCGACAGGCCCATGTACTCCAGGGCTCTGGCCGCCGTGGCCTGGGCCACCTCGCTGTCGAAGTCCTCGGGCCGGGGGACGGTGCCGTCGATCCCCACCACGTGGGAGGGGTTGGTACCCCAGGTGACGTGGGGCTGCAGGGCGGCGGCGTCGATCCGCACTTCGCGGTCGAAGGTCGCACCCGGGTCCGTGGGCAGGGTGCGCCAGTCGTCCAGGGCTGCCTCCCATGCCGCCCCCACCGGTGCATAGCGGCGACGGTCGAGGTAGGCGAAGGTGGTGTCGTCCGGGGCGATGAGACCGGCCTTGGCGCCGGCCTCGATGGACATGTTGCACACCGTCATGCGGCCCTCCATCGACAGGGACCTGATGGCCGAGCCCCTGTACTCGATCACGTGGCCCATGCCGCCGTGCGTCCCGATCTCGCCGATCACGGCCAGCACCAGGTCCTTGGCCGTCACGCCGGCGGGGAGGTAGCCGTCGATCTCGACGGCCATCATCTTGGGCCGGTCCTGGGGGAGGGTCTGGGTGGCCAGCACGTGCTCTACCTCGCTGGTCCCGATACCGAAGGCCAGGGCCCCGAACGCCCCGTGGGTCGAGGTGTGGCTGTCGCCGCAGACGATGGTCATGCCCGGCTGGGTCAGGCCCTGCTCCGGGCCGATGATGTGGACGATGCCCTGGCCGGCCGAGCCCATCGGGTGGTGGGTGATGCCGAACTCCTCGCAGTTGGCGCGCAGCACCTCGACCTGGCGTGCCGAGATGGGGTCGGCGATGGGCGCCTCGATGGCCTCGGTGGGGACGTTGTGGTCCTCGGTGGCGATGGTCAGGTCCGGGCGCCGCACGGTCCGTCCCTCCAGGCGCAGCCCATCGAAGGCCTGGGGCGACGTCACCTCGTGGACGAGGTGGAGGTCGATGTAGAGGAGGTCCGCCAGCCCGCCTCCCGTCCGTACCAGATGCCGGTCCCAGATCTTCTGGGCCAGGGTGCGGGGTTCGTCCATGGCTCTCCTCGGGACCGCCTCACCGCCGGCTGGCGGGCTCGTCCCACATGCTGAGATATCATTCCCGACTTGTGGACCAGAGGGTAACCGCGGTGGGCACATTGGACAAGGTGGTCGGCGTCCTCGACGCGCTGGAGGCCGGCCCGGCGCCGCTGGCCGCCCTCGTCGCCGCCACCGGCCTGCCGCGAGCCACCCTGCACCGCCTGGCCTCGGCGCTGTGCCTGCACGGCCTGGCCGGGCGCGATGAGCAGGGCCGCTTCGTGCTCGGGCCGCGTCTGGTCACCCTGGGCCACGCCGCCCTGCCGTCGCTACCGGTGGTCGACGCTGCCCGTCCCGCCCTGGCCCGGCTCCGCGACCTGACCGGGGAGTCGGTCCAGCTCTACGTGCGCAGCGGCGACGCCCGGGTCTGCGTGGCCGCCCTGGAAGGGCCCAACGAGTTGCGCACCATCGTGGCCGTGGGCGCCGTGCTGCCCCTCGACAGGGGATCGGCCGGCCGGGTCCTGCGAGGAGATTCCCTGGAGCCGAGCGGCTACGCAGCCAGCGTGGCCGAGCGGGCGCCCGGGGTTGCCTCTGCCAGCGCGCCCGTCCCGTCCGCCGAGGGCGAGGTGGTGGCCGCCATCAGCGTGTCTGGTCCCATCGAGCGCCTGGGCACCGATCCCGGAGGCCGGTTCGGGCCCGCCGTCGTGCGTGCCGCTAGCGAGGTGGCAGCCGCGCTGTCACCGACTCGCAGGCCTGCAGCAGCGCCGGTACGAAGCGCTCCGGCTGGTTGATGCAGGTGGCGTGGCCGCCCTCCACCTCGTGCAGGGTGGCGTCGGCCAGGCTGGCGACCAGCGCCATCTGGCGCGCCAAGGGGACGATCTCGTCGCTGAGGGTCACCAGCACGGCGACCGGCACGTCGAGGTCGCGGATCCAGCGCCGTGAGTCGAAGCGGCCGATCTCGCCGCCGGCCTGCACCACGGCCAACCAGTCGTGGCGGGCCACCTCGCCGTACGCCCACTGGCGCACGTAGCGGTCGCTCCGACCGGTCATGATGCGCAGGGCCGTCATGGCCCGCAGGGGTGGGGGCGCCAGCCGTGAGATGGTGGCCAGGCCACGCACGGCGGAGAAGATGGCCCGCTCACGGGTGGTGGCGTTGAAGTTCGCCGCCGTGCACGACAGCACCATGCCCGCCACCAGGTCGGGGTGGCGGTGCCAGAGCAGTTGGGCCACGGCGCCGCCCATCGAGTAGCCGACCCCGATGATGCGGTCGACACCCAGGGCGGCGCAGAGGGCAGCCACGTCATCGGCGCAGTCCGTCAGACTGAACGGCCTGTTGGCCCGGATGCCGCGGCCGTGACCGCGGTGGTCCATGGCCACCACCCTGTACCGGTTGCCCAAGACCTCGAAGGCCGTGAACCAGTTCAGGTCCGAGGTGGCCGTCCAGCCGTGCAGGAGCATGAGCACCGGTGCCCCTGGCGGCCCTGGCAGCTCTCGGACGAAGGTCGTGCCCCTACCTTCGAGCGCGATCTCCCGGCCTGGGGGCAGGGTGACGCTGTCCGTGCGGTGGGCGATGGCGGCCACGTGAGTACAACTCGCTCAGATCTCGACGCTGACTATCTCCACGGCCAGGGTGCCACCGGGCGCCTCGTATGACACGACTTCGCCAGCCCTGTGCCCTTCCAGGGCTTGGCCCAGGGGTGAGCCGGGCGACACGATCTCCAGCCCAGCCCGCCGCTCCTCGATGGAGCCGAACAGCAGCTTCTCGGTGGAGGTGTCCCCCTCGTAGCGCACCTCGATCACCGCGCCGTGGATCACCGTTCCGTTGTCGTCGGCGGTGACGACCTCGGCGTTCTCGATGATCGAGGCGAGCTGGCGCACCCTGGCCTCCATCTTCCCCTGCTCCTCCTTGGCGGCGTGGTAGTCGCCGTTCTCGGAGAGGTCACCCAGGGCGCGGGCCTCCTCGATCTTGTCGGCGATCTCGATCCGGCCGCGCGTGATCAGGTCGTGGTGCTCCTCCACCAACCGATCGAGGGCAGCCTGGGAGAGTCGCTGCGTCTCAGCCATCCATCGAGACTAGTTGGCCGCGGGCTGCTTGCCCCCCAGGTTGACGGAGTGGGCCGGCCTGATCGACACTGTGCGCCCATGCGTCGGTGCCGAGACACGTTCGTCGTAGCCATCATCGTCTAGCGCACGCGGCCAACCGCGTGCGCTGACAGCCGTCCACCTGTGTGGGCGGCTTTTTCGTTGCCGGACCGGACCCGCCAGCACGGGATCCATGAGCGAACCGAGGGAGCAGTGACCCACAAGGTGGCAGTGATCGGAGGTGACGGCATCGGCCCCGAGGTGGTCGACGTCGCCCTGCGGGTGATGGACGCGGCTGGGGTCGAGTTGGACGCCACCGCCTTCGACCTGGGCGCCGGTCGCTACCTGCGCGACGGCACCGTCCTCACCGACGACACGCTGGCCGAGCTGCGCGGCTACGACGCCATCCTCCTCGGCGCCGTCGGCCATCCCGACGTGGCGCCCGGCATCGTGGAGCGGGGCCTGCTGCTCAAGGCCAGGTTCGAGCTGGACCTCTACGTCAACCTGCGACCTTTCGTGGCCGAGGGGGTGGACTTCTGCGTGGTGCGCGAGAACACCGAGGGCACCTACGCCGGCGAGGGCGGCTTCCTGCGCAGGGGAACCCCCCACGAGGTGGCGACGCAGGGCTCGGTGAACACGCGGATGGGGGTCGAACGGTGCGTCCGCTACGCCTTCGAGCTGGCCCAGTCGCGGCCGCGACGGCACCTGACGTTGGTGCACAAGACGAACGTGTTGACGTTCGCCGGCGACCTCTACCAGCGCGTCACCGACGACGTGGCCGCCGATCACCCCGATGTCGAGGTGTCCTACAACCACGTCGATGCCGCCTGCATCCATCTGGTCCAGGACCCCGGCCGCTACGACGTCATCGTCACCGACAACCTCTTCGGTGACATCCTCACCGACCTCGGCGGAGCGGTCACCGGCGGCATCGGCCTGGCCGCCTCGGCCAACCTGAACCCCGCCCGCACCGGTCCGTCGCTGTTCGAGCCGGTGCACGGTTCCGCCCCCGACATCGCAGGCAAGGGGTTGGCCAACCCCACCGCAGGTGTGCTGTCGGCGGCCATGATGCTGGACTTCCTGGGCGAGGGCGAGGCCGCCGAACGAATTCGCACGGCCTGCCGCAAGGCGCCCACCGACGGAACCACCGACCACATCGCCACAGCCATCGAGGAGGCCCTCTGATGCCCATCACCCCGTCGAAGTTCATCTGGATGGACGGGCAGCTCGTGCCCTGGGACGACGCCAGGGTGCACATCCTCACCCACACCCTGCACTACGGCAACGGTGTCTTCGAGGGCATCAGGACCTACGAGACCGACCGCGGGCCGGCCGTGTTCCGGCTCACGCCCCACATCGAGCGCCTCTTCGACAGCGCCAAGATCCTGGGGATCGAGATCCCCTTCACCGTCGAGGAGCTGGTGGACGCCACCAAGGAGACGGTGCGGGTCAACGAGCTGCCGGCGTGCTACGTCCGCCCGCTCGTCTACCTGGGCTACGGCGAGATGGGCCTCAACCCGCTGCCGTGCGAGGTCAACGTGTCCATCGCCGTGTGGCCGTGGGGCGCCTACCTGGGCGACGAGGGGATCCGCAACGGCGTGAACATGAAGATCTCGAGCTGGGTGCGCCACGACCCCAACTCGATGCCACCTGCGGCCAAGGGCGTCGGGCACTACATCAACAGCCAGCTGGCCAAGGTCGAAGCCGTGAAGGGCGGCTACGACGAGGCCATCATCCTCAGCCCCGGCGGCCACGTCAGCGAGTGCACGGGCGAGAACATCTTCGTGGTGGTGGACGGCGCCATCCTCACGCCGCCCGTCTCGGCCGGCGCCCTCAAGGGCGTCACCCAGAACTGCATCCGCCAGTTCGCGGGGGACCTTGGCATCGCCTACGAGACCGCCAACCTGCTGCGCAGCGACCTCTACACCTGTGACGAGGCGTTTCTGTCCGGGACGGCGGCGGAGGTCGTGCCCATCCGATCCGTCGACGACCGCGACCTCGGTGATCCAGGGCCCGTCACCCGCCAGATCCAGGAGCGCTACCACGCAGCCGTCAGAGGCCAGCTCGATCAGCACAAGGACTGGAATGAGTACGTACACGACTGAAGAGGACGCCCACGCGCTCGACGACCGGGTCGACCGCTCCGCCCGCTGGGACCCGGCCTGGCCGTCCGCCGTCGAGATCTTCGACACCACCCTGCGGGACGGGGTGCAGTTCGAGGGGATCTCGGTCAGCGCCGACGACAAGCTCAAGGTGGCCCACCAGCTCGACCACCTCGGCGTCCACTACATCGAGGGCGGCTTCCCTGGCGCCAACCCCAAGGACGAGGAGTTCTTCGCGCGGGCCCGGCGGGAGCTGCGGCTGGCCAGCGCCGAGCTGGTGGCGTTCGGGTCGACCCGCAGGCCTGCGGGGCGGGTGGACGAGGATCCCACGCTGCGGATCCTGGCCGAGTCCGGCGTCGGCACGGTCTGCATCGTGGGCAAGTCGTGGGACTACCACGTTACCCACGCCCTGCGGACCACCCCGGACGAGGCGGTGGCCATGGTGAGGGACTCCGTGGGGTTCCTGGCCGCCCAGGGCCTACGGGTGTTCTTCGATGCCGAGCACTTCTTCGACGGCTACAAGCGCAACCCGGAGTTCACGCTCAGCGTCCTGGAGGCCGCGGCCATGGCAGGAGCGGAGACGCTGGTGCTGTGCGACACCAACGGGGGCTCGCTGCCCCACGAGGTCGAGCCCATCGTGGCCAGCGTGGTGGCGCACTTCGACGGCCTCACCGTGGGGATGCACACCCAGAACGACACCGGCTGCGCCACCGCCAACGCCGTTGCCGGGGTGCGGGCCGGCGCCACCCACGTGCAGGTCACCATGAACGGCTACGGCGAGCGCACCGGCAACTGCGACCTCACCGCCCTCGTCCCCAACCTCACCCTGAAGATGGGGATCGAGACGCTGCCGCCAGCCAAGCTGTCCCTGCTGAGCGCCGTCAGCCACCACGTGGCCGAGCTGATGAACATGCCGCTGCTGCACGAGCAGCCCTACGTGGGCACGTCGGCCTTCGCCCACAAGGCCGGCCTGCACACCAGTGCCCTGGCCCGCCGGCCCGACAGCTACGAGCACATCGATCCCAGCGCGGTGGGCAACCACACCCGCTTCCTGCTGGGCGACCTCTCGGGGCGGGCCTCGGTGGACCTGAAGGCCAGGGAGTACGGCGTGGAGCTCGACGGTGCCGCCGCCGGCGAGGTGGTCGACACCCTCAAGCGCCTCGAGCACGAGGGCTACCACTTCGAGGTGGCCGACGCCTCCCTCGAGCTGCTCATGCGGCGGGCCTCGGGTTGGGAGCCCGACTTCTTCGAGGTCGAGAGCTTCCGCGTGATGACGGATCGGGGCCGCGACGGTCGCTTCGACACCGAGGCCACCGTGAAGGTGAAGGTCGGCGACCGACGGGTGGTGGCCGTAGGCGAGGGCGACGGCCCGGTGAACTCCCTCGACATGGCGTTGCGGGAGGCGATCGGGTCCGACTACCCGGCGCTCGACCGCATCCACCTCACCGACTACAAGGTGAGGGTCCTGGACACGGCCAGGGGGACGGCGGCGGTCACCCGGGTCCTGATCGACAGCACCGACGGCGAGCGGTCATGGACCACCATAGGGGTGAGCGAGAACATCATCGAGGCGTCGTGGCTGGCCCTGTGGGACTCGCTGGTCTTCGGCCTGGTTCACTCGACCTGATCCTGCGGCTCGACGGTCCTCACCCGGCCAGGGGGACGGCGTCGCCGCTGTCGATGGGACCGTCGTGCACCACCTGGCCGTAGCGCAGCGCCACACAGCGATCGAAGCGCTCTGCCAGGCCGAGCTCGTGGGTGGCCACCACCACGGTCGTTCCGTCGGCGCGCCGCTCGTCCACCAGCTCTTCCAGGGCGGCGCGACCGGCGGCATCGATGCCGACGAACGGCTCGTCGATCAGCAGGACCTGCGCGTCGGGCACGTAGGCCAGGCGGGCCCTGGCCTCGAGCGACCCGGCCGGGTGGCCGGCGATGGTCACCTCCCCACCGCTGGGGTCCGCCAACCCTGCGGCCAGCCTCAGCAGCGTCGACTTGCCCGAGCCGTTGTGGCCGATCAGTGCCACCGCCTCGCCCCGACCGATCGTCACGTCCACCGGACCGACGGCCACCGCATCGCCATAGGACTTGCTGAGGTCGACGGCGACGAGCGCGCCCGGCGGCGGGCGGCGGCCGGTGGACCGCGCCATCACGGCCTGCCGCCCCGAGCACCGGCCTGCTCCATCGAGGTGCGCCACCACTCGTGCAGTGGTTCGCGCCACCGCACCCAGGCGGCGACGGCCGCGGCGGCCACCAGTGCAGGGACGAGCATCGACGAGGCGCCCCTCAGCGGGTCGACGCCCCGGTCCATGGCCTTGGCCGCGCCGAGCACGGGCGCGAACCCGATGGTGGCCACGGCCGGTGGCAGCACCAGCTGGACGATGGTGCGCATCCCGGTCACCTCCGGCGGGACCACCATCGAGAGCTCGGCGTCGTCGGGGGACCCGCTGCGGACGATGCTGATGGCGGCTCCGGCCGTGGCGGCCAGTGCAGCCGTGACGGCCGTGATTCCGGTGACGGCCAGCCCCTGGGTGGACGGTTCGGGGGCAACGGCGGCGACGAAGCCCACGACACCCACGCCCAGCATCGTGAGCGCCGGTACGACGAGGTGGCGTGCGAGCACCGAGCCGGCCTCCACCGGGGCCAGCTCGAGGACATGGGGGTTGTCGATCTCGGCGGCCAGGGGCTCGATGGCGTCCAACCCAGCCAGGTAGGCGGCCAGCCCCGCCACCACGATGAGCGGCGTCGTCCCTGCCCATACCCCTCGGGCCGCCAGCCCGGCCACCACGCCCAGGCCGGCCAGGCGGATCAGCCTGGCCGCAGGCGTCCGGGCCGCGGCGCGCCAGTCCCGGTGCAGTACATGGGTACGGGCCGGCCCCCGACGCAGGGTGCCGAACCACGGTCGGTGCCGCGGTCCCTCCTGGGCCAGCTGGCGCCGCAGCACCATCACCGTGCGAAGGTCGCGCATCGTGGCGGCGAAGCGGATCTGGCCCACCAACAGCGACCGTCGCTGGGCCAGCTCCACCGACAGGCGGCTGTAGGACAGCAGGCCCAGGGTGGCGACCACCAACAGGCCGGCAACGCCCACCAGCGCGGCGGGATCGAAGCGGACCGGCCACAGGGCCAGCGCGCCCACGAACGTGGTCGGTGCACCGGGGGCCATGTCGGCCAGGTCCGCCACCGACCAGGTCACCAGCACGGCGCCGGTGAGCGTGGCCAGCGAGGGGCGGAGCCGGTGACCGGCAGCCAGCCAGGCTGCGCCGACCCCGCCGCCGACGACGAGCACCGCCCAGGCCACCGTCACAGCCACCCACGCCACCGGATTGCCGGGCAGGCGACGGGCGGCGAGCTGGCCGCCCACCAGCCCGGCCGCGGCAGCCACGAACACGAGGAATCGGAGTTGGTGCAGCATCGGGTTCCACAACGCCGTGCGGCGCGGCACCGGGGCGAGCAGCACGTGCTGCACATCGGCCGCCTCCAGGGCCACCGGACCTCCCCGGCTGCCGGAGCGCAGGCCCACGGCCAGTACCAGGGCGGTGACCAGGCCGAGCGCGGCTGGGCCGTCCTGCATCAACTCCTCCACCCCGGTCGGGCCCACGTGGCGGTCGCCGATCCATCCCGAGACCAGCAGCACGGCGAGCCCGGACAGCAGCGCCGTGACGTAGGCCTGGTAGAAGGCGTCCAGCCATGCGATGCCGGCCAGCCGCCGCGATCGCCGACGTGCCCGCAGCGAGCCAAGGGCGTCTCCCGGCCGGGCGGTTGCCTGCCGCGCCTCCTCAGGCATGTCTGGTTCCTCCGATGGCGCCCGTGTCCCTACCGGCCATGGCGTCCGGGCCGCCGCCGGCTCCGGGGTTGGGGCTGGCGAGCCGGACGGCGACCCGGAGGGGCGGGGACCTGACACGGTCGTCGATCCACGCTCGTCTCAGGGTGCAACAGGCCGGGTGAGACGGTGATGAGAGCAGGAAGCTACAGCTCGATCTGGGTGCCCAGCGTGACGGTGCGCTCGGGGGGCAGGTGGAAGTGGTTGGCGGCGGGGGTGGCGTTTCGGCTGGCCGTGGCGAAGAGGTGCTCCCGCCAGGTGGCCATCCCTGGACGTTTGGTGACCACGAGCGCCTCCGAGCCCAGGAAGTAGCTGGCCTGCTGAGGATCGAAGCCCAGCTTGGCCGCCCGTCCCTCGGTCAGGCCCTTGGGCACGTCGGGTCCTTCCATGAACCCGAAGTGCAGCGTCACGGCGGTGATGCCGGTCCCGTGCTCGGTGATGTCGGCCCGTTCGGCGGGCAGGACCCGCGGCGTGTCGGCCGTGATCACCGAGACGACGGTGACCTTCTCGTGGAGGACCTCGTTGTGCCGCAGGTTGGCGATCAGGGCCGGCGGGGTCATGCCCGCCCTGGAGTACAGGAACACGGCCGATCCGGGCACGCGCGCCAGATGCTTGTTGTGGGCCAGGCTCTCGAGGTACTCCGCCAACGGGACCTCGTCGGCGCGGAGCCGCTCGCCCACCAGGCGGCGCCCCGTCCGCCACGTGGTCATCAACGTGAAGACGGCGGCACCGGCCACCAGCGGGAACCACCCGCCTGCCGGGATCTTGTAGAGGTTGGCGCCGAAGAAGGCCATGTCGATCACGCCGAAGGCACTGCACAGCGCCAGCGCCGGCGCCAGGCGCCAGCCGAAACGCCCCCGCAGGACGGCGAAGAGCAACACGGTCGTGATGACCATGGTCGTGGTGACCGCCACCCCGTAGGCGTTGGCCAGGGAGTTGGAGGTCCGGAAGCCCAGTACGAGCCCGACGCAGGCCACCATCAGCGCCCAGTTCACGAAGGGTACGTAGATCTGCCCGATCTCGTGAGGCGAGGTGTGGATGATGCGGACCCTGGGGCTGTAGCCGAGCTGCACCGCCTGGCGGGTCAAGGAGAAGGCGCCCGAGATGAGGGCCTGGGAGGCGATGACGGTGGCGGCGGTGGCCAGCACCACCAGCGGCAGGACGGTCGCGGCAGGGGCCATGCGGTAGAAGGGGTTGTCCACGGCGGCGGGATCGGCCAGCAGCAGCGCGCCTTGCCCGAAGTAGTTCAGCATCAGCGCTGGCAGTACCAGCGTGAACCAGGCGACCTGTATGGGCCGGCGGCCGAAGTGACCCATGTCGGCGTAGAGGGCCTCGCCACCCGTCACCACCAGGAACACCGAGCCCAGAGCCCGGAAGCCGGTGATCCCGTTGTCTGCGAAGAAGGTCGCCGCGTGGACTGGATTGATCGCCTCCAGCACGCCGGGACGGTCGATCAGCCGCGTGACGCCCAGCACGGCGATGACACCGAACCAGGCCACCATCACCGGTCCGAACACCCGCCCCAGGGAGCCGGTGCCGTGTCGCTGGACGGCGAACAGAGCCACGAGGATCACGATGGCGATCGGCGCGATCCAGTCCTCGATGCCGGACACGGCCACCTCGGTGCCCTCCACTGCAGACAGGACGGAGATGGCGGGAGTGATCATCCCGTCGCCGTACAGCAGGGCAGTTCCGAAAAGGCCCACCAGCACCAGGACGGTGGTGCCGTGCCGCTGTGCCGCAGGGATGAGGGAGGTGAGGGCCAGGATGCCGCCCTCGCCGTCGTTGTCGGCTCGCATGACCACGGCCAGGTACTTGATGCTGATCACGATGATCAGCGACCAGAAGACGAGGGACACGATCCCCAACACGTTCTCTTCGGTCACGGCGAGCACATGGCCCTCACCCAGGAAGGACTCGCGCATGGCGTAGAGGGGGCTGGTGCCGATGTCGCCGAACACCACGCCGAGGGCGACCACCGACACCGTGGCCAGGGCGTTGTTGGCCGACCGCTGGCGCGCCGTCATCGTTGTCCGGGGCGGCACGCGGCTCGCCGCCGCCAGGCGCTCGGCTGCGGGAGCATCGGATGCGTGGCCACGTCTGCCCACCGTGGCGTTGCAGCATCTAGGACGATGCGGCCCATCCTCGCCGAAGCGAGTGGCTCACGAGTGCATCCACCGTCTCGAGCAGCTCGGCCAGGCGGAACGGCTTGGCCAGGAAGGCGTCGGCACCCGCTCTGGTGGCCGCAGCGCGGTCGGCCGGGCTGCAGCGGGCGCTGATGAGGACCACAGGTCCGTCCCATCCGTCGCGGCGAAGCTGGCTGCACACCTCGATGCCGTCGGGGTGGGGGATCATCACGTCGAGCACCACGACCACAGGGTCCTGCGATCGCATGGCGTTGAGAGCTCCGTCGCCGGTGACGGCCAGCTCTACCCGCATACCGATGCGCATCAGCGCCCGGGCCAGCAGGGCGGCGAACTTGACGTCGTCCTCGACCACCAGCGCCACGGGAGATGCCCCGGCTTCGGCGTCCACCGCGCCACGATCCCGCGCCGGCCATGAGAGGGGCGTGAGACGTTCAGGTGTGAGCGGAGGTGGTGGCTCTCGGCAGGTGGACCCTGACGACGGCACCACCGAGCGGCGGTCCGTTGGCCACCTCGGCCCTCCCGCCCAGGGCGCCGGCCACCCCGGCGACGATGGCCAGGCCCAGGCCGGCGCCCCCCTTCGCCCGGCTTCGGGAAGGGTCGCCGCGGGTGAAGCGGTCGAAGGCCCGATCGGCGATCGCCTTGTCGAACCCCGGTCCGTCGTCGCTGACCACCAGATGGGCCCATCGGCCGCCAGTGATGGTTTCACTGGTGACGGTCTTGCTGGTGTCGGTCTTGCTGGTGACAGTGTCGCTGGTGACAGTGTCGCTGGTGACGGTGTCGCCGATCCCGATGTCGACCTTGACCCTGGATCTGGCCCAGCGCGCCGCGTTCTCCAGGAGGTTCGTCAGGAGCTGGTCGATCAGGAGGGGATCGGCCGCGACGCAGACGTCGTGGCCGGTCACCTCGACACGCACGTGCTGGAGCTCGAGTCGCCCGATCGTCGTCTCTGCCGCGTTGCGCAGCGACAGGGGCACTGACTTGTCGCCGAGCTGGCCGGCGTCGGCGCGGGCCAGCACCAGCATGTGCTCGGTCAGGCCGGCCAGGCGATCGGTCTCCTCCAGGGCGCTGCGCAGCGCGGCGCGGACGTCGTCGTGGTCGGCGTCGTCGTCCAGCTCCAGAAGGGTCAGCTCCAGCTCCCCCCGCAGCACCGCCAGCGGCGAGCGGAGCTCGTGACTGGCGTCGTCGACGAAGGCGCGCTCTCGGGCGATCGTCTCGGCGATCCGGCCCAGCATGGCGTTCAGCGTCCGCCCCAGGTGGGCGATCTCGTCGTGCCCTGGTGGCTGGGGCAGCCTGGCGCTGTGGTCCTGGAGCGAGATCGTCTCGGCCCGGCGGGTCATCTGCTCGACCGGTCGCAGGGCCGCGCCGGTCAGCATCCACGCCCCTCCGGCCAGCAGCACCACCATCAGCGGCCCGGCCACGCCCAGCACCAGGGCCAGGCGCTCGCGGGCCGCCACCAGCGGGGCGGTGGAGCCGGCCACGGCCACCACGACCTCATCGGAGGGGCCCGCCTCGGCCCCCACCGCCAGCACCCTGGCGTCCTCCCCGACCTGCTCGATGGCGCGGTCCTCGACGATCTCGGCGGTGTGGGCCCTGACCACCTCGGTGGAATCGAGTATCGGAGAAGCCCCGGCCGGGCGACGCACCGATCCGTCGAGGTCGATCACCTGGGTCACGAGGCCGGCGCCGTGGGACAGCGGAGCCGACCCGGCCCTCAGCTCGGCGGCCACATCGGTGGCCCTGACCCTCAGCTCGGCGGTGACGGCGTCGTCGATGGCCGAGCTGAGCCCGCTGTAGAGGAGAAGGGCGCCCACGGTGAGCGTGACGGCCGCCCCGAGCGCGGCGAAGGCGGTGAGTCGGACCCGCAGCGAGAGCCGGCCCAGCGGGTTCCGCACGCTCAGCTCGGCCGGAGGCGGTAGCCGTGCCCGCGCACCGTCTCGAGGTCGCTCCGGTCGAATGGCCGATCGATCTTCTGGCGCAGGTAGCGGATGTACACGTCGACCACATTGGAGCCGCCGTCGTACGCGAAGTCCCAGACGTGGTCGAGGATCTGGCTGCGGCTCAGCACCTCACCGGGATGGCGCAGGAACAGCTCGAGCAGCGCGAACTCCTTGGGAGACAGCTCGATCTCGATGTCGCACCTGGTGACCACCTTCTGAGCCGGGTCGAGACGCAGGTCACCGGCGGTCAGCACCGGCGGGCGCTCGACTGGATCGCGTCGCAGCAGCGCCCGCAGCCGGGCGAACAGCTCGTCGAAGGCAAACGGCTTCACCAGGTAGTCGTCGGCGCCGGCGTCCAGGCCGGCCACCCGGTCGCTGACGGCGTCGCGGGCGGTCAACATCAGCACCGGCATCCAGCGCCCGGCCTTGCGCAGCCGGCGGCAGACCTCGAATCCGTCGGGATCGGGGATCATGGTGTCCAGGACCACAGCGTCGAGCGCCAACTCCTCCGCGGCCCAGAGCGCGTCCTGGCCGGTGCCGACCACGTCGACGGCGTAGCCCTCGTGCTGCAGGCCCCTCCGCAGGAGACTGGCCATCTTGACGTCATCCTCGACGACCAGGACCCGCACAGCCACACGGTATGGCCCCGGAGATGAGAGCCCGATGACAACCGCGGCCGACGTAGGATCGGCGTTCCATGGCCGCACCCGACTACGTGCCCACCGAACCGCAGGCGAACGTGCGCGCCTACCGCTCGCCCGATCACGTGCCCGACTCGTGGCTGGCCGATCGACCCGCCGATCTCGGCGCCTTCCAGCCCAGGGCCAAGGGTCTGGGGTACCAGGGACCTGACCTGGGCTACGTGCTCACGCTGGTGGATCGCTTCGATGACCGGATCTCGCTCAGCCCCGGGGAGCGGCGCGACGATTGCGACGCCGGCTGCACCGCCGTGGCCATGAGGCGGGCGTCCCTATTCGGCCGGGCCCCGGTCATCGGCGACCTCGAGATCGGCTATCGGGTCTGGGGCTACCTCGACCAGGCTCCTCCCGACCTCGTGGCCCTGCGCCGTGAGCTGTTCGAGCGGGTGGCGCATCCCCATCACTACCAGCAGCGGCGGCGCATCGCCGACTCCGTGCGCGACACGACCCTGGCCATGGCCCAGGCCGCTGTGGCCCAGGCCCATCGGCAGGATTGGCGGGCCCTGCTGGACCTGGGTTGAGCAGGCCTTGACCGCTCCGCCCGCCGGGATGCCGGAGCCCGAGCCCGGCTTGCGACAGGTGTTCCGGCGCTCGTGCACCGATGTCGCCGCCCGCATGCGGCTGCCGTCGTGGGAGCAGCTCCGCTGGGAGATGGCTGCGCCGCTGGCCGGGTTCACCGTGGCCGACCTGCTCGAGGCGTGGATCGCCAGGCACCTGGCCGTGGCCGCCGCCTTCGGGGCGAAGGCCACGCGGCGCGACGAGCTGCCCGACAGCCCCACCGAGGCCGTGGTCGAGGCGGTG
>Ga0268386_10001110_pt1 | contig 18211 bp, 15 predicted proteins | sample RVTome_15_FD_200260 | JGI IMG/M metagenome (GOLD analysis project Ga0268386, IMG submission 200260) | Soil microbial communities from uranium-contaminated site in the Upper Colorado River Basin, Wyoming, United States - RVT150D86... ...
GTAGGTCTGTGCACTGGTCTGGGAGTTATAGTTGTTGTGGTGGGGATTGCTGGACGTGCTGTGGCCGCCACCTGAATACTCATCGCTGAGCCCGAACGCGGCATGCCCGCTTTCGTGCACAGCAGTGCCGATGTTGGTCGGCTCAGTGCCGAAATTACCGCCGCTCGCCCAGTCCCGCTTGACCGTTGTATGAATGACGGCAGCGTGATCGATGATGGCCGAACTGCTTACCGAGGCGGGGATGGTCATCACCAATGGCGGACTGTCGAAGTCGCTGATGAAGCCAGTCTGGGGCGAATAATAGAATTGCCAGTACTTTCGGTTGGTGCCGCGGATGGCATTGTTGATGTGATATCCGTCGTATATCAAACCCACCAGGTCCGGCAGCATGGCGCCGCCGTTCGCATAGTCGGTGTTGTCGGCGACAAAACAAACATCGATCCGTTCGGCCGGAGCGCCATTGCCCAGGATTGGAATGGGGCTGTTGCCGAACGGCCAGTTACCGGCCGCAAACACCCATTCCTCGCTGCGTGTTCTGTTTTCGGTATCCGTGACTGCGAAAATGTATCTGACGAACGAACTGGCCGGGAATCCCGTGTGTGTATGAGCCTCGGAGATCGCCGAAGGCGGCGAAGAATAGTTCCAGGTTCTTTCCAGCCCCCAGGTTCCGCCAGGGCGTTGGGTTGCGGTTTGCATCCCGCCGACGACGGACAGCTCATATTCGTAGACATACAACCTGGCCGTTGAAATACCGTCGCTGTCATTCGCTGTGACCTGGAACGTCACATCGACTCCGTTTCCCGGGTGCAATGGGGTATAACGCGACATCACGTTCGGGTAACTGCACCCGGACATCACTATCGCAGCGACAGCGAGTTGCCCAAATCGCGCAAGCAGTTTTCTCGTATTCATGGTGGCCCTCTCTCCTCCCGAAATCGTAGACTTTCACCTTGTAGTGCCCAGCCCGTCGGTCAGGTCGACACTTCTCACCCATACCTCAACGGCGTCCGCCGCCTGGTCGTCAGGGAGTGGCTCCATGACGAGGATGACCTTGCCCTCATCGTTCAAGACACCGCCTGTGGGAACGATAAAACGCCCGGGGTTTGACGCCGGAAACAACGCGAAGCTACCCAGGTATTCCCGCGCGCTTTCGCCGTGCTGAAAATGAACCTGAAAAGCCAGCGGGACTTCTCCGGGATTGGTCACACGCGCGATGTCCACCCGGACGAACTTGCCGTCCCCGGCCCGGTCAAGGCACCGCACCGGGGAAACGAGCTCCAGGCGATCCGCGGTGAGCAGGCTCCCTTTGTCCGGTCGCGCAGCCTCGCCAGCCGCGATTGACGACATCAGGAACACACCACACGCAATGAGAAATCGAATCAGCATGCAACGCTATGAGCCACGGTTGTCGTCTGGATTTCGTTGTCGGATGGTCACCGGACTGACGACGAACTCCAGGCCTCGCAGCATCAGTCGGGTGTCTGGCCTGGCTATCTGATCCCCCTCCGGAAGCGGTACCAGATGCACCGTCAGCGGATCGCCACTTTGGATCCTGCCCGTGCGCTTCAACGTTTTCAGCGTTTCCGTTACGTTGATCAGGAATTCAGGCGCGTGCGAGTGCTCGCCTCGGCCCGGGGGCATCCGGGTGCCAAAGAACGAAAATGCACCGGCGTAGTGATCACTGTCGACCGGCGTCTGCCGGTTGGCTCCGGGAAGGTTGATGAAGGCGCGCAGGAAGAAATCGTTGGTTTCCGGCAGCTCAGCGTAGCGAATGCTGAGGAACACCCGCTCCCGGCTGGCATCGGCGTCGACGATGGCCGCAAAGTCGTTGGTGGAAACCTCCGATTTCAGCTCGATCGGCCGCTCGATCGTCAGGGTCATCGCCTCGCTGATCACAACACGCTTGCGAATCTCGTAGCGAACCTCGGCGCCTTCCTTGATGCGCGCCTCCAGCCGCCGGAATTCCTCCGCACTGAGTGCCGTCAGGTCCAGCGGGCAACCAAACTTGCCCACGGTGCTGCATTCGTAACGGTAGCTCAGCAGGGGCATCAGTGTGGTCATTGCCGCGGTCACGTTGACCGGGTTGCCGTTCCCGTCCACGAAATGATTCCAGCTGGTATTGAGCCAGCCGGAGTCGTTGGTGTTGTCGTTGTCCAACTCGATGTTCCACTTCGCCCAGCAATAGTCGACCATGCAGTGGTGGGTCCAGAACACCGGGTCGGCGGCCGAGCCGAATCCGCCCATGGTTCCGCCGATGCGGGTATGGCCCCGATTGTGCGGCGTGCCTTCGATCTGAGAGCCGAAGGTGAAGAAATTGCCGTCATCGAAAATCGGATTCAGCGTGGCATTGGTGAAATTGGTCTCGCCGGCAACGCTGGTGTTGACCCGCGTGCCGTCAAACAGCGAACTGGTGCCGTCCAGGAAGGCGGGGTTCAGGGCGGGATTCTGGTTCCAGTTCCAGTACGGAAGACCGAACTTCGACTCCCCCGTGAGGGTCTGGCAGATCCGCTCGAAATAGAGCAGGTAGGCGCGGTGCCAGGAAAAGAAGTGTTGCGTCCCATGGTGGCAGAAGTTGAAGCTTACGCCCGCCGTGCCGTGAATCTCCGCCTGGGCAAACCAACTCCTCGGATTGCCGTTGGGAAGGGCTTTCATCGCCGCGACGGCGTCCTCGTAGATGGCGATGTCGTTATCGACGGCCGCCGAACCGGTTCGCAATCGACGGCGCACCGGGCGATTGCGGATGCTCTTCAGAATGGATTCGCAGCCACCGAGCAGGGTGGCATTGATCAAGCCAAGTCCGACCCAGCCAAGGCCTTTGATGAAAATTCGCCGTCCCGGGTCTTCCAAACCCGTCCAATCGTGTTCCATCACGTGCACTCCTTGCGGATCGTTAGCCTTTCAGCCACTCCGCGGCATTTTCGAGCCCTTGGTATTTTCGAGAAAGTTGCTGTCAATTACAGCGGTCGTAAAGTCGATCGCTTTTTTTACGTGGTCATAACTGCCCTCCAGATCCATCGGAACCTGGTAGGGTGATTCCCCGGCGTGAACGCTGAACTGTGCCGAGCGCTCACTGAGTTTGATCTCCCCCGCCACCGTGACTTCGCCCATGCTTCTCAGCCCGAGCAGGCGCAGCCGCCCCTCGCGCTCGGGATGCGCCAGCACATACAGATAAGGCTCAAAAGCGTCCAGGGTGGACGGCTTCCAAACCACCACCATCAGCACCGCATTTCGTTGAGTCAGCCAGGTAAGCGTCTTGCGCTTCGACAATTCGTCCGTCAGCAGGAGAACGAACTGGTTTGCGCCGCAGATCAGGTGCCGCGCGCCCTTGGCTGCCAGCGGGATGGCGGGCAGTTCATATTCAGCGTCGGCCAGCGCTTCCTTCACCAGTTTTCCGGTTGCAGGTGGAATGGATGTCTTGATCGGCCGAGTCCGCTGCTTTGCGGTCAGCCGGCGCCGCGGAGGCGGCTCCAGGAGGTCGCTGCCAAGACCCAGGCGATATGAAATCAGGGCACGTGCATTGTCCACGCTGCGTTTGATCACCGGATCCCGCGGTCTCAGCGTGCGCAGCTTCGCCAGCGAATCTTCATCACCGATCCGCCCCAGCGCCTCAGCGGCGCGGCGACGCACGGAATCGGGCGATCCCGAAACCACGCTCAAAAGGGCTTCCCGGCTGTTGGCCGTGTTTACGCGGCCGAGGTGCAAGGCCGCCATTGCCCGCACTTGGGTGCTCTGCTTGTCATTCAGGACGATCTCAGCCAGAACGGCCTTGCGACGCGGTGAGCGCTTTCGGATCAACTCCCGAAGCGCGGCCTGGGAAAGTGACGGGCTGTCGGGCGCGAGCGCTTGCTCCACGAGCGCTTTTTGTGACAGCCCTTGTACTGTCTCGATTGGATCTTGTCGGGAAACCGCCACGTCAGCACCTCACCCTGGACATACAGTGCCCCCGCATATCGCTGCCCTGTCCATTTGTCAGTAAAGTTGATCCCCTGACCGTCACCGCACATCGGGTCTGCGCCATGAGATTATTCTGTCCGGCGGTGGTGTTCGGGCAGGCCGGCCTGCCTCCGTGATTGTGTTCCAATGTCAGATAGTGGCCGATCTCGTGTGCGAAGGTCCTGGCCAGGCCGTCGTAACCCCGGGTGGAGTCGCCACCCAGGAGTCCATCATCCTTGTCGTCCTTGTCACAGGCACCGTCAATCGGGGAGCGGCCAATGAAAGTGGCGCTGATGGTGCGCACCACGAAGGCATCGATGCCGTCGTTGGGCACAGTCCACTCGTCGGCCAGGGCTTCCTGCTCATCTGCGCTGCCGATATCGTCTCGTCCGTTCGCGTCCGCCTGGTCGATGAACCAGTGCTGCACGCGCGCAACGCCGACGCTCACCTGGCGAAAGATATTGCGGCACTTGTAAACCGCGTAATCGAGTTTCTCCAGATCATCGTCGGCCGTCGCCGCGGGAAGCGCATCGTAGCCAACACGAATCACGTTGATGTTGATGGATTCACCCTGGCATTCACGCAGTTGCTGCAGCAGCGAAACCTGAGCCGTCACGGTGGTGTCCGGGTCTGTCGGCACGCGCGCACGGATGAAGCCGAAGCCGTTCCTGAGCACCGAGATCGGAACCGAAGTGTCGACCCCGATGCAATTGAGAATCTGCTTGACCGTTGCCGTCATGGGACGACCTAATGCAGGCTGATGAGCATGTCGACTTCGCCCCGGCCTTCATCGAGCGGAGTCAGTGCCTTGCCGATCACGGCCCCCCGGGCGCGCTCATGATCGTCCACCCGCATGGCGTGTCCAGGGGTGGGTGAACTGGTCAGCAAGTCTCCCGAGGTGATGGCGCCGTAAGTCGCGTCGGCGCGGCAAGAGACCTTGCCCATGACTGAAATCGGCACCCGCCCCTGCGCATCGGGATCACGGTCCAATACAATGCCCGGCCGGTACCGGCCCGCGCCCGCCACAACACCGACCACCGAACGATCGTAGGCCCCCTCGCAGGGCCGCAACAAGCCGTCCGGCGCCACCACCATGACGCTGCCGGGTTCGGCTTTGGTTCCCATCGCCACGGAGAAGTCTTCAGCCGCATCCGCGTTACGCAGGATGATGTCTCCAGATCCCCCGTTGAGGTGGATCGACTCGTTGCCGTTATCATCGCGGACGATGACGTCGCCTTCGTTGCCCGCAGCGCCGATGCGAAGCACCGCGAAGTTGGCATCGAACTGCATGACTTCACGGTTCGAAGCGTCGCGTACCGAAATATCGCCCTCGTTGCCCGAAGTCCCGATGCGCAATACAGCGTTGTTGCCATCCAGGTGAAAAACTTCGCGGCCCCTGCCGTCGCGCACGATGATGTCGCCCTCGTTGCCGCTGGCGCCGACGTATAGCGCGGCGTTACTGCCGTTGGCGTGAATCACCTCGCGGTTGGAATTGTCACGGACGATCAAATCGCCCTCGTTTCCGGTCGTGCCGATGCGTAACACCGCATATCGGCCATCGAAATCGAACGCCGTCCTGCCATTGCCGTCGCGAATCTGCAGGTCGCCTTCGTTACCGTTGGCGCCGACAAGCACCGAAGCGCTTGCGCCGTCGACTTTGAATACCTGACGGTTGCGCGCATCACGCACCTCGATATCGCCCTCATTGCCCGTGGTCCCCACGCGCAGCCATGCAGTGTCGCCAAAGATGCGCACCGCTTCACGATTGCTATTATCCCGGATCGACAGGTCGCCGCCGTTGCTGGTGGTTCCAATCTGCAGCAGCGCGCCGGCCGCCGTGAAACGCAGTACATTCGAGTTACTTGCATCGCGCACCGTGAGATCGCCCGCATTGCCTGAGGCGCCCAGCCGCAACTCGGCGGCATCCGCGTTCAGGCTGATCGCGTCATTTCCCGAGCCGTCCCGCAGCAACAAATCGCCGTCATTGCCGCTGGCGCCGAGCCGCAACTGTGCCCCGCCCGCCTCGAATCGAAGGACTTCGCGGTCGGCGGAATCGCGGATACTCAAGTCACCGGACTCGCCCGCGGCGCCGATCAGCAGCGTTCCCTGGCTGGAGTCGAAGTGGAGAATATCGCGGTTGACGCCGCCGATTTTGCGGTGAATGGTGAAGTCACCGTCGCTGCCGTCGATCGTTACGAGAGGGTCGCCGTCCGAGGCAAGCACGGTGACGGTGCCGGTGGCCCCGTCGACCGAAAACCTGGGAACTTCCGAAGCGTCGGTGATGGTGAGGTCACCATCCTGCCCGCTGCCGCCAACGGTTACGTCGCCCGAGTCTCCGTCGAGACGGATGGTCTCTCCATCCGGACCATGAATTTCAACAACACCATTGAAGTTCGGCATGACCACCTCCGTTTGGTCGGGGATATGTGTCCAGGTTATGTTTTAACTATAGGAGAAAATTTTAGAATTTCCACTGGGGCTGACTTCGCCGCGCAGACGAAACGACTGTCCCGGAAATTTTCCAGTTTTGTCCTATACTCAATGTGGAGATTGTCGAAAGGGGCGCGAACTACGCGCCCTTTTGTTTTTCGATTCTCCGCTTACAAATTCGCTGGGAGGCAAGATGTCATGGAAGACGCAAAGAAGGGCGCCGCGTCCAAAAAAGCGGCAAACATCGACAAGAACAGGGCCCAATTCCGGGCGCTGATCGCCAAGAATCCAAATTACTTCGGGAACCTTCCCGACAGCACGCTCAAAGCCGTCAACAAGATCGTCGCCAATACTGGCTTCGAGGAATTGACGGAGCTGGGATATAACCCGCGCCTCAGGCAGCTTACCGCCTCATTCGATTTGAAGAAGTCTTCAGGATACGGTGGCGACCTGTGTTCCGACGGCTCCGCCGAGTACGTGCGCTTTTACGTCGACCTGGGGTCCGGCTGGCAGGACGCCGGGTTGGTAGCCACCGACGTTTTCGATATTCCGGCCGACAAGGACTGCGCCAGAAAGAACATCCACCCGCTGTCTTATTCTGTTGAGCTGCCCTATTCACCCCGGCGCAGGTGGTGCACATCACCGCAACTCCCGAAGGCGCGGGCCATCCTGTCCTGGAACGTGGCGCCGCCAGCCGGCCAGCCCGACTGGAAACCGGTCTGGGGCGGTGTCCGCGACTGCAACATCCAAATCGACAAAGGCCTCGATTTCGCGATTTTCGCCGAAGAGGTCAAGGCGCTGGCCGATCTGCCGGTGGCACTGGCCGAGTCGATCTCGATTCCGATCGAGGAAGTTCCGGAATTTCCGGAGCCACAACCTGGGCCGGATCCGGCGCAGATCGTCTCCGCGCCGCAATTTTCCCTCGAAACCCTGGCAAAAAATTACCGGTCCGGCAAGAAAGCCAAGTTTGACGTTGAACCGCAGCGGTTCGCCTTCGCCGACTATCAGGCAATCAAATCGAGCACCGATGGCAGCCCGGCTGCCCTGAAGGAAATTGCGGCCACGCTGGCGAGCTTCGACATCGACTTTGCAGATCTCGTGGCCGTCATCGAGGACACCACCGGAAATATTGCTTACGAAGAACTCGAGGACGTTGGCCTGGATTACAACCAGGAAAAGCTGGTGGCGACCTACCGGGTCAAGAAACAGGCCGGTTATTCCGGCGGATTCTGCTCGGCGGGCAGCACCGAATATGTCGCATTCTGGGTGGACTGGCTGGACGAGTGTGAATGGCAGTATCTCGGCACCGTGGCTGTAAAGGCGTATGACTTCAAGCCGATGCCCGACGGCGGCTTGTGCTATTCGGCGATGTTGCCGGTCGACCTTTCGAAAGTTCGCCGCGGCTGCCACAAACCACGGATCGGCCGCGTGCGCGCCGTGCTCTCGTGGAATACGCCACCGTCCAAAGTCGATCCTTCCGCGGTGCCCCACTGGGGAAATCGTCTCGATGCCCACGTACTCATCCCGCCGGGCGACGTCTACACCGGTGTGGTGCCAAGGCTGACAGTCGTCGGCGGCATCGGGGTGCCGTATATCAACGACATCAGCGGATTGACGGTGCCGGGTGCAAAATTCGTGGACAACGGCCTCAATGCCGACTCCCTTGGGCGGGTGTGCCCATTCGGTGGCCGCGTGGTTGTGCGTGGCCCGGGTTATCCCGGCCATCGCTACCGCGTCCAGGTTCGTGAATTGGGCACCTCGCTGTGGACCACCCTGAACAAGAAGATCTGGGTCACTACCACCCTGGGCTTTGGCTCCTACCACACCATAGACGGCGACGGCTGGTTCAAGTACTTGAGCCATGCCCAGAACTTCGCAGGGATATTGGCCTACTTCGATACCTCCGGCGACCAGAAATGGGACATTCGCCTGCAGATCGAGGGCGTGTTCGGCTCAGCGTCTCAATCCGTTCAGCTCGACAACACACGACCGACGGTCGGGGTTTCGATCACCGAACCATCGGGCGACTGTGGGCTGATCACGCCCGGAGTCCTCCTGGAGGGCAAAGCCTTTGCCTCCGATGCATACATGGGCGGTTGGAGCGTCGTGATCGACGGTGGCCCGAGCGGGTTCGGTCCCGTGCCCACAACCACCGGCTCGGGCGGAACATCGAACACGCCGGCAGGCGGCTCGGAGTGGACTTTTGATACGACCGGCCTGGTGCAGTGCGGTTATGTCGTGCGCGTTCATGCCCGCGACCGTGCGATCGTCAACAGCGTTGGCGGCAACCACCACAACAGCACGGATGTGGGCTTCTGCGTCATTGAGGAGAACTGATCGCCAATCGCTGATCTTCTATCCATTCCGCAATAGCGGGCGCCGTTAAAGCGGCGCCCGCGCCAGGTGGAAGAATTGGAGCGCAGACAACACTAATACTACACACTCACTCGCCACCCGCAGAAAGACTGCCCGTTTGAGGATCTTGAAGCGCTGCGAAATCATGTCGTAGCCTCGATTCGCCAGCGCTAGGTTTGCGCGGCGCCGGTCAGATACCCTATACCAACGACGCCGGCGCCTTCGTCGACGGCAACCTGAACACCATCCTCAACTCCGAGTTCGTACCCAACATGGACTTTCCCGGACTGGCCGTTTTCGGCAACTCGCCGTCTCGATTCTCGATCCGGCCGTAGGCGGTCTTGACCGGCCTGGTGATGTGTAATACGTTGTACACATGAGTACGACAATTACCATCCGAACCGACGATGCGCTCCGCCGGGCGCTCGAGCAGCGGGCACGGGAACAAGGTAAGCCCCTATCGGCCGTGGTGCGCGAGATTCTGGCAAGGGCGCTGGAGGAATCGCCAATGTCGGGGCGTACGGGGCATTTGCGCGGCGGTTTGGCGCTGCACGGCGACGCTTCCGAAGCGTGGCGCCGCACGCTGCGCGAGCGCAACTGGCGCTTGTGACGACCTGGTTGCTCGATACTGGGCCACTGGTCGCCTATCTGGATTCGCGTGACCCGTCGCACGAGGCCGTCAGCGGAGTCTGGGATGCGTTTACCGGTCGGCTGGTTACCACCAGCGCCGTGGTAACCGAAGCGATGCACTTCGTTTCGGCCAGTCCCAAAGGCCCACGTTACTTGTTGGACGTGTTGACCGCCGCTGCCATCGATGTGTTTGACCTGACCCGGCCGCCCGAGCTGGGTGAGGCGGTGACGTTGATGGAGCGCTACGCCGACACGCCGATGGATTTCGCCGATGCGACCCTGGTGCTGCTGGCCGAGGCACTCGATATTCCGGAAATCCTGACACTCGACCGCCGCGGCTTTGCGGCGTATCGCACCCGCCAAGGGGAGTCCTTTCGTTTAGTACTGGACCTGTAACAGAGGCTCCGGTGACCACGGCCAAAAGGGCCGTGGCGCTTTTTGGTGTTGGCGGAATACCGGTGCTAGTGGCCTGTAACAGTCAATTCGGGAGTTGGATCGCGAAGGGATGGTGGTGACTGGTTGCAGCCTGGAGCGAGGTCGATAGCCGAAGCTATCGGCCGAGTGAAGGCGCGGCCAGACGCCGCCAGACCGAGCGAGGCAGTTCGGAATTGGCTGTTACAGGCCACTAGATGCAGTTTAACGATGCCGTCGCGCAGCTTGCTTCAACCACTCCAGCAATCCCGGCGTTGTCTGCCACACATCGCGCATCACACAGCGGTCGCGCCAGGCCACAGCCAGCAGAAAAGCGCGCCGGTGACCAGTGCGTATACCACGCCATCCACGACGTGTTTGAACACGCTCTTCCACGGCTGTCCGTACCAGATGCCATTGGGGATGGCGCCGAAGGCATAGGCCATGAATGTCACCGTGGTCACCACCCTGAACACCTGCGTGCCATCCGTGCCGGCCGCCAGGGTGGCGGCGGCGATGTAGGCGGCGAACAGCGACACCACCAGGCAGAACACGAACCACTGCACCATCGGCGCCGCCATGCTCATTTTGCCCGCCGCCCGCAGAAACATGAGCCCGACCGGGCCCTCATCGAATTTCTGCTTCATCTCCGGGGAGTTCATGGTTTCCATGTTGCATAACGGCAGGCTGTAGATGCCGGGCGCCGGTTGGCCATTACGGATGGCCGCGCGCACCTCGTCCTCATTGGAAAAGCCCCTGTAATCGGGCATATGCCAGAACTTCAACGCCATGTGCAGCGCACTGCTGGCGAAGAATACGGCCACCGTCGAAAGCAGTATCGGCAGCCAGAGTTGAGCCAATGAAATCATCGATGTCCTCCATTTCAGTGTTAACCCGACACAACGAAGTCTAACCCAAGCCGCGCAAACCGGCGGCAGACGATACGGGGCACCTGCTCGAATTCACATTTCGCCGGCGTGCCTGTCAAAGGCCTTGCGTACTCGCGCCGGCGTGTTCTTGAGCGTGTAGCTGACGATATCGGTGTCAAGCATGTACTTGAGCACCTAGAACTCCTCGCGCTCCTGGTCCTCAGGCTGCTCACGTATCGGCAGGAAGTCATCGGAAACGCGAGGTCCTTCGAACCATGCAGCCCAGGAGGCGCCCGCCGGTGTGAGTAGCCGGCTTTGGCCGACCGCAACGATTTCGACCTCGGTCACCGTTTCGGCGAACGCGACGGACTTGGGCAACCGGACGGCTTGGGTCCGGCTACTCTGGAAGAGTTTTGCTCGTGCGCATGAGGTCATTGAGATTCGTGTCTCGAGGTGTATACATTGTGATCAAGTCGTTGCAAAGGGGTCAATGATTCCGCGCGGCAGGCTGGGGCAGACATGGCAGATGATTGCAAATCCTGTGAGAAATCACAGCGAGACGTTTCTGCGGATCAGGCCTCATCCAGCACTTCGGAGATCGGCGGTAGACCTTCCCGATCCATCCTGATGATCTCGTCCCTGTAACCCGCTGCATTCTTGCGAATCTCATCCATGATAGCCAAGTATTGCGGATCGTCGAGAAGAGGCCCCAAGGTTTTAAGACGATCAATCAAAGTTCCAAAACCTGGCATCCAGAACCATTTATATCCGCTGTCGACAGCGGCACGAACCGTTTCGATCGCCGGGCCATTGTTACCCAATATGGCATGGCACTGGAGGTCAAAATACCAATGCAACTGGCGAATGGACTTAGGCTGTCGCGCCAGAAACGCCCATCCGCTTTCACACAGGGTCGCGGCCTCGGCCTTGTGGCCCGCCGTTGCGAGTAAATAGGCTAATTGCGGAGCGATTTGCAGGTTTCCCCATTCAATCTGGGGCTCGTCGACGACCAGGCTGGAGAAACGGCTCTCAATCTGAGCCAATGCCCATGCGGGGTCGTCCGCCTGGATCGCGTCCGCGATCGCCCAGAAGTCCCAAAGTTGTATTTGCGCCTCCTCGGCGAGTTTGCTGGAAAGTTCGTGGGCCGCCTCGTAGTCGCCTCTTAAAAATGATTCGATCATCCAGCGCCGAACCAGCCGGCTCCAGGGACTGCCTTGGTCCAACTCGGTCACTTCGATCGCAGTTTCCTGCATGCCTATTTCCCACCAGATCGGGCCAAGAACAGTTATAGCGGGAAAATCGATGCCGTCTGTAATCTGCCGTGCCCGCTCAGCGTGTGCGAAGGCTTCGGCGAGCCGGCCCCCATCTTTCAAAGCCAAAACAGCCAAAGTGAACCAGGCATCCGCGAAATCGGGATAGACAGTCACTAATCGCCGGTACTCCGCTATGCTCTCTGAAGGGCGCCCATAGGCAGCAAAGGCGTCCGCGCGAAGCAATTGGATGTTGCGCGCGAGTGGTTCAATCTGCAGCGCCCGGTCATATAAACCAAGTACTTCATCCAGTGATGCAGTTTGTCGCGCCGTCCGGATTAATGCCAGTGTACTCAGCGCTTCAGGAGAGTCCGGGGCGAGTTCCAACGCTCTGAGCACGCTGCTTTCGGCAGGTACCAGCTGCGCCGAATCGATCATGTACCCAACGAACGCGAGGTCGCGGATTCCGAACGGTCCAATATTGCCCAGCTCCAGCAGCACCTTGTGCGCCTGAAGAGAAGCGTAAGCTGTATGCGCCAGAGCGGAGTCCGGGGCTATGGAGAGCGCCGTCTCGAGCATCCGCTGGCCCTGGGTGTAATATTCAGACCACGCCTTGTGGGCCGCTTGAAACCAGAGATCGCGCTGGGTTAGATACGCGCCTGCCATGGCCTGGTGGTGTGACGGGTCTTGCTCCAGAATTTGGTCGAAGAGACGCTCTGCGACCAGCAAGTCATCGGTCCGGCCCGTCTGCAAACGCCCTCGTGCGGTCAAGTAGACCAGATGGAGCTCCGGGTCAGAGATCGGCGGACTGGTCAATCGATCAGTGCCGGTCAAAAGTTCGCGATTGAGCGCCGTGACCACGTGTCGGGCTATATTCTCTTGAACGTCGAATATGTCAGCCATTTCCCGATCGTACGTTTGAGACCATAGCGGGAAACCATCCTCAATGCTGATTAACTGCAATGTAATTCGGAGCCGATCGCCAGAACGCCGGACCGAGCCCGAAAGGGCGTTAGCCACTCCAAGAGTCTCGCCGATGGTCTTCAGGCTGACTTCTCGATGTTTGAAATAGAAGCTTGAGGTACGTCCGGTCACCTTAATGCCCGGAACGCCGGCTAAGCTACTTAAAATTTCCTCTGTCAGCCCATCGGCAAAGTATTCGTCGTTTTCATCATTGGAAAGTGAGTCGAAGGGCAATACGACGACCGAAGGCGTAAGGCTGTCGCTAACTTGGTTTGAAAACCAAAACGTGAGAACGATCCCGGTTGGCGCCAAGATGCTTACAATTGCCAAAACCCACCAGGACTTCCAACGCTCACGGGAAGCAATCGGCTCCACTGCGCTTTCCAAACTGTAACCGCGCTTTGGCACCGTGCGTAGCAGTTCACGATGGCCTCCGACTTCTTCCAGGGCGTGACGCAGTTTCGAGGCCGCGTTGAATAGAGATTGATCCGCACCCGGATAGCCGTGCCAGATCGATTGGATCAGATCCTCACGGCTGATCAACTCACCGTGCCTCTCAGCCAGAAGGACCAGCAAATCCATCACTTGCGGTTGCAGATGGACCTGCATATCCGACCCCCGCAATTCATTCGAGGCCGGATCCACAATGATGTCCCCAACCTTGAAAGCCGCTTCCTTCTTCATCTGCGGAGATTCCTTAGAAATTGCTGAGAAAAAGATTAGCCGATGGTTAAGACGGATACAAAGGATTTCCGATAGCTTGCAACGCGTGCGCCGCAACAAGTGCGGAATTCTTCAACTACCGGAGTCAGCAATGAAGAATCACAGTCCAATATTGGGGATCCTCTGGCCTCTTGCCCTCTTTTTATGGACAGCCCACCCATCGGCGGCTGCGGTTTTCACCGATACCAGCTCGGAGCCCTTCGGCACCTTCGAAGGCGTTCAGTTTCTACGCCATAGCGGGCGCTTCCAAGGCTCCACCTCTTTGGGGACCTTTGACGTGCCATTCGAATTGGTGGCGCCCGCGAATCCGGGTGAAGGAGGAGGCGCGGTGTTGTTCGAGGCCCCGCACTTCTTTTTCGGGCCCTTGGGTCGGGATTTCATTCTGGGCCGGACACTGGTGTTCGACCGGGGCTTGAGCTATGCCTCAGTCGGATGGGCCGGTCATGGGCTCAGTGTCCTGGATCCCTCGGAGGCGCCCATTATCCTGGGAGGTCAGGAAGTCGAAAGCCCGGGCGCATTCAATCCGGACAGTACCCATGACTTCGAGCTCGTCGTGCAGTTCGTGATGGCGCTCAAATTTGACGCCTATGCCGTTGGAATCGTAGGCAATGATCCGCTGTTCTATGCTTTTGGCCTGTCGCAAACCAGCAGTGCTTTGCTCCAGATTCTCCTGGGACCAGATGGCCCTGGTCTTTTCGACCTGAATATCCTGACGCTCCAATTCTGGCCGCAGATTTTCGGCGCAGAAGTGTTCGATAACCTTACCGGCGAATTTTTGCCCCAGGGCGGCATCGGCCGCACCTTGATTGTCAATACCGAAGGCGAGCTCATTCTCAGTGACGCCGAGCAATTTCGTATCACGACAGGTAATCTCGACTACCGCGTTTACGAAGTTTCCGGCGCGCCGCATTTCCCGCTGGCCCCACCATTGAATCCCCTTGACTACTCCCCGGTCATACGGGCTGTGTTCGTGGCCGGGGACGAATGGATGAGGTGGGGTACCGAACCGCCTGTCGACGCCCTGATCGCCACGCTCGCCGGTGTCGACCCCATATACGGTTTCGAAACCGGCATCGCGCGCGATATCAACGGCAATGCCCTCGGCGGCATCAGGCTGCCCGAGGTTGCGGTGGGGCAGGCAACATACGTTGCCTCATTAGTTGACCTCGAAATCCTCCCAGGGCTGCCTGGCCTGGCAGGCGCAATTGTCGAGCTCGGATGTGTACCCCTTGCTGACGGCTCAGAGCGGTTCCGGAATCACGGCGTTTATGTGAGCCGCTTTGGTCAACAGGTCAACTGGCTGCGCGGCCATCGATACGTGTTGCCGTCAGATGCCGAGTTAATGAAGGAGGCGGCTGCGGCTTCCAATATCGGCAAACCGGGCGTTTGCAACTGATGCGAAGAGGGTAAACGCCCATTGAGGCAACGGCTGGTCCACTGCCCCGATTGGTGCGGGACTCCGAGCCGGCCGGGAACTGCCGGCATCCAACTGCTACTCTTAGGGACGTAGTCGTGGATCATGCCTAACGCGCAGTCAATTGTTCGGCAGGCACCGGAGCTCCCGGATCATGTTGGAAAAGCTGCTGTCAGTTGCGCTACTCCTGACCGATCAGGCGGGCCACAGTCTGAACTCGCGTAAGGAAAGCCATCCCTTTGAACCGGGCGGTCCTCCGACACTTGAAGTCGTGTATGTCACCGCCCAGAAGCGGAAAGAGCCCGTCCATGAGGTGCCAATCAGCATTTCGGCTTTTTCGGGTGAGTTGCTCGAACAGGCAAATATTTCGAATCTTGTCGACATTGCCCCGCTGACTCCGGGTTTTGAGGCGCGTTCGGCCGCGATCCAGACCTCGCTTTTGACCATCCGTGGAATTACGACGGAGGTCGTTACGGGTTCGGCATCGACCGACCCCCGGATCTCGGTTTATCAGGACGGCGTATCTATCTCGCGCGGGCCGGGTGCAGTAGTCGAGCTATTCGATGTCGAACGCGTGGAGGTTCTGAAAGGGCCTCAAGGCGCATTATTTGGACGCAGCGCCGAGGTCGGCGCCATCCAAATCATTCAGAACAAGGCACACAACGAGCGTGAAGCTGGCTTCTACTTTGCCAGGGGCGAGCTTGATTATGTCGAATTCCGTGGCATGGTCAACGCGCCGCTCAACAAGGAAACGCTTTTCGGGCGTTTCGCAGGGGTTTACAAAAGGCGCGATGGATATTTGAGCAACACCGAAGGCCTCGACCCCTATGCCGTCGACCGGATCGCGCTCCGCGGAATTGTGACCTACGAACCGTCAAACGCGCTCCGATTCGATCTGATCGCGAATTACCAAAAGGACGCGGCCGCCGCCGGAACGCCCGAAAATTCCGTGTTGCCGGCGGTCAACGGCGAACGCGATTTGGGCCGTGTGGCATCCATGAAGCCTTTTGGTCCAGGTTCGGGCCTCAGCGATTTCGTGTCACCACGAGACCTTTACGACGTTGCGCTGTTGACCAACTGGCAAGTGTCGGAGCAATGGCATCTCGATTCAATTTCCGCAATTCGCAGCTACGATTCGACTTGGTATACCGACGAAGACGGAACCGCTTTCGATCTTTTTGCCGTCACCGGTTTTCGGGACGGTGACCAATGGAGCCAGGAGTTGCGGGCCGTGTATCAAAGTGAGGGACGTATCTCGGGCTTTGCGGGCGCCAGCTTCATTCATGAAGAAGTCTTTGAAGGATTTGATGAAGAAGTCGATGAACGCCAACTGCTCGCGTTCCTGGATCCTGCGAACATACCAGTATTCCTGAGCGGGGATCCGCAAAGCCTGGCGCCAATCATCACCAGTCTGCCGTTGAGTCTGGCCAATGCGTATTTTCTGGAGCAGTTCCGTGACACGAATGAAAATGACGGCTTCGATTTCTTCGCCGAGGTCGCCGTTGACCTGATGCCAGAGCTGAATCTACTCATCGGTGGGCGGTGGAGTCGCGAAGAAAAGACGAGCAAATTACGCGGTGGGGCCGCGCAGGTGCCTAGTACCATCGGGGCACTGGGAATACTAAACGAGGGGGTTCCATCGCAAACCCTGTTTCTCCCGGATATCGGGTTTGAGGATCAAGTGAGGAGCGAAGATTTCGATGGATTCACCTGGCGCACCGCGTTCAAGTGGACCCCAAGGCGTGATTTGAATCTGTGGGCGAGTTATGCGCGCGGGCGTCGTCCGGAGGTGATAGCTGGAGTATTTGACGGCCCCGCCTTCGGAGGTTTCTCTACAGCCCCCGCCGAAACCGTGGACAGCTATGAGATTGGCACAAGCTGGAGGCCGTCGGATGGCCGCGTCAAGCTCGACAGTTCGATTTACCACTATTTCTATGAAAACTTTCAAAGCCTGATCTTTGAAGGCGGTACGTTTCAGACGGTTACAAGCGGGCTTGCCAGCGCCAATGGCTTCGAGGGCCAGGTGGCGTTGGCAGTGACGAATAACCTCACATTGTTTGGCAATTATGCGTATATCCGCGCCCGCTTCGACGATCGGGACCAGGCCGGCCGACCCCAGGTTTTCGGCGACAACACGTTTCGATTTAGCCCTGATCATACGTTTGCAGTCGGCGCCAAATGGAGAGGTAGATTGCCGGGGAGTTGGACCTTCCGTGCTACGCCGATCTACTCGTGGCAAAGCGAGATTTTTTTCGATGAGCGGAACCTGCCGAATTTTGGCCAGGAAGCGTACGGGCTCTTGAACATAAATTTCGTGATCGGCCCGGACGGTGCCGCTTGGAAAATTACAGCAGCGGTTGAGAATGTCCTGGACGAAACCTACGCCATCATGGGCGGAGCACTCAGCACCGCGTTTGGTATTCCAGCTCTGTACACGGGTCCGCCCCGGTTATGGAGAGCAGGGGTTGAGATTAATTTCTGAAAATGTCGGCCACCGTGCGTTATCCATGAAAAACGGTCAGTTAATAATCGATTTTCATGGTATTATGCTCCTCCCATGACGATTGTCCGCGACGCCATCCTGGAGAATATCCGCACCGCGCTCGCCCGCAACCCGGTGACGGTCCTCACCGGCCCGCGCCAAGCCGGCAAGACGACTCTCGCGCGGGAACTGCTATCGGAAGATTCCGCGAATTATTTCGACCTGGAAGACCCGGCCAGCCTGGCCCGTCTCGAGGAGCCCAGAACGGCGCTCGAGCCGCTCGAAGGACTGGTCGTTATCGACGAGATCCAGCGCCGCCCAGACCTCTTTCCAATTCTGCGTGTGTTGGCCGACCGTCCGGGTCGGCCCGCCCGATTTCTTATACTTGGCAGCGCATCGGGTGAGCTCCTCCGGCAAAGCGCAGAGACCCTGGCCGGGCGCGTGGAGCGCATAGAAATCGGCGGGTTCGCCCTGACCGAACTCGGCGCGGAGTCCGGGGACATGCTGTGGCGCCGGGGGGGATTTCCGCGGGCGTACCTCGCCCGCAATGAGCGCGACAGCGTCGCATGGCGCAAACAGTTCATTCAGACCCTGCTCGAACGCGATTTCCCCCAATGGGGTGTACGCGTACCGGCAATCGCCTTGCTCCGATTCTGGACCATGGTCGCCCACTATCACGGACAGTTCTGGAATGCCGCGGAGCCCGCGCGAGCGCTCGGCGTGAGTCCATCCACGACGCGCCGCTATCTTG